>WBZN01001923.1_pt1 | contig 11980 bp, 7 predicted proteins | sample 5204281 | NCBI WGS metagenome assembly WBZN01 (sample SAMN12344347, study PRJNA552823) | activated sludge metagenome | biome: Activated sludge suspended growth; feature: Nitrification reactor; material: Wastewater; isolation source: activated sludge from nitrification reactor of wastewater treatment... | reverse complement strand
CTGCATTCAGTATCCATTCTTGCTCAGGTTTGAAATTTTTTAAAATTCTTAGCGGAAGATTCGGTATAAATTCATCATCCCGTTGCTCGGAAATCTGCCAGCATCTGGATCCCAATCCCTGCAACAGAAACACATCGTATGAATCAAAATGTGGTCCTATTCCTCCCCCTTTCGGTGCGAAGCTCACCATCAAATCATCCAAACGTGCATGCGGAATAAAACGGAATCGTGACAATAATTTGCGAGCTGAGGGCAGAAAATGATTGATATCTTGTACGAGTAAGGACCAATTCTGTTGGTGCAATTTCGAGAAATCTCGAGGGGTAAATGGACCATGTTTAAGTTTCCATTGCCCATTTTTTCGAGTCACCAGTCTTGATTCTGCATCATCTTGATAAGATAGTTTCTGCAGCGCTCCGGGAGTTAGTAGTCCCTGAAAATCAGGTATTGCTCCCCGAATCAACAATGGTTTCTTTTGCCAGTAATCGCGTAGAAATAATTCTGGAGTTAATCCACCGAGTGAAATTATCGGGGTTATATCAATTATCGACTCTTGCTTCATTTTGTGTTAGCGCCATTCCTCGGTTCATCAGCGCACAATTAATACCATTTAGCTGCGGGTATCAGTGTTGAAGATGGTTTTGTATGTTTACGGTTAATTGATAAAGCGCATGGACAGATCTATGGCTCTGACATTCTTGGTCAGACTGCCGATCGAAATGCGATTTACCCCTGTTTCTGCCATCGCACGAACATTTTCAAGCGAAATGTTGCCCGATGCTTCGAGTGTGATAGAGTCTGTTGGGTGTCGACGAGCCAATTCAACTGCAGCCGCTGTGTCAGTGACAGTGAAATTGTCGAGTAAAATCATGCGGGCGTCGTTTATCAACGCTTCTTGCAATTGCTCTAACGATTCCACCTCGATTTGAATAAATATATCCGGTGGAGCAATTTGCCGTGCTTTTTCCAAGGCTTGTTTGATACCACCCGCTGCCAGAATATGATTCTCCTTGATGAGAATACCGTCATACAGTCCCACGCGATGATTGACGCCGCCTCCACAAGTTACCGCATATTTTTGCGCCAGCCGTAGTCCAGGCAATGTTTTGCGTGTATCGACAATAACTGCTTGTGTTCCGGTAATTGCGTCGACAAATTGTCGTGTCTGTGTGGCTACACCGGAGAGTAACTGTAAAAAATTCAATGCGGAACGTTCGGCAGTCAACAGCACGCGCGCGGAGCCATGAATTTCACATAGTTTCTGTCCCGCATACAGTACATCGCCATCGTGAGCAAACCAATCAATGATTGGTTCAGGCGCTAATGCTTTGAAGCACAGTTCAAACCACTGTGTTCCACATAAAATGGCCTGGTCGCGACTGATTACCACGGCATCCAGTTGCTTGTCAGCAGGTACCAACGATGCTGTCAGGTCACCGCTACCCATATCTTCTCGTAAAGCGCCAGCAACATTGGCGCGAATTTCATCCTGTAATGCCCGCAATTATTTTTACCTTAAATATGATCAATAAATAGGATTGGCTTATTTTCTGGTTCATACTTTAGCCAGAACATCGTTCACTAAAGCCTGCTGAATGGATAGTATATAGTCTAGGCAGCGTAAAAGGAGACTGCATGTCAAGCGCATTTGATTTTATTTTTTTTAGTATTGCCACGATGCTGGGTGTGGCAGTGGTGGGTCTGATTGTCGTCTGGTTTATTCAGGATATCACGCAGAAAAAGCATTCGATTTTGCGCAATTACCCGGTTGTCGGCCGGTTACGTTATTTCTTTGAAATTCAGGGCAAGTATTTCCGGCAATACTTTTTCGCTAACGATCGCGACGAAATGCCTTTCAATCGCGCCACCCGGGCTTGGATTTATAAAAATTCGAAAAACAAGGGTAGTCTCGTTGGTTTTGGTTCAACCAATGATTTGCGCCAGCCCGGCTCGATCATATTTGTAAATGCTGCTTTTCCAATTCAGGAAGAAGATCAACTACCGACACCATCGCTTTTAATTGGCAATGGTTATTGCTCTTATCCTTTTGAAGCGAAGTCCATTATCAATATTAGCGGTATGAGCTATGGCGCCATCTCCAAACCCGCAGTACGCGCTTTGTCCCTTGGTGCTGCACAAGCCGGGTGCTGGTTGAATACCGGAGAGGGGGGATTGTCGCCCTATCATTTGGAAGGAAATTGTGATGTGATCATGCAGATCGGAACAGCCAAATACGGCATACGCGACGAGCAGGGAAACTTCTCGCCGCAACGTGCCAAGGAACTGAGTCAGGTCGTCAAAGCGTTTGAAATCAAGTTATCGCAGGGCGCGAAACCTGGCAAGGGGGGCTTGTTACCTGCTACAAAGGTGGGACCAGAAATTGCTGCTATCCGGGGTATTCCCGAAAATCAGGACTCCATCAGTCCCAATCGGCACAAGGATATCAACAACATAGATGAGCTGCTCGATAAGATTCACTTCATCCGCGAATTAACCGGGCGGCCGGTTGGTATCAAGACCGCGATCGGCGGCTGGAATTTTATTAATGAGTTGTGCGATAGCATCAATCGCCGTGGTCTGGAATATGCTCCGGATTTCTTGACTATCGATGGCGGCGAAGGTGGAAGCGGAGCAGCGCCTCAAACATTGATTGATCATGTTAGTTTGCCGATTGCAGAAGCATTGCCTCGTGTGGTTGATGCATTGATCCAGTCAGGTCTGAGAAGCAGGGTCTATGTCGTGGCTGCCGGCAAGCTGGTGACTTCTGCAGAAGGGGCATGGGCACTCTGTGCCGGTGCTGATTTTGTCAACTCGGCGCGCGGATTCATGTTCTCGCTTGGCTGCATTCAGGCCATGCGTTGTCATCTCAATACCTGTCCTACAGGCATCACGACTCACGATGAACGTTTGCAGAATGGTCTGGTTGTCGAAGAAAAATATGTGCGTGTGGCCAATTACGCCAGAAATGTGAACAAGGAGATCAACATGATCGCTCATTCATGTGGATTGCAACATGCACGGCAATTCAGACGGGAGCATGTGCGCATCGTCGAGACAGCCGGAAAGAGCGTGGCATTGAATATGCTCTATCCTTATCCGGATTCACCCAAGAAAACCGCGATCAGCTGATTTCGGTTGAACCGAGATCGTTCTTTCCATTCTGTGACTAAAACTAAGTCCAGTCACTGTTACCCCTTGATTGTATGTGTAGAAAACTGGAATAAGGTATAAAACAACGCCTTATCGCCATTTAAAAAACGTTTGAGCGGCCGATAATAGTTCGTCATTCATTACTTTAGCCTGCAGTCGGGCATATACCGTAAACCTATCCATTACATAGAATATTTTAGACAATGCTCCGTTTTTTTATTCAACGCCATGATCGCAGAATGATTTTTATCACCGGTGTGATACTGATCATACTGGTGTTACTGGCTGGACTGTTGGGCTTTGCATTCCGGCAGATGCAGATTCACGATGCGGCAATATCCGGTATCCGACTGGCCCTGAATAGTACGGCGCAGCTTATCGATGATCAGTTCAAGCGATCTCGCATCGAAAACCAAGAAATTGCTGCTGATGCCATGTTGAGTCTAGGATTGGAGAAGGCGGATGTGTTTGAGTCTCGGGCTGAAGGGATAAATTTGCTCGAGCAGTTTACCGGAAAATGGATGAACAAACCGTTTTCGGCGATTCGGATTTACGATTCAAGATATGTAGAGCTGCTTGATTTGACGCATTCCGTGCAGCATCAGGATCTGATTGTGCTCGAGAAGGCGCAGGACGCTCACACCAAGCTGACCTGGAATGGTCAGTTCAATCTGAGCCATGGCATGATGCTTGTGAATGAGCGCAAGCAACCTGTTGGGAGTATCACGACAGAACAGCCGATACCGGCGCTGACTTCATTTCTTCACGATGCAGGCTTGTTTGTTGGCTCTGGTCAGGTGCGGCTGTGTGTAACCGAGTCGCAACCAACTCCTAATCCCCGGTGTTATGGGTATGATCCGGATGTGGGCCAGTTTCGCGCTTTGCAGGCGCCATCAGTTGATGCACCGTTTAAAACGATCTCTATCGTGAATCATGAGCAAGCGATGCGCCTGGCTCAAATCCATCCGCATGGAAATCTCGTTTCCAGTCATTTTCCGATAACCGGTGAACTGGATGTCGTCGTCACCATCAATGTATTGAAACTGATTGATTCCCTTGTGCAACCGTATCCGGAAGAGTGGTGGTTATATCTGTTGCTTGTTGTGCTATCCGGTGCGATTATCGAACGGTGTTTTATCAAGCTTCGTAATCGAACACCGACTCATCCTGCTTCGCCCTTTTCTGCGGTGGAACTCGATCAATCCCAGCTTGTATTTCCAATGCCGTTGCACAAGAATCCGCTTGCAATCGAATGGGAAACTTTCTTCAAGGGCATGAGCCAGGTTGCCATGATGACGGTAATCGATCGTTCTGGAAAAATTGTGCAGGTTAATGAAAAGTGCACTGAGATCAGCGGTTTTGCTCAGGAAGAATTGATTGGCAAGAATTACGAGGTGCTCATTCTGGAAAAGTTTTCCGCGTCGCTATTCAGGCATTTCACATCCACTATCGCAGATGGCGATATCTGGCATCAAGAAATGTGTAATCGCAGCAAGACGGGGGAATCGTATTGGATCGACACGGTAATCATTCCATTCAAACAAGCATCGGGCGAGATGGATGCCTACTTGCTTATCGGCATAGATATTACTGCCTGCAAACAAAGCGCGCTGAATTCCGATGAGCGTATACGTGAGAGTAATTGTTTGCAGATGGTGCAAAACTATATGGGACAGGATCTTGGCCTCGAGAGAGTGTGCCAGAACATCCTGAATGCTCTGGTGCTATCCTTGCAGTTTCCCGATATGGCGATCGCCATGATTACACTGGGCGACAAGAGAATAACAACCGCAAATTACAGGGATAACCTGTCTAACACCATCAGTTCGATAATTATTGCCAATGGTGAATCATGTGGACAAATTCAGATTTCCTACATACGAGATCTTTCATTTACACTGCCCTTCGAACAAAATCTGGTTAACGCGGTAGCACACGATCTGGGGCTTTGGTACGAACGTAAGCAGGCTGAGTCACGTATTCTTCAAATGGCTACGCACGATTCGCTGACTGGTTTGCCCAACAGGCACTTGCTTCTGGATCGCATCGAGCAGTCCTTGCTGCAGGATGTGCGCAACAACAAACAGATGGCGGTATTGTTCATCGATCTGGATCATTTCAAAACCATCAATGATTCACTGGGTCATGACATCGGCGATTTGCTGCTGAAAGGCGTGGCAGAAAGATTGCTGGTTTGCGTGCGCACTGAAGATACCGTGGCGCGTCAGGGCGGAGATGAGTTTATTGTCGTGCTCAATACGATTGCTGAATCGCTTGATGCAGCAAAAGTGGCACAGAAGATTCTCGATACATTGACACAACCGTATTACATTCACAGTCATGAGTTGCATATCGGCGGGAGTATCGGCATTGCGGTGTTTCCGCAGGATGGTGTCAGTGCAGAAACATTGCTTCGGAGTGGCGATGTCGCCATGTACTACGCCAAGGAAAATGGTCGCAACAATTACCAGTTTTTCACCGATGAATTGAATAAATCGGCACGTGAGAAACATATGTTGGGTCTGGATTTGCGCCATGCGCTCGAACGTGACGAACTGGTGCTGTATTACCAACCGGTCATGGAAATGCCCAATACCCAACTCAATAGCGTGGAAGCTTTGCTGCGATGGCGCCATCCGCAACATAAACTCATTGCTCCGGACAAATTTATCAGCCTGGCGGAAGAAACCGGTTTGATCATTCCCATTGGGGAATGGATTCTGAAAACCGTATGTGCACAAATCAAGGCCTGGCAGAGCCAGGGCTTCAGCGTGCCGCGGGTAGCCATCAATCTTTCCGGCAGACAGTTCCGAGATCGTGATCTCACAAAGAATATTGCCCGCATCCTAAGCGATATGCAGGTCGATGCCAGGTACATTACACTGGAGATCACCGAAAGTATGCTGATCGATGACATCGAGAAAGTGGTTGAGACGCTCAAATGTCTGAGTGACATGGGTATCCACATTTCTATCGACGACTTTGGTACGGGTTACTCCAGTCTCAGTTATCTAAAACGCTTTCCGATCAATACACTCAAAATCGATCGCTCATTTGTGCGCGATATCGTTACTGATAAGAATGATCATACGATCGTCGCAGCCATCATCGCCATGGCTCATAGCCTGGAAATCAAGGTGGTCGCTGAAGGCATCGAAACCGAAGAACAGCTTCGTATGCTGGAAGCCCAGGGTTGCAATTATTATCAAGGTTATTATTTCAGTAGACCTGTACCGGTTTCCGAGATCGACCCTTTCCTGAGAAGGCCCAGAATCAATTTGATTCATTCGATGCGCGCCGCAAATTGATCTGCTCTTGAAATTACGCAATACTTCCCCCACGTTGGCATCAATTATCAACACGGGGAGGAAGTCATGCGTTTTGACAAGTTAACCACCAAGTTTCAGCAAGCGTTTGCCGACGCACAAAGTATTGCAGTCGGTCAGGATAATCCCACCATTGAGCCGCAGCATCTGTTGCTGGCATTGTTGCAGCAGGAAGACGGCAGCACGCTGTCGTTATTGCAGCGGTCTGGTGTCAATACCGTACCCTTGCTGGAAAACCTCAAACAAAGTGTGCAGCGTCTGCCTAAAGTGGAGAATTCGGGTGGAGAGGTTACGCTTTCGCGAACGCTCAACAATCTGCTCAATCTTGCTGACAAAGAAGCGCAGAAACGCAACGATCAGTTTATTGCATCGGAAATGTTTCTGTTGGCGTTGGTGCAGGATAAAGGTGAATTCAGTGCATTACTGAAGCAGTATGGTGCAAATTATGCAGCATTGGAAAAAGCCGTCAACACCATACGCGGCGGCCAGCAAGTTAACAGCGCCGAGGCGGAAGGCAGTCGTGAAGCACTGAAAAAATTTACGCTGGATCTTACCGATCGCGCCCGGCAGGGCAAGCTGGATCCTGTCATTGGGCGCGATGATGAGATTCGTCGTGCCATCCAGGTACTGCAGCGGCGCACTAAAAATAATCCCGTGTTGATCGGTGAGCCCGGTGTCGGTAAAACCGCTATCGTCGAAGGTCTGGCGCAACGCATTGTCAATGGTGAAGTTCCGGAAAGCCTCAAGGACAAACGTGTTCTCGTACTCGATATGGCGGCACTACTAGCTGGCGCCAAGTATCGTGGAGAATTCGAGGAACGGCTCAAATCGGTTTTGAAAGAGCTTGCACAGGATGAATGCAAAACCATCGTCTTCATCGACGAATTGCACACCATGGTCGGTGCAGGCAAAGCCGAGGGCGCCATGGATGCCGGCAACATGCTCAAACCCGCATTGGCACGCGGTGAACTGCATTGCCTCGGTGCGACCACGCTGGATGAATACCGTAAATATATTGAAAAGGACGCAGCGCTGGAGCGGCGTTTCCAGAAAGTGTTGGTGGAAGAGCCAAGTGTCGAGGCGACCATTGCCATTTTGCGTGGATTGCAAGAAAAATACGAGCTGCATCATGGGGTGGATATTACCGATCCGGCTATTGTTGCGGCAGCAGAACTATCCAACCGCTATATTACCGACCGGTTTTTGCCAGACAAAGCCATTGATCTGATCGATGAAGCAGCGGCGCGTATCCGCATGGAAATCGACTCCAAGCCCGAGGTGCTGGACAAACTGGATCGTCGCTTAATCCAACTGAAAATCGAACGTGAAGCCATCAGGAAGGAAAAGGACGAAGCTTCGCAAAAACGTCTGCAACTTCTCGAGGAAGAAATCGGACAAAAAGAGCGTGAATATGCCGATTTGGCAGAAGTCTGGAAGAGTGAAAAATTCCAGGTTCAAGGTTCACAGCAGATCAAGGAGGAAATGGAAAAAATCAAGCTGGAGATCGAGGCTGCAACGCGCAAGGGTGACTGGCAAAGGGTATCGGAGCTGCAATATGGTCGTTTGCCGCAACTGGAAGCGCAGCTGCAATCCCAGCCCGGTGATCATAGATCTCGAGAGGGAGCTGCAACTGCGCCCAAGCTGCTGCGTACCCAAGTGGGTGCAGAGGAAATTGCTGAAGTGGTGTCGCGTGCAACCGGTATTCCGGTTTCTAAGATGATGCAGGGTGAACGGGAAAAATTGCTGTTCATGGAACAAAAATTGCACGACCGGGTGGTCGGGCAGGATGAGGCCGTTCGTCTGGTGTCCGATGCCATCCGCCGTTCGCGGGCTGGACTGGCCGATCCCAATCGTCCATACGGTTCATTTCTGTTTCTGGGACCAACCGGTGTCGGTAAAACCGAATTGTGCAAGGCATTGGCCGGATTTCTTTTCGATTCTGAGGATCATCTGATTCGTGTGGATATGTCGGAATTTATGGAAAAGCATTCGGTTGCCCGCCTGATCGGTGCACCACCCGGATATGTGGGTTATGAAGAGGGAGGGTATCTGACCGAGCTGGTCAGACGCAAACCCTATGCGGTCATATTGCTTGATGAAGTGGAAAAGGCGCATCCGGATGTCTTCAATGTGTTGCTGCAGGTTCTGGATGATGGTCGAATGACGGATGGACAGGGACGCACGGTTGATTTCAAGAATACAGTCATCGTCATGACGTCCAATCTGGGGTCGCAGTTGATACAGGAGATGGTGGGCAGTACCTATGAATCGGTCAAGCAGGCGGTCATGGGTGAAGTTAAAACGCACTTCCGTCCAGAATTTATCAACCGTATCGATGAAGTCGTGGTCTTTCATGCACTCGACCAACGGCATATTCAGTCTATTGCCAGGATACAGTTGCGTTATCTCGAAGCCAGATTGGCCAAACTCGAAATGAAGCTGGATGTGAGTGAGGCAGCGCTGTCACAGATTTCCCAGGTCGGGTTTGATCCGGTTTTTGGAGCGCGGCCTCTCAAACGCGCCATTCAGGCTGATATCGAAAATCCGCTCGCGAAAGAGATTCTGGAAGGAAAATTTGTTGCCAAGGATACGATTCGGGTTGATTATCGTGATGGCGTGATGCATTTTGACAAGGCAACCAAGTAAGATATTTCACTTTTTAATGGGTGGATAGCATTGCGAATTTGTAGCGAGGACTGGGGTGGCGATTGCAAAATATTCCCGGAGGACGGGCTGAATATGCTTAATTGCAGTCAGTTTCGGGTAAAATGTACTTTTTTTACGGGATAGATTGTCATGTTAAAAGGTAGCTTGGTTGCTATCGTTACTCCAATGCTCGACGATGGCGGTTTAGACTTGGAACGCTTTCGTACTTTGCTGGATTTTCACATATCGCAAGGTAGCGACGGCGTTGTTGTTGTGGGGACAACTGGCGAATCTCCAACTGTCGATTTCGAAGAACATCATCTATTGATGCGAACGGCGGTGGATCATGTGGCCGGGAGAATACCGGTAATCGCAGGTACGGGCGCCAATTCTACCCGCGAGGCGATTGATTTATCCATTCACGCAAAAAATGCAGGTGTCGATGCCTGTCTTTCGGTTGCGCCCTATTACAACAAGCCCACGCAAGAAGGGCTATACCAGCACTTCAAGGCGATTGCCGAAGCGGTGGATATTCCGCATATTCTGTATAACGTTCCTGGCAGAACCGTTGCCGATATTCACAACGATACAGCACTACGCCTGGCGCAAGTCCCTAATATTGTCGGGATCAAGGATGCCACTGGAAATATCGGCCGGGGTTCCGAATTGTTGCGTCTTGCTCCTGCTGATTTTGCCGTTTACAGTGGCGATGATGCCAGTTCTTTGGCGCTTTTGTTGCTTGGCGGGCATGGTGTGATTTCGGTTACTGCCAATGTTGCACCCAAACTGATGCATGATCTGTGTGTGGCGGCATTTGCGGGCGATCTGGCCGCTGCTAGGGCAATCAATAACAAACTATTGCCACTACATACCGATTTGTTTATCGAAGCCAATCCCATTCCAGTAAAATGGGCTGTGGCCGAAATGGGCCTGATCGGACCGGGCATCCGCTTGCCGCTTACTCCGTTATCCGGTAAGTTTCACCAGTTGGTCCGGGACGCAATGCAATCAGCACATTCATCATGAATGAATTTGAAGGAGCAAGATGTCAGCAATGAATTGGCGGAAAGTTACGATACCTTCATTAATTCTGTTTTTCTCACTGGCAAATACGGGCTGTAAGTACATACCGCTGTTTCCGGAAACCAAAACCATCGATTACAAATCAGCGGGAAAACTGCCTCCGCTTGAAATTCCGCCCGATCTGGTCAAGCCTGCCATTGATGAGCGTTACGCCATACCTGATGACGGAAAAACTGGCAGTGCCACTTTCTCTGCTTACAATAGCGATCGCAGCGGACAGCAAAAGACTTCAACCGCAAACACCTTCATACCCACTTCCATCCAGAATGTTCACATTGAACGTGCCGGGACGCAACGTTGGCTGGTCATACCCCAATCACCGGAAGTGGTCTGGCCTGTTGTCAAGGAATTCTGGCAAGAACTGGGATTTCTGATCAAAGTGGAAGTGCCTGAAGCCGGTATCATGGAAACTGACTGGGCGGAAAACCGTGCCAAGATTCCTCAGGATATTGTTCGTTCCCTGCTTTCCACTTTTCTGGATAGTCTGTATTCGACTGCGGAGCGTGACAAGTTCCGCACCCGGCTGGAGCGCAACGAGGCTGGAAGTACAGAGGTCTATATCAGTCATCGCGGTATGTATGAGGTATTGGAAGGTGGAAGCCTGAATCGCACTATTTGGCAGCCTCGTCCGGCTGATCCCGATCTTGAAGCTGAAATGCTATCGCGTTTGATGTTGCGCTTTGGTGTCCAGGAAGAAAAAGCCAAATTGGAATTGACTTCCGGCAAGAGTGCACTGCAGGAGCGAGCTTATATCGAGGGGGGGGCAAGCGGCAGTGCTCTGGTGATAAACGAGCCTTTCGATCGCTCATGGCGTCGTGTGGGTTTGGCACTGGACCGAATCGGGTTTACCGTGGAAGATCGGAATCGCGTTGAAGGAATTTATTTTGTGCGCTATCTGAACCCTGATAACGACAGCAAGAAAAAGGGCGACGATGAAGGTATTCTGTCTAGCGTCATGTTCTGGCGGAGTGAGGATAAAGCTGCCAAGGCAGCAAAATATCGTATTCTGGTGGCAGATAGCGGAACATCCACTAGTAAAGTGACGCTGCTCAATGACGACGGATCAGCAGTGAGTGCCTCCACGAACAGTCGTATCCTAAAGCTGTTACATGAACAGTTGAAATAACGGGTTAACAAGTTGTCAATTCATTCATCTGCCTTCATTCGCTTGAGCTGGTGCAAAAAAAACCGCCTGATGAGGCGGTTTTTTTAGAAGAAGAAAATCCAGTTATGACTGATTAATGTCCTGGCTTGCTGCTTTCACCATAAGAACGTGGATCAGCATCTTCTTTCAAGCAATTGCCATTACCATTGAGTCCATGTGGACAGTCAAGGGTATATTTCACTTTGCTTCACCTTGTGCTTCACCTTTCATGAGTTTTTCATAATTGGCTTTTTCTGTTTCAGGTAAAGCTTGGCTAGGTTTCCCGCCACAAGCAGATAATGATAAAGCGAGCAAGGTTGCTACCAGAAGAGTATATTTCACTTTGCTTCACCTTTTGCTTCACCTTGTGCTTCACCTTTCATGAGTTTTTCATAATTGGCTTTTTCTGTTTCAGGTAAAGCTTGACTAGGTTTTCCGCCACAAGCAGATAATGATAAAGCAAGTAAGGTTGCTACCAGAAGAGTATATTTCATTATGTAATTTTCCTTATAAAAAAGTTCTTTAACATTTGATAGAGCAAAAGAGTATATAACGTTTTTAACCAATCGTTCAAGCAAGTTTTTTCTGTGCTTCTGTATTGAGCTATTCCTAAAGCTATGGTTTTTTGAAA
>WBZN01001922.1_pt1 | contig 11980 bp, 11 predicted proteins | sample 5204281 | NCBI WGS metagenome assembly WBZN01 (sample SAMN12344347, study PRJNA552823) | activated sludge metagenome | biome: Activated sludge suspended growth; feature: Nitrification reactor; material: Wastewater; isolation source: activated sludge from nitrification reactor of wastewater... | reverse complement strand
GCCCGGGGCAGCTACCCCGCGGGCCGGTTCGTCGAGCTGCTGCCGTCCGCCGACGGGGGCCACGAGCTGGACTTCAATCGCGCCCGCAACCCGTACTGCGCCTACAGCTCGGTCTTCCCCTGCCCCGCACCGTGGCCCGGCAACCGCCTGGCGGCCGCGGTGGAGGCGGGGGAGCAGTACCACGCGCCCTAGCGCGCGGGCGGTCCCCCCCGCCTGATTTCCCCCATGCTCGCCCTCCTGTCCCTGCTGCTCGCCCCGCCGGACGTCGCCGGTCCCTGGCGCGCCACCCTCGACCTGGCCGGCGGGCCGCTCGAGTTCGGCCTGGTGCTCACGCCGGTCGGCGATGGCCTGGGCGGCGAGCTGTGCAATGCCGGCAGCTGCACGCCCTTCTCCGCCGCCCGCTGGGAGGGCGACAGCCTGGTGCTGGAACTCGGGGACTACGCCGCGTCCATCGCGGTGGTGGCGCGGGGCGATTCGCTCGTGGGCCGCTACCACAACGTGGGGCGCCGCGGGCCACGGACCATCCCGCTCCGCGCCAGCCGGGGCCGCTGGGCCGGTGCGCCCGCGGGCGCGGCGCTCCTGGGGCGGTGGGAGGCGTGGTTCCAGAGCGGCTTCGAGCAGACGCCCCGAGTCTTCGAGTTCCGCAACGGGCCCCTTGGCGTCGAGGGCGCGGTCATCTCCAACTCCGGCGACTACGGCCTCTTTGCGGGCCGGGCCATCGGCGACAGCCTCGCCCTGGGGCACTTCGACGGCTCGTTCGTCTACCTGCTCACCGCGCGGCTCGACGGCGACACGCTCCGGGGCACCTTCCACGCCGGCCTGCGCACCCGCACCGCGTTCGTGGCCACCCGCGCCACGGGGCGGCCGCACCTCACCCCGCCGACGGCCGTCACCCGCGCCGACAGCAGCCTGCCGCTCACCTTCCAATTCCCCGACGTCGACGGGCGGATGGTCGCCACGAGTGATCCCCGCTTCCGCGGCAAGGTGGTGCTGGTGGACCTGTTCGGCACCTGGTGTCCCACCTGCCACGATGCGGCGCCGGCGCTGGTAGAGTTGTACCGGCGATTCCACGCCCGGGGGCTGGAGGTGGTGGGAATCGCCTTCGAGGTGACCGGCGACAGCGCCCAGGACGCGCCGCTGGTGCGGCGCTACCGCGAGAAATTCGGGATCCCGTTCCCGCTCCTGCTCGGGGGCGTGAGCGAGGTCGAGGCCGTCAGCGCGGCATTTCCGCAGCTGGAGGGCTTCACCGCGTACCCGACAACGCTCTTCGTGGGACGGGATGGCAGGATCCGGCGCGTCCACGCCGGCTTCTACGGGCCCGCCACCGGCGCGGCCCATGAGGCGCTGGTGGCGGAGTTCACGCGGGAGGTGGAGCGGTTGCTGGCGGAGCCGGCGCCCCGCTAGGCCGCCGCGATCGTGCCGGCCTACTGCGGCGCCTTGACCACCACGGCGGGCGCGGCGGCGTCGCGATCCACCTTGAGCCCGATCCACTCGCCCCGGATCGCATGGCCGGGGACCCCACAGAGCAGCCAGTACCAGCCGGCATCCTCGGCCACGAAGGTGGTGAGGTCGCGCTGCCCCGGCTTGAGCCCGGTGGTCACCGCGCGGCTCACGGCGTTCTCCAGCGCGGGGCGCCCGCCCTCCATGGGGAGCTTCTCGCGCTCCGCCATCACCACCAGGCTGTGCGCCTGGGCGCTGTCACGGTTCACCCAGGTCCACTGCACGGTCCAGTGCTGCGGTACCACCAGCTGCGCGGCGCCGTGGTGCAGCCCGTTCAGGGTCGCGATCCCCTCCGGTCCGCCGGGCAGCGCGTCCAGGGTCAGGCGCACCTTCCGGCCCGCGGAATCGGCCACCACCCACGCCGGCAGCGCCGGCGCCTGCGCGCGCAGCGCGGCGGGCAGCAAGGGGACCAGCAGCAGCGCAAGGACACGGCGATCCACGGCGACCTCGGCATCGAGAGGACATGGCGTTTTGGGCACGCGCACGATAATGTATCCCGTCTGCAGCTTCCCCTCTATCCCCGGAGTACCGTGATGGCCGGTCTGCTCGACCGCGAACGGATCATCGCCAGGCCCGGCTACAACCGCTGGCTGGTCCCGCCCGCCGCGCTGGCGATCCACCTGTCGATCGGCATGGCCTACGGCCTCAGCGTCTTCTGGAAGCCCCTGTCCCAGGCCCTCGGCATCACCCGCTCCATCGAAGGCGACTGGACCATCTCCCAGGTCAACCTCACCTTCGCGCTGGGGATCTTCTTCCTCGGGTCGTCGGCGGCGGTCTTCGGCCGGTGGCTGGAACGGGTGGGCCCGCGGCGCGCGGGCGTGGCCGCCGCGTTCTGCTGGGGCGGCGGCTTCCTGATCGCCGCCCTCGGGGTCAAGCTCCACATCCTTCCCCTGCTGTGGATCGGGCTCGGCGTGGTCGGAGGCTGCGGGCTCGGGCTGGGTTACATCTCGCCGGTCTCCACCCTCATCAAGTGGTTCCCCGACCGCCGGGGCCTGGCCACGGGCATGGCGATCATGGGGTTCGGTGGAGGCGCCATGATCGGCGCCCCCCTGGCCGACCTCCTGATGAAGCGCTTCGCCACGCCCACCTCGGTCGGGGTCTGGGAGACCTTCGTGGTCCTCGGCCTCCTGTATTTCGTGGCGATGCTGTGCGGCGCCTTCGGCTACCGCATCCCCGCCAAGGACTGGCGCCCGGCCGGCTGGACCCCGCCCGTCACCCAGAAGACGGCGCAGACCACCCGCCACGTGCACGTGGACGTGGCGTGGAAGACCCCCCAGTTCTGGTTCCTGTGGGCGGTGCTCTGCCTCAACGTGAGCGCGGGGATCGGGGTGCTCAGCCTGGCCTCCCCGATGATCCAGGAGATCTTCGGCGGCCGGCTGATCGGCGTCACCGCCGCGCTGGTGGACCTCGACGAGGCGCAGAAGGCCCAGGTGGCCACCATCGGCGCCGCCTTCGCCGCCCTGCTCAGCTTCTTCAACATCCTGGGCCGCTTCCTGTGGGCCTCGGCCTCCGACTTCATCGGGCGGAAGGCCACCTATGCCATCTTCTTCGCGCTGGGCGCCGTGCTCTACTCGGCGGTGCCCGGGGCCGGCCGGGGCGGCAGCGTGGCGCTGTTCGCCACCATCTTCTGCCTGATCCTGACCATGTACGGCGGCGGCTTTGCCACGATCCCGGCCTACCTGGCCGACAAGTTCGGCACCGCCTTCGTGGGCGCCATTCACGGCCGGCTGCTCACCGCCTGGTCGGTGGCGGGCCTGGTCGGGCCGGCCATCGTGAGCTACCTCCGGCAGTGGCAGCTGGCCCGCGGGGCGGCCCCGGTGGAGGCCTACGCCTTCACGATGTACGTGCTGGCGGGGATGCTCGTGGTGGGCTTCTGCTGCAACCTGCTGGTCCGGCCGGTGGCCGACCGGCATTTCATGAGCGACGACGACCTGCACCGCGAAGGGCTGGCCCCGGCCAAGTAGCCGGGCGGGCCCCGAGCAAGGAGCTGGCCATGGACGAGGCACGACCCGAGGACACCGGCGGCGGATCCAGCGTGGTGGTGCTGCTGCTGGCCTGGATCGCGGTGGGGATCCCCATGCTCTGGGGCATCTTCATGACCATCCGTAAGGCCTCGTTGCTGTTCAAGTAGTCAGGCCGCCTTGACGCCGGGGCCGAACGGGGAATATTGCAGTCACTGTTGCACCGGCCCCTCAGGGCCACCTACCGGCAGGGCCGCCCGGCCGAGGCGGCCCCGCCTGCTACCAGTAAAGCGACCGCCCTCGGGCGTTGCTGGTTACCGCAGTTCCCTTGGTCCATCGACAACCCATCAGGAGAGCGATTCCATGCGGAGGCAGACGCAGTGGGGTCTGTCGCTCGTGCTGCTCGCAGCCGGCGCGACTACTCTATCCGCCCAGGCCAACTGGACGACCTACGGCGGCAACGACTGGAACCAGCGCTATTCGACGCTGGCCCAGCTCAACACGACGAATGTCCGGAACATGGTGCCCCGGATGGTCTTCCAGACCGGCATCAGCCGCCTGGGGAGCTTCGAGAACACCCCGATCGTCGTGGACAACATGATGTACGTGACCACGCCGTACAACACGGCGATCGCGTACGACCTCAACACCGGCAAGCAGGTCTGGCGCTACGAGCACAAGCTCGGCACCTCGATCTACTGCTGCGGCCCGAACAACCGCGGCGTCGCGGTCCACGGCCCCCACGTCTACATGGGCACCCTGGACTCGCGCCTGGTGGCCCTTGACCGGATGACGGGCGAGGTCCTCTGGGACATCGAAGTGGCCGATCCGGCGTACGGGTACAGCATCACCCACGCCCCGCTCATCATCGGCGACAACGTGATCGTCGGCGTGTCGGGCGGCGAGTACGGCATCCGTGGTCACGTCACCGCCTACAACGCGATGACCGGCGAGCAGACCTGGCGCTGGTACTCGATCCCGGCGCCCAAGGGCGACCCGACCTTCGACCCGATCGCCCCGAACGGGTGGTGGGGCACCTGGCCGACGCACACGCCGGACGGGGCCGACCTGAACCGTGGCGTGGCGGCGGAGAAGGCCGACAGCGCCAAGTACGCGGACGCCTGGACCCGTGGCGGCGGCGGCATCTGGATGACGCCGGCCTACGACAAGGCGCTCAACATGATCTACGTGGCGGTCGGCAACCCGTCGCCGGACCTCGATGGCGGCGTCCGCCCCGGCGACAACCTCTACACCGACTGCGTCGTGGCCATCGACGCCACCACGGGCAAGACCAAGTGGTACTACCAGACGGTGCCGCACGACGTGTGGGACCTCGACGCCGTCTCGCCCCCGGTGGTGGCCACCCTGGGCGGCAAGAAGGTCGTGGTGCACGCCGGCAAGACGGCGTGGGTGTACGTGCTCGACGCCGCCACCGGCAAGCTGGTGCGCCGCACCGAGAACTTCACCCCGCAGGAGAACATGTTCGCCCTGCCCACCGCCCAGGGTACCCGGATGCTCCCGGGCGCCAACGGCGGCTCCGAGTGGTCGCCCATCGCGGTGGACCCCCGGCTCGGCTACGCGTTCGTGACCGGCCTGCACCAGCCGATGAACTACATCACCCACAACGCCCCGTGGGAAAAGGGCCGGCTCTGGCTGGGCTCCGCCTTCGTGGCGATTCCCGGTGAGGAGCAGTGGGGCACCTACACCGCGATCAACCTGGCGACGGGCAAGATCGTGTGGCAGAACAAGGTCCCGCAGCCGATGATGGGTGGCGCCCTGGCGACCGCCGGCGGCCTCACCTTCACCGGCGAGGGCAACGGCAACTTCAACGCCTACGACTCCCGCACCGGCAAGCTCCTGTGGCAGTTCAACGGCGGCGCCGGCTGCAACAGCGCCCCCATGAGCTTCTCCTACAAGGGCGAGCAGTTCATCGCGGTGGCGTGCGGCGGCAACTTCCAGCTCAACTACCCGCTGGGGAACTCGGTCTACGTCTTCGGCCTGCCGAAGCCGTTTGCCGCGGCGATGCGTTAAGTTTCCGCTCGCGGGTCGCACGGCAGGACAGGCGGGAGCGTCCGATGCGGGCGCTCCCGCCCCTTTTCCGCCCGATACGAGGGTTCGATGCCGGTCTTCCGCCTTCTCCTGGTCCTGGTCCTGGTGGCTGCCGTTTCCGCAATCGCCCCGACGGGAGGGCGTACCCGGGGGGCCGTGCCGGATTCCACCTGGCTCGACTGGAACCCCACCACCCGGACCATGAAATTCAGGCTCGTGGCCGGCCTGACCGGGCGGGGGGCCAAGAGCCCCTTCAACTTCAACGGCTACACCGACGGCGAGTTCACCCTGGTGGCCCCCATGGGCGCCAACGTGGTGCTCAACTTCGTGAACGAGGATGGGACCCCCCACAGCGCCGTGGTCATCGCGGACACCGAGCCGATGCCGAGCATGGCGGAGGAGGCGGCGATCCCCCGGGCCTACTCGACAAAGGCGGGTGAGGGACTCGGGTATTTCGCCACCGACGTGATGCGATTCAAGGCAGCACCGGCGGGGGCCTACCGGATCTTCTGTGGCGTACCTGGACACGGGTTATCCGGGATGTGGATCCGGTTTTCGGTCGATTCCACGGTGACGACGCCGCAGATGGTCGAGGCCCCTACCAACCGGTAGGGAGGTAAGATCCCCCCCTTGCGGCGCATTTCCGGTCCCGCATGATTATCCGAACAACTGTGGTGGAAATGCACAGCATTGGGTTGCGGACCCAACAGGACGAGCTATCTTAGGAGCGCTCCACCACATAGCGGACCGCGCCCGGGGCAGGAACCCACCGGCGTTCCGGCCGATCCGTCCATTCAGGAGGTGTCTCCCACGGCTTCGGCCGCCTCCCCAGGTGCCGGGCCCCACCAGACATCGTCAGAACCGAAGCACGCGGGTGCAGGCAGGAAGTACTGAAGCGTACCAGTCGTTTTCAGTCCTCTTCTAGTCAGGAGAAGCACCGATGAAGCGTAGCGCTCTGTTGTTTGGGGCCCTGCTGTTCGGCGCCGCGAGCGGCGCCAATGCCCAGGCCCTTTCGATGCAGATGAGCAATGGCTGGACCTTCGCGATGGCCGGTAACGTCAACATCTTCGCGATGTACCAGAAGGTCTCCAACGGCGACGCCACGGGCAGCCCGGGCCAGCTGGTCGGCAGCGGCGAGGCCAAGGGCCTGTACTACGGGACCGGCCTGCTCCCCGCCTTCGCCACCTTCTCGGCCAAGGGCAAGGAAGGCAACACCGACCTCGGCGTGCAGTTCGGGTTCGCGCCCCAGGTCCAGTGCGGTGGCAACACCCACGACTGCTTCGGCGCCCAGATCGACATGCGTCAGGTGTTCATGACCGTCGGCGGCAGCTGGGGCACCATCACCGCCGGTAAGGAACTCGGCATCTACCAGCGCTCCAACATCCTGAACGACCAGACCCTGTTCGGCGTCGGCGGCGGCGGCATCGCCCCGGGCGGCACCACCCTGGGCCGCATCGGCTTCGGCTACGTGTACCCGAACTTCGTCCCCCAGTTCAGCTACTCCTCGCCGGCCGGCCGCACCACCAGCTTCAACATCGGCCTGATGGAGCCCAGCACCTTCGGCTCCTACACCGAGCTGACCATCCCCCGCCTCGAGGCGGAGGTGAGCTTCAAGGCCGGGAACAACCTGAGCGTGTTCGTGGGCGGCACCGCCCAGAACGGCAAGGACCCGATCGCCGACGAGAGCAAGACCGCGGTCGGCGCCTCCGGCGGCCTGACCTACAAGACCGGCACCTTCTCGATCCACGGCTCCGGCTACTACGGCAAGGGCATCAGCACCACCCTGATGTTCAACGGCAACTCGCAGTCGGGCGGCGAGCTGACCAAGTCGTACGGCTACTACGGCCAGCTGACCTTCACCCCGGCCAACAGCAAGGCGACCTTCGCCGGCAGCTTCGGCTCGAGCTTCCTGGCCGATGACGGCAACAACTTCAAGACCGAGAACAGCCTGATCTCCGGCGGCATCTACTACCAGGCCACCAAGTCGCTCAAGCTCGTGGGCGAGGGTGACTACATGTGGTCGAAGGACAAGGAAGGCAGCGGCAAGAACAAGGCGTTCACCGGCGCCTTCGGCATGATGCTGTTCTACTAGGCCTCACGCCCGTCGCAGCAGGGCACGGCCCCTCCGGACTCCGGGGGGGCCGTTCCCGTTCCGGGGTCTGCCGGAAGTCCCCGCCGCCGACTAGGTTCCCACGCCACTCGCCGTTCGCGTCCCCAACGGAGGCCCGCCCGTGAAGCCGTCTGCGCTGCTCGTCGCCTGCACCCTCCTCGCCGGCTGCGGCGGAACGCTGGTGTCCACGACCCGCACCAGCAGCTCCGCCGCCCCGGACGACCTCTTTGCCTGCGTCCAGAACCAGCTCAAGACCATGGGCTACAACCGCACCCAGTACGATGCGCTGGAGCGCTGGTACGTGGCCCAGAAGGCGGACCCCGATACCCGGGTCCCGAGCGGGCTCTATCGGGGCACCAAGAACGTCCTCGACACCAAGGTCCGACCCGACGCGAGTGGCGCCACGGTCCTCGAGATCACGGCCAAGTCGTTCGACGAATACACCAATGCCCGGGGCACCGACGCCCAGGAGCGCCCGGTGACCGAGCGGGCCAAGCTCGACGCGCAGATCCTGCAGCAGGCCTGCGCCAAGTAGCGCCCACCACCCTCCCGCCCCGGCCCGGCCCCGCCGGCTGCCGGGGCGTCGGCTTGCTTCAGGAACCACCCCGCCCCGTCGATACCCTGTGAATGAGTTTGAGTCCCTCGTATCAACCGTTTGGTTGAAAACAGCGACTTCCCCCATTTCCGATCCCGAGCCTCACCACTAGCTTGGTTCCGCTCGAAGGCGCCCGACGCTCACCCTGGGAGACCCCGGGATGGCCACACCGCTCGTTCAGCTGACCCGGGGCACCGCCCCCGACGGGCCGCCTGCCGCCCCGCCGCCGCTGGCGCGCAAGCCATCCTGGCTCAAGGTGAAGGCCCCGGGGGGAGAGACCTACCTCCAGCTCAAGAGCATGATGCGGGACCTCGGCCTCCACACCGTCTGCGAGGAGGCGCGCTGCCCGAACATCGGGGAGTGCTGGGAGCACAAGGCCGCCACGTTCATGATCCTGGGCGACGTCTGCACCCGGAACTGCGCCTACTGCGCGGTGGCCCACGGCACGCCGGCGCCCTACGACCCGGTGGAGCCGGTCCGGCTGGCCGAGGCCGTGACCCGGATGGGCCTCAAGCATGTGGTGATCACCTCGGTGGACCGGGACGACCTCCCCAATGGCGGGGCCGAGGCCTTTGCCGGCTGCGTCACCGAGATGCGGGGACGCCTGCCCGAAACCACGGTCGAGGTCCTGATCCCCGACTTCAAGGGCTCCGAGGCGGCGCTTCGGATCGTCCTGGAGGCCCGCCCGCACATCCTCAACCACAACCTCGAGACCTGCGAGCGCCTGTACCGCCTGGCCCGTCCGGGCGGGCGGTACGACCGCGCCCTGGCCCTGCTGGCCGCCGCCCGGCGGCTCCGGCCCGAGGGGCTCACCAAGTCGGGGATCATCCTGGGGCTCGGCGAGGAGTGGGACGAGGTCGTGACCTGCATGCGGGACCTGCGGCGCAGCGACGTGAACATCCTCACCCTGGGGCAGTACCTGCGGCCCACGGACGGGCACCTCCCGATCGCGCGGTACTACACGCCGGAGGAGTTCGGTGAGCTGGCGGCGATCGGCATGGAGCTGGGCTTCACCCACGTGCAGGCCAGCCCGCTGACGCGGTCGTCCTACCATGCGTGGGAGCAGGCAGACACGGCGGTTCGGCGGATCGGCGGCTCGGCCGTACACCATTCCTGAGGCTCTATGGCGCAACCCAAAGCCGGTCGCAAGGCCGACACCAAGACCGCCGAGAAATACCGGCACTACCTGCGGCAGATGCTGCTGATCCGCCGGTTCGAGGAGAAGGCCGGTGAGGCCTACAGCCTCGGCCAGATCGGTGGGTTCTGCCACCTCTACATCGGGCAGGAGGCGGTGGCGGTCGGGTGCCTCTCCCAGCTCCGGCCGGGCGACGCGATCACGGCCACGTACCGGGAGCACGGGCATGCGCTGGCGCGCGGGATCTCGGCCCGGTCGGTGATGGCGGAGCTCTTCGGCAAGGCCACCGGCTGTTCTGGCGGCAAGGGCGGCTCGATGCACATCTTCGACGCCTCGCTGGGGTTCCTGGGCGGGCACGGCATCGTCGGGGGACACATCCCGCTGACCACCGGGATGGGCTTCGCGTTCAAGTACCGGCAGACCGACCAGGTGGCGGTGTGCTTCTTCGGCGAGGCGGCCATCAACAACGGCGCCTTCCACGAGGCGCTCAACATGGCCGGGATCTGGAAGCTCCCCTGCATCTTCATCTGTGAAAACAACCGGTACGGCATGGGCACCGCCCTCGACCGGGCCACGGCCACCTGGAACATCTCCGAGCGGGCCACCAGCTACGACATGTCACGCGAGGTGGTGGACGGGCAGGACCTTGCCGAGGTGATCGCCGCCATGGACCGGGCGGTGGTCCGGGCCCGCCGCCCCTCCGCGCCGACGCTGCTCGAGATCCGCACCTACCGGTTCGTGGGGCACTCGATGTCCGACCCGATCCACGGCCACTACCGGACCAAGGAAGAGGTCGAGGCGCACCGCAAGCGGGACCCGATCACGCTGTGGGCCGAGAAGCTCAAGGCCGAGGGGCTGCTCGACGACGCGGCCTTCGAGAAGCTGGACGCCGAGGTGAAGGCCGAGGTGCAGGACGCCTACGAGTTCGCCGACCAGTCGCCCGACCCGGACCCGGAGATGCTCTGGAAGGATGTCTACGCACCGACCGGGGAGGGGCGCTGACATGCCGGTGATCACGTACCGTGATGCCCTGAACCAGGCGCTTCGCGAGGAGATGGCCCGCGACAAGGACGTCTTCCTGATGGGCGAGGAGGTAGGCGTCTACCAAGGGGCCTACAAGGTGAGCCGCGGGCTGCTGGAGGAGTTCGGGCCCACCCGGATCGTGGACACGCCGATCACCGAGCTCGGCTTCGCCGGGGTGGGAGTCGGGGCGGCCATGGTGGGGCTGCGGCCGGTGATCGAGTTCATGACCTGGAACTTCGCCCTGCTGGCGATCGACCAGATCATCAACGCCGCGGCCAAGATGCGCTACATGTCCGGCGGCCAGGTGGGGGTGCCGATCGTCTTCCGCGGCCCCGCGGGGGCAGCGCTGCAGCTGGCCGCCCAGCACAGCCAGTGCTTCGAGGCGATGTACGCCCACATCCCCGGCCTCAAGGTGGTGATGCCCGCCACCCCCGCCGACGCCAAGGGACTGCTCAAGAGCGCCATCCGTGACGACGACCCGGTCGTGTTCATGGAAGGCGAGATGCTCTACAACACCAAGGGTGAGGTGCCCGAGGGCGAGCACCTGGTGCCCATCGGGGTGGCCGACATCAAGCGCCCGGGTGACCACGTCACGCTGATCTGCTACTCGAAGACGGTCTCGCTCTGCCTCAAGGCCGCGGAACAGCTGGCTGCCGAGGGCATCGAGGCCGAGGTGGTGGACCTGCGGACCATCCGGCCGCTCGACCTCGAGGCGATCTTCACCTCGGTGACCAAGACGCATCGCGCGGTGGTTGTGGAGGAGGGGTGGTACTTCGCCGGGGCCGGCGCCCAGGTGGTGGACGAGATCCAGAAGACCCTCTTCGACGAGCTCGACGCGCCGGTGCTCCGGGTGACGGGGGCGGATGTCCCGATGCCCTACAACAAGCACCTGGAGAAGGCGGCGAAGGTGAATCCCGACAAGATCGTCGCGGCGGCGAAACAGGTCCTCTACCTCGAATAGGCCATGGCAACCAAAGTGCTGATGGAGGCGCTGTCCCCCACGATGGAAGAGGGACGCCTCGTCGAATGGAAGAAGCAGGAGGGCGACGCCGTGGCCGTGGGCGAGGTCCTGGCCGAGGTGGAGACCGACAAGGCGGTGATGGACCTGCAGGCGCGTGCCGCCGGGGTGCTGCTCAAGCACGGCATCGCAGCGGGCACGACGGTGCCGGTGGGGCGCGTGGTGGGGGTCATCGGGGCCAAGGGCGAGGATATCTCCGCGCTGCTCGGCGCCGCGCCCGCTGTCCAGCCGCCGAGTCGTCCAGCCGCCGAGCCGCCGAGTCGTCCAGCCGCCGAGCCCCCGAGTCGTCCAGCCGCCGAGCCGCCGAGCCGTCCAGCCGCCGAGCCGTCCAGGATCAAGGCCTCCCCGCTGGCAAAGAAGATGGCGGCGGCGCAGGGCCTCGACCTGGCCCGGCTGCAGGGATCCGGGCCGGAAGGCCGGATCGTGGTCCGGGACCTGGCCGGCGCCGGAGCAACGCAGCCGGCAGGCCGTCGCGCCGCCGAGCCGTCCGCCCGTGGCGGTGGCGCACCGTTCACCGACGTCCCGCTGACCCAGATCCGGAAGACCATCGCCCGGCGGCTGGGGGAGTCCATCGGCCCCGTCCCCACGT
>WBZN01001921.1_pt1 | contig 11981 bp, 7 predicted proteins | sample 5204281 | NCBI WGS metagenome assembly WBZN01 (sample SAMN12344347, study PRJNA552823) | activated sludge metagenome | biome: Activated sludge suspended growth; feature: Nitrification reactor; material: Wastewater; isolation source: activated sludge from nitrification reactor of wastewater treatment... | reverse complement strand
TCCTCGGTCGGCTACTCGCTTGCTCAGATCTGGATCGTTTGCCATGATCTGATCGCTTCTCCGGAGCATGAAATTGCGGATCGTGCGGATCGTCGATAATTCCACTGCTGATTGGCCGAAACGTCCGCCGGACGCGACAACGTTTGTCGCTTCGTGCCCACGCAACGTACGCCGTAAGCGCCCAGTTAGTTGCACCGCCGTGCCATTTATTTTGGCCGATAAAGTGAAATCGCACGACTCGCCCGGGCTCAGAAACACTGTTTTCACAGGGGAGAAGGAAACGGTTTTGATGTGCCCGCCTGGACAGCTGAGCCGAATTGGTTGTCCGATAGAGTTATCGCGAGCATGAAACGCAACACCGTCAACCGCATCACGATTCAGACCAAAAACGATCGCGTCAGGTGGGGTTAAAGGACCTGCGAAGCAGCGCCCTGATGCAACATCGGCGTTCACATTGAGAGTGGGTAAACCGAAGGTAACAGACTTATCCGGACAGCGCGTCATGGCCGAGGCTGGCGACACGAACCAAATTACCGCCGCCGCTGTCAAAAACGGTTTCCACGTCCGACTTCTGCCGAATGCTGTTCCGCGACTTCGCCCGAGTCGCCAGCGCCGCATCCGGTAGAAGTGCACCATTCGAATAATCCGACCGATTGATCCGTCCATCGCGATCGGCACACCTCGCCTGTTGGCATTTGGGTTTACGAACCGTTTTGAAGGGTAGCGCGCGCGATAAGATCGACACAAATGAACTTGAGGCGTAACCGTTTTCAGTTGTGGATTATCTAGCGTCGGGTACTTCGAGGCTGGGCCAGAAGCGATTCGCGGTGACAGCCTCGCTGGAGCGAGCAGCTATCATGCTGGACTATCCCTCCCACGATACTCCCCTCAATATCTAATCAGTGTTCCCGCCGAGAGCCCAAAGGGCACTAACTATTTGCACGCTATTGTGGACGCGTGCTGCTGGCCCGGACGCGGTGCGCGACTTGGCAGGTCGCAACCCTAGACCATTGAAATCAGACACCTCGTTGTTACTTTTTATCAGGAAATGGTAACGAATAATCGGCTTCAGCCCAAATTACATGGGGAAAATCGGTGGCAAGAACCAACAAAAGCCGCGTGCCAGCTCTGGCCTACCTTCGGACGAGCTCGGCGGCCAACGTCGGCAACGATCGGGACAGCGAAAAGCGCCAGCGCCAGGCCATCGAGGCCTTCGCTAAGCACGCGGGCTTCGACGTCGTCGACTGGTTCTATGACGCCGCCGTCAGCGGCAAGGATCCGATCGAGGGCCGGCCAGGCTTCGCGGCGCTGCTCGACCGGATTGTGGGCAATCACGTTCGGGTCGTGATCGTTGAAGACGCCAGCCGCTTTGCCCGCCATTTGATGACGCAAGAAGCCGGCGTCACCCTCCTGGTTGGCCTCGGCGTCCGGGTGCTGACGGCTGCGGGCGACGACCTGACGGACAGCGATGACGAGTTCCGCATCGCCATGCGGCAGATCATGGGCGTGTTCTCGCAACTCGAGCGCACGCGGCTGGTCAAGAAGTTGAAGGCGGCGCGTGACCGCAAGCGCAAGGACGGCCGGAAGGTCGAAGGCCGAAAGTCCCATGCCGAGACCAGACCTGAAGTCGTGGCTGAGGCCAAGCGCCTACGCCGGGCGAGCCCGAAGACCGGGGAGCGCATGAGCTTTCGTCAGATCGCACAGCGGCTGGCTAAGGCTGGCCACTTGAATGAACGTGGCCAGCTTTACAATGCGAAATCAATCAGGAGCATGGTGCAATCTTAGGTCACGGCGGCCACCGCTCGTACTTCGCGATGCCGACGGCGTTGTTGAACGTGAGCTATGACCGTAGTGCCGAGTTTGCGGAAGTTTAGCGCTCAATCAGGTCGGCCACCAGGGCGTTGACAGGATGACCCTGCCCCAATCGGTCCTCGTTTGCCCGCTCAGTTCGTTGTTTGCGACAGTCGGGCAGCTGCTGCGAAGCTACGCTGTGGATCAGTTATACATGAGTTCAACGTAGTCGATAACGCGTCCAGAACGCAACAGGGCAAGACCAGCCGAACCCATCATGAACAGAAAGCTTTGTGTGCCTGTGCTGTAGTTGCGCAGTTTGTCACCGGACACAGCTCGCGCACGCAACCTGCGCAAGTCCGGACAGGCCGGAAAACGCACCTTTGCCAAAAGTGCGTCAAGGATTTCGATTGCGTCGCCGCGCAAGGCGAGCTTGTCGATCTCATCGGCCTCGTCGTCATCGCGAACGAGATAAGCAAGTGGACCGGGAGGTTCGAGCATCTCTTGGGGCGGCCAGTTCTGTTGGCGTCGGCGCTCGGCAGCAAGGAGAGCCCACAATTCCGCGAGCGCCAGAGCTTGGTTTAAGTTCTCCGTACCTAGCTTCAAATATGTCGGCGAATGGGCGCGCAGATATAACCCGCCTTTCGTCGCCGCCCCGCGCTTGCGCGCCCCTGAAGGGAAGGGGCGGCTCCGAAAAGCAGGCGACGAGGCTATATTGCTCAGGCAGGGCGCCGCAGAGCAACGAAGGGTCGGATGACAGTGACGGGATCATGGAAACCACCAGAAGGTCACCCGCTATCACCGGAGCGGGCCAAGCAACTGATCGTCGGACCGCTCGGCGACACTTATCGCGAGATTCTCAAGTCCTGCTGCGCACCGATCTACTGGTATCGGAACGCGAAGACCGGCCCGCTGGAGATCTGCGCCAGCGGCACGGTTACCTTTGTCGACACGGGTGAGAAGATCATTGGCGTGACGGCCGCGCACGTCGTCGACGGCGCCATGAAGGCGGTGGCCGTCTGCGACGTCACCATCCAGATCATGGACGCGCGCATCGAGCGTCTTGAGGTGATCGGCATCGATCGCCGGCTCGACCTCGCGACCATCGCCTTCGAGCGGCGTCATATCGATGCCATGGGAAAGGTCATCTCGCCATTGACTGGTTGGCCGCCGTTGGTGCCTGAAGAAGGTCGGGGCATAATGCTGGCCGGTTATCCCGGCGCCGACCGCATCATCACTGCGCCGAAGGAAGTGAACTGGGGTCTGTGTACCATTCTCGGGATTGCCCGGCGCGTCTCCGACGAGCAGATCACCTGGCTGCTCGAGCGCGAGCATGGCGTGAGCGACGGCAAGATTCCGGACCTGCCTCCAAATCATGCTCTAGGCGGCATCAGCGGCGGTCCGCTGGTGGGCTGGTTCGAGACGCCGGGCGGGTTCACCTATCCACGCCTGTGCGGGATCGTCTCTGAGGCCAGCGCCGAGTTCGAGAACGTCATCGCCAAGCGCGCGGACTTCATCCGCGCCGACGGCACAATCGGCAAGTGAAAGCGAAATAAAACGCGCCGGAATCAGACGTTTGCCCATGTCGTGGGCAGCTTTGGACGCCCGCTCTGGCTGCGACTCACTTGCTCCCGTAAATTCGCGGCATGACCGGCGAGACCCAACATTTTGAGAAGAAATCTCTGCGCAAGGTGACCGGCGCCAGCGCTGACTGGCATGGCCTGGCGGAAAGCTGCGTTGCGTTCGCCACCGCGCATGGCGGGCTATTGCGGGTCGGGATCGAAGATGGAGCGGATACGCCCCCAAAAGGCCAAGTGATACCGTCGGATTTGCCCTCCACGATCGCGCAACGGATCGGTCAGCTTACTGTCAACGTTACCGTCGATGCGGTGATCCGCGAAGCAGACAACGGAGGCGCCTTCGTCGAGGTGCACGTGCCGAGATCGAACTCGGTGCCCTCCACGAGCGGCGGCAAATACTACCTACGTGAAGGAGACCGAAACCGGCCGATCGTCGGAGACGACATTCTGCGACTTCTGAACGACCGCGCTACCGTATCGTGGGAAACATTGACCTCGGCAAACATCGCACGCACTCAAGTCGATATCGCCAAGCTTTCAGCATTCGTGTCCCGTATCCGGGCTTCCGACCGTGTGAAGGCTTCGGTTAAGGAAAAGACCGAAGACGAACTTCTTGATCACTACGCATTCGCGGACGGTCAGCTCCTGACCAACCTTGGCATTCTGTGTATCGGACGTCGTCACGATCGCGCCGCGCTTGGGACCGCGCCGGTCGTCCAGTTCATCAAGTACGACGACCAGGATTCCAAGCTCAACAAGCTCCTCTGGGACGACTTTGAACTGTCCCCTATTGAATTGGTCGACGCGATCTGGAGCGAAGTTCCAGACTTCCGAGAGTCCTACGAGCTTCAGGACGGCCTCTTTCGGAAGCTGATCCCCGCCTACGACGAGACCGTCGTCCGGGAGCTGCTGGTGAACGCTCTTGTCCATCGTCCCTATACCCAACGCGGCGATATTTTCCTCAAGTCCTTCCCCGACCGCCTCGTAGTTCTGAACCCCGGCCCGCTCCCAATCGGCGTGACACCTGCCACCGTGCTCCACGTCACGGTTCGCCGCAACGAAGGTTTGGCGCGCGCCTTCCACGATCTCAAGCTGATGGACCGAGAAGGTTCCGGGTTCGACACCATGTATGAAGTTCTGCTGGGGCAGGGGCGCGACGTGCCGCGCCTGCGCGAAGCGCAGGACCGCGTCGAGGTAACCGTTGGCCGTCGCATCCTCAAGCCTGAGATAATCGACCTGCTCGGTACGGCGAGCCAAACATATCAGCTGCGTCAGCGCGAGATGATCTGCCTCGGCTTGCTGGCTCAGCACGAACATCTCACCGCGAAGCAACTGGTCGGAGCCTTGATGCTCGAGGACGTGGACGAGCTGCGACCTTGGCTTGGGCGACTCCAGGACCTCGGATTGGTCAAGAGCGCCGGCCGAACGAAGGCGACACGCTATTTCGTGGCTCACGAAGTCATGCGCAATCTTGAAACACCGGTTGCGACGACCTTGGGACGGATCGAACCGCACCGCCTCAAGGCCCTCGTCGAGGAGGACCTGCGGAGGTATCCCGAGTCATCAGCTGGAGACGTCAACCGGCGCGTCGGCACCGAGATCAACGCCAAGCAAATCAAGCGCGCGCTGGACGCCCTCGTTGATGACGGCGTGGTCAGTTTCCGGGGCGACAAGCGATGGAGGCGATATCGGGTCGTCGGCTGAATTCTATCGGACAAGAGCGCCCGTATCCGACGGCCTTGTCCAATAGGGTGTCCGATAGAATGCACTAGAGTACTGTATTTGAAAGATATTTCTATCGACCTATCCCGCAGACGCACTCCGCGAGGTCCGATAGATGCAATGCAAGAACAGTCCATGACCGACCGAAATGTACGTATCGTTGCAGCGAACCCGCCCATCGGGGAATCCGAGGGATTGCGATCGTTTGCGCAGTTCGAACACTACCCCAATATCGTGCTGCTCGGTGACCCAGGCGCTGGAAAAAGCCACCTCTTCCGCACTTTCGCTGAGATCGATGCGGCCCCACTCGTGACCGCACGATCCTTCCTCAACAAGCCCGTCCAATCCGGCCTGGCAACGCTGTACATCGATGCACTCGACGAAAAGCGATCGGGTCGCGGCGATCACTCCACCATAGATGCCGTCGTCGCCAAGCTGTTTGAAGCCACGCCGGGGAAGGTGAGACTATCATGCCGGGCACAAGACTGGCTCGGCGACACGGACCTGACAGCATTGCGGGACTATTTCGACGGACGCGGCGGCGTTGTCGTGCTCGCGCTCGAACAGCTGACGACCGAAGAACGCGAACCCATTATCGCTGAGCAAGGGTTCGAAAACGTGCGTGGGTTCGTCGCGGAGGCCACCAACCGTAACCTCGACTATCTGCTCACCAATCCGCAAAACCTGCTCATGCTGTGCAAAGTCGTACGCGAGAAGGGGTGGCCCGAAACGCGTACCGATCTGTACTCCAGTATGACCCAGCTGCTCCTGGCCGAGCACAATCAAAACAAGGTCCACGCGGGTGAAGGGATTTATACTTCCGACGAACTATTGGATGCTGCCGGAGCCGTGTGCGCCGCGCGTCTGATTAGCGACGTCGAAGCTCTGAGCCGCGCCGAATCATCGGATGACCCAGATATCCCGTCCTACCGCACGCTACGATGCGAGAACATTGAACGCATCGGCGCCAGCCTTGGCCGAAGACTGTTCGTGTCCGCGCCCGGCGCCGACGCGGTTGACTACGTTCACCGTACGGTCGCCGAATATCTGGCGGCCTCATGGCTCGCTAAAAGAATCGGGGGTGGCCTGCCATTCGGCCGGGTTCGAGCGCTCATTGGTATCGATGGCCATCCCGCTTCGGAACTGCGCGGTCTCCATGCATGGTTGGCCGTACTGCTTCCCGAATGTGCATCCATCCTCATTCACTCCGACCCCTACGGGGTCCTGACCTACGGCGACCCGGTCTCTTTGACCGCGACCTCGCGCAAGCACCTCCTGCAGTCTCTTGGCCGCCTCTCTGAAGTCGACCCGTGGTTTCGAAGCGGAACCTGGTCGCTTCCCGCTCTCGGGGCGTTGTCGACCCCGGATATGGTCGATGACATCCGAAATATCCTCCAATCCCCCTCTGCCAATTTCGCGCTGCGCTCCACAGCGCTGCAAGCGCTCGTGTTTGGCACGCCATTGCCATCGCTGCAGCCTGAGCTGGAATCAATCCTCGTCAACGAGCAAGCCACCTATTCAGAGCGGAGCGATGCGCTCGATGCCTTGGAGCGGTATGGAGCTTCAGCAGAAGCTGCCGCGTTGCAAGCGTTCAAGAGCTTAAGCAATACGGCCAACTCCCTCCGTCTCCGTTCCGAGATACTTGCTGCCCTGTATCGCAAGCATTTCAAGCCATCCGACGTGTGTGCCTACCTGAGCGAAGTTCTCGCGTCTGATCACGAGGTGCCGGTGGGCACGCTCTGGCGCCTCGAGCCCGACCTTCAGCTAGAAGACGTTCTCGCGATCCTGGACGGGATGCCGCAGGCCGAGAAGAAGGCTCGCAACAAGGCTGAGCGGCGCAATGCGTCGGAAATTTCATACTTGTTCGACAGGCTTCTTGTTCGCGCGCTCAACGACGGCGGTTCACGTGTGGATGGTCTTCGGCTGTGGGCATGGCTGGCAACGCGCCGCAGGTTTCACAACGGTTATTCGTCTTCCGTCAACGACAGCGCCAAGGAGGCATTGGGCCGACGCAAAGAGCTATTGATCCAAACGGTTCCCCCTGCAGTGAAGCAATTGGTGGTCGATCAAACGCGCTGGCGGTTCATTCATCGCCTGCGCGAAGCAACGATGCACCAAATTGATGAGCAGGATTTGCTGGAAGCCCTGTTGCAGACGACGCTCGGCTCCCAAATCGATCCGGAAAAGCAGCAATTCCTGTTTGAGTTGACGCTCATCTTATCGTTCGAACCCACGGAGCGTGCGCGTGCGGTTTATGAAGCTCTGTCCGACCTCGCCGGCACGCGGCCAGAGCTTCAGGAGATTCTTGACCGCAATCTTTCTTGCCCTGTCGAGGAATGGCGCGAAGAGGATGCTCAGCGCCGGGCGCGATTTGCCGCCAAAACCGAGGCGACGCGCCAGAAGAACATCAGCGACTTCGCCGAGAGCAAACATGCCATCGAGCGAGGCGTGCACAAGGGCTGGGTGGGCTGGCTCGCCGAGCTTTGCCTTGCCCGAGCCAGTAACGATGACAAGACCCTGACGCCTCGCGAACGCATTGCGAAGGAGTTGGGCGAAGAAAACGCCTCAACGGCCATGGCCGGGTTGCTCGCAGTGCCTCGCGGCAACGATATTCCCTCTTTGACCGAGGCCGTCGCTGTGTTAGCCGACGGTAGATATTACAAGTGGTGGTACGCCATCATTGCCGGCTTGGACGAGGCGTCGCGCCAGGGAATTGATACGCGCGATGTGCCCGTTGCGACCCTACAAACCGCACTGGTGATCGTTACTGAACTCCTCCTGTTCTCCGACGAAGCCGACAAAGAGAGGACCTGGAAGAACCAGTTTTTTGACGAGCAACCCGAGCATGCGAAGGACGCGCTGCTCGCCTTGGCGAAATCGGAGCTCGCCAAGGGCAAGGAGCCAGTGAGCGGTCTTCATGAGTTGTTGAAGGACGAGCGGCTGGCGCCATTGCGGCCGCGCGTTGTCATCGAGCTGTTGCGCTCATATCCAAATGCACCTTTCCACGTGCTTGAAGACATGCTGCAGAGCGCGATCGGGCTCAACGAGGCGCGGGATAAATTGCGCGCGATCGCCGAAGATGTGATGGCTGGCAAACTCGCCGTCGGCGAGGACCAGAAACAACTTTGGCTAGCAACCGTTTACTTCCTCGACCCCACGCACTACGAGGCACGCATCTCCAGTACTCCGGATGCCTCGATCGTCTGGCGCCTGCGCGACTTGTCCGGAAGTGATCGCCGCAGGCGTGTCAATGTCGGCCTTGCGCTAGACGAAAGGACGCTTGGCTTTCTGGCCTCATATAGCGCGCGCCACTTTCCAGACTGTGAGCATCCCAGAAACGGTTGGTCTGGAAGCCAGAACCCTTGGGATGGCGCCGAATTTGTGAAGACTCAGATCAATCAAATCTCGGCGCTTACGACGCCGAGCGCGACGACAATTCTGGAAACGTTTTTGGCGCAGCCGGAATTCGCTACTTATAGCGACTTCGTCAAACATGCGCTTGCCAACCAACGCGCGCGCAGGCGTGAGGCAGAATACCGGCAGCCGAATTGGCCACAGACCGTCGATGCATTGAGCAACGGAGCACCGGCCTCCGCTGCCGATCTCCACGCCCTCCTCGTCGCGCATGTTCGAGATGTGAACGCCAGGATCGCAGGCAACAACGCCGACCTGTTCAAATACTTCTGAAACGAGGACAGCCATCGCCGGCCCGAAAACCCGAAGGTCGAGGAAAGCTGCAGAGACGTTCTAGTTGACCTCCTGCGGCCCAATCTCATGCCCTTGGGTGTCACGTTGGAACCCGAGGGCCACATGGCGGCCGACAAGCGGGCAGACATGGTCGCCCTCTGCAAGGGCAACCTCAAAGCCGTTGCCGAGCTCAAACGTGACACCCACGCCGATCTTTGGACTGCATTGAGCACGCAACTCGATCGCCTCTACACCCGCGATAAAGACACGTCCGGATTTGGCCTTTACGTAGTCTTCTGGTTCGGTTCCAAGAGGAAGGGTAGCGTCCCGGTTGGTCCCGACGGTCATCGGCCAACGACGGCGCTTGAGCTAGAGACCGTGCTCCAATCGACCATTCCAGACGAGGCGAAGGAGCGCTTGCAGGTCATCGCACTAGATGTTTCGGATCTCAACGAACGTTAGTCATTGAATAGCATCATCGCTTCGAGGCGGCGCACGCGTCTCACGTTGACTCAGAGAGTCTCGATACGATGCGGCTTGAGGCCGGCTTCGCGCCAGATGCGGCCGACGCTCGACGGGCTGATGCCGACGGCCGCCGCCATCGAGGTCCGGCTCCAAATGCGTGGCGTTCGCCGGCGTCTCCTTCGCCGTCCTTGTCAGCACGGCAAGCTTCACCTTGTCCGGCAGAGGCGAAACCCGCGAGGGACGCGTCTTGTCGCGCAGGAGGCCGTCAACACCAGCCTCGACGAAGCGCTCCTGCCAGCGCCACACGCACGGCTTCGATTTGCCAGTGCGCCGCATGATCTCGTTGGTGCCAGCGCCATCGGCCGTCGCCAGCACGATCTCGGCCCGCCACACAGCCTTGCACGAGCTGTTGCGATCCTTGATGATCGCTGCGAGCCGCGCTCGGTTCGCCCGGCTCACGTAAAGGTAGATGTCATCCCGTCTCATGCCTGAAGATTGACTGATTGGCGGCGACACGGGAACTATCTGTCAGGCGGGGAACACTAGGAGCGGCCGTGTGAAAACACGACCGACGACCAGGCCTGCTGGTAGTGCTCAAGCGACCGATGCTCGTGCGTCTCCTAAGGACTCACTTGGCTGCCTGAGCGCTGCCTTCGCCGACGACGACGAACGGCGCCCAGTACGACGGGTGCGCCCGATGCGCCTCGCCGCTGTCGATCAGCGCGATCATCGAACGTCGCAGGGCTTCGGCGCGTCCGATGGCGGGATCGCGGACGGTTTCGCCCATCGCCCCTGTGATGAGCTTGACGGTCGCGACGGAGTTGACGGCCCAATGCGATACGAGCAGCGCCCGGGCTCCGGCGTAGAAGAATGCGCGCGCCAAGCCTGAGAGCGCCTCTGCGCCCTGGTCGGTTCCTTGGCCGCCCGCCGTGTTGCAGGCGGAGAGGATGACCCAGTCGGCGTCGAGTTTCAATTGCGTGATTTCGGAAGCTGTGAGGTAGCCGTCGTCGTCGTCGCTCGCCGTGTCGGGAGGCGTCAGGATCAGGCCCGGTTCGCTGTCGGCCGAGAGCTGTCCTGCGAGGGCACCGTGCGTCGCGAAGTGTACGATGCGATATTTGGCAAGCGCACCGCTGGCGCTCAAGGCTTTGACGTCGTGCTCGTTCGCCTGGGCGCCGAGCTTGATGTCACCGCCATCGGCATTCAGATCGCGCGCAACGGCGCAAAGCTCGTCGCCGGTTTCAGGCAGCGGCGCCTGTCGCCTGATGAACGCCCCATCGGCAATTCCGCGCGGCATCAGTATGGGCGAGGCGTCGCGCTCCAGGTCGCGCAGAACCGCGGTCTTTTGCGGCGCCGATTCCGCGCAACCTGTCACCGCACGCGCTTTTGCGGCAAGCGCCCTGTGCTGGTCCCCATATCTCCGGTCGGCCTGATTGCCGTCGAGGAGCGGATTGCCGAAACCGATCATCGGCTTGCGATTTGGATCGCCGGGTTTGGTAGCGCCGCGCAGCGCCTTCAGCGACGCGACGGCGGGCAGAACCGTGATGGCGTGTTCGCGAATGAGCCAGGTGGCGTTCTTCGGATCGTTACCGGAAGGCGGCGCCGTGACGAGCACCTGAAACGGCAACTGCGTCAGCGCGCCGGATGGGACGATGAGCAGCTGCTTTCCCTTGATGAGGTCTTCAACAGCTCCGAACAGCGAGGCGTAGAGCTTATTGGCGCGAGCCAGATCGAAGGGCAGCGGATCGCTGCGTCTTGGGATCTTGTCGGCGGGGATCGACAGGAGATCGGCGCACGTTTTGGCGCCGCTGCGGTTCCAGGAAGCCGTATCGAGCCCGCAGCGGAGCGCCGCGACCTCGCGTTTCAACGAGGCAGTCCCCAGCTCGGAACGCACCCAGCGAACGTCGGTTTTGGTCACCACCCAGACGAACGATTCCTCGGGAAGCGGCTTGAAGCCATCATTAGTATCGAGAAAGAGCGCCAGCGCTTCGTCGGCATGGAGCTGTGCTTGCACGTCGGCGACCTTGGCGGGTTTTGGACTTGTGAGCGCCGCGTAGTCCGGAAAGTCTTTGGCGAAGCGTGCATCGATCTCAGCGAGCCGTTTGTCGATCGCGGCCAGTCGATCGCTCAGCGCTTTATCGCCTTCGGCGCTGCGCTTGTCGGGGGTCTGGCTCTTGGCAGCGATGAGCGATTTGTCTGTGATTTGCCATTCGGCAACGAGGTCTTGCCGTTCGCGCACGAGCGCCGCGAGCGTCCCATCGCCGCTGGCACTGCGCGCCGCCATCTGCGCCAGCGACGTCGCCGCTTCAGATGAATGCGCCCATTGCGCGGTCACAAACATCTCTTGCAATTTCCGCACCGTATCCGTGCGACCCTTGGCGGCGAGCCGATACGTCGTCTTGGTGAGGCCACCGAAATACCAGCTGTTTCGCTGCGCCTCTCCCTTGGATGAGCCCCCCGATGCGCCGCCGAGCCCGCGCTCGGCGCGGTGAGCGATAATCGTCGTGGCCGCGCGCCAGGACTTGGCGGCTGCAGAAATGTCGTTTCTGGCCAGATCGAGCGCGGCCAAGTTGTTCAGCACCGTCGCGACGTCGGGATGCTCCGGGCCGAGGGCCTTCTCGAAGATGGCTAGGCTGCGCTTGTAGAGCGGCTCGGCGTCGCCGTAGCGGCCCTGGGTTCGGTAGAATTCGGCTAGGTTGTTCAGCGACTGGGCGACGTCGGGATGCTCGGGGCCGAGCG
>WBZN01001920.1_pt1 | contig 11987 bp, 12 predicted proteins | sample 5204281 | NCBI WGS metagenome assembly WBZN01 (sample SAMN12344347, study PRJNA552823) | activated sludge metagenome | biome: Activated sludge suspended growth; feature: Nitrification reactor; material: Wastewater; isolation source: activated sludge from nitrification reactor of wastewater... | reverse complement strand
AGAGGCCGTAGACGTTCCACTGCTTGAGGCCGAGCGCCGTCATCAGGTCGTGCAGATCGGCGGCGCTGTCGCGGCTGGTATAGGAAAGCGGGTCATGTCCCTCCGCCTCCACCCGCTTGCGGCAGGCGGCGGCGGCGGCGAGCCAGGCGTCGCGCGACTTCTGCCGGTCGAGACCGAACCCCAGAGCCTCGACCTGCAGCCGCTCGTATTCGGTGCAATCCATGCGCGGCGCGACCAAGCCGGTGCCGCGCTGGTCGACCAGGATCAGGTCGCGCTCGTTCACCCAGGCATTGTCGGCGACGAATTCCCACCAGAAATCGATGCGCTCGGCATCCAGCCAGGCGCCGTCGCCCGGCCCGCCTGCGAGATAAACCACCGGATCCTCGCGCTTACGGGTCTTCTTGATCGAGACCACCACCACGGGAAGCTCCAGGACGATGTCGCTGCGGCCGGCGCGGCTTTCCGGCACGCTCAGATGATAGCAGCGGGTGGTGATCTTCTCCGGCGCCTTGAACCAGCATTCCGTTTCGGTCAACCGGCCCGGCGTCGCCTTGCCGGATTCCGCGCGGGCGGCGCCAAGCGGCAAGGCGAGCCCCACGAACAGGCCGAGGGTGACGGCGGCGATCAGGAAACGCATGCGCGGCAACGGGCGGTCCATTTTGTGGACGGCCATCTTGGAGAGCGGCGCGCGGCCCGGCAAGCCTCCTTTGCGCCGCGACCGCGGATCGCTACACTCCCGCGGCAATCGGGGACTGAACACAGCACGGGAAACAGAACGGGCCATGCGCCGCCCCCTGGTCATCATCGGTCTCCTCGGCGTGCCGCTGGCCATCGCCGCGGCGCTCGCCGCCGCCGCCTTCTGGCGCAAGCCGTTGGCCGAGGCGGCGATCGTCGAATATCTGCAGCGCACCTATGGCACCAAGGTCGAGCTCGCGCTGGGCGATATCGGCCTGGATGAGACGCGCATCGAGCGCATCAAGATCGGCGAGGCGGCGCCCTTCGAGGGCAAGGACATCCGCATCGTCTACGATCTCTCCGGCCGCATCGCCGCCATAGAGGCGGGCGAGGTCGCCGCCCATGGCCGCATCGAGGGCGGCAGCGTCACCCTGGGCGATCTGCAGCCATTGTTCGAGCGGCAGGGGTCCGGCGGAAGCAAGGGCGACGTGCCCTTGCCCGAGCAGATCTCGGTGCGGAATCTGCATCTCGGCCTCACCACCCCGCTGGGCGAGGTCGAGATCGGCGGCAAGGCGCTGCTGGGCCACGGCGCCCTCGCCCTCGACCTCACCGCCACGGATACCGCCGGCCACACGACCGGCGCGGCCAAGATCGATATCTCCGAGGCGATGACGGCGCCCACCATGTCGGGCGAAGCACGGCTGCGGCTGGAGCCGGGCTCCGCCCTGTGGGGTTTCGCGCCCGGCGTCGCGCCGCAATCCGGCATCGTCGAGGCGAGCATCGAACTTGATCACGTGGCGCCGATGGCCGCCGGCAGCGCCGCCGGGGGCAAGCCGGTGCTGATCGCCCTGCGCCTCGACCAGGTGCAGAACGCGCAGATGACGGCACCGCTCTCGGGCCAGGCGACCGCCGAGATTTCCGACATCAAGCTGCCGCTGCAGGCGAACAACCTCGTTTTCGACCTGTCCGGCGGCCTGTCGCCGGCAACCCGCGCATCGGGTCACGGCGACGGCGCGCTCGCCTTCGTCGACGGCGGGCTGGCGCTGGAAATGTCGCTCGCGGTCGAGGCCAGCGACGACAAGGTTGAATTCGCCGGCTGGCAGATCAAGCAGCCCAAGCTGCAAGTGCCGTTGCGCCTCGCCTTTGCCAAGGGCGAGCTTGCCGTGGCGCCGACCGATCCCGCCACCCTTGTCCATCTGGGCATCAGCGATGCCGCCAAGGCCAATTCCATCGGCGGCGGCACCGTCACGCTGCAGCCGGATGGCAGCGGCTTCCACTATCTCGCCTCGGACGGCGCCTGGCGCGCCACCGCCACCACCGCCGCGCTGGACTTCAACGTGAAGAGCAGCGGCGAGACGGTGCAGATCCAGGCGCCCAGCGTCACCCTCGCCGCCGACGGCGGGGCGGCCGGCGTGCAGTGGACGCTCAGCACCGCCAAGGTCGCCTTCCGCAACCAGGCGCGCGGCATGAGCGGCAAGAACGCCTTCATCAAGCTCACCGGCCAGCCCGACAACCTCGCGGGCGAGGTCCGCGTCAGCAGCTTCACCGCCGGCGCTGGCCTGCCGACGCTGACCCTCAACGGCGACGGCACCTTGCAGGGCAACAAGCTGGCGGCGCAGCTCAACGCCATCACCGGCGCCGGCGGCGGCGTCAATCTGGGCAAGGTCAAGGTCGCGGGCAATCTCGCCAACCGGACCTACCAAGTGGACCTCGACCTGGGACCGATCAATTTCGTGGTCGGCGGCCTGCAGCCGGCGCACCTGTTCCCGGCGGCCAAGGCCTATATCGAAGACTTCTCCGGCACCGTGCGGCTGGAGGGGCCGATCACCTGGGCCAAGGGCAAGGCGAAATCGGATCTGAAGCTCGGGCTGGAGAAGCTTTCGGGCACCGCGGGCCCGGTCCAGTTCATCAACATGAACGGCGTCATCGTCATCGACGAGCCCTGGCCGGTTTCGACCAAGCCGGACCAGGAGATCGCCATCGAGCAGATCCTGGCCGGCTTGCCGATGAGCAACGCCCTCGTGCGCTTCGAACTTGCCGCACCTGTGATGCATATCACGGAAGGTCGTCTGGACATGGCCGGCGGACGTGCCAGCATTGCGCCGACCGACGTCAACATGACCGCCGCCGGGCAACGGATGACCCTGAAGATCGATCAACTCTCCGTTAGCGAGCTGTTCAAGGTGGCCGGCGTGGCCGGCCTCAGCGGCGAGGGCAAGATTTCCGGCCAGGCGCCCATCACCTTGTTTCCCAACGGCATTATCGTCGACCACGCGAAATTCTCGGCCGAGGAGCCGGGCGTCCTGCGCTACGACACGGCCGCCGCGCCGGCCGCCCTGTCCTCCGCAGGGGACTCGGTCGGTCTGGCGTTGCAGGCTTTGTCGGACTTCCATTACAAGGAGCTGGTCGTGACCCTGGACCGGAGGCTGACCGGCGACACCGACCTGGGTTTGCACATATCCGGCAGCAACCCCAGCTTCTATAATGGCTATCCGGTGGAGTTCAACCTGACGCTTTCCGGAAAGCTGGACGAGGTTCTGCGCAAGGGGTTGGCGGGGTACAACCTGCCGGCCACCATCGAAGAGAGATTGAAAGAGCTGCAATAGGGGGTTCTGCCGTGCCACATCTCCACGCCACTGCGACGCGGTTGCTAGCCGCCTGCACGATCGCCGGCGTCGCCGCCGCCTGCACGCCCACCGTGAAGGTGGAGGCGCCGGACAAACCGATCGTCATCAACCTCAACGTGAAGATCGAGCAGGAGGTCCGCGTCAAAGTGGACCGAGACGTCGACACGTTGTTGCAGAATAATCCCGACCTGTTCTAACGGAGCCATCGATCATGTCCTTCAAGATCAAGTCGCTGATCGCCGGTCTGTTGGCCGTGCTGATGCTGGCAATTGCCGCCCCGGCGATGGCGGACCCGTTGGATGACGCGCGCGCCGCCGGCCAGATCGGCGAGCGGCCGGACGGTTATGTCGCGGCGGTCAACGCCAACGCCCCCGGCGACATCCAGGCCCTGGTCCAATCGACCAATGCCAAGCGCCTCAAGGCCTATCAGGACATCGCCACCAAGCAGGGCGTGCCGGTCGAGCAGGTTGGCGCGCTGACCGCCGAGAAGATCGTCGGCAAGATGCCGGCGGGCTGGTTCTACATGAACTCGTCCGGCGCCTGGGTGCAGAAGTAGGCCAGAAATCGGGTCGGGGCATGGCGGGGCTGCCGCGGAGCATCGAGGATACCGGCACCCTTCTGCGGCAGGGCAACTACGTCGCCGACCGCAGCCTGGCGACGGCGGTGTTCCTGGCGCTGAAGCTCGGCCGGCCGCTGTTCCTGGAAGGCGAGGCCGGCGTCGGCAAGACCGAGATCGCCAAGGTCCTGGCCGCCACCCTCGGCCGCAAGCTGGTGCGCCTGCAATGCTACGAGGGCCTCGACGTCGCCAGCGCGGTCTATGAGTGGGACTATCCGCGCCAGATGCTGGAAATCCGCCTGGCCGAGGCGGCGCATGTGGAATCGAAGGACCGCATCGCCGCCGACATCTTCTCCGAGCGTTTCCTGATCAAGCGGCCGCTGCTGCAGGCGCTGGAGTCCGGGCCGTCCGGACCGCCGGTGCTGCTGATCGACGAACTCGACCGCACCGACGAGCCGTTCGAGGCCTTCCTGCTGGAGCTGTTGTCCGATTTCCAGGTGACGATCCCGGAACTTGGCGTGGTCAAGGCGGAGCAGCCGCCCATCGTCGTCATCACCTCCAACCGCACGCGCGAGATCCACGACGCGCTGAAGCGGCGCTGCTTCTACTACTGGGTCGACTATCCGGACGCGGAGCGCGAGCTGGAGATCCTGCGCGCCCGCCTGCCCGCCGCCAGCCTGGACCTGTCGCGCGAGGTGGTCGGCTTCGTGCAGAAGCTGCGCGGCCGCGACCTGTTCAAGCTGCCGGGCGTGGCCGAGACCATCGACTGGACCGACGCGCTGATCCAGCTCGACCAGGTGGCGCTGTCGCCCCAGGCGATTGACCATTCGCTGGGCGCCCTGCTGAAATACCAGGATGACATCGCCCGCATCCGCGGCACCGAAGCCGCCAAGATCCTCGAGGAAGTGCGCGCGGAGATGGCCGCGGCGCGGCACTGACCATGGCCGCGCCGGGCGCCGAAGCCGTCAGCCGGCTTTCAGAGAACATCATGCAATTCGCCCGCGCGCTGCGCGCCGCCGGGCTTCCCGTCGGTCCGGGCAAGGCGATCGACGCGATCGAGGCGGTCAAAGCGGTCGGCATCGGCAGCCGCGACGATTTCTACTGGACGCTGCATGCGGTGTTCGTGCAGCGGCGCGAGCAGCGCGAGATCTTCGACCAGGCCTTCCACATTTTCTGGCGCAACCCGCAATTCCTGCAGCGCATGATGGCGCTGATGCTGCCCTCGATCCAAGTGCCGTCGGTGGACGAGGACGAGCATCGCGAGATCAGCCCGCGCGTCGCCGATGCGCTGAAGGGCGAGCAATCCGGCCAGGAGGGCGAGGCCCGCGACATCGACCAGGAGGAGGTCGAGATCGACGCCGCCCTCACCTTCTCGAACCGCGAATTGCTGCAGCGGATGGATTTCGAGAAGATGACGCTGGCCGAACTCGATGAGGCGAAGCAGGCCATCGCCCGCATGCGCCTGCCGATCGAGGACGTGGCGACCCGGCGCTTCCGCCGCGACCCGCGCGGCCATCGCGTCGACATGCGCGCCACCTTGCGCGCCGGCCTGCGCGATCCCCACATCATCCCGCTGCAATTCAAGTCCCGCCGGCGCCGGCGGCCGCCCCTCGTCGTGCTGTGCGACATTTCAGGATCGATGAGCCGCTATTCGCGCCTGGCGCTGCACTTCATTCATGCGCTGACCAGCGACCGCGACCGGGTCTATTCCTTCCTGTTCGGCACGCGGCTTACCAACATCACCCGGCATCTGCGCCACCGCGACGTCGACGTGGCCTTGGACCGCGTCACCGAGAACGTGCCGGACTGGTCCGGCGGCACCCGCATCGGCCATTCGCTGGAGGAGTTCAACCAGCGCTGGTCGCGCCGGGTGCTGGGCCAGGGCGCCATCGTGCTGCTGATCACCGACGGCCTCGACCGCGAGGGCGCCCAGGGTCTGGAAAAGCAGATCGAGCGCCTGCACAAGTCCTGCCGCCGGCTGGTTTGGCTCAATCCCTTGTTGCGCTACGACGCCTACCGGCCGCAGGCCCAGGGCGCCAAGGCGATGATCAAGCACGTTGACGACTTCCGGCCGATCCATAATCTGGACAGCATGAAGAGCCTGGCCGAAGCGCTCGCCAGCCTGGGCGAGCGCGGGGCAGAATCGCGATCCAGGGTGGCCGCATGAACCGAAGCGAAGAAGACGTGCTCGAAACCGCGCTGGCCTGGAAGACGTCGGGCCGCAGCGTCGCCGTGGCGACGGTGACCAGCACCTGGGGCTCCTCGCCCCGCCCCGCCGGCAGCCAGCTGGTGGTCGACGACAAGGGCGCCATGGTCGGCTCGGTTTCCGGCGGCTGCATCGAAGGGGCCGTGGTGCGCGAGGCGCTGGAGGTCATGCAGGACGGCAAGCCGCGCCTGCTCGATTTCGGCGTCACCAACGAACAGGCCTGGGAAGTCGGCCTCGCCTGCGGCGGCAAGCTGCAGGTCTATGTCGAGCGCCTGGAATGAAGACCGCCCTCGTCGAGAAGCTGCTCGCCGCCAAGCAGGGCCGGTGCGCCGTGGCGCTGGTCACCGATCTCGGCAGCAACGCGCAGGCGATCTTCGATCCCGCGGCGCCCGACAACCCGCTCGCCCTGTCGCCGGCGCAACACGACGCCGTGCAGGCGGCCCTGGACTCCAATCTCTCCGATGAGATCGAGATCGAGGGGCGCCGCCTGTTCGTGCAGGCGCGGGTGCCCAATCCGCGCGTGGTCGTCGTCGGCGCGGTGCACATCACCCAGGCCCTGGCGCCGATGGCGGCCCTGGCCGGCTACGAAGTCATCGTGGTCGATCCGCGCCGCGCCTTCGCCACGCCGGAGCGATTTCCGGGTGTCGCCCTGCGCCATGACTGGCCCGACGAGGCGCTCGACGCGCTCGGCCTCGACGCCCGCAGCGCGGTGGTGACCCTCACCCACGATCCCAAGATCGACGATCCGGCGCTCGACCGGGCGCTGAAATCGCCGGCCTTCTACATCGGCGCGCTGGGCTCGAAGAAGACCCATGCGGCGCGGCTGCACCGGCTGTCCAAGGCCGGCTTTGACGATGCCGCGCTGGCGCGCATCCACGGCCCCGCGGGCCTCGCCATCGGCGCCAAGTCGCCGGCGGAGATCGCCGTCTCGGTGCTGGCCCAGATGACCGCCGCGCGCCACGGCAAGCCGACGCGTCCCGCGGAGGCATCGGCCGAGGCAAGCCCGGCAGCGGCGCAATGATCTTTGCCGAGTTGCCGATCGACGCGTGCCTGGGCACCATCCTGGCCCACGCCCAACGCGGCGGCGACATCGCCTTCAAGAAGGGGCGCCAGCTCGGCCCCGACGACATCGCGCGGCTGAAACAGGCCGGTATCACCCGCCTGACCGTTGCCAGGCTGGAACCGGATGACGTCGGCGAAGATGAGGCGGCGCGCCTGCTGAGCGAGGCGCTGGCCACCGCCGGTCTCTATGCCGACGCGCCCTTCACCGGCCGCGCCAACATCTATGCCCGGCAGCCCGGGCTGCTGCGCATCGACGCCGCGCGCGTCACCGCCATCAACACTATCGACGAGGCGATCACCCTCGCCACCCTTGCCGACTACGCCGACGTCCAGGCCGACCAGATGGCGGCGACGGTGAAGATCATCCCGTTCGCCGTGAAACGCGGTCAACTCGAGGATTGCCTGGCCCTGGCGCGCAGCAATGCGCCGGTGCTGGCTTTTCACCCCTATCGCCCCCGCAAGGTGGCGCTGATCCAGACGGAGTTGGCGGCGGTGAAGCCGTCGCTGCTGGAAAAGACGGTCGCGGTCACCAACCGGCGGCTGGCGGCGATGGGCAATGCCCCGGCGGCAGACCTTCGCGCGCCGCACGAGGCGCACGCGCTTGCCGGCCAGATCCGCGCCGCGCTCGATGACGGCGCGGAGATGATCCTGGTGATGGGCGCCTCGGCGATCACCGACCGGCGCGACGTCATTCCCGCCGCCATCGAGCGGAGCCAGGGCGAGGTGCTGCAATTCGGCATGCCGGTCGATCCCGGCAACCTGATCCTGCTCGGCCGGGTAGCGAATCGCCCGATTGTCGGCCTGCCCGGCTGCGCCCGCACGCCGAAGCTGAATGGCTTCGACTGGGTGCTGCAACGGCTGATGGCGGATATCGACGTGACGGTGGCGGATATCCGCGCCATGGGCGCCGGTGGGCTGCTGGGCGAGATCGGCGCCCGGCCGCAGCCCCGCGAATCCCGGCCCCGACCCGAGCACCGCCGCGCCCGCATCGCCGGGCTGGTGATGGCGGCCGGCCGCTCCAGCCGCATGGGCGCCAACAAGCTGCTGCTCGACGATGGCGGCCATCCGATCATCGCCACCGTGGTGGACCACGCCCTTGCCGCCGGCCTCGCCGAGGTCGCGGTCGTTTGCGGCCATCAGGAGGCCGAGATCCGCAAGGCGCTGGCCGGGAAGGCGGTGCGCATCGTCCCCTGCCCGGATTTCGCCACCGGCATGAGCGCTTCCTTGCGATGCGGGATCAGGGCGCTGTCGCAGGATGTCGATGCGGCCTTCGTCCTGCTCGGCGACATGCCGCGGGTCGGCGCCGACCTGCTGCGCCGCATGAGCGCCGCCTACAACCCGACCGAGGGCCGCTCCATCATCGTGCCGAGTTTCGCCGGCAAGCGCGGCAACCCGGTGCTGTGGGATCGCCGCTTTTTCGCCGAGATGATGGAACTGGCCGGCGATGTCGGCGCCCGGCACCTGATCGGCGAGCACGCCGGCCAGGTGACCGAGATCGAAGCCGCCGATGCCGGCATCATGATGGATGTCGACACGCCGGAAGCCTATCGCGAGTTGACGGGGCGCGAACCATGAGCGAGGCGCTCTATCACGCCGCCCTGGTCGAGCGGGCCCGCAAGGCGACCGGCAAAGGCCGCATCCCCGATGCCGATGCCAGCGCCACGGTGGACAATCCGCTGTGCGGCGACCGGGTCACGCTCGACCTCAAGATCGCGGATGGCAAGGTCGCGGCCATCGGCCATGAGGTGCGCGGCTGCCTGCTGTGCGAGGCGGCGGCCGCGACCATCGCCGAGTTCCTCCCCGGCAGCGATGCCGCCGCGCTGCGCGAAGCGATCGCGGCCGCGCGGCAATTGATGAAGCACGGCGGCGTGCCGGAGCGGCCGGAGCTCGAGATTTTCACTCCGGTGCATCAAGCGAAGAGCCGGCGCGATTGCGTGCTGCTGCCCTTCGAGGCGCTGGAGCGCGCCGCTTCGGCCCTCTAGGAACTCCGCTCCTTCGCCAGGCCGAGGCGTTCGAGAAATCCCGTCACCGCCTCGACCATGCCGAAGCTGAGGAGGTCGTTGTGCCCGGCGCCTTCGGGCCAGACCGCCGCCTTCGGCTCGAGCGCCTTGTCGAACAGCATGCGGCCGAAGCGCATCGGCGTGACCCGGTCCAGGCTGCCATGGATGATGAAGAGCGGCGCCTGCACCCGGCCGATCTTGTCGATGCTGGCGAACTTGTCGGTGATCAGCCAGTCAAAGGCGAAGAGCGGATAGCGGGCGCGCGCCGAGAGCACGATGGAGGCGAAGGGAGCCTCCAGCACCAGCGCGGCGGCGCGCCGCTCGGTCGCCAGTTGCACCGCAACCGCGGCGCCGAGAGATTCGCCATAGAGGACGATCTGATCGGCCGGCGTGCCTTGGGCGAGCAGCCAGTCGAGATGCGCCCGCGCATCGGCATAGAGGCCCGCTTCGGTCGGCGTTCCCGGATTGCCGCCATAGCCGCGATAGGCGACCAGCAGGACGCCATAGCCACGCTCCAGGTAGGGCCGCACCCGCTCCGCCCGACCGCCCAGGGTACCCGCATTGCCGTGGCAATAGAGCAGGGTCGGCCGGCCGGGCCGGGCCGGGCCGTACCAAGCGCCAAGGACGAGACCGTCGGCACCGGAAATGGCGACCTCCCGCATCAGCCGGGCAACGGCGGATTGTGTCAGGTCGGGTCGCTTGCGGTCGGGGCGGAAGACGTGGCTGCGCTGGGTCGCCCAGAGATAGGCGAGGATCAGGAGGTAGATCGCCGCCACCGTGGCGACCGCGCCCAGAACAAATCCCATGATTCCGCTTCCCTTCAGGCGCCGCCATCGGCGGGCGGCGCGCGCCGCCCCATGCTTGCCAGATGCGGCCGGCGCCGCCAAGCGGGCGCTTCGCCGCCGGTTGACGCGCGGCCGTGGCGCGGCGGCAGCCTTGGATTTCCGCGGTTTTTTGCACTGCACGCCGGGCGGGGCGAACGCCGGAGAAGCCCGTTGCCGGTTCCCGTTTTGACCCCAATCGGACTTGCTTTTTGCCCAAAATCGGCCCCATGCTCAACGTTGCGTCGCGGCTTGGGGCCGATCGCCTAGGGTGGGCCGGGGGGTTGCGGCGCTCGCGTAGGGGTCTTCGACTGAGAGTTGGACATGTCCGATCATAATCAAGGCGGCGCCGCGAGCGAGTTGCGGGGTCGAATCAAGTGGTTCAACCCGGAAAAGGGATTTGGCTTCGTCACGCCGGCCGATGGTGCACCTGACGTGTTCCTGCATATCTCGGCGCTCAAGGACGCCGGGCTGCAGGATGCACCGGAAGGCGCCACCATCCACTGCGAAGTCGGCCAGGGTCGCAAAGGCATCCAGGTGACGCGCGTCATCACGCTCGACACCAGCACGGCGACACCGCGCCGGGCGCCGGCGCGGCGGCCGTTCGGTGGTCCGGGCGGCGGCGGCGGTCGCGGTCCGGGTGGTCCGCGCGGCGGATACGATCAGCGCTGAGGGCGGCCCGGCGGCTCGCCGCCGGTCGTTCCGGTGCTGCGGCCAACCGGGAACGGGGGAAACTTCAGTTGCTGTCCGATGGGGATCGGACAGCGTTTCAACTTGTTCGCCAATCAGTCGATTTCGCCGGTCTTGAGACCGCGCGCCGCCATCGTCCGGCCTCAGTCCGGATAGGCGATCGCCAAAATATCCAGCTCGAGATCACCGGCCGGCCGCTTCCAAACCACCGCGTCGCCGATCGCCGCATCAGTCAATGCGCGGGCCAGCGGCGAGACCCAGGACAGCCTGCCCGCCGCAGGGTCGGCCTCGTCCTCGCCGACGATCTCGAATTTGCGCCGGGTGCCGTTCTCGTCCTCGGTTTCGACCGTTGCGCCGAACCCGACCCGGTCCCTCGGCTGGGCCGCCGGATTGATGACGATGGCCCGCGCGATGCGGTCCTGCACATAGCGGATATCGCGCTCCAGCGCGTGTTTCGCGTCCTGGTCGATCAGCGCGTTGCCCGCGGGCTCCGCCATGCGGCGATGCGCCGCTTCCAGCATTTGCAGTTGCCGGTGCAGCGCGTCGAGGCCGCGGGGCGTGACATGGTTCGGATACGGGCTCTGCGGTCGTTCCGGCAGCTCGTTTCCCTGCTCGTCATTTTCCTTGACGAAAGCCCGGCTCATGCTTGACCCGTGTTTGCGGAGGCAATATTCCCCGTTACACTCCAACAGAATTCGCCGCCGGTCAAAGGAATCCGTCTGGATGCCGGGCCGCGGCGGGACGCCCGCCCGACACTGAAACCAGGGCGCAAACAGGTTGAATTGAATGTCGCGAAATTTCGACGTGGTGATCATCGGCGGCGGCGTGGTCGGTTCCGCGGCCGCATACTTCCTGGCCGCCGAACAGGCATTCACCGGCAGCATCGCCGTCATCGAGCGTGATCCGACCTATGCCGAGGCGGCCACGCCGCGCTCGGCCGGCGGCATCCGCCAGCAATTCTCGACGCCCGAGAACGTGCTGATCTCGAGCTTCGGCGCCAGCTTCGTGAAATCGGTGGCCGAGCACCTTGCCGTCGGCAACGAAACGCCCGAGCTCAATTTCCGCGAGGACGGCTATCTGTTCCTATCGACCGGTGCCGGGCTGCGCACGCTCATCGGCAACCAGCAGCTCCAGCACCAGCTCGGCGCCGGCACGCTGCTGATGACTCCGGCGGAGCTGGCCGAGCGCTTCCCCTGGCTCAACGTCGCCGATCTCGCCGGTGGCAGCTTCGGCCCGGTGAACGAGGGATGGATCGATCCCTATTCCCTGCTGCAGGCCTTCCGGCGCAAGGCGCGCGCCCTCGACGTCACCTACATCCAGGACGAGGTTTCCGGCCTGGACATGGCCCAG
>WBZN01001917.1_pt1 | contig 11994 bp, 19 predicted proteins | sample 5204281 | NCBI WGS metagenome assembly WBZN01 (sample SAMN12344347, study PRJNA552823) | activated sludge metagenome | biome: Activated sludge suspended growth; feature: Nitrification reactor; material: Wastewater; isolation source: activated sludge from nitrification reactor of wastewater... | reverse complement strand
CCACGCCACGGGCCGTCCGGTGGCGAGCGAGGCGTCCGGCGTCTTCACCCACACGGCGTCGGGCGTGCCCGACTCGCTCACGCCCACGTACCCGCGCAGGTGGTAGCCGTTGGCGTCCTTGATGACATCGAGCTCGATGCCGGGGAAGGCGGTCGAGGCCCCGAGCTTCGAGAAGATCGGGTAGGTCCCGTTGGCGAGCCCGGCGTCCACCTGGATCACGCCGCCGAAGGTCAGGTCCACCGAGGGCGTGCGGGTGTCGTAGTCGAAGGTCGTTTCCGTCTGCGTGTCGAAATAATCATCGGTCCCGTCGAAGGTCACGCAGGTCCGCTGATCGGCGGGGAGGATGCCGACGGTGCCGAAGGTCGGCGTGCCCGACGGCGCGGCGTAGTTGGCGGGCGCGAAGCGGTCGGGGACGTTCTGCGATGAGCCGGGGTCAAAGACCCACAGATGGGGCGTGGTCGCCTGCCGCAGCCAGGTGTCGAGCTGCTCCACGTAGCGGCTGGCCGAGCGCGACGGGACGTAGATATCCGGCCATGTGTTCGTCGTGTTCGGATGGGCGAGCACGTTGGTCGTGCTGGCCCCCGTCCACTTGAGCAGGCCGATCCGATCGGTGTCGGCGTAGTCACGGAAGGTCGTGTAACTGCGGACGCCCGAGAGGCCGAGCACGTCGATCGGGTTGGCCGCGGTCCCGCCGTTGTACAGGGCGCTCACGGCGGTCGAGTCGAGATATCGGTGCCCCCAGGCGAACTCGCCGAATGTCATGGACCCGGCAACGCCGATTGTGGGTCCGTCTCCGCCCCAGTTGCCCATGCCCCAGCGCATGTCGTTGATGCTGAACGCCTGCGGTGGCGTTACGTTCGTGGCCACGGCCTGCACCAGCGTCCCGTTGATGTAACAGGCCCAGCGGACCTTGCTGGCGTTGGTCGGGTCGGGTCCCTGCGTGTATACGATGTGGTTCCAGCCGGTGTCGCTCCACGCCGCCGTCCAGGTGGCCAGGGCGATGGGGGACGCCTCGCCGGTGGCGGTGACGTTGTTGCACTTGAAGCCGACATAGAGCGCGTTCGATTCGCCGGAGTTGCCCTTGGAGATGCGGAAGTAGTTGGTGTAGGTGCTGAGTTTTTGAAGCGAGCAGATGATGTGCGAGTTGCCGTCGTTCTTCCACGCCGAGCCCGTGTTGGTCTTGCACCAGACCGAGGCGTAGAAGGCCCCGGTCGGGTCGGGGTGGATGTTGCCGCTCGAAGCGGTCTGCGAGTAGTAGACGCTCGCCACCGCGCCGGAGTCGCCGGTGTTGAGGGTCCGCACGCCGCCGAACGCGGCGCTTGCCACCAGCACGACCGACAGGACCGCGTGAATGTACCGCTTCATGCTCACTTCACTCCCTCAATGTCACGGGGCAGAACCCCGCCCTGAATGTTCAAAGCGACCGACCGACCCGTCTTCCTGATCTCGCTCGCGGCCTTGGCGTTGTCCTGCGCCCCGGAGCAGAGGACGATCTCCTCGTGCCCCAGCTCGCCGCGATTGGCCGGATACCAGGCGTTCCCGCCCAGCCCGTTGTTGCAGTTCGCCCACAGGCCGCTGGTGATGACACTCACCGCCGATCCATCTTCCATCCACGGCGAGCCCCGGTGGGGGACTTCATCACCCACACGGGCAAAGCCCTGCCGTTCCAGACAGAGCCGAACCGCCCACGGGGTTGACCGGGCTCCCCAGCGCCCGGCGTCGTCGATGATCACGCACGGCAGAGGCCGTCCGGTCGTCTGGTGGTACAAGTGCAACCACGCGACACTCTCGCGCACCTTGGCGTCCAGTTCGCTCATCGTCATCAGGTGGGCGTCCCACTCGGGGATCACCGACACCGCGCCCAGGTAGATCATGGGCTGCACGCCGCAGGCATCTTCGATCGCAATGAACGCACGCACGAGCTCGGCGTCGTTGCCCCAGCCAGCCTTCAATCCCGCCAGCCCGCTCACGGCGTCCTGCTTACGCCAGACCGCGCCGTCGAACCGCATCTCGCCGTCGAGCCCGGCCCGCCGCTCAATGCCGTCGGGGCGGTAGAAGATCAACCCGTCCCACGCCTTGCCGCCATTGGCCTGCGCACGGTTCCAGTTGTTGATCACCTGTCCGGCGATGTCCGCCCAGCCGTTGAGCGCTGGGTTGTAGCCACGGTTCTTCCCTCCGGTACTGATCTGCATCAGCCCGTACACCTTGCCCGGTACGGGCCCGGCCGGGGCGTTCCCAGAGGCTTCCGCGTAGGTAGAGGCCCCGGCCAGAGCAGTTCGTGGGATCTCCTGAACCAGCGACAGGCGAGGCCAGATGAGCAGGCCAAGGGCCAACAGCACCAGCGCGCGGACGGATGGGCGGCGGTCAGTCACGTTGCATCCTCTCCAACATCCGGTCGTGATCGTCGAGCCGTCGCTCCAACTTCTCGACCGCCGATTCCAGTTTGTTGATCGCTTCGGTGTTCCGATCGAGGGCCATCTCTGCCTTGCTGCTCAGGTCTTGGATCGCCTTGAGAAACAGCGCCCTCTCCCTGGCCGCCAGTTCGTCCCGTGCGTCGAGCCACTTGGGCATCTTGACCAGCACCACGAACAGAACGCCTGCCAGCAGCACGGCCATGATGGCAATCGCGCCGCCGCTAAAGATCTTTTCGATGAGATCGGGGATGCTCACCGCGCCGCCTCCGTTGGCTTGGGCAGCGGGTTCAGCCCGTTCGCCGCCTCTTCCTCAGGGGTGAGCGTCAAGATGTACATCCCCTCCGGGATCTCCACCTTGTTCTTTGACAGGCTCCACGAGCCCTCCGGCGTCTCCGTCCACACCCGGCCCCGCATCCCCGGCCCCGCCCGCACGATCGCGTCCGCGGGAATCAGGACCACCCGCTCGCCGCCGCAGCCTGTCAAGCAGGCGAGCGCGCAAAGGGCGGTCAACGCCGCCGTCCCTCGCCGTGTCAGACTCTTTCGACCACTCATGGCAGGCTCCCAAAAGGGCTTCGGTGATCGCCTTGACGACTTCGCCGAACGGGCTCATTTGAGCCCGGCCTGCTCGCTGGTGACGTTGTTGTCGCGGGCAAAGAGCCCGATGATCGACGCCAGCACGACGGAGACGGTGAGGCCCCAGTCGGGGACCGTCGCCGGGTCCGTGTCGAACTGGGCGTTCAGGGCCGTGCCGATGACGGCAACCATTGCGGCGATCGCGGCGGTGGTGGTCTTCCAAGACTTCATGCGTTCGTCCCTTTCAAAGTGACAGCCCCCCGCCGACGGTGGCGGTGCGTGCGGAATCAGCCTGTGTGTGCAATGACATCGCGCGACCCCTCGGGCCACTGCGATTGGCATAAGCCTAAGTGATCGGACGGCGGTTGTCAATCACGCGCGTTGATCTGTCGGAATGGGTGGGGGCGAGTGACGGGCGCGGCCGTCATTGGTGACTCGTTGACGCCCCACTGGTGCCACATTCAAGCCCCGTTTAGTCCCCGTTTAGTCCGCGAACAACCCCACGCCAAGCGACAGCCCCGCCCTACCCGTGGGATGGATTCCACATTTGACGAACGCCGTAAACCTTGTGGCGGCTAGCCTTTGTGGCACAACCGACAGGGCGGGCGAAAAATCTGTTGGGAAATCTCTGGCATCAGGGCAAGAGATATCCGATACTACGGGTGCAAGACCCATGGCATTCACACACGCACAAACCGAGATACCTGCCCCCTGCCTTCCGCCGCATGGGTCTTGCAACCTGGCGAAGGGCCAGGGGCAGGTGTTTCTGTCCGACCCGTCAGGGCCGGCCGTTTCAATGACGGCACTGGCTCTTGTGCGGGTCGGCAAAGGAGCCGACCGTGAGCAAAAGTAGAGCACCGAAGAAGCCCAGGCCCATGAACTACGGGCCGTACGTCATCACGCCTCCTAGTGGTGACGGATGGATGCCCATGTGGAGGGTGAAGGGTCCAGCGCTCGAACTTGCCAGCACCAGCGAAGACACGGTACGTATGCGTGCGATGGAGGCAAACGCTTGCTATCAGGCCGGAAGATCTACGACGATCCCGCTCGTTGAAGAGTGCGAGCGGCTTCTGAAAGATCTGCGTGAGGCCCGCGACACGGGCTCGTGCCGCCGTTCCCGCGACAGCCAGATTGCCGACCTTATTGCCGCCATCGCGCAGGCGGAAGGCGGTGCGGCATGAATACCCAGCAGAAAACCGCCCACCTGCTCCGTGACATCACCACCGCGCCGTCCGTACCCAGCGTCTCCATCCGAGCGCTGGGCATGGCGTTCGCGGACATAGACCACGCGATCGCCAAGCACACGGACGGGCACGGCACCGCCGAGGCCGTCTACGACGCGATCGAGCGGGCACAGACGCACATGAACCGGCTTTCCCGCCTGCTGGACCGGGCGACGGAGCAGGCCGACCACGCCGCGGACGTGGACGAGGAACGGGCCGAGCAGAAGCGCCGGCCGGAGGTCATCCGGGGTTGGTTCAAGGTGGTCCCGGCCATCCGCATCTTCGGCATCGGGATCGGTTCCAAGCGTGGCGGGATCGGCCAGGGCGTGATCGACGCGACCAAGGTGCGTCAGGCCGAGCCGATCGACCGGGCGGCGTGCCTCGCGGCTGAGGCGAACGCGCGGGCGGTCGAGCGGCACGACGACGAGACGCCGCTGGCGATTCTGGGGCCGGGCGGGGAGTTCACGACGCGGATACCGGCGAGCCCGCTGGTTGACGAGTCCGGGGCGAGCGCTGGGGCGGGAGGTGTTGCATGAGCAACAGACTCCCTCCAATGCAGGTGCCCGCGTGCCTGAACGGCGAGTGTGCATCGCTCCGCGATCTGTTTGCGGGCTGGGCGATGGCTGCGATGCTTCGCAACGTCACGGTCGATGACGGATTCACTGGCCAAGCGGTGAAGGAGGAGCGTGCGCGGCGTGCGTACGAGGAGGCCGACGCGATGCTCGCGGCACGCGGCAACGAGCCCGCGACTACCGGCGTGAACGCCGACGCGATCAAGGCGTTGAAGGGCCTGCGGGCGGTCATTCACGACTTCCTGACGCACGAGAACCAGCGTGTGTGCGCGGCCTACATCGAGGCGGCGGACAAGGCCATCGCGGCAGCTGGGGGTGCCTCGTGACGACCACCTCCCGCATCTACCGCACGGCCGTCAATGGCGACGACGCCCGCGTGTACTGGACCGCATCGGACGTGAACGACGGCGATGGTTTCCAGGCCGTGATTGACCGCGTGGTGCGCGTGGTTGATAACCGCGACATTACGGAGTTTCTGAGCGACGACGAAATCAACGACCTGTCGAACGCGATCGAGAACGACCGCGTGTGGGTTGACCCGGACTGATTCTCTCTTCTCACCGCCACGGTGCCACCGCGCCGGGGCGGGTTTGCACGGACGGACACCGCCGCACGGAGGCGGCTTTCAAGGAACCCATATGTCCACCAACGCGATTGAACTGTGCGAGGCGGCGCTGCTTGGAGCCGAGGTCGAGCCGACACGCGACGACGTGCTCGCGGCGTTGAACGCGGCCAAGAGGCTGAAGGAGATTGCAGCCGCGCTGCACGCACGCGCGACGGACATTCTGACCAAGTTCGTTCAGGCCAACGGCGAGTTTGAGGACGGCGGCGTGCGCTTCTACCTGGCCACCGAGAAGAAGCAGAAGTGCAACGGCGTCCGCGAGATGATGGAGGCTGCGCTCGTTCGCACGGGCGGCGACGTTGACGCCATCTGCACGCTGCTCAGCAGCAACGCATTCAAGCCCGGCGCGTGCAAGAAGATGCTGGGCAAGGACTTTGACAAGTTCTGGACCACGACCGAGGCGGTGGACCTGAAGACCGGCGAGCCCAAGGGCAAGCGTCTTCAGATCGTTGACACTCAGTTCATCAAGGGCGGCGGGGGTGCGAATCTCATGGAGCAAAGCGATGTTTCAGAAAGCGACTAAGAAGCGTGGTCGGTTGCGTCTCGGACTGTCCGGCCCGTCCGGGTCCGGCAAGACGTTCACGGGCCTGGCGATCGGCACCCAGATCGCCGCGCGTTCCGGTGGACGGCTGGCGGTCATCGACACAGAGAACGAGTCGGCGAGCAAGTACGCGGACAAGTTCGACTTTGACGTGCTGGCCATTGCCGCGCCGTACACGCCGGACAAGTACGTCCAAGCGATCCGGGCGGCGGAAGAGGCCGGGTACGCCGTCGTGCTGGTGGACAGCATCACACACGCATGGTCTGGGGCTGGCGGCGTGCTGGAGATCGTGGACGACGCGGGCGCTCGGTCGAACGGCAACAAGTTCGCCGGGTGGCGCGTCGGCACCCCGATTCACAACGAGTTCGTGGACTCCCTTGTGCATTGCAAGATCCACCTGATCGCCACCATGCGGTCAAAGACCGAGTACGTGCTCGATGACAACGAGAAGGGCAAGAAGGCCCCGCGCAAGGTCGGCATGGCCCCCATCCAGCGCGACGGCATGGAGTACGAGTTTGACGCATTCGCCGAGATGAACATGGAGCACGCCCTTGTGGTGGGCAAGACCCGGTGCTCGGACATCGACGGGCTGGTGGACAAGAAGCCGGGCAAGAAGCTCGCGGACACGCTGTACGACTGGCTCAACTCCGGCGAGGAACCTGCCCCGGCCGCGGCCCCACAGACCACCGAGGTTCAGCCCGTCAATCCCCACTGGGTGCGGGTCATGGACGCCATGTGCAAGCGTGGCGCGAGCGAGGCGAACGCGGACGCCGTGGTAAAGGTCATTCTGTCCAAGCGGAACGCGAAGGACGTGACCGAGGCTCTGGCGGACGAGGTGGTCGTGAAGATCAACGGCGGCGAGCTGGACAAGGCATTGAAGATCGTGAAGAACCCCGACGCGAGCAAGGAGTAAGGCGTGCCGAACATCAACATGGTTGTGCTGGCTGGACACATGACCCGCGACGCCGAGTTGAAGACGCTCGACTCGGGCATGGCGGTGTGCAACTTCGGGCTTGCGATCAACCGCAAGTTCAAGACCGCTGGCGGTGAGGACCGCGAGGAAGTGACGTTCATCGACTGCGAGGCGTGGGGCAAGACGGCCGAGAACCTGACCCGTTTCTTCGGCAAGGGCTCCGCGATATTTCTGACCGGCCGTCTGAAGCTGGACCAGTGGGAAAGCGAGGGCGGGGAGAAGCGGTCCAAGGTCAAGGTCGTTGTGAACGAGTGGCAGTTCGTGGAGAAGAAGACCGAGGGCCAGAAGCCCGGAGGCGAGGTGGAGTTGAAACCGACGGCGCGTAGCCAGCGCGCCCCGGCCCAGCCCGACGACGACGACATTCCGTTCTGATCCTCTTGCCGCCGGCGGTGGACGGAACCCCACAACGACGACGCCGGCGGTTTTCCCCTCGACGGTCAGCACGCGGCGCGAACCTTGGTCGGCTCCGGTCGCGTGCTTCTGGGATCGTGCCCCAGAGAGGGGATTTCAGGCGTGCATGGTGCGGCGCGAGAAGCGCCGACGGGCATGTGAAGGCCCCATGAAACACGCGCCAGCACTCGCCGCCCGAGACGGCGGCGGGGGCTTTCAGGAATCGAGTTGATGACCAGCCACTCCACCCACATCTCGGTCGCGCACGGGGACGGCGCAGTCGTCACCGTCAAGCCCACCGACGACGGGCGGTGGTTCCGTGTCCTGAACTGGCTGGTCGATGCCGGGCACTGGTCGCGGCTGACAGACGCCCAGCGAAACGTGTTCGTCGTCATTCTGCGCCACCGGCGCACGGATGACAAGCTTGCGCCCGTGTTGCTCCCCGCCATCTGCGGGGCAACCGGGCTCCGCGAGTCGGCGGTGTACGAGGCGGTGAAGGGCCTTCTTGCCCACAACCCTCCGCTTCTGCGCAAGCACGCGCCCGGTCTGTGGGAGCCGTTCCCGCAGCGGTCGTTCAAGGCGAGGCCGGACCCGACAGCGGCCTCCATCGCGCACAAATCGCCCGATCCGCCGGGGTCCGCCGTGGCGGAATCCAGTCCGCCGTGGCGGAATCCAGTCCAGCAGGGCGGACTCTCCCCCTCACACTCCCCCTCTGCGCAGAAAGACCAAGACAAAGAGCAGCAGCAGCAGCCAATCTCTTTGACTCTTGAAGACGCGCGAGACGAAATCGCTGCTGCCGCTATTGCTCTGGCGAGAAAGGCCGGAATCCCGGAAGCGACGGCGCTGGAGCACTTGAACGCCCACGGTGCCCGCAAGCTCTACAACGCGATTGTGGAGGCCAAGACCCGCAAGGGCGCGCCGATCCGGGACGTGTCCGGCTGGGTCCGATCAGCCCTCGCCAGGGGGTACGAGCTGCCCGACCACTGGGCGATGGAATGCGGCCGGCGTGAACGCGAGGCCCGGATGCGGGGCGATGCTGCGAACCTGCTACGAAAAATGGCCGCGGCGTGGAGCGGTGATGACATGGCCGTGATCCTCGCGGCGTTCGGAACAGCGGAGCAGTTGGCGGCGTGGTTAGACGAGCGCGAGCCGTTCGGCTTGCCTTGGCGCAGCTACGGCGCTGATCGGCTTGGACGCAAGATCGCAGACGCGGTGATGGCGGGAACTAAGCAGGAGTCCAAAGCATGAGCAAGCGACACACACCCATGCCCGCGTGCATGTGTACGTCGTGCTGTGCGATGAAGGACATCGCGGCGCGGCTGGTCGATCGCGGGGCCGACTTGCGTGACATACGCGAGGAATACAGGCCGTTCGTGTTGGCCGAGCGGGATAAGCGAGGACCGATCGGTGCGTACGCGCTGGGCGGAGGCAACCCCAATGGCGAGACGGCCATAGCGCGTGTACAAGAGCAGTACGAGGGCGGCGGAGCGGGACCGTGGCACGAGAACGCAGTTCGAGCAATGGAGGATGGCGAATGAGCATGACCCGCATCAACTCCCGCCAGAAGGGCAAGCGCGGCGAACGGCTGGTGTGCAAGGCGCTGACCGAGGCCACGGGCTGCGACTGGCGGCGCACGGCCCAGGTCCGCGGCAAGAACGACGGCGCGCCGGACATCGAGTGCCTTGACCCGAAGTACGCGGGCCTCTGGTGCGAGGTGAAGGACCGGGCGGGCTGGTTCATCGGCTGCAAAGCATGGGCCGAGGCGTGGGCAACCACGCAGCGCGAGGCGTATGCGGCGAACAAGGTTCCGGTGATGTTCTGGCGGGCCGGACGCGGCGTGTTTGTGGCGACGACGAATATTGCGGTGGCGGGCGGATCTCGGCTCCTTTGCCGACCCGCACAGGTGCTGCCGTTCAGCACCCCGGACCTGAAGACCGCCCTGAAACTGGCGGCGTGAGGAGATGCGCCCATGATGAGCGACGAAGAGATAGCACGGCGATCGAAGGCTGTGGCGGTGGCTGCGCCCAAAGCCGGTGTCGAAGACTATGTGGTGGTTGCGTATGCGTGGGCGTGTGCAATCTGCCAACACCACCAGTTCACGGCGACGGCTGAGGGCCTGATGGAAGCCATTGAGCGATCGGTCGGCATTCGTGCCGTAGCCACTCCCATCCCAGACTGGCTCTCCGCGCGCGCTCGCAATGCTCTGGGATACCGCAAGATCAGCAGCCTTGAGCAGTTGGCAAGCCTGCCCAAGATGGAAGTTATGAGTTGGCGAGCGATTGGAAAGGGGACTCGCGCAGAGTTTCAGCGAGTTCTGAAACAGCACGGGCTTTCGTTTGATTGGTGGCACGAGAACGAGCGGATGGTGGGGATTGAGCGAGAGGAAGCGAGGGCCGAGGCGTGAGCACAACCCCAAAGTTGAGCATCGAGACAGTCGGCTCGCGCTCCGAAAAGGTGACGCGAATCAAAGTGACGTTTGGACCGGACCGGCATTACGACTTGACCATCATCATCGACCCGGCGATCACACCTGACGACGTGCGAAAAAACGGACGGTATCGGCCCGGCGCTCACTTCCGAATCGGAGGGCTCGACGACGAAGACTGTGGCGAGCGCGTGGTGTTCCGCGCGTTCGGGGAGTCGGAACTGCGATGGATCGGGAAGGCGTGCCAGGCAGCGGCGACGGCCCTGCGAATGGCTGAAAGGAACGGTGCCAAGTGAACAATAGTGAACTCAGACAACTCGAAGCCGAGGCCGACGCATACCAGATGGAGGCCGACGCGCGCCGCGAATACGACAAGGAAACGCGAAGAATGCAGACAGAGATTGATGTTATTCGCGCGATGGTTGAAAGCAAGACCAAGGCAATGTGGGCATGGGAACGCACGGCTAGGTACGAGCGGGCCGTCCGAACGCGGCTGGAGCGGGCGATCGAGTTCCACAAACTGCAAACGCCCATGTCGGCACCGATGTTGGACGACCTGCGAGCGGCCAAGCACATGGCCGACGAGCGATGGGCGGATGCTCACGCGGCAATGCCAAAGGAGAACGCATGAACCCCTACGTCTACACCGCGCGGGCCATGTTCGACGACAACCAAGGCGAGTGGATCGTCCGCCTGATCCGCTGGGACCACAACATGGGAGAGCAGAACGGGTCCGAGTACGTCGGCCTGTGTGCCGCCAACGGGCAGGATGAGGCGGAACTCATCGCAAACGGGATCAACCGCTCTCTGGCCTATGGGCTTGGCGACCAACTGGACGAAGTGCGGGCAATGTTCAACGAACTCCCCGGCGAGGTCAAAACAACATGATCATCACCACCCCCGACAACCCGACGCCCGAGTCGTATCCGGGCGGCCATGCGTTCGGCGCGACGCTGCGAGGCCGCAGGATGCAGGCGTGCATGACGCTCCGTCTGTGCGCCGAGTTGATGGAGATGAGCATGACAGACCTGTCCGCCGTCGAGCAGGGCCAACGGGCGTTCACCCATGACGAGCGGGCGAGGTTTGAGCGGGTGATTGCGAGCAGGAGGGCCGCGTCGTGACCACCACCCCAGCGTCTCCCGGCTGCGAGGCGACGGTGCGCGTCGTCGTGGGCGACGTGCTCGACGGCCTGCGCACGCTGGCCGATGGGTCGGTGCATTGCTGCGTCACCAGCCCGCCGTACTGGGGCCTGCGCGACTACGGGGTCGATGGCCAGATCGGCCTGGAGCCGTCGCCCGATGCCTACGTGGAGAAGATGGTCGAGGTGTTCCGCGAGGTCCGGCGCGTGCTGCGTGACGATGCGACTGTGTTCTTGAACTTGGGTGACAGCTACGCGGGAAGTGTGGGGTCTGGGAATCGACAAGGCATGAACAACAGCACGCTTCAAGGAATCCGAACGTACGGAAGGGGATGCGCTGGCTCAAAGCAACTGGTAGAAGTGCAGCACGGCCTCAAGCCCAAAGACCTGTGCATGATCCCTTGGCGCGTCGCGCTGGCGTTGCAGGCCGACGGGTGGTGGCTGCGCTCGGTGATCGTGTGGGCGAAGAAGTCGCCGATGCCCGAGAGCGTGACCGACCGGCCTACGTCGTCATGGGAGCCGATCTTCCTGCTGGCGAAGAGTGAGCGGTACTTCTACGACGCGGAGGCGGTGAAGGAACCGTTGACTTGGCCAGACGATCGACGCCCGCCCGTTGGCACGCTTGATGGCACTGAGCGCCCGTCTCTTGGCGGAAGGATGCCGCCGATCGGCGGCGTGAAGCACGCGGGCAGCAACGGGAACGCGACGTACTCTGGCGACTGCCCAGATTGGCCATCCGGCCGCAACCAGCGCAACGTCTGGCACCTTGGGCCGGAGCCGTACCGCGAGGCCCACTTCGCCACTTTTCCGACCGAGATCCCGCGCCGCGCGATCAAGGCGGGCACGAGCGAGAAGGGATGCTGCCCGTCGTGCGGATCGCCGTGGACGCGGATCGTCTCAAATACCGCCATCAAGCGAGATCGGCCCAACGACCTCACCAAACGCAGCGGCGAGAACGGGACCGGCAACCACTGTGCGAACACGGTTGCGGGCGTCGAGTCCCGCACGCTCGGCTGGGAGCAGTCGTGCAAGTGCCCGCCGCACAAGCCGGTTCCGTGCGTCGTGCTGGACCCGTTCCTGGGCAGCGGCACGACGATCGCTGTGGCCCGACAGTTGGGGCGGC
>WBZN01001822.1_pt1 | contig 12004 bp, 10 predicted proteins | sample 5204281 | NCBI WGS metagenome assembly WBZN01 (sample SAMN12344347, study PRJNA552823) | activated sludge metagenome | biome: Activated sludge suspended growth; feature: Nitrification reactor; material: Wastewater; isolation source: activated sludge from nitrification reactor of wastewater... | reverse complement strand
CCGCTTCGAGCAGAGCGCCCAGCTCGGCAATGAACCGGCCGCACGCGTCTTCCCCGTGAGCGACGATGTCAGGATCGCTGAACTTGAGGCAGACCGATGTATTGGAGCGCGTCAGTGGATCCTGCGCCAGCGGCGCCAACCACGCCGTTGACGCCGCCCAGTTATAGATCACGGCGGCATTGCGGTCGGCGCGCGCGATCAGCGCGTCAAGACCGCCCAGCCCTTCCGCCCACGTGAGCGCATCGGCATAGTCCTCCAGGCACAGCATGGAGGGCGTGTTGATGGTGACGCCGTCAAACAGATCGCGCAGGATCTTGCCCTTCTCCTTAAGCCGCATGGTCTTTGGAATGGGCCAGGGCGGCTCGTAGCTTTCCAGCCGCGCGAAGGCACGCGGCGACATGATCAGCATGCCATGCGCAGCCTCCCCGCCAAGAACCTTTTGCCAGGAATAGGTGAGCACGTCGATCTTGGAGAAATCGATGCGCTGCGCAAAAATAGCGGAAGTCGCGTCGCACAAGGTCAGGCCCTCGCGCGTGTCGCTGATCCAGGAGGCATCCTTCAGGCACACGCCCGTGGTCGTGCCGTTCCAGGTGAAAATGGTATCACGCACCGGGTCCGCCTGGGACATGTCGGGAAGCTGCCCCCAGCCGGCATCGAACACACGCAGATCGCCGAGCTTCAAAATGTCGAGTGCATCCTTGAGCCAGACGCGTCCGAAAACTTCCCACGCGAACACGTCGGTGCCGCGCGCACCCAGTAGATTCCACATCGCCATCTCGAAGGCGCCCGTGTCTGACGCAGGCACGATGGCCGCCTGATAGCCTTCGGGCAGCTGCAGAATGTCGCGGGCAATCGCATCGGCAAGCCGCGCCTTGCCTTCGCGCGAACGGTGCGAACGCCCCGTCAACGCACCCGACAAAGCCGCAGGCGTCCATCCCGGCCGCTTCGAGCAAGGGCCCGATGAAAAGCGCGGGTTGACGGGTTTAATCGAAGGCTTGGCAATGCGGGTCATGGCTTCCTTGAAACTAGGACTATTCGAGCTATACGCGATAGCCGATTGACCGCCGGGGTCTAGGACGCCACCTCAGGCGCGTCAAGATCAACGCAAAATGGTCAGGGGCGAACCTTGCGGCCCGCCCCTGACCTTGCCCTTCCGATCGAACCGTTCGCGCGTCAATTGATGTTGAAGCGCAGCCCGGTGCGGAATTGATGCTGAGTGGTATCGGAGTAGCTGACCGTGCTGGTGCCCGAGAAGGTCTCGGTGCTCAAAGAGATGCCCTGCGACTCCCACAAGAACTGGTAACTGTTGTCCCAGATGATGTCCGGCGTGATCTCATACGACAGACCGGCCATGGCCGCGAGCGCCAGATCGAAACGATCGACCTCGACCGTGCCGCTTCGCTCCCAATGAGACGGCTGGGGCTGATCCACCACTGAACCAGGATCGTCGGCGACAAGGTGGTGGCATGGCGACGAAGTGACGACCGGATCTTCCCCCGTGTCCGTCGTGCTCGCGCAATCGGCCTCTTCCCTCCAGTTGCGCTTCATCGCCCGCCATGTCACGCCGATGCCCGCGCCCACGAACGGACGAATGCGCGTACCAGTGGGGATGTCATAGTACATGTTGTACATTGCCGTGGTGCGGCCAACCTTGATGCTGTCGTGGCGCGTCACAACATAATTTTGGATGTACTGTCCTTCACCCGACAAACTTTCGGTATAGGTGACTGGGTCGGAGCCTGCGACCTTGAAATCATCGTAGAAGTCGAAAGCAAATTCGGCGCGGATGTTCGGCGTCAGATAGGTGCCCGCGCTGATGCCGCCGAACAGCGTCTTGTTCAGGTTCTCGCGAATGGGCATCGCGCTGCCGATGTTCTCGACGGTGGAATCGTCCACCAGCACACCGCCAGCCACCACGCCGATATACCACTCCGTCTCGCTCACGGGGATCGGAGCGGGTGCAGGAACCGGAACGCCACCGGCGCCGCCGTAGTCCTTGATCCCGCCGCTATACCAGTCGGCCGCCGTTGCAGGCAGGGCGGTGCCAATCAGCGCCAGCCCGGCTGCCAAGCCCATCGTCAAGCGCGCTTTGCGAACAGTCATCTTCGTACAATCCCTCGATCTTAGGCTCGGAAGCGATTGAGACGCTTCTCGACGCTCCCCATGCTCAACTTCGCAACAAGCGGCAGGCCGGGCCTTCCTGAACGACGCTCCCCAGAACGCCCGATACAAGGGCGCGCTACGCGTACAGGAACAAAAGAGGGATCGAACGCGAAAGGCTTTCAGGACACCGCGTCCCTTGCGCCCCTGGTGCCGGCAGGCGGACTGGCTTTTTCCCTTTCCGCGGCTGCCGTCTTCTTGTCTCACTGGAGGCGGATCGCTCCGCCCCCCAAACCGTTGGTGCAGGCTTCAGCGGAAATCGTAGCGAAGGCCGAAGCGGAATTCGTGGGCATTGAGATTGTCAAAACCAACCTCCAGTTCATTGCCGTTGGTCTGCACGGCGTTGGCAACTGCAACGTCTCCCAAGTGCAGGAAGCGATAGCCGAGATCCAGGTAGAGGCCGCGGCCGCTGTCGACCATCACGGGGCCGTCTTTGATGCCGCCGGCGTAGACTGGTTCGCCGCCGCGCAACTTCACCGAAATGCCAGCCATCCCGGCCACGGCGAAATTGGTGGTGCTGGAGCCGTCGTACACCCCGTCTCCGAAGTTGACACCGCAGGCAACAACGCAGCCGAGCGTGCCGCCACCCGTCTCCAGATGCGCAAAGCCTAGGCCCGCGCCGATGTAAGGCACGAAACGGCCGCCGCGATTGAAATCGTAATAGAGGTTGGCGAGGCCAACGACGCCATCGACGTCCGTGGTGGAACCGACAAGGCAGCAGGTTGCGTCCGCCGAGCCGGAGACATCGGTCGAGGTGCGATACTCAAGCGTCAGGTCGCCGCGAAAGCCGCTGCCGAAGTACATGCCGACGCCGCCACCGACACTCCATCCATCATCGATGTCGCTTGTGCCGCCAGAGAACGTCGTGGGCGGATTGACAAGACCCTGATCGACAATAGACACATCGCCGATGTCGTAGAAGGCCCACGCGCCGTCCACCCGGAAGTAGATCGACGGGCTCGGCGCGGCCATCATCATCCCGGCTGCCTCATCCTTCATGCCGCCGCCGTAGAGGTCGGCTGCGGTCGCTGTAAGGCTGCTGCCCAAGAGAACGGCTGCGCTCAAGCAAATTGTGCGCGTGAGAGCCATGCAGAAACTTCCTTTCGATAGTCACACCAAGCAAATCAACACGCCCGGCGGGAGCGTTGATACGCATCATCAGCGTCGACTATCGCGGAGAATCTTTAAGGTAGGTTTAATCGGCGTCCCGATTTGCGGCACGCCTGAGCGTTCCTTCGTTAAGCAGGCGTTAACGCGAAAGAAACGCGCGGGTGCAGCACATCAATCGCGCTTGCACCGCTCACGCGGCCGCGGCAGAGCGCACCGCATCGACGATATCGCCGACGACGCTTGATACCATGCGCTCATCATCGCCTTCGGCCATTACGCGGATGACCGGCTCGGTGCCCGAGGGACGGATAACGAGGCGGCCATGATCGCCAAGCTTGACCTTGGCGCTCTCGATCGCCTTCACGACGCGGCTGTCCTCCAGCGGCTTGCCATTGGCATACCGCACATTCATGAGAACCTGCGGCAAGGGATCGAAGCGGTGGCAGACCTGGGAGACGGGCTTGCCCGTTGAGACGACGCACGCCAGCACCTGCAGCGCGGAAACCAAGCCGTCGCCCGTCGTGGTGAAATCCGACAGCACAATATGACCCGACTGCTCGCCACCGACGTTGAAACCGTGCTTACGCATATGCTCGGTGACATAGCGGTCTCCGACCGGCGTGCGCGCCAAGGACAATCCCTGCCCCTTGAGATAGCGCTCCAGGCCGAGGTTGCTCATCACGGTGGCGACGATGCCGCCCGCAGCGAGCTTGCCCCTGCGGTGCCAGCTCTCCGCGATGACGGCCATGATCTGGTCGCCATCGACCATCTGGCCCTTCTCATTGACGATGACGACACGATCGGCGTCGCCGTCCAGTGCGATCCCGATATCGGCACGCACTTCCTTGACCTTCGAGATCAAAGCCTCTGGCGAGGTCGAGCCGCACTTCAAGTTGATATTGAGGCCGTTGGGCTCCACGCCGATCTTGATGACTTCCGCACCCAGTTCCCAAAGTGCTTCGGGCGCAACCTTGTAGGCCGCGCCGTTGGCGCAGTCGATGACGATGCGCAGACCGTCGAGACGCAGGTTCTTGGGCAGCGTGCGCTTGGCGAACTCGATATAGCGTTCCTGTGCGCTTTCAACGCGCGTCGCGCGCCCGATACGCTCAGCGGGCGCCAGAAGGGATTTCGCGTCGCCGTCGATCAGATCTTCAATGTGGCGCTCCATTTCGTCCGACAGCTTGTAGCCATCGGGATCAAACAGCTTGATGCCATTGTCGTGGGATGGGTTGTGGGAGGCCGACAGCATGACTCCAAGGTCAGCACGCAGCGAGCGCGTCAGCATTGCGACGGCAGGCGTCGGCATCGGGCCGAGCAGGAAGACATCCATACCCACCGCGGTGAAGCCTGACATGAGGGCGGCTTCCAGCATGTAGCCGGACAGGCGCGTATCCTTGCCGATCACCACGCGGTGGCGGTGCGTGCCCGACTGAAACACCTTGCCGGCCGCCATGCCGACCTTAAGCGCCACCTCCGAGGTCATCGGATGGGAGTTTGCGAGCCCACGGATCCCGTCGGTCCCAAAATAGCGGCGTGACATGCGTCCCTCTTCAGTTTTCAGTGGCTTTCGGTAGCTTGACCCGTCCGCCCGTGCGTACCTTGCGCCAAATGAAGCGCTAAGACCCGGCCCGGACCAAGCGGTTCAATAGCGGACATCGTCAATAGGGGCCGGAGCGCCACACATTAAGACAACTTGCCTGACATTACCTCTCGGACATTGAGGTTAGGCAAATTTCGCACCACTTTCACACTGCAGTTGCATCCGCACATCAATCGTCGGGCAAAGCCGGCTTTTGGCGTGGCGTGGGGTCACGGAATCGGCCCATAGGTCGCCTAACAGAGCGGCCCGGGGGGCATTTTCGCTCAATTCACGTGTGCCGCGTTCGTGTGGCGTTCCTATGAGGGGGTATAGGTTCTGATGGCAGTTTTTCTTGCAGTGGCTAATCGCAAGGGTGGCGTGGGCAAGTCGACCATCGCGGTTATGCTGGCTCATGCGCTGAGCGTCTACGGGGGCAAGCGCGTGCTGGTGCTCGACCTCGATTCCCAGTGCAATGCGTCTCTCATCCTGATGGGCGGCCAGGGTTGGAACGAGGCCCGCAAGGCGGGCAAGACCATCTCCGACTATTTCTATGATCTGTTCGACGGCATTCCCGCCAACGCGCGTGACTATGTGGCCCGCAACGTAGGCGACGTGACTGCGGGCAACGGCAAACCCGCGCCCATCGCGCTCGTGCCCGGCTCGCTGCTGTTGGAGGACATCCAGGGCGAGTTGTATCTGAAGCAGGCTAGCCAGAGCCACATTCCGGACGTGGTCGCCAATCGCGTGCGCGGCCGCATCGAGCTGCTCATCCGGCGCTTCGAAGGCGACTTCGATGTGGTCATTCTCGACTGTCCCCCGGGCCTGTCCTTTGCAGCGCTGGCCGCGCTCAAGACGGCGGACAAAGTGATCGTGCCGTTCCGCCCCGATTACGTGTCGCAGCTCGCCGTTGACCGTATCGCGCTCCTCATCGAGGACAAGCGCACCATCGACGATTTAGCGGAGATCCCGATCGAGGACCGGCGCTACACATGCCTTGCCAATTACGTGCGCGACGACAACAAGCACTATATGCTGATTGAAGAAATCAGCCTCGTGCATCCGCTGATGGAAACGTTCCTGCCCCAGCGCGAGGGAATCGCCAACGCGTTTGACTTCATCAACGAGCGCCGGTCCATCGAGACCAAATATTCAGACGCCATCGGCGATGTGAAGGAACTGCACATCGAAACGGAAAAGCTGCTGGAGGAGATCGTCAAATCAGCGCAGAAAGATAAGGTCGCTGCGCATTAGAATTGGCTGTCACGGCAGTTCCTGGGACTTGGCGTTTTCAACGTGTCGTGCTGTGTTTGGGTTCGGCGGTTTCTTGAACGGACATTCGAGCGATGAGCAAAGGCGTTCAGCTGTGGCCGGGCGATCGGATGCGGGCGTTCTACCGCCGGCACATCGCTGCCGAGACATCCCTTGATGCCCAAACCGTCGAGCGGCTGGCGGAGGCCCTGACCAAGGCGACCAACCGGATGCTGGTTTGGGAGATGCCGGCAACGCCCGCCTGCGAGGCCCAAACGGCTTCTGCGAACGTGAAGCCCGTGAAAGCCGAGGCAGGCAAGGCTGCCAAATCCAAGCCCGCCGTGCCGGCCAAGGACGCGAAAGCGGCGGATGCAAGGGACTCCCAAGGCTCTGCCAAACCAGAGACGTCTTTCGATCCCTACGCCTTCTCCGCCATGGTCATCCTCGCCAAACAGGGACGCGAGGGACTGGCAAGGCGCCTCGCGGAGATCAAGAGCGTCGATCACCTGAAGAAGCTCGCTGATGCCCAGCACCTCGGTTTCGACCGCTCGCTGACCAAGATCGACGACATTCGCAAAGCCCTGCTGGCCGCCGCAGAGCAGCGCCTCGCCGACCGCCGGGCCGCCGCGAGCTGACCGCGGCCCGCGAAGGAGGCCCGCACGTGCCCGACAAGCCCAGCCTCGACTTCTACTACGAGTTTGCCTCGACGTATTCGTACCTCACCGCGATGCGCATCGACGGCCTTGCCGGGCAAGCGGGCGTCGCCGTTGCCTGGCGGCCATTTCTGTTGGGGCCGATCTTTGCGGCTCAAGGCTGGACGACGTCGCCCTTCAATCTCTACCCGGCCAAAGGCCGCTATATGGTGCGCGACATCGAACGCATCGCAAAAGCGCGCGGGCGCACGTTTGTCATGCCTGCGGTTTTTCCGGCCAACGGATTGGCCGCCGCACGCATCGCGCTGTCGGGCGAGGCGGCCGGCTGGACGAACGATTTCTCGCGCCGTGTCTACGAAGCCCAGTTCGAACATGCCGCCGACATTTCCAATGTCGACGTTCTGGCCTCTCTTCTCAAAGGCATGAATCTCGATCCCGTCACCGTGCTCGCGCAAGCCAACGCACCCGAGACCAAGGACCGCCTGCGCGCTCAATCGGCGCGCGCCGCCGAGCTCGGGGTGTTCGGTGCGCCCTCGTTCATCACGCCTGATGGCGAGCTGTTCTGGGGCGACGACAGGCTGGAACACGCCTTGGCCTGGACGCTGGGCCACAAGCCCGACTGAAGCCTCCAGATCTCCACGAGAAACGTCATGCCGGCATTGCCACATCGTCATCCCTACAACCGCCGAGATGGCGGTCTTAGAGGTTCAACGACTTATTCAGTTCTGAGCGCGCTGCCGAAGCACTCATTCCTTTTGCCGCCCGCGTGTCTTAACATTCACGTCGCGTGCCGCACCGGCTGGAATGAGCGTCGCGCCCATGAGGAATGAGGACACATATGTTTCCTGTCGGCGACGATGACACCGCGATCCGTTCGACGTCCTATGTCACCTACACGTTGGTCGTGATCAACGTGCTCGTATTCCTGCTGGAGCTGTCGCGGGGCGACACCTTCATACGGGAATGGGCGTTTGTTCCGGCGCGCTTCACGCAGCACCCCGCCGGCGACGCGGTCACTGTGCTCAGCGCCATGTTCATGCACGGCGGCTGGATGCACCTGTTCGGCAACATGCTTTATCTTTGGATCTTCGGAAACAACGTGGAGGACCGCTTCGGCCCGATGCGCTTCCTCGCCTTCTATCTGACCTGCGGATTGGCGGCGACGTTCGCGCAATACTACTTCGTCCCCCATTCCAACGTCCCGAACGTTGGCGCGTCCGGTGCCATTGCCGGCGTGCTCGGCGCCTATCTCGTGCTGTTCCCGCGCGCCCGGGTGAACGTGGCCATCGGATATAGCGTCGTGCCGATGCCCGCGCTCGTCGTCCTGGGATTCTGGATCGTGTTACAGCTTTTCAGCGGCGTCGGCTCGGTTGCGGCAACCGACGAGACCATGCGGGACGCTGGCGGGATCGCCTACATGGCGCATATAGGCGGCTTCCTCGCGGGCATCGTGCTGGCGCTGGTCATGCGTGGCAGCGGACGGACAGGGCGGATCTCCTAACCTGCGCCGTCGCGGGCAGCCGGGCCCGCTCCCTTCAAGAGCGAACCCGGCCTGGAGCACTGTCTAACTCTCCTTTTGTTGCTTGTTGCGCGCCATACAACAGGCATGCCCTATGGCCGCGACGTGACGGTGATCAGTGCCACAGCACCCGCCAAGAACGTTGACCTGCGGCATGCGGACGAGCAGCGCTGCATATTGTGCGGCCAGTTCTTCCGGGTTGCCCGCATCCAGCTCGGTCGCCTCATTGAGCTCCGCATGGCTGCGCCGTGACGCATTCGCGCGCACGCCCCGAATGCGTTGCTCCCAGGCGGCTCCGGTGAACACGCTCCCGAAGTGATCGGGATGTGCGCAATTGATCATGTAGTAGGCCGCACCTCCGCCTGTCGCGGCATCGGTTTCCTCGATGGCGTCCTCCAGACTCTGGCCCGATGGCAAGCTTCCGTCGGTTTCAAGCGTGAACGATATGATGCTCGCAACCCCTGCCTGTACTGAGGCGCGCACGACGCCGATGGCTTCGGCGGCGTAGGAGAGCGTCAAGGCCGATACCATGTCGACTCCGGCCGTCGCGAAGGTTTCGATTTGAGGGCGGTGATAAGCTTCAGCCTCATCTGCACTCATCATCTCGCCCGGGACATAGCCATCGCCGCGCGGTCCAATGTTTCCGCTGATGACAATCGGGCTCACTCTCGCGGCATAGAGGGTGCGAAGCTCCTTCATCATTGCGACCGCGCCGGCGTTGACAGCCGCAAGCTCTTCCGGCGTCAGCCCGAGCTTTGCGCCCCAGTCGGCATTCGCGCGCCATGTGGGCGTATCAAGGACGAATCCGGCGCGGGCATCCTGCGCCAGCTGCAAGTGGCGTTCGTAATAGCCGCGCACCCATTTGCGGCCATCCTCGCTGTTCAAAAGCGTGAACGACGCGAAATGCGGTAGCTCCATCCCCTCATGGAAGACGAGCGTTGTTTCCATCCCGCTGTCGGTCAAGAACATTCCGCCCGCAAGCTGCGGCAACTGCACGTGTCTGGTCATGAAAATATCTCCGAACGTTTGGTTTAACGACCGGGACGGCTTAGCTGCTCGTGGCGCGCGGGGGCTGTTTCAAATGAAACTGCGCGACCTAAGATCCTCCGCCGGCCAAACCGGCTTCCGTTCCGGCGATGCTGGCGCGCCAGACCTCCACCGCCTGCCTGGTCTCGGCCACGTCGTGGACACGCAGGATCTGTACGCCTTGCGCCACGCCGCACAGGGCAGCCGCAATCGAGCCCGGCATGCGGTCCCTTGCATGGGGGACGTCACACAATTGCCCGATCATTTTCTTGCGCGATGCGCCGAGTAATACGGGCACGCCCAGTCCGTGATAGAGCGAAAGCTTCTGCATGACGGCGACGTTGTGGTGCAGATGCTTGCCAAACCCGATGCCGGGATCCACGACGATTTTGTCTTTCGCGATTCCGGCTCTTACGCACTCGGCAATACGGCGCTCGAGATAATCGAACACGTCGAGCACGACGTCGTCATACTGCGGATTGTCGTTCATGGTCTTGGGATCGCCCTGCGCATGCATCAGCATAACCGGCAGTCCACTCGCCACGGCAACATCCAGCGCCTTGGGGTCGTGTGTCAAGGCGGAGACGTCATTGAGGATGTCCGCGCCCGCGGCCGTTGCCTGACGCATCACTTCTGCCTTGCGCGTATCGACGGAGATCACGGCCTTTGTTTTCGCGCGCAAGGCTTCGATGACGGGAATAACGCGGGCGAGTTCCTCCTTCAACGCCACCGTATCCGAGCCTGGGCGCGTACTCTCTCCGCCGATGTCGAGAATGTCGGCACCCTCTTCCAGCAACCTCAGCCCGTGCGCAACAGCAGCCTTCGTGCTGGCGTGTTGCCCGCCGTCTGAAAAGCTGTCGGGCGTGACGTTGAGGATGCCCATGATGTGGGGCCGCCCCAGGGAGAGGCCAGCAATCGGCGCACGAGGCGCCTCGATCGCCTCGAACGTGGCCCACATCTGCTCGCCGTCGAAGGGCGGATGATGCCAGTCCTGGGCATCGAAGCCTGCGACCAGCCGGCATCGTCCCTCACCCTTTTCCGCGCGATCTATCAGCTCGACGTGCGTGAAGCCGATATCGTCGCGCCCGCACAGGCGGTATGGCGCCGCGCCGTTGGGATCGAGGCGGTTGCGCTGCGTGGCCAGCGAAATGACGGGACGCAGATAGAAGCGGCGTGTCACGGAGAAGTCCCTTCGCTCATGAAAACGGCCCCGGATCGCTTGACCCGGGGCCGGCAGTGTTTCCGCTTTGCACGGCGCAATCAAGCGCCGCGACGCATCAGCTCTGCGGTTGAGGCTCCATGCCGCCGGAGGGCTCGCCGCGCGGACGCGCCGGACGGCCTGCTGTGGGAACCGCCGAACCGGTCATGCCGCGTGTGCTGTCGTCGTCGTTGCGGCGGACGACCTTCTCACCGCGCATGAGGGCGGCGCATTCCTCGCCCGTGATCGTCTCGTACTCCATCAGCGCTTGCGCCATGGCTTCGAGCTCGCCCTTGTGCTTGGTCAGCACGTCCCAGGCCTTGGCTTCGCCGGCCGTGACGATGCGGCGGACTTCCTCGTCGATGAGGTTGGCCGTCTCCTCGCTCATGTTCTGGCGCTGCGTGATAGAATGTCCGAGAAAGACCTCCTGCTGGTTTTCGCTGTACAGCAGCGGACCGAGTTTGTCGGACATGCCCCACTCGGTCACCATGCGCTTGGCGATATTCGTTGCCTGGCTGATGTCGCTTGAAGCACCCGTGTTCAAGTGCTCGCGACCGTAGATGATCTGCTCGGCAACGCGTCCGCCGAAAGCCATGGAAATCTTGGCCTCGCACCACTGCTTGGAGTAGCTGAGCTTGTCGCGCTCCGGCAGGCTCATGGTGACACCCAGCGCGCGGCCGCGCGGGATGATCGTGACCTTGTGCAGCGGATCGTTGCCTTCGACCATCATGTTGACGATGGCGTGGCCCGCCTCGTGATAGGCCGTGGCGAGCTTTTCTTCCTCTGTCATGGCCATGGTCTTGCGCTCGGCGCCCATCATGACCTTGTCTTTGCTGTCTTCGAACTCGGCCTGGGTGACGAGACGCTTGTTGCGCCGCGCCGCCAGCAACGCCGCCTCGTTGACGAGATTAGCAAGATCTGCGCCTGAAAAACCGGGCGTGCCGCGCGCGATCACCTTGGGATCGACGTCGGGCGCGAGCGGCACCTTCTTCATGTGCACGCGCAGGATCTTCTCGCGCCCCGCAACATCCGGATTCGGCACCACGATCTGGCGATCGAAGCGTCCCGGACGCAGCAGCGCGGGATCAAGCACGTCGGGACGGTTTGTCGCCGCGATGATGATGATGCCCTCGTTGGCTTCGAATCCATCCATCTCGACCAGCAACTGGTTGAGCGTCTGCTCGCGCTCGTCGTTACCGCCGCCAAGGCCCGCGCCGCGGTGGCGGCCCACGGCGTCGATTTCGTCGATGAAGATGATGCAGGGCGCATTCTTCTTGGCCTGCTCGAACATGTCACGCACACGCGACGCGCCGACGCCGACAAACATTTCGACGAAGTCGGAACCCGAGATGGTGAAGAAGGGCACGTTGGCCTCGCCCGCAACCGCGCGCGCGATCAGCGTCTTGCCCGTCCCCGGAGGGCCGACCAGCAGTGCGCCGCGCGGGATGCGCCCACCCAGCCGCTGAAACTTCTGAGGATCGCGCAGGAACTCCACGATCTCCTCGAGATCG
>WBZN01001916.1_pt1 | contig 12013 bp, 9 predicted proteins | sample 5204281 | NCBI WGS metagenome assembly WBZN01 (sample SAMN12344347, study PRJNA552823) | activated sludge metagenome | biome: Activated sludge suspended growth; feature: Nitrification reactor; material: Wastewater; isolation source: activated sludge from nitrification reactor of wastewater treatment... | reverse complement strand
TCCTACAGGAACAGTCATGTCTCGTTTATTCAGGGCGCGCCGAATTCTCAGGGAAAGGTTGTATGAAAAAGCTCGGTCACACAAACACAAGAAGGTAGCAGACGATGAATTGCAATGAAGCTCGCCCACTTCTAGATCTGCTTTACGACGAGCTTTTAGACACGAAAGACTCGGTCCTTGTGGTCGATCATATTAAACAGTGCGAAGAATGTGGCGTCGAGTGGGAATCTCTCGACGCACTGAAATCGAGGATCAAATCAGCGAAGGAGCAGACATTTATCCCGCCTGAACTGATGGAAAAAGTTTCATTGTCGATAAAGAAAGACGGACAAAGTAATGCGGTGTGGGGATTATTTCGACAACGCCTTCCGTTTGTCGCAATCGCAGCATCAGTGCTTTTGCTCGGGCTTGCGATCGGTCCACAAATTTTACATTCAGGTGATCCGAAACAAGAAATGCTGGCGACTCGAACTTCTTCCGCAGAAAAATTGATCGCTGATCTGGCACTCGTGAATACGACGATTCCCGAGCCCGACAAATCCGCCTTAGACAGAAAGCTCGGATACAAAATCAAGTATCTGCACTTACCGACCTGGAAAATGAAGAATTCTGGTATTTACACGGCGGCGGCAAACATTGCGCGCTTTGATTTCGTAAGAGATACGAATGAGCAAGAAATGCTTAGCTGCTATCAAGCGTTAGAAGGTACCATCTCTGCTGATGGATACTCTAAAAATATCAATGGCACGCAAGTTACTTTCGGAAACAAGCTGGGATATGAATTTGCAAAATTCAGTCAAAACGGACGTGACTACTTGTTCGTAACTAAATCACCAAAGTCCGTTTTAGAAGACATCGTTAGTGGTGCCTGAAGGCTGATCACCTGCGCGTATCAACGTCGATTTATTCTCTTTCGGATCAGAACTTAAAATGTCACAGTGAATTGCTGCGAATAATCTGTCGACATCTGCTTTATCCCAATTGGAAATATCGATCGAAAGCGATTTCTTCAGGTTCATCTTCTTCAACGTCGGTATCGATCTCGGAGTGATGTGGCATCCATCAAGCGAGAGAGTGCTCAGATTTGGCAACCTGGTCAAATGCATCAAACCTGCGTCAGTAATTTTGGGATTTCCTTTTAAACCCAAAATCCTTAGCTCTTTAAGGTCAGACAATTCCTTCAGATCGGAGTCAGTCAAATCGTCATCAACAGCATTCAATACCTTTAGAGAATAGGAATGTCTGATAGCTGGAAAGGCTAAGTGAGCATCTTCAATCATGCTCATTTTCAAAGTCTCCAGTTGCTTTAGCTGCGGCAAATTTCTGAGCCCAGCGCCAGTGATTTTCGAGCGTCCTACTCCCAGAACCTTCAATGCAGGCAGCTTAGCGATGTGCTCGATGCTAGCGTTCGTGACAGTAGAAGGTACGTCGATCTGATAAATACTCTTTAGATTATCGACAAAAATAAGAGTGTTATCGTAAATATCATCCGGCAACAGGTGCTTTCGATAATCGTTATCCTCGAAGTCGAGTTGTCCAACTTCATCAGGTCTGAACTTTTTCAATAGTTGCGGATTGTTATTGCACATGTTGCATCCGATCTTGATAAAGATAAATGGATGACCGGGTTGGCACGCGATGGTCAGCTGCTTTACTGCAGCCCGTGTCTGCAGTTTATTCGTGAGCAAATCTCTGTAAGTAATTTCACCGATCGGCTCGTTAGGGAAATCGAAGACTCGAAAGTTTATGCCGTTTTCAACTTTAGGCGTGGAAAAGAATTTTGCTGCGCTAACCTGGTCATCGATATTCTTTTCAAAGGTTGTTGATACCTCGAGCGGTTTAACAACGTGAGTCGGAGAGTTCGCATCCGGTGCCGGCAAACCTAATCTCTTGGGGTTCTTGCGAAGCAGAATGAAAGTCGCGGACCCAACCAAAAGAGTAAGCAATATGACCACAACCGACACGAAAACAACTACGCGAGAGCCTGATTTGCGTTGATTCAGTGGTGTCAGCGGTGTCAGCGCTTTCGCCGAAGCCGATGTTGGAGGTGATTTGCCTTGCTGGATTTCCATCAAATCATTTGCGGTGTCTAGCAATCGCTGGTAGCGATTGTTCGGATTCTTGGACAACATTTTGTGTATCAGCGATTCAAGAGCGCTGGGAAACTGCGCTCCCATCGAAACTTCTTTCAACGTCGGCGGATTATCGTTTTGATGCTGCATCATCAGCGCCAGCGCGCTCTCGCTGGTGAAAGGAGGCGCACCGGCCAGCGCCTCGAAAAAGACGCAACCAAGCGAATAAATATCTGAACGAGAATCAACAGGCAGCCCAGAGCACTGTTCAGGGCTCATGTAAAAAGGTGTACCAAAAATTGCGCCTGTTTTTGTTAGAGCCTCCCCACCCACTCCAACAAGCTTGGCGATGCCAAAATCAAGAATCTTGACTTGCACACCATCCTTATCATCCGATCTGGTCAAAGCGATGTTGCCAGGCTTCAGGTCTCTATGAATAACTCCCTTAGAGTGAGCATAGTCAAGCGCAAAGCAAAGCTGGATAAAAATAGGCAAGGCTTGCTCGATTGTAAGGACACCGTTTCTGCGAAGCCGCTCAGCGATCGTCTCGCCATCGACAAGATCCATCGTGAAATATGGAATTTGATTGTCAATAAAACCAAAATCATGCACTTTGACAAAACCGGCATGATCCAGACGTCCCGCTGCCATCGCCTCCTTTTGAAATCGCGGCCAGGCTTCCTCGTTAACCTGGACGGGATCTAGAACTTTCATGGCATAGCGCTGCTTGAGAATTACATGCTCGACCTCGTAGACAGTGCCGGTTCCGCCCCGACCGAGTTCGCGGATAACCCGAAAGCGGGTGTCGATCATCTCGCCTGTTGGAAAAGACTGCCTCTGGTCGCAACGAAAGACGGGGTCTGAGTCAGCTTGCAATGACCGAAGTGGAACCTTTTCAATTTCTTGGTCGATCTGGTCTTCCATACTCGTTTCTGGAGCCTTGAGATATTGTTCAACCATCTCCAAACAAGAATATACCCATCAATATAGGTTTTGGGTACAGAGTGCATATACATTTCCGCGATAACCGAGTGCATAAGTTGCTCAAAAGCTTGGCAATCAACAGGCAATTCAAAGTGATGATGGAAAGCCATTCTTGGCGCGCCAAAAATACTTCCTTAAATGAAAAATGGGGTACTAGTTTGCGATGCATGCCCGGCTATAATAAATACATCAACGGTGAGCACTCACTTAAATGTTGAGAGCTTTGAGCCGAGGGGCTTTGCGGAAACTTCAGGTCGGCGCTGACCAGAAACCGTAGCAAGCAGCCCGATGCACATGACGGACTGACTGAAGTGTGCATAGATACTGAGTCCTATCGAACGGACAGTCAGGCAGTAGCTAAAATACCACCGCGGAGCGATTCGGGTGGTATTTTTGTATTGGCGCCTGCACTGTGAAATGCGTCGCACCAGATATGGTGCCCCAAATTAAGGAACGAGCGACAATGTTCAAAAACAAAGAATCTGCCTATGAATTGCATGAATTGCTGAAGGAAATCTGTCAAATCATCGATGAAGGGCATGAACTGGTGAACGAAGGAAAGTTCACCAAGAAAGAGCGCGAACTTTACAACAAGAACATGGAAGAAATTCTGTCCAACCAGCTTGGCGAACTTCTTACCGAAATCTGGGCGACGCATCCAGAGCTGCAGCCCTGATTAACCCTGACGGCGAAGCGATAATCGTCCAGAATTCAGCATTGGCGTACTTTCGTGTTTTTACGATTGTCAAGCTGTGCAATTCCTCTAACCTGGTAGGTTGACACTCGCACTTTTGTGCGCGCACTCATAGTTCAGCGATGAGTGTGACATACACGCCGCACCCTCACCAGGAGGTACGATGCTTCTCACAAAGCATTCGCCCGAAGACGAGGCTGCTTTGCAGCCGAAATCAGAAGATCATTCCCATGAGGTTGTACCTCTGCACGAACGGCGTGGAGCCGGCACGATGGGGCTGTTGTGGATAACGATGGTGACTGCTTTTCCATCGGTCTTGATCGGCTTCCAATGGTACAAAGAGGGTCTCACTCTCGGTCAGGTTTTACTTTGCACGGCATTGAGCTGCGCCATACTCCTCGCCTATTCAGTTCCTGCCGCGTATCTGGGAGCTTTGAGCGGACAGACTTATGGACTTCTGAGCAGACAAGTTTTCGGTCGCTGGGGTTCAAGACTCGTGTCTTGCAATTTGTTGTGGATTTTCATCGCCTGGTACGGACTGACGGCGCTGCTTCTCGCTGACGGCTTAACCGGTTTGTTTCACCTCAATATTCCAGTCATGTTCCTCGCTGCGACGCTTGCCGTCCTCATGGCTTTCAACAACTTCTTCGGATTCAGCGGTGTAGCCAATTTCGCAAGATATCTGGCAGCGCCTTTACTGCTGTGCATGGTCGGCTACACATTCTTCAAAGTAGTGCCCACATGCCCCCATTCGGCACTAACGGCGGTGTCGCAAGTGCCGCTGATGACGGCGCTGACTTCTGTATCAGGTTATGTAGTTGGTTTTGCAGTTTGGGGCAATGAGCCCGATTACTGGCGCTACGGCAAACCAAATAAGTGGTTGGCAGCCCTTCCGCTGACAATTGCGCTCGCAATCGGTCAAATTGTATTTCCTGTCACCGGCTGGATGATCTCTCGTCTTTCGGGAATCACCGAATATGGTGCGGCAACAAGTTACATGAATAGCTACGCCTTTGGTGGAATAGCAGCAATAGCCGCCATCGTCTTGTCTGTCGCGTATTGCGCCTCTAATGATTCAAATCTGTACGGCATGATCAACGCCATCGAGAATTTGAAGAAGCTCTCACACCACAAAGTCTGCGCTGCACTGGCCGTAATTTGTGCCGCCTTCGCAGCGTGGCTATCAACAGCGGGAATTGCAAAATCGCTAGAATCGATTGCATCGTTAAACTGCGTGTTTTTGCCGACAGTCACCGTAATTATGATCGCCGAGTTTTTCCTCGTCAAAAAGATTATCGGTCAAGAAAACGATTTCTCTTCGGTGCCTGAACTCTCGTCATTGCCGGTTATGCGAATTCCGGCATTTACAGCCCTCTTTCTCGGATGTTTTGTAGGAATTCTCACCTCAGGTGTCATTCCTGGTCTCGAGTCATATCATGTGGGCGTATGCTCCATTCAAGCCTGGTTGACTGCAGCGATTGCTTATGTGCCGCTACGGTTGCTCGAACACAGACAATCCATTCGCCGAGCCAAAACTTACCTGGAAGAGCTCCTGTCAGATGAGATTGTCATGGCTGAAACTGCAAAGGTTGTTGAACTGCAGAAAGCAGAGCAGTAGCGGGTCCGGCTCCAGGCACGGCTCCGGCACCAGGTTCAGTTGCAGGTCCGAACCACGCTCTCGAATCACCAGATTGCGCGACTAGCGAATCATTTGCTGGCCCGCCATAAGGGAACTTTTGTCGTGCTAAGTTCGCCAGAGAGGGCATGGACGACTTTATCCCTCCTGTTGATGATCCGTTTGCAGTCTCGATCGCGAAGATGTTGCTTCCGGTCGCCAAGTTTCAAAATGGACTGGACATCAGGGTCACAGAAAACTGCAAGGTTACAATAAAAGCATTACGCAACAAACACTCGGTTCTGATGATCAATCACTCGGACCGATTCGATCCGCTTTGCGCTTGTGCTCTTGCCTGTGCCTGCCACGAAAGTTTCAACTTCCTGGCGTCACGAGAGCAGTTCGATAGAATGCACGGCTTCGCGGGATGGGTCTTGCAACACCTCGGCACCTACTCAGTGATTCGCGGTCGAGATGTCGAACGAGCCTCGGCAGAAGAGACTGTGAAGTTGCTCGTGCAGGGTAAGCACAAACTAGCGGAATTTCCAGAGGGCGATGTAACGGGCAGAGATGACGCAATACTGCCTCTCAAAGCAGATGGTTTGATGAATCTTTTTGAGGCGCAGCGACAACTTCTCGCAGTGACAAACGAGTCGCTTTTCGTGCTGCCGATAGCAATGTACTATTCTGTCCGTCATGACTCAGTCAAACCAATGACAGAATGCGTTGTGCGTCTTGAGAAAGAATTCCACGTCGCACCGTTGAGTTCTATTGAACTTTCCTTTGAACAGCGTGTGAAGAGACTTGTCTCACTGTTTATTACACAATTGATCAATTTTTATGGCATTGCTTTGACGAACAAACAGTCGCTTTCGGCTGAGCTGCGTGAGCTTAGCAGAAAAATCACAGATTTCAGTGCGCGTGCTATTGGATGCGAAATACCGAACGACGAAGAAGACGCCGTGTTTTTGTACAGCGTACGCGCAGAAATGCGCAGACACTCAGACCCCAGCTCAAGTCAATCATGCTCATACGAGAAGAAATTGCAAAAGTCGGCGCAATTGAAACAAGCTAGCTTGATCAAGGATCTGGATCTGGCTGAACAACTTTTGATACTGTCAAGCACTTTGGAAAGCTCGAAATTTACTCCTGAAGTGGCATGGCGTGTACTCGATCGATTGGAACTGGAAGTCTTTGGAAAAACAACTGCTAAAGGTCATCGCACGGCGATAATCGAAGCGGCGCAACCTATCGACCTGGCACCTATATACCGAAAATTCTGTGTAGACCGCGACCTTGGAATCGCCACTGCCGATAAGCAAATACGCGAAGCAATCTATGATTCGATGCAACAAACTCAACTTATGCAAGTCGCACCGCTGATGAAATCTTTACCAGTCCGGCACGAAGTTCCATATGTGACCAAGTCACGCTAAACTATTAGGCGTGCATTTTCCAGAAACAACAATCCAACAATTTCGTGGCTTCACTGCTCAGGGCCACTATTTTGACGTTCCTCTAAATTACGACGACCCGTCCGGCGCCCATATCAAGATTTTCGCAAGGGAAGTCGTCGCCACCGATACGAAGGAAAAGAAATTACCCTGGCTGGTTTTCTTGCAAGGCGGACCCGGTTTTGCATCGCCGCGTCCGGAATCGCCGGATGGATGGCTGAAAAGTTCGCTGAAAGAACATAGAGTGCTGCTGCTGGATCAGCGCGGCACCGGTCTCAGCACCCCTGTCACACACGAAACTCTTGAAGCATTTGCAAGCCCTCAGGAACAAGCAGATTATTTGAAATATTTTCGTGCAGACAATATCGTGCGTGATTGCGAACTGATCAGAAAAAATTTGGCGGAAGGCGCTCAGTGGGCTGTGCTAGGTCAAAGCTACGGTGGCTTTTGCATCACGAGTTACTTATCATACGCACCCGAAGGCTTGAGCAAAGCCATAATTTTGGGCGGTTTGCCTCCACTCGTAAACAATCCGGATGAAGTGTACAAAGCGACGTTTCGGCGAGTCATCGAAAAGAACAATCGCTACTACCAGCGCTTTCCAGGCGATGGACCAGCCGTCGAAAAAATAGTAAACCATTTGCGCACACATCACGTTGAACTGCCAACCACGGAAGTATTGAGCGCTCGCAGATTTCTGCAGTTAGGCATTGCGTTTGGATTTAACAGCGCCGGTGGCAACATGAATTCCATTCATTATTTGCTCGAAGGCGCCTTCATCGGCAACAGCGACAAGGACAAGCTCTCATACAACTTCCTGCGCAACGTTGATCATATGATGAATTACAATAGCAACCCGATTTACTCGTTGCTCCATGAGGCAATCTACTGTCAGGACAACGCCTCCAATTGGTCAGCCGAAAGGGTTATGAACCAATTTGCGGAATTCAATTCAGAGCATCGCCCGACGTTCTTTACAGGCGAAATGATCTTTCCGTGGATGTTCGATGAATACGAATGTCTGAAACCGATGAAAGAAGCCGCACAGATTCTTGCGTCCTACGATAAATGGCCGCGACTGTATGACGTCGGTAATTTGCGTAAAAATAGCGTGCCCTGCGTTGCCACTATCTATTACAACGACATGTATGTCGATCGCAAATTTGCAGAGGAAACTGCCGACAACATTCGGGGCATAAAAATCTGGATCACCAATGAGTATGAACACGACGCCATCAGACAAGATGGAGCCCGAGTTCTCGATCGTTGCTTTGAGATCCTGCAAGATCCAAACTGAATTGAAACTGCAATTCAAACTAAATCCACGCTGGATTCACACAATCAAAACTGAACCAAATCAAAACGCTGCCCTTGCGAGCAGCGTTGATTGAATAATTCGATGCAGTTTACTGCGAATGAACTATTTCGATTTTTTGGTCTTGTTCAAACCAGCTTGTTTGTCCAATCTGGCTTCGAATGCAGCCAACTGCTTCAAGATATCTTTCTTACCGGAAGCGTTCATTCCATTGCCTCTGGATTTGAGGTCATCTTCTCTGGTCATGATGCCGTCGAAATCTCTTTGCAACTGAGCATTCTGGTCAGAATCGATCAAGCCATTTTTGAAATCATCTTTCAATTTCTGTTGGATGCGCTCGGCATCTTTGTTCATTGAACCTTTAACAGGCTGATTGTTGTTAATTTCGCTCTGGCTAAAGCTAGGTGCAACTGGCATTACTGCAGATACTACCAGCGCGGTCAAAAACAGTTTTTTAAGCATTTGCAACTCCTGGTCAACTATGCCGGTTCATTTTAGTACATCGGAGAGAAAGATGTTACCTCAGATGCCGAAAACGATACCTCTATAACTATTTCGGAGGATTTCAAGGGAGATTAACTACTGCGGCAACGAGCGCACACAGCGGAAGCCAACATGGTTCGCCGCCGTTTTTTCGTCTCCCTTGCCCCGCGTGCCAACCATATAGCGAGTGCAATATTGGTCGGTACATAAAAACGACCCGCCTCGTTGAACGCGCTTTTTCTCATTAGGTTCAGCCGGATCCCAAGGAGTAGAAGGTCCCTGAGGGTTAGGCGCGACCGAATTTTTCGGCAGTTGAGAGTAGTAGTCTGCACGATACCAATCACTGCACCATTCCCAGACGTTGCCTGCCATGTCATAAAGTCCATAAGCGTTAGGCGGATATTTCGCCACTGGCGCAATGCCGACATAACCATCACTGCCGGAATCTTTAACAGGGAAGGTTCCCTGGTAGGTATTTGCCATCCACTTTCCACGGGGCTTAAATGCTGCACCCCACACATATGAGGCACCACTGAGTCCGCCTCTGGCAGCGAATTCCCATTCAGCCTCAGTTGGCAGCCGCTTACCAGCCCACTGGCAGTACGCGACGGCATCCGGATAAGTGACCTGCACGACCGGATAGGCATCGCGTCCGTCGATATTGCTTTTTGGACCCTCGGGGTGTTGCCAATCTGCCCCATGCTGATAACGCCACCACTGATACATGTTATCGAGTGGCACCATATTTGGTGTAGGAGTAAAGACCGTCGCGCCGGCAACAAGGTTTTCTTTTGGAGCAGTCGGAAACTCTTCTTGCGTAGGTGCGATTTCAGCAACGGTTTTATAGTGCGTTGCTTGCACGAACTTCCGGAATTCAGCGTTGGTTACTTCCGTCTTGTCCATCCAAAATGGTGCCACGTAAACTCTGTGAATCGGACGGGCATCGCGCATGTGCTCGTGCCCACCGCCGCACACTTCTTTGACGGAAGGATCTTCACTGCCCATCGAAAACTCACCGCCAGGAATAAAAACCATGCCCGCAGGCGGTTTAGTTACAGGCGAAATTTTGTTCGCGGTAGTCGCGCTGAAGGAAGTGCTTTCCAGGGCAATGGCGCCGCAGTGAAGTGTTACAAACACGCTGAGGCAAAGGAACAAACAAGCACGCAGCATCATTTATTTTGCGAGTTGATCTTATCCAGGATCGCCTGTTTAACCGACTCCATATTGAAGCTTGCGCCCTTTTGCATTGGAGGGAATGCCACAAACGATTGCGCGGACTTCGATACTTCCTCTTGAACAAAAACAAAGCGCCAGAACTGATCTACGAACCAGTTGTAATAGGCAAGAGAACCGCCGTTTCCATTAGGCATTCCGCATCTTTCAAAAGGATCGAGGCGCAAGTTGGTCAGAACAGGCCAGTCAACTTTTTGAGTAGCGCCCAACCAGCCATTCGGCTGATCGGTGAAGCGATATTTGTAATCGTTGATCCGAACAGCGCTGAGAGTGCCTTCCGTGAAGTAAAAAATCTCGTGACGCTTAGACGGACCTTTACCCGTAATCAGATCGGTCTGATCGTAGCCATCCAGGTAAACCTTGTAGGTTTGATCGCCGATCTGCTTTCCATTCAACAGCTCTGATTTTATGTTGGGTGCACCTGCAGCCGCGAGGAATGTCGGAAACCAATCGAGCCCTGAGACTATGCTGTTCTCGACCTTTCCAGCAGGAACGTGCCCCGGCCATCGAATGATTGCTGGAACACGAAATCCACCTTCCAGTGCGGTGCCTTTTCCGCCCGCAAACGGCGTTTGTCCACCATCTGGCCAGGTGAAGTTTTCAGCGCCATTATCGGTGGTGAAGACAATGATAGTGTCATTATCGAGCCCGTTATCTTTGACGTACTTCATGACGGACCCGACAATGTCATCGAGTTGCGCCATGCCTGCTTCTTGAATGCTCCATCCATTTTCTGCAGTGCGCATCGACTCATATTTATCTGAGAGATGAGTGATGATGTGCATTCGCGTTGGATTTAACCAGACAAAAAATGGTTTTCCATCTTTTCTGGATTTATCCATAAAAGTTAGTGCGCTGTTGAGAATTTCATCGTCAACAGTTTCCATACGTTTTGGAAAAAGTTCGCCAGCGTCTTCAATTTTTTGCTTTCCAATTTTGCCCCAGCGCGGTTCGACGGTGGCATCATCAGCCGCAGTGGCCCAACTGTGAACCATGTTACGAGGTCCCGTTGTTGCCCTCAGTGATGCAGGATAGTTTCGATGCGATGGATCTTCCATTGCATCGAGGTGATACAAGTAGCCGAAAAATTCGTCGAATCCATGCACAGTTGGCAGAAAACGATTCAAATCGCCCAGGTGATTTTTGCCAAATTGACCGGTTGCATAGCCCTGTCCCTTCAGCGCCGTCGCTAGTGTTACAGCTTGATCCGGAATTCCGGTGCTTGACCCAGCTTGACCGACAGTAGTTAAACCAGTGCGAATCGGCAACTCACCCGTAATAAAATTCGCTCTACCGGCGGTGCAACTGGCTTCCGCATAATAATCTGTAAAGCGCATTCCTTCATTAGCCATTCGATCCAGATGCGGAGTACGACCCGCCATGATGCCCTGGTTGTAGACTCCGATGTTCGACCAGCCTACGTCGTCACCCATAATGAATACGATGTTCGGCTGTTTACTCGTCGCAGAGATAGCTGCTGACGGAGCAAACACGCTGCCAATCGCCAAAACAAGTAAACAAAATTTGCGGGCGTAGTTTCTCACGATTCTCTCCTGGGCGCTACCGATTTGAACCCATCAAGAATACATGCTTGTCAGCGGCATGAATCTGAATTTTTCTTCTTTGCAGCTATCGGCCGCTAACAAATCTGTCCACTTTGCAGGCGTTTCGTCAGCGACGCAAAAGATGAATTACTTTCTTGTCGTAATCAACGGTATATTGCCAGCCTTCGAAGACTTGATGCCCAAGCAGCGGAAGCTCGTTATCAGATGTCTTGCCAATGTGCGCGGCAACGTTCAAATCATTGCAGTCAATCGGGCCGACACGCAAATGGTGAATGCTGTAAACATAGGCAGAGCCGGAACCAGATACACCCACAAACGAGCCTGTAGGGCAACCATCTGGAACAGGAGCACCATATTTAGCGGCTTGTTCAGGACTATGAAAAGCAATACCAGATCCAGAATTACCGGTATCCATCATGAATTTGCTCTTTCGTCCGTTGATTTCACCTTCTACGACGATTCTGCTTCCAGCTTCGCGAAACACAAACGGCAAGGTATATCCCTGACTCTGGGAAGCCGCAGTAGACCCTTTTTTAGTGAACCGAATACAGTGTGCTGACTGATCAACCTGATATTCAAAGTGTTTGATAAAAGTTTG
>WBZN01001915.1_pt1 | contig 12015 bp, 10 predicted proteins | sample 5204281 | NCBI WGS metagenome assembly WBZN01 (sample SAMN12344347, study PRJNA552823) | activated sludge metagenome | biome: Activated sludge suspended growth; feature: Nitrification reactor; material: Wastewater; isolation source: activated sludge from nitrification reactor of wastewater... | reverse complement strand
GATGCTTGCACCGGCGACTGCATTCCGAGCGCCTGCGAGTGCGACGCAACGACGGGAGCGTGGACCTGCACCGCGGACTGCGCGGGTGGTGGTCACTGCAAGGCATGCGCTATCCCGGATCCGTCGCTGCAGTGTGATGGTGATTGCATTCCGAGCGACTGCGAGTGTGATGAGGCGAGTGGAACGTGGAACTGCACGGCGGACTGCGCAGGTGGTGGTCACTGCAAGGCGTGTGAGGGCCCGAACCCGGCGGATGCTTGCACCGGCGACTGCATTCCGAGCGCCTGCGAGTGCGACGCAACGACGGGAGCGTGGACCTGCACTGCAGACTGCGCTGGAGGTGGGCACTGCAGCGCTTGTCAAGGCCCAAACCCGGCGGATGCCTGCACGGGCGACTGCATCCCGAGCGTTTGTGTCTGTGATACGGCGACTGGAGGGTGGACCTGCACGGCAGACTGCTCCGGCGGCGGTCATTGCCCACAGCCTTGATATGAAGTGACCGTGCAAGTTCTATCTGGAGATTCGCGGGGGCGGATCGATTGCGTCGGCCGAAACCCGATCGATTACGCGATGACCGGAATCAGGGCAGCCCGAAGTAGATCGGCTGGCGGGTAGCGAGCTGCTCGACGACGACCTGGCCGTCGCTGCTCGACCGATCCTCGCGCAAATAGCGGAGGAGCCCGTCGTGAACCTCTTCGCGTAGCGCGTCTTCGACATGTTCCAGCGTCCCGTCGATCGCCGCCGCGAACGCCGCGTGCTCCGATCCCAGAACCGGCCGCGCGAACCGGAGCATCACGTGCCGTGGCTGAGCGCTCGTGACCTCGATCCCGAAGCGGCGATGCCACGCATCGAGCCACCAGTAGGTGTTCGACCACGGCCGCTCGTACCCGAGGCGCGCGTGCATCGCGACATCGGGCGGGGTCCCGCCCGCGAACGCGACCTCGACCAGATCGTGCTCCTGTTCGACGGACGCCGGTCGTTCGGTCCCCACCAGCTCGGACCATAGTGCTGCGTGTCCACTTGCATCAGCGACAGCCACAGCTCGGTGCTCGCGAACACGACCCAGCCCTCGCCGAGCAACTCCACGAGCCGTGCGCGCGTCTCCTCGGTGCGCTCGCCGGGCACGAGCACCGATCCGCCCGCGAACGATCGTTGCCGTCCGCGATCGAACGTGAAGTACGGCCGCGCGATCCCGTCCGTCGCCTTCGCCGCCGCCGCCAGCACCGCAGCGTCCACCAGCGGCGCATCTGGCTCCGGCTGGCAGTGCAGCTCGCCGCGCACGTGCTTCGGCCCGCGCCGGTCGCCCCAGGGCTCGAGGTGTGCCGCGATCGTGATGACGCCGTCGTGGTGACTCACTGCCGATCGGAATCGAGATCCCAAACAGCGTCATGGCCTTCGCGGGCAGCTGGAACCCGGCCTTCGCGATCTGGGTGACCACGCAAGGGCCGCGGAGCGGATCCTGCGACTGCGGCGAGCAATCCGCCGTACATTTCAGATCGGCTGGGGTCGTGCGGCGAAGCTCGGGCGCCGTGCTCGCCGCGCGAAGCTCAGCCGATCTGCCGTTCCGGGTTATCATGCCGCGATGGGTCGCATCGCGATGGTGTTGGTGTTCGCGTTGATCGCAACGAGGGCGGTGGCAGGTGGCGCATCGCGCTTCGACATCGCCACCTACGCACTCCCGGGCGACTGGGCGCGCGAGGAGACGGACGCCGCCGTTCGCCACACCCTCGTCGAGGGCAACAAGTTCTGCCAGATCAACATCTTCAAGCCCACCGCGTCATCGGGCGACGTGAATACGGACTTCGGCACGACGTGGACGGCCACCGCCGCCTCGTGGAAGCTCACCGGCGAGGCCACGAGTATGACGCGCCCGGCGATCAAAGGCTGGAGCAACAAGTCCGGTCGCGGCTCGTTCGTTCAGGGCGCCACCGTGCAGGCGACGGTGACTGTCTATACGAGCGGCAATCTCTCGGTCAGCGTGATCACGATCGGCACGAGCGCATCGTGCGAAGCGAACCTCGCCAAGTTCTTCGCCTCGCTCTCACTCGCTGCGCCGGCGTCGAATGCACCCACTGCAGCCGCGCCCAGCCCGGCAAGCCCAGCCCCGACGACCGCAGGGGCGACCTCGACGACCGACGACTGGACCTCGGTGGTGCAACACGATTGGGTGCAGGTCTCCAAGGGCGGGATGCGCGTGTACCTCTACTTCGTCGTCCCGTATGACTCGAATCTGTTCTCCGGCACCGGCGTTGTCGATCGCGACTACTACTGGACCAACTACATCGGCAAGCAGTTCGCGATCGAGTCGACGCAATACCGCGACAACGGCGAGGTCATCGGCGGGCTGAAACCACGCTACGTCGAAGGCTGGGCCACCGATCGGACGACGCGAGAGCGCCGGTTCGTGGCGATGACGCTCAGCATCTCGCCGAACGCCGCGATGCTCACCGTCGCGTCCGCACCAGACGAGGCTTCGATGCGTGCGACGTTCCCGAACGCCAACGACAAGAACGTCTCCGATCTCACTGCGATGAGCCGCTACAACCGCTTCCCCGCGGGCGCCAGCGACATCCTCGGCACCTGGCAAGACGGCGCGACGCAGGTCGCACAGTGGTACGACGCGCGCACCGGCGCCAACGTGGGCGCGACGTTCGTCGCACGCACGTCCTCGTTCGTGTTCGCGGCTGATGGCACGTACTCGAGCGAGCACAAGGGCGCGACTGGCGCGGCCGTCGGCCCGATGAGCACGTACCAGCAGAACTACAAGGGCACGTACAAGATCGATGGCTGGCGCGTCACCGCCACCAAGCGCTACAAAGGCCGCACCGATGTGTTCGATGCGGCGCTACAGGCCGTGCGTGGTGGTTGGCTCCTCGCGCTCACCGACAGCAGCAGGGTAAACTACGTGATGGTACGCACGGCGCGCTAAGGCTCCAGGAAGTCGCCGGCGGTCGTGAGATCGATCCCGGCCGCGACCGACGCACAGAGGATCGCGTGGATCAGCTCGCTGCGCGATGGGAACCCGCGACCACGCGGCAGCCTGCATGCACGGTGAGTGGGCAGTCGCCATGAATGTATCTTGGTCGCACATTGGGCTTCCGGAGACCGAGGTTTCGCTGATGGTCACGGTGCTTGGGTCACCCGCGATCCAATCGATCGTACAACCATCGCGAGGGTTGCCACGGCTCAGGGGCGAATGCCGGCGGCTTGCCAGGAATACGATGACAGGTCACCCGGTTTGTGCGGCGAGTGCGGCTAGCCAAATCGTGTTTGTCATGGATCGCGATGTGCAGCGTGGTGTTCCCGCGACTGCACGCGGCTGCCGCGGAGCCCGCCGTGCGTTTCACCGTCAACTTCGAAGAGCTGCCGAACCTGACCTATCAGCTCGACTGCGTCACAGGCCACGCGACGTGTCACGCGGCCGATTTCCGAGCGCTGTGGGACCGCGAGTTCCTTCGCAGCGACGATGACCGCAAGCAGCTCGCCGAATGGAAGGCTGCGCGTGACCGCTATGTCACCACGTACCAGCTGCCGTCCGATGGCGAAACGTTTCCGATCGAGCCTCCGCACGCAAGTGTCGACGTGTCGCAGCGGATCGCGGTTGCGGGACTTCAAGCCCGATCGCTCTCCGACTATCTCACGCGCCTGGACCTGCTGGTATTGCCGCGCGATCGCGCAGTGTTCGAGCAGGTGGTGCGATGCTTCGAGCCGCGTTTTGCGGTGTGGTGGAACCGGTCGCGTGCGCACGGTGCGGCGTTCGCTCGCAGCAGCCGGCGCCTGCTGACCACCAAGCCGATCGCCGCTTTGATCGAGCAATTCGTGGCGTTCTATCGCCCGCATATCCTCGGCGGCGACGCTGTCGAGTTCGATTTGCTCCTGCGGCCCGGATTCGTCAAGGACGCGTTCCGGGCGCAGGCGATCGATCGCCACCTCGCCGTCGAGTTCTTGCCCGAGGAACCGCCCACCGATCGCATCGATGTGGCGTTACACGAGTTCTGCCACTTCTTGTTTGCGAGCCGCACGGCGCGGCAGGAGGCGGAGCTGCAAGGCCATCTTGGTAAGCAGCCGCATGACCGCGTCTTGCCGGCATTCAACTTGCTCGACGAAGCGCTCGCGACCGCCCTCGGCAACGGTGTGGTGCGCCGCGCCTTGATCACCCCGGAGCGCTGGCAGGCGTATCTCGCGACGGACCAGTCGTTTTACGCGCGCGCTCACATCGATCGCGCGGCCAAGGCAATGCTGCCGATCGTCGACGATTGGCTGGCCAGAGGAGCTACGCTGGATGAGCCAGAGTTTGCGGTTCGCTACGTCAAGACGCTGAGCGACGCGTTCGGTGACCAGCTCGGAGCGCCGGCCATCCAGCTCCTTCACAGCTATGTCTTCGTGGACGAGCGGTTCCCTGTCGATGTGGTGTACGACGCCAACGCGACTTTTGCGATGGCGAGCATGGCGAGCGATCATGGGACGCTCGACAAACTCGATCTCGCGCAGTACGAGTCGCTGCCGAACACGAACGCGCTGTTCATCGTGCCGCCCGAAGCGCTCGATCTGCTGGCAGCTCGCAAGCTGGTCACCCCCGACGAACTGAGCCAGATCAAGCGCGCGCGCCGGCCAGGGGGCTGGCTATTCGCGCGGCAGCGCACCCGCAACGCGTATACGTACGTGGTCGTCGCCTCGACGGAGGATGCCGCAAAGCTGCAGCTCGCGGCGCTTGCACGGCTGCCCGCTGCGTTTCTCGGAGCGCGGTGACAGCGTGGCGGGGCTCGCGATCGCGCGCGCGTCCCTCAGCTCGGCGAGACCAAGGCGGATCCGATCCTGCGCGAGTCAAGTCTCGGCCTTGTATAACCCGTGCTCGCACGGCGCGCACAGCGCATGGGATGATTGCGCGCGCCATTCGTCCTGCGTGGCGCGCGCTGGTCACTCGTCCACCACCGAGCCGCCGCCGGAGTCCGCGAGGATCTCGTCCTGCTCCGCGGTCACGAACGTGCGGAACCCCCACCACGCGAGGTTGAACCACGGAGGCATCTCGATCTCGCCGGTCGCGACGACGCCTGCCGCACCCGCGCCGACGAAGCCGAGGGTCACCAGCGTACCGAGGTCGACCGCGCCTTCGGTTCCGCGCAGGACGTCGCGATCCATCTCGCGCACGGTGGCGGCGAGCTTGCGTGCGACCGAGCTGAGCGGCGGCGTGTCGAGCGTCAGCGGAGGTTGGTCGTCGGGGCCCAGGACGATCGAGCAGTCGAGCGCCTGCCGGGCCACGTCGATGAGCCGATCCGTCGAGACGCGCTCCTCGTGGTGGACCAGCATGCTCCCCGTATAGGGGCGAAGCCGGATCTCGCGCACGCCGGGGAGGGCGGCGAGCGCGTCGGCGACGCGTTCGCACGCCGCCGGATCTCGTCGCAGCACCGAGCTGCGCAGCCGCGTGCGTTCCGGCAGATGGTGGATCATCGCGAGCCACCGGACCGTCACGTGCGCACCTGTTGCGCGCGCCCGCGCGCCGCCTCGAACCGCAGCCGATGGCGCGCCTGCGCGCGCGCCTCGGCGAACAGGTCGGAGAGGTTCTCCCGACCTCGCGCGAGCTTCAGCATCGCGATGTCGAACACGCGGTAGCAGCCGGTCGCGATCTCGAGCACGAGTGGACGCAACCGCGGCGCGATGGCAGCGCCGCTGGCGCCGGTGGCGACGCCGAGGACGAACGAGGGCAGGTGGAACTTCATGGGGGTGTCTCCTTGGGGTTCACGGCGATCCCGCGGCGCGTGATCTCTCGGTCGGCCTGGTGGCGCCACGCGACGTAGAGTGGTGCGCAGATGCCCGCGGCGAAGCTGATGAGCGCGACCGGCGAGCTCCCGCGGATCCGGAGGACGCCGCGCGCGGGCGCGCTGGTGACCGCGAGCAGGTGGAGCGCCGCCGAGCCACCGATCATCGCGGCGAACCTGCCGCCGAGGGGGCGATCAGGAGCCCGGCACGCGGTCGCATAGCCGAACTGGGTCGCGCCGATCGTGGCGAACGCGGCGAGCGGGCCGCCGAGCACGGCGGCGACCCCCGAGACACCGGCGATCGCGGCGCCATCGCGCGCGACGCGGTTCCAGTCACGACGATCGAGGAGCGGGGCGTTCGGGCGAGCCGGCGGGCGATCGAGCAGGCCGCCGTTCATCGGTTCGAGCGCGAGCGCGAGCCCGGGCAACGTGTCCGTGAGCAGGTTGATCCACAACAGCCCCAGCGAAGGGAGCAGGCGCTGGCCGGCGAGCGAGGCCCCGAGCGCGAGCAGGATCTCGCCGAGGTTGCCCGCCGCCTGAAACCGGATCGAGCGCCGCAGGTTGTCCTGCACGGTGCGGCCCTCGGCGACCGCGGAGAGGATCGATCGCAGGTCACCTTGCTCGAGGACCACGCCCGCGGTCTGCCGCGCGAGATCGGCCGACCGCGCGCCGACCGCGATCCCGACATCGGCCGCGCGCAGCGCAGGCGCGTCGTTGATCCCGTCACCCACCATCGCGACGACCTCGCCGTGACGCCGCAGCGCCTCGACCACCGCGACCTTGTCTGCCGGGGCAACGCGCGCGATCACCGCGACCTTGCGCAGCCGTTCGGCGGCATCGGAGCTGGCGAGCAGCCGCGTGAGCTCATCACCGTCGATGACATCGCCGTCGATTCGGGCCTGGCGCGCGATCGCCGCGGCGGTGGCGCGCTGATCGCCGGTGAGCACGATCGTCCGGATCCCTGCGCTGGCCGCGGCGTGGATCGCGTCGATCGAGCCAGCGCGCAGGGGATCGCGCAGCGCCACCAGGCCGAGGTATCGCCACCGCCGTGGCCCCGGTTCGTGGCCGAGCGCTCGCCAGCCGACCGCGAGCACGCGCAACCCGTCGCCCGCCAGCGCGGCGTTGTCATCGAGAGCGGCGCCCGCGGTGTCGGGTTGGAGATCGCACAGCGGAATCACTTGCTCCGGAGCACCCTTCACGAACGCGAGGCCCGGCTCGTGCTCGCTCACCACATAGTGGACGCCGGCCCGCCGCTCGAGCAGGCGCCGGCGAGGCCACCGCGCGCGCAGCGACCTCGGATCGAGGCCGGCCCGCTGCGCCGCCTCGACGAGGGCGCGCTCCGTGGAGCTACCCGCGAGCTCGAGCCGTCCACTCCCGTTGGCCTGGTACTCGAGGTCGCTGTTGAGCACGCCGGCGACGAGGAGCGCGCCGAGCGGGCCGGCGATCGGCGCCGATGAGGAGGCGCACAGCTGCTCGGCGGCGATGTGCCGGGGCCGGCCACGTTCGAGCACCGACGCGATCTCGAGGCGCATCCGGCTCTCGGTCAGCGTGCCGGTCTTGTCGGTGCACGCCACGGTGACGGCGCCCAGGGTCTCGGCCGTGGCGAGCCGGCGCACGATGATCCCGCGGTCGCGCATGTGCGCCATCGCGGAGACCAGCGCGGCGGTCGCCGTGACCGGCAGTCCTTCGGGGATCGCGGCCACGCCGAGCGCGACCGAGTCGCGCAAGATCTCGAGCGGATTTCGTCGCCATCCCAGCGAAGCGAGCGCCGAGAGCGCGGTCGCCGCGAGGCCCGTGAAGGCGAGCTTCGAGGACAGCGCGGTCAGCCGGCGCTGCAGCCGTGCCCTCGGCGCGCGCGACACGGCGACCAGCCGCTGGATGTTCGCGAGCTCGGTCGAGTCACCCGTCGCGACGACGATCGCGCGGCCGTGGCCCGCGGCGATCGAGGTGCCGCGAAACAGGATCGAGGTGCGCTCCGCGAGCGGTGCGGCCTCGCCGACCGGTTCCACCCGCTTCTCGACCGCCTCGCTCTCGCCGGTGAGCGGCGCTTCGTCGGCGGCAAGCCGATGGGCGTCGACCACGCGGGCATCTGCGCTCACCACGGTGCCGGCCCGCACCACCAGCAGGTCACCGGGAACCAGCTCGGAGGCGTGCACGGTCTCGATCGATCCGCCCCGGATCACCTCGGCCGTGCCGACCTCCGCGACCCTCCATGCCTCGAGCAGGTCCGCGCTGTGGCGCTCGACCCGGTACCCGATGGCGGCGTTGAGCCCGACCACGAAGATGATCGCGCCGGCCTCGAGAAGGTCTCCCAGCAGCAGGGACACCACCATCGATCCGAGCAGCATCACCGAGGGGACGTTCACGAACTGGCTCCCGAGTAACGCCAGCCGAGAGGGCGGTGGCTCATCTCGGATCACGTTCGCGCCCCACGCGTCGCGCCGCCGGGTCGCGATCTCGGCGGTCAGGCCATCGGCCGCGCTGGTCTCGAGCCGCTGGGCGACCTCGTCGGCGGTGAGCGCGTGCCAACCCGCACTCGCGGGATGTGCCCCCGCGGGCCGAGGTCGCCCGGTGGCTGGCTTGGGTGCGAACCGCTCGAGCTCCTGGAAGACCGCGGCGTCGCGCGCGTATTCGATCAGGACGCGACCGGTGCGCGGATCGGCGGCGACCCGCGTGACCCCAGGCCGGGTGCGCAGCGAGGCTTCGAGCTCGTGCGCGAGCGCATGGTTCCCGAACAACGTCGAGACCTCGACACGCAATCGCCTCGACGCACGTGCGTGGCGAGCGATCGCCATCGCGATGGATCGATCATCCGAGAGCGAAGACATCTGGGGCTGCGAGGCGCGTCGTGGCAACGTCACATGGCGGGTGCGTGATCGGGTCGGGCGACGTCGCTCGCGCCTAGGGTTGCGTGGCTGCCCGCGGTTCCCCCTGGTTCGCGGGGGCCTTCGTGGTGCTCTCCATCGGCGCGATCTTCCCGCGCGCAGCCTGGACCACGGCCCGGGCGCGGTTCATGGCCTCGCGAGGCGCCCGGTCGAGGAGCTTCCGGCCGCGATCGCGGACCGCGCGCGACTCGGCGGACAGGTCCTCGGTCGCGGGCCTGTCATCACGGCCGAGCAGCGCCGCGGCCCCGGCACCGATAAGCACACCCGCGGCGAGCTCGAGGCCGCCCAGCAAGCCGATGCTCGCGGCTCCGAGCACCGAGAGCGCAGGATGTTGCCGAGCAAAGCTCAGCGCCTTGCCGAGGCGTGGCGGAACTGCCTCGTCGCGCGCGAGCGCGGTCTCGTCTGACGACCCATTCGTGGGGGATTTCATGACGCGATCAATTGCATCGCCTGTACCCACGAACCCGCGGGCCCCGCGTCTGGGTTAGGTGGGTGCGCGTGGCCTGTTGGCGGGGACCGACGAGCGCATCGGTCATGGTGCGCGCTCCCGCGCGCGAGGACCCCAGTGCGCAGCAATCTATGCATGCCTTCGCTCTTCCAACGCCGTGGAGGTCGTGCGAAACCCCCCGGCGATGAAGACGGCGCTCCTGTTCCCCGGCCAGGGCTCGCAACGGGTCGGCATGGGTCGCGAGCTCGCGAGCAAGTTCGAGATCGCCCGCCGCACCTACGAAGAAGCCGACGACGTGCTCGGCTTTGCGCTGTCGAAGATGTGCTTCGAGGGGCCGGACGCCGAGCTCACGCTGACCAAGCACACCCAGCCCGCGATCCTCACCACGTCGATCGCGGTGTTCCGCGTGCTGCGGGAGCGCGGCCTCGAGTTCGACGTCGTCGCAGGTCATTCGCTGGGTGAATGGTCGGCCCTGGTCGCCGCCGGTGCGCTCCAGCTCCGGGATGCGGTGAAGCTCACGCGGCTCCGCGGGACCTGCATGCAGGAGGCGGTGCCCGTCGGGCAGGGCGCGATGGCCGCGCTGATCGGCCTCGATCTTGCGATGACCCAAGCGGTGTGCGCGAGCTGCTCGCAACCCGGAGAGCCCGTGGAGGTCGCGAACCTCAACGGCGGCGGGCAGATCGTGATCTCGGGGCACACCGCCGCGATCGATCGCGCGGTTCCCGCGGCCAAGGCTGCCGGCGCGAAGATCGCCAAGAAGCTGTCGGTGAGCGCCCCATTCCATTGTTCGTTGATGAAGCCGGCGGCCGAGCAGCTCGCGGCGGCGCTCGCCGGCGTGGTGCTCGCGGCGCCGGTGGTCCCGGTGGTCTCGAACGTGACGGCCGCGCCGGCGCAGGATCCCGCGCAGATCAAGGATCTGCTGGTCCGCCAGGTCACCGCCGCGGTGCGATGGGAAGAGTCGATCCAGGCCGTCGCGGGCCTCGGCGTCACGCGCGCATACGAGCTCGGCACCGGCGCCGTGCTCAAGGGCCTGGTCAAGCGGATCGCCGAGACCATCGAGACCACGGCGATCGGCGAGCCCCACGAAGTTGAAGCGTTCACCCCCTGAGGAACATCATGGCGATCGTCGACACAGCGCTATCGGGAAAGGTTGCTCTCGTCACCGGGGCCTCGCGTGGGATCGGTCGGAGCATCGCGGTCGCGCTCGGGCGCCGGGGCGCCAAGGTCATCATCAACTTCGCGTCGCGTGAGGATGCCGCCCGCGAGGCCGCGGCCGCGGTCGAGGCGGCGGGAGGCCAGGCGGCGGTCGCCGGCTTCGATGTCGCCAGCTCGTCCGCCGTGACCGAGGCGATCAAGGCGATCGGCAAGGAGCACGGCGGCCTCGACATCCTCGTCAACAACGCGGGCGTCGCGATCAACGGGCTGCTGATGCGGTTCTCCGATGATCAGTGGTCCAAGACGATGAGCATCAACCTCGGCGGTGCGTTTCACTGCATCCGCGCGGCGGCGTCGTTGCTGCTGCGCGCCAAGGACGCCGGCCGGATCATCAACATCACGTCCGTCGTCGGCGAGATGGGCAACGGCGGCCAGGTGGCGTACGCCGCGTCGAAGGCGGGCCTGATCGGCCTGACGATGTCGACCGCCCGCGAGCTGTCCTCGCGCGGGGTGACCTGCAACGCGGTCGCCCCCGGGTTCATCGAGACCGACATGACCGCCGAGCACCTCCCGGAGGCGCAGCGCGCCAAGCTCATGGAGCAGATCCCACTCGGCCGAATCGGGCGCTCCGACGAGGTCGCCGACGCCGTCGCGTTCCTGGCAGGCCCCGAGGCGGGGTACATCACGGGCCAGGTGTTGCGAGTCAACGGTGGGATGTTGATGTAACTCACGAACTAGACTATCAACGGCCCCGAACATTGCCGCCGGCTGCTCGCCGGAAGGAACGAGGAACGCATCCATGTCGCCTGACGAGATCGAAGCCAAGGTCAAAGAAATCATCTGCAATCAGCTCGAGGTCTCGGCCGAGCAGCTTCGTCCCGAGGCGTCGTTCATCGACGACCTGAAGGCGGACTCGCTGGCCGTGGTCGAGCTCGTGCTCGCGTTCGAGCAGGAGTTCAAGATCACGATCCCCGAGGAAGACACCGAGCAGATCAAGACGGTCAAGGACGCGACCAACTACATCAAAACTCACGCGAAATAGCGTGAATATCCTGCGCCGGACATTTGCGTCCGAACGCGGTAAGGAGCAGCCATGCGTCGCGTCGTAATCACCGGCATCGGCCTCGTCACCCCCATCGGCAACGACCTCGAATCCACGTGGTCGGGGCTGTTGGCGGGCAGAAGCGGCGCGGGACCCACGACCCAGTTCGACGTCACCAACTTCGCGACGAAATTCGCGTGTGAGGTCAAGAACTGGGAACCCTCGAAGTGGTTCGACAAGCGCGAGCTCAAGCACGTCGATCGGTTTCTCCAGTTCGGCGTCGGGGCCGCGATGATGGCGGTCGAAGACGCAGGTCTCGGTACGAAGGTGCCGGAGGGCCAGGAAGATCGCTGGGGCAGCTACATCGGCGCGGGGCTCGGCGGCGTCCGGACGATCGAGGACACGTACGCGGCTTCCAAGGAAAAGGGGCCGCGGCACGGGTTCTCGCCGTACTTCGTCACCGACATCATCATCAACGAGCTGCCGGGCATGGTCTCGATCCGGACCGGCGCGACGGGGCCCAACTTCTCGCACGTCTCGGCGTGCGCGACGGGCGCTCACTCGATCGGGGAGGCGATGCGCACGATCCGCCACGGCTATGCCGACGGCATGATCGCGGGCGGCGCCGAAGCAACGATCACGATCCTCGGGGTCGGCGGCTTCAATTCGATGCGCGCGATGTCGACGCGCAACGCCGAGCCGCAGCGCGCGAGCCGCCCCTTCGATAAG
>WBZN01001913.1_pt1 | contig 12018 bp, 12 predicted proteins | sample 5204281 | NCBI WGS metagenome assembly WBZN01 (sample SAMN12344347, study PRJNA552823) | activated sludge metagenome | biome: Activated sludge suspended growth; feature: Nitrification reactor; material: Wastewater; isolation source: activated sludge from nitrification reactor of wastewater... | reverse complement strand
CCGGATCCGCCATGCGACCGATCATGATCTTGCGGAACGATTCCCAGTACGGCGGGATCGCCTCCATCAACGTCACCAAGTTCGAGGGGCCGACGATGTCCACACCCGCACGGTAGAGCTCCGGCGTGAACGCCACCCCGGCCAGCGTGGCATACCCTCCATACGATCCGCCCATAATTCCGATGCGCGCAGGGTCGGCGATGCCCGCGGCGACGACGTGCTTGACACCCCACGTGATGTCGTCCTGCATGTTGCGTCCCCACTCGCCGTTGCCCGCATTGAGGAACGCTTTGCCGAAGCCGGTCGATCCACGAAAGTTCGGGCTCAGCACGGCATATCCCCGGTTGGCCAGAAACTGGTGGGCGGCGTTGTAGCCCCACTGATCGCGACTCCAGGGTCCGCCATGCGGCATCACCACAAGGGGAAGGTCTTTGGCAACCCAGCCGAGGGGTAGCGTCAGATAGGCGGGAATCTCGAGACCGTCGGACGACCGGTATCGCACTACCGTCATCGGCGAGAGCGCGGCGCGGTCGACCTTCTCGCGGATGCGGTACTGGCGCGTCAGTTGTTTCGCCGCGCGGTTGAACAGATAGGTCTCTCCCGGCTCCGTATCACTGGTGAACCCCACAATCCACTGACGATCATCCGCCGTTGACCCTGTCGGAGTGACCTGCCGTCCCGGCTTCTGCTGCTGAAGCCACGTGTAATCGGCTTCGTACTGCGGATCTTTGAAATAGACGCGGCGCCGATCGTCCAGGTATGTCGTGGCGACCAATTCCTCGGTGGCCTCCGAGAATATCGGATAGCCGAAATCGACGCGTTGCAGCGGGTCCGATTCCACAGGCGTGACCGCGCCGGACCGCACATCGAGCAGGGCCAATTCCGAGAGATTGGTCTCCTTGTTCGTTTCGAGATAGACGCGGCGCCCATCCTTGTGGAACCGAATCGGCTCGCACTCGTCGAAAACCCCGCACTGATAGATGCGCGTGAATGTGCCGCCAACGTCCACGCGCAAGATTTCCTGTTCCCCACTGGACGTCGTCCTGGTGGCCAGCCGCAGACGCCCGGCGAGATCGAACAACCAGCCGGAGAGTTGGTCCGTATTCCGTCGAATCAACGTCTTCTGACCGGTGGCCAAATCGAGCTGATACAGATCGTGCCACGACGTATCGCGGTCGTTCAGTCCGATGAAGATGGTCCCGGGCTGCTGTTTCGGCACGGCATAGATCCTGACCTGCGCACCCGTGACACCGGTCAGATCGTGCGCGGGGGGAGCCTCCGAACCGGAGTCGGGAGCGGCTGCCGGATCTACGGCGTAGACATTGAAATTCTCGTCGCCGTCGCGATCTTTCACGAACAGAATGTGCCGACCGTCGCGGGTCCAGAAGAATTCGGAGAGCGGTCGCTTGGTTTCAGCCGTGAGCAGCGTCGCCGACGTGAACGGCGCGGCGGCCTTCTTGACCCAGATGTTACGGGTGCCGTTCCAGGGCTTGAGAAACGCAATATACCGGCCGTCCGGCGAGAGCTGCGCCCCAGAGTATTCCGGATTGCCGAACAACCATTCGCGATCGATGATGGGCGGCGGGTTCTGGGGAGCAACGGGATCGGCTGCTCCGGCAACCGCCACGACGACGGGTAAGAACACCATCTGCCTCAATAGGAGTCCTCCCAGTTTAGAAAAACCACGGACGGCCTCGCCCCCTCGCATCCACCACCGCGCCGCAGAGTCGTCGAGGTTCGTATGCTGATCACTACGTGTCTCTTTCATAAGCCGGCCCTCCCAATCGCAATGTTGTACACTCGCCTACCCGGCGACACGGCGATACCACTCAATGATCCGTTTCAGATGCGCCTCGCCGTACAGCGCAGCGAACGTGGCGGCTTCCGCCGACTGCGGCGCATCCAAGGCCGCCAGTCGCGCACGGGCGAATTCAGGCGTCAGCGTAATCTTGCATTTCACCGTGATGCACTGGACCCACTCCTCATACGTGCTGGGAATCGAACTGTTCGTCATGACTCACGTCCTTTCTCTCATCCTTGCTCTTCCCAGACCGGGCAGGATCTTTGGGCGACGCGGACCCTGCCGAGGACGCGCCACGGGCTCACCGCAGAAACGCACCTCGCCGTCCACTGTCCACCGATCCCCATCCGCCGACCAGGCGGTCACAAGCCGATCCGCCAGGAACATCGCCGGCGCAAGCTCACGCCGGGCAATCGCGAGCGCCTCATGAGCCCTCTCTACCGTCAGTCCCTGGGCCAGTGTCAGATGGGGAAAGAACATCGCCACCTCCCGCTCGACATCGACCCCTGATGTCCGCGCTCCGCCGTCGGCAAGCCCCTGAACGAGTCGCGCATGGAGTCCGATGAGCGCGGGTGTCGCCCTGACCGGAACATAGACCACATAGCCGTATCCGCTGCACGCGCCGAACATGCCGGCCTCGTCGAGCCACACTTCGAATGGCCGCTGGTCCCGACACTCGCGCTCAAGCCACCCACCGAGGTCGTCCTGTGTTTTCAACGTTCCTTCGCCGAGGCCGAACGACAGCTTCATGGTGACATGCGGAATGGTGGTCGCATGTTCCTGATCGAAGCGGACACGCTGGCCCGCAAACACACGAGCGAGCGGCTCAGGGGGAACCAGCGCGAACGAATACATTCGCGAGGGGGCGTTTGACGCACCGTTCGGCAGTCGGACGGATCGAGCGTTCGCCTGATCACGCACGGGGGTGTTCCTCATGGCGACGCCGAAGCGTCATGCTGTAGTACGTCTCGAACAATCCCAACCCGCGGTCGAACTCCAGCTGCTCGACGACCCCGTCCTGATCGGCGACCAACACCTTGCGGGCCGACACTGCGTGGACGGCGTGCGGCACCCGATCGGGAAACGACAGCGCGCCGTTCTGCAACTCCACGGGAAACCCGTGCATGGTTCCGCCCTGGTCCTTCCCGTCGCCTCGGGTGATCATCCTCGCAACCCCTCTGTCGAAAGGGCAGGGAGCACATCCAGGACGTGAATAAGCAACCCATCGGCCATCGGATGCGGCTCCACGTGCGCGCGAATCCTATAGACCTGCGCCAGCCGTTCCGGCGTGAGTACGGCTATAGGGTCTCCGTCGGCCACCACGCGACCTTGCTGCAACAGGAGCAATCGGTCACAGTAACGACTTGCCAGACTCAGATCATGCAGCGCCGCGACGGCCGCAATTCCTTCCTGATCGACCAGCCGGCGTACCAGGTTCAACACCTGCAACTGGTGGCTGAGGTCGAGGCTGGCGGTCGGCTCGTCCAGCAAGAGCAGTCTCGGCGTCTGAGCCAGCGCGCGGGCGAGCGTCACCCGCTGGCGCTCGCCTCCGGACAATTCCGTGACCGCGCGCTCGGCGAACGGCAAAGTCTCCGTGTCGGTCATCGCCTTACGGACAATGGCGTGATCCCCGACTGTCTCCGATTGCCATGGCTCCAGATGCGGATACCGCCCCATCAGGACGACCTCTTGCGATACAAACCGGAACTCCCCGACCGCCGACTGTTGCGGCACGGAGGCAATCTGCTGGGCTACCTGACGCCGCCGGTACGTGCCCAGCGAACCGCCGTCAAGGAACACGGTTCCTTCGCTCGGCGCCAGTAACCCGGCCATGGTTCGAAGCAACGTGCTCTTACCTGCACCATTGGGACCGACCACGCCGATGAACTGGCCCGCCTGCACCGTCAATGAAATGGCGTCGAGCAAGACTCGCCCGCTGCTCTCCCGGCTCACACTCTCCAGCGTCATCAGGCTCGGCATCACTTAGAGTTCCTCCGTGCGAACGCTGTGGCGCTGGAGCAGATAGACGAAGAACGGCGCGCCCAAGAGCGCCGTCACAACCCCCAGCCGCAATTCCTGGGTGGGCAACAGTGCCCGAGCCGCGAGATCGGCCCAGATCAGAAAACAGGCGCCGCCGAGAAAGCTCGCGGACAACAGGACGCGATGATCGGGCCCGACCAGCAGCCGCACGATGTGGGGCACGATCAGTCCGACGAACCCCACAATGCCGCTGACCGACACCGCCGCCCCAGTGACCAGCGCCGTCAGCAGCAGCACCCGCCGCTTCATCCGATGCATATCGACCCCGATGCTGGAGGCGCCCTCTTCACCCGCTGCCGCCACAATGTTCAACTCCCTTCCGCACAACACCAGAGCCAGCCCGCCGGCGAGAATCGGCCAGGCCGCCAGCCCCACATGCGGCCACCCGCGTCCGTCGAGTCCTCCCAGGAGCCAAAACAACACTTCGCGAAGCGCAAAGATGTCATCGGCCATGGTCAGCAGCAACGACGTCACCGCCGACGCAAAGGCGCTCACCGCCAGACCGGCCAGGAGCAACGTGGCCAGAGGAGTCCGTCCGGCTTGCGTCGATAATCGATAAATCGTCCAGGTGGCGCCGGCCGCCCCGACAAAGGCCATGAGCGGCAGCGACCACAGCGCCTTTGCGGCAAACCCGCCCAACACCGCGACGACCGCGCCAAGCGCGCCGCCGCCGCTGACCCCGATGAGGCCCGGATCAGCCATCGGATTACGAAAAAGCCCTTGCAGAACAGCGCCGGCCAGTGCCAAACCCCCGCCGACCAGCCCCGCCAACACGACACGCGGCAAGCGCAGATACATCACAATGGCGTCGTAGGCCTGCTGGTCTGGGACCGGAGCCATCACGGCAAGACCGGTGATTTTCATCACCATGACGGATACGATCGCCCCCCAAGGAATCGCCACCGAACCCGCCGCGGTACCGATCACGAGACTGACCCCGAGCCCCAGGCCCAGAATCAGATGGACGGTGGAGGACCGGCTCATGATGCAGGCTCGGTGAACTGCTCCGGGTGCAGCAGCCGCGCAACGGTCTCGACCGTTTCCGCGATGTGCTGCGAACCGGTGACCAGCAGGCGGGCCGGTACGCCGTGCACCCGTCGGGCACGGAGCGCGGACACCGACTGAAATACCGGGTCCGCCAGCAACGCCTGGCGGAATCCGGATTCCCATCGCCGCGCGTCACGCACCAGAATCACCTCCGGATCGGCCATCACGACTTGCTCCGGAGAGACCTTGCGCCATCCGGTGATGCCGAGTTCGGCCGCGACATTCATCCCGCCCGCCGCGCGAATGACGTCATCGAGCGTAGTCCGGCTCCCCCCTACCCAGCCCGATTCGGAATACAGCAGCACCCGAGGTCGCGCCAGCCCCGCTACGCGCGCCTGCACGGCGTCGATCCTGCGCGTCATTTCGGCCACGATCTGCTCGGCCCGCTCCGTCGCGCCGGCGGCTGCGCCGAGCGTCCTGATCAGCGACCGAATCCAGTCGATCGACTCAAAGCCCTGAATCCGGAACACCCGCATGCCCAGACCTTCCGCTTGGCGCGCGACATCCGCGCTATGCGCGCCGATGACGACGAGGTCCGGCGCGAGCATCAGAATCCGCTCGATATCACCGTTCACCCGCGTCGAAATCGCGGCTGCCTCTCTTGCCACATTTGAGCTGTCGGGATCGTCCGCCACCACGCTCACCCCGATCAGGCGGCCCGGCGCCAGGGCCAGCAAGATCTCATCGCTCGTTACATTGACGGACAGAATCCGGGCGGCACCCCGTTCCGGAACGACCGGGACGGAGGCTGGATCCAGGCCATCGCGCGCCGCCATCCAGGTCGCGCCGCCCAACAGGATCATGCTGACGGCTACGGCTACCGTAATGACTTGTCGCCCGCCAGCCTGCGCCGCCCCCGAGATCCGGATACCGATTCCCATGCCCGTTTCCTCAGTGTCCGCCCCATGATTCTTCACTCATGATCCCGTTCGGCGACCACGGCTGCGCCCCTGTCAAGAAGCGGCAGCGCATCTCATTCCAGAGCGCCAACCGGCTCCAATCCGGCTTCTGCGGTTTCATCCGATCACTCAGATAGGGATTCGGGAAAAAGATCGTCAGCATCTGTTCGAGGTTCCCATTCCACATCCTGAATCCCCAACTCCCGAAACTGCCTCGACGTCCGATCGTCTTGAAGAACGCCGCCTTCGATGGTCGGCGCTGTGTGGCCAGTGCCTCAGGGGTCGGACTGCCCTTGGAGCCTTTGTGCGTGCCGAGGCAGAGATGGAAATGCCAGTCCTTGAGATTCACCGTCAGGTAGCCGTCCAGATAGCCTAACCGCGGCGGCTCGGTCAGCTGAATCTCGAATACTGCCCCTTCCAGACAAGGCCCGAAGACCATCTGATTCCAATGACGTTCGAACATCTCAGTGAAGAAGGTCTTCAGTACTTCTTCGTCCGGTTGGAGATATTCATACACAGTCTGACTTCCATCCATGTCTTCGATGGTTTCGGTTCGATACTGTTGTCCAATCATCGATGCCTCCTTGGTTGAATGTGTCATGCCATCCTTGCTCCCATCCTCCGGCACAGCAGATCGTCGGTCCTCAGTGCAGGCCGAACACGATCGGAATCTTGACCGTCAATCGGTCCGCTTCGAGCACCTGCGTAAGTTTCAACGGCGAAACGCTGGCAACCAACGAGCGGGCGTCCTCATCCAGCCGAGAGTTTCCGGAGCTTTCAACGATGCGCGACTCAGTGATCCGCCCATCAGCCAATATGTCCGCGGCAATCACGACGCGCCCTTCCCATCCGTGCAGTCGTGCATCGACGGAGTAGCGCTTGCGCTCCTCGACACGGGCACGGAGCGCGAGCCCCACCCATCCGAAGTCTCTCCGAGCAGGTACCTGTGCCGATGTCACTGACTGTGCCGGAGGGCCGATATTGGCCATCAGCTCGCCACGATCCCCCAGCCCGGTCACCCTATCGCTGAACTCTGAGCCAGACGGCTCCTGCACGCTGGCAGTCGAATCGTCCCGCTCGACCTCCGTAGTTGTGTCGTCACGACTCGTATCCGTGCTCGAATCAGTGGAGGCGGATCGGCCATCAGTCGCACGAACGGAGTCTCCCGTGGCAGTCGCCACCGCAACGGATTCGATCGGAATCACCTCATTCTCCGCCAAGGCCACAGGCTCTGCTTGCGGTACGGTGGCCGGAGAAGTCTCTCGACGCGCCTTCACTTGGGCTGACGTTTTCACGGGAGTAGACCGGCGTTCAGCGAATGATTCTCCTGCACGCCCCTCCGGCTTCGACGAGGCTTCCTCAACCTCCATCGAAGAAGCCGACGGAGACTCGCCCGGAATCAGTTGCACCTCCCATTGAAACACTTCTTGAGCTTCCTGCCGAGGCACTGTCAGTCCACTCCAGACCATCGCACCCACCAGGGCACCATGGATCGCCACTGACCACAACCAGCTTGGCAAGTGGACGGACGCCATTGATGACGACGGTGCCATGCCCGCGTCCGTCCACCTCCGTTGTTCCAACAGCCTCAATACCGAACCTCCACGCCGGCCATGGCGAAGATCCCTGGATTGGGAAATCCAAAGGCTTCCTGATACCGCGTGTTCGTCATATTTTCGATGCGCAGCTTGGCGCGCCATTCGCTGCCCTCCCACTTCCCCAGCAAGTACCAGGCGGCCAGATCCGCCCGCCAGTAGGCCTTGTTTCTCACGCGAGGCGATCCGGCAGCGGCAAAATCCCGATCCGCACGGTCTCCGACCCCCAAGGCGACGAGGTTGATGCCCCACCCATCGGTCTGATAGTCCACCCGTAGGTTGCCGCTGTGCTCAGGTCGACGAAGCAATCGTCCGCCCGGCGTGAACAGCCCACCGAAGTCTTGCCCCGCCCCGACTTCCGTCACCTCGGTCTTCAGATAGGTGTGCGAGATCGAGACAGTCAGCTCGTTGGTGGCGCGCCATCTGAGACTCGATTCAAGGCCCTCCGTGTCGGCGCCTTGGATATTGGTATTCAGTCCGGTGCTCAGCGCGATCAGATCCGTAAAGTCGTTGTGAAACCAGGTCACCGACCCAGTCACCCGCTTATCCAGGAGGTCCTGGTCTACCCCGATCTCCCAACTGGTGGCCTTCTCCGGCCTTAGCGCAAAGTTGCTGGGAATGCCGAAACCTGGAAATCCGATGAGCTCCGTGAAGGCCGGCGCGCGAATGCCCCGCCCCCATGACCCACGGAGTTTCGTCCCGGTTTCCTTATGCAGATAGGCCCCTGAGACCTTAGGATTCACGAACGTGCCGAAATATTCGTTGTCCTCCACCCGAACGCCTGGTGTGATGAAGAATCGGTCCCACAGGACACCCTGAACTTGCCCGTAATACCCCATATTGCCCCGCGAGAGATTCGTCGACTCGTTGGAAAATCCAACCGCCGTCTGCGAGAGCCGTTCTTGCTGCCACTCCACTCCCGCTGTGGCCGTCGTGCCCCGGAACATCCCTTCATTCACGCGAAAGTTGGTGTGATAGTCCAGCATGTCCCGGCGGTTCGTCCCGTCGGTATGGGAATTGTTGAAGTCCGTGGGAATCGCATCGCGTGGATCGAAAAACTTAAACCGTGATTCCAAATGCGACCATTGCAGGCTGTGATCCCACCACTCCGTCAGACGATAGTTTGCCGAGTTGGCGAAGGAGAGGAGCGTCCGCTCCTGCCCTTGATTCGGATCCGTTGGGAGATACCCAACCCCAAACACGAAATCCGTCGGAAATTGGAACTCGCTGTCGGTGTACCGCACGGTGCTGCGGAGCTGGAGCTTGTCCGTCGCCTTGAATCCAAAATTGCCGCTGAACACGTTATTCTTGAATCGATTGTTCAACCCGAACGTTCCGCCATGATCCATACGCGACCACTCTCCTGAAAAGTCCAGCCGCTCGGATGCGCCGCTGACGCCCAACCGCTGCTGATGCGTCACCATGCTCGATCCGATTCCCCGGCCGGCCCCGCCCATCACCTCTCCCGTCATCCGCACAGGACCGTCGCCCTTCCGCGTAATGATGTTGATGACACCGCCGATCGCGTCGGACCCGTACAAAGCGCTCTGCGGCCCCTTCACGATTTCAATTCGCTCCACGTTGTCGGTCGTCAGATTGGCGAATTCGAACCCTCCCCCCGGATCGTTCATCTTGACGCCGTCGATCATCACCATCGTAAAGTCGGCTTCCCCACCGCGCGTGAACAGCGAGGTCGATCCCCCCCGCGACCCTGTCTGCACCACGGTCAGCCCCGGCACATCCCGCAAGACTTCCCGCAAATACGGAAAGTGTCGCTTCTCCAGTTCTTCTCGGGTGATGACATGAACGGACCCGGTCGTCTGACTCAACCGCCTCTCCGTTCTCGTCTCAGACACCACCACCGGATCCACCGCCACTTCTGGCTGTTCAGGTCGTTCAACAACAGCCGGACCGGACGGCTGCTCCGCAGGCTCCGTCGCGGCTCGCAGGTCCACCGGCCGGCCGGCCCCCATGACGGCTCCCACAAAGAGAACCACGGCAAGGCCGTACCGACGAAGAAACCGACGGGCCATCATGGCCTCGTTCGCCCTCCGAATGGCTCGCGCTCTTCGCTCGGGTGTCATCGTGAACCGGCACGAACGACCGTCGGCCCCTGTGCGTATAAGCGGAATTCGGCATGACCGGACCCGCTCAGGATCTCGGGTAAACAGACCGCCTGCCGCTTCGACATTCCAGCTACTGTTCCAACTTCCACTGTTCTTTCTCACCGTCACCTCCCCTACACTCAAGGGGTCACGGTAGAGCCCGGAGTGCTTGATGGTGTTGACAAACGGTCCGCACCGTTCGATCACCGCAAAGGTACTGGGATAGCCCCCTGCTCTCTGCCCCCAAGCAGCCCCACCTATTCCGATGGCGCGAATCGCACAGCTTCCATTACGTCACAGCCATCCAATCATGGTTGCCCCACCAACTACCCCTCTCACCGGTTAATAGGATTCAGTCGGCCGCTGATGCGAACCAATCCGTTCCGTCACTTCGAGTCCTTTGCATGCAAATGGGTCAGACCGAAGGGGGGCCGCGGACCGATGGCAACTGGGTGTGTGTGGCGTCGAATGATGGTGTGCTCAGCAGAGTCGGCACGCCGACGAGATCGCTTGGATCGAGTCCGGCGTCTTCCGAGGTCAGACCCGATCCCGCTGCGTGATCAAGCCAGGCATGGTCGTCGTCGATCGTATGGCTGGGATCTCCTGTGAGAAGCCCGATCTCATGGTCAAGGAGGACCGCCGGCAACGGCAGCGCCAAGACCAGATAGGCCAAGAGTGTGCCGAGCAGCAGGATCTGATGGAGTGACGTTCGTTTCACAATCTCGTTACCGCTTTTCCTTATGCACCGCGTGCTTGCGACAAAATGAACAATACTTCTTCAATTCGATCCGATCCGGATCGTTCTTCTTGTTTTTCGTGGTCGAATAGACCGACTTGCCCGGCGACTCACAGCCAATACAGGCGACGGTAATGATTTCACGCATGACGAATGCCCTTTCCTATAGCTAGACTTTTTCTCCCGCCGCTCGCATGTCGGCTACGACACAGGCCAGCCCCCGCTTGTCGATAATCTTCATCCCATGCGCGGACACCGACAAGGTGATCCACCGGTTTTCATCCGTGAGAAAATACCGTTTCCGCTGCAGATTCGGCAGAAAGCGCCGTCTCGTCTTGTTGTTGGCATGGCTCACGTTGTTTCCTGAGACCGGCTTCTTCCCGGTCACCTGACAATAGCGTCCCATCTTGTCTCCTTTCGGTTGATGCGGCTCACTCGTGGTCCCCTATGCGTGGGGGAGATCGTCAGCACCGCCGCTGTCCCACAGCGCTAAGGCAATCTGGCAACATCGACAGAGTTGCCAGATCTCTCCCGTCGCCGCTCGCCGTTCCAAATCGTCCACGGCTCGGATGCGGGCGATGACATCACGGCCTTCACCTTGTTCGCGCAGATTGCAGAGCTCACAACACAGCCCGTCTGCCGCGTGAATCTCTTCGAGACCAAGCATCGGCTCAGCCCTCTTCCTCCGGCAACAAGTCGTGCCGTTCGGAGCGTGTGTGCCGTTTTTCCCAACTCGGCTTCTTGAATGGATCGCGAAAGGCACGCCACAACTGTTCCTCCAGAGCAAGCTCCGCCCTCGTCAACAGGCAGGCATCCAGCTGTCGCTTCAAGCGAACGCGATCGATCTGCTCGCCGATGAACGCCAACTCGATTCGGCGGTCGCCGAACTCCAGATCCCACACCTTACGCAGTTCTTGGAGCGCGGCTTCCTCCTTCGGCCAATGCTGATCCGGAATCGCCACCCACCAGCGCCCCAACCGCTCGTACAGACAGTTGGCGCCGGCCTGCGACCACATGTAACAAGTCTTCGGTTGCGAGGCGACCCAGAAATACCCTTTCGATCGCAGCACGCCCGGCCATTCCTCTTGCATCAACAGCCAAAACCGGAACGGATGGAACGGCCGTTTCGCCCGATAGACGAACGTTTCTGTATCATGCTCGTCTTCCGACAACGACGTGCCGCTCAACAAATGCATCCACCCGGGTGTGATGTCTTGCGACGCGCCGTCATGAGCGCGCGTGGTTTCCAGAGACAGGGGATCGAGGTCGCCCAGAGACACCGCCAGGTATCCCGCATCAGGGTTGACCTGCCAAAGAAACCGCTCAAGACGCTGCCGCTCCGCCGGCGTCACACGATCGCACTTGGTGAGCACGAGCGTCGTGCTGCATTCCAGTTGATCTGCAAGCAGTTCGGCAAGGGTTCGCGCATCGTCCGGTCCCGTGCCGAGTCCCCGCTCGCGGAGCGTGGCCCCAGACTCATAGTCATCCCAGAACCGCTCTGCATCGACGACCGTCACCAAATGATCAAGACGCGCGATGGCTGAGACGGCACCCCCCTCAGTCTCATTGGTCTCGAAGAGATTGGCGATCAGGAGCGGATCCGTGCTGCCGGAATTTTCAATCAGGATCGTGTCGTACCGCCCGAATCCGGACAGGTGCACGACGGCTTCCGCGATATGCTGGCGCAAGGAACATCGGGTACACTCAGCCGTCAACTCAACGAGCGCCTCACCGCGAAGGTAGTGTTCTCCGCCGAACGACGCCGTCTCGCCGGTCAATCCGCTCAGGTCGTTCG
>WBZN01001569.1_pt2 | contig 12020 bp, 5 predicted proteins | sample 5204281 | NCBI WGS metagenome assembly WBZN01 (sample SAMN12344347, study PRJNA552823) | activated sludge metagenome | biome: Activated sludge suspended growth; feature: Nitrification reactor; material: Wastewater; isolation source: activated sludge from nitrification reactor of wastewater treatment... | reverse complement strand
GTGTGTCCGTCGATCCACCCTTGCTCGTGTCGCGCGGTGTCGGTTGGTGCCGCGTGGACTCGCTCAGTCGCCACCGGCGATCACCGTGTTCGATCCGCACGCGCCGTGATCCTCGCCACCGGAAGGGATGTAGCCCGATGCGGGCGCCGCGCCGTGCGGCGCGTACCCGACGCGAGCGCCGATCCTCGTGACCTGGTACCCCCGCGACGCGCCGCTCTGCGATAATGGGCAATGGTCGATCGTTCGCTGAGCTCTGCCGCGGCCATCGCGGTCGTCGTCACCGGTCTCGGACTACCGGCCTGCAGCTGCAGCGGTGCCCGCGATCAGGCGGGCATGCCCGACAGCTCGGATGACGACGGCGCGATCGACGCCGGGCTCGCCAAGATCGTGATCAACGAGGTCGTGCTGTCACCGATGCACGACTGGAGCGATACCGCCGGCACCCCGTTCGACGCGGTTCCTGGCCACGGCGCCGTCACGTCCGTGGACGAGTACGTCGAGCTGACCAACCTCGGCGGCGTGCCGATCGATCTCACCGGCTGGGTCCTCGAGATCCGGGACAGCGAACCGAGCACGACCACGCTCGGCACCGACGGCGTGATCGTGACCTCGGCCGGCTCGACGTTGACCGCGCTGGCCCCGGGCGGCTTCCTGGTGATCGGGGATCCCGTGGGCCTGGCGTCGACCGACGCCTACGTGGTGCTGCGCACGCCCGACGGCCAGATGATCGACGATGTCGAGATCGGCGGGCTCACCGCGGCCCGCGACACCGAGGGCGATGGCGTCGGAGACGGCGCCCCCGACGCCATGCACAACGGGTTCGCCCGCGGCAGCTTCGACGAGGCGATCGCGCGGCGCTACGGCGCCGCCGACACCGACAACGATCAGGCCGACTTCGTCGCGATGCGCGCCACACCGCTCGCGCCCAACGTCCCGGCGATCCCGATCGACGACGGCCAGCTCCCCCGGGTGACCGGGAGGACCATCGCGACCGCGCTGCGGGTGACCGATCCGATCGAGATCGCGCTGTCCGAGCCGATCGACATCACCACGCTCGACCGCGACGGCAACCTCACGGTCACGGTCGGCGGCGTCCCGATCGCGCTCGGGTTTCACACCCTGGTCCACGACGATGCCACGATCGTCATCAACCCGATCGGCCGGCTGCCGTTCGACAGCGATCTGCAGGTCACGCTCAAGGGCGGCGCCGGCGCGGTGAGCGACCTCGCCGGCAACCCGCTCGCCGCCGACGTCGTGTTCACGGTCCACACCGAGGGCGCGCCGGCCAACCCGGCCCCGGTCAGGCTCAACGAGCTGTGCTTGAGCCCGCGCCAGGACTGGAGCGACAGCCACGGGGCGATGGGCGTCCCGTACGATGGGACGCCGGGGGACGGCGTGGTCGACAGCGCGGACCAGTGGGTCGAGCTGCTCGACGAGCTGCCCGGGACCACCGATCTGTCCAACTACCGGCTCGTGGTCTACGCCGGCCCCACCCTCCTCGTCCCCGCGCGGTCGCAGACGCTCCTGAGCGCGAGCGGCTCGACGATCCGCGTGGTCGGCGCCGGCACCAGCATCGCGAGCGTCGCCCAGGGCGACCGGATCATCATCGGCAACCCGGCGGGCACGTTCACGCCGAACGTGTGGGTCGAGCTGCGCGACGGCGATGGCAAGCTGGTCGACATGGTCGAGGTCGGTGGCAACACCCCGGCGACCGATCGCGGCGGTGACGGCGTGAGCAACGGCGCGCCGGGCGCGGGACAGGACGGCAGCTCGACCGGGCTCGCGGACGAGGTCGTGGCGCGCGTGCCCGACGGCCAGGACACGGGCGATAACCCGGCGGACTGGGATCACGCGGCGGGCACCCCGGGCGCCGCGAACTAGCGGCACCGGACGGTCACGGGCGTTGCCCAGGTGCGTGATCCGTATGCGAATTGTGGGTCGTGGCGACCGCGCAGGCGCGCGGCGACAGAGAGGCACCGTGCCGCCCTTGCGGTGACCGGCCCACGGCTGGCACGTTGTCCGGTATGGCCCGACTGATCTTCCAGAACGAAGAGGGCAAGCAGACGATCGAGTTGGGGCCGCTGAGCGGTCTGGGGCGTCATCCGAACAACACGATCCAGCTGCTCGATACGATCGTCAGCAAGGAACACTGCGTGATCGAGCATCGTGGCACCGAGACGGTGCTGCGTGACCTCGGCAGCATGAACGGCACGTTCATCGGCGGCGAGCGGATCGTGGGTGCGCGGGTGCTGCGTCATGGCGACGAGATCCGCCTCGGCAACACCGTGCTGCGGTTCGACGATGGGATCACCCGGTTCGACTTCCCGCTGCCTCCGCCTTCGGCGGGCGCGATCCACCACGACGGTGCGGTCGCCGGACGCGCGACGCCGCAGTGGGCGGTCGCGCAGCGAAACGCGGCCCTCGCGGCCACGCCGAGGCCGGTCCTCCAGCAACCCGCGCCACACCTGGTCAGCGTCGATAACTCCGCGCGCGCGATCGGGGTGCAGGTCGCCGCCCACAGCAAGGAGTTCCTCCCGTTCGACGAGGCGGTCCGCGATACCGCGTCGCTGCGGCTGGACTACGAGCGCCTTCGCATCACCTGGGAGCTGCTGCGCGAGATCGGGCTCGAGCGCGATATCGACCGGCTGCTCGAAAAGATCCTGATCGCGCTGTTCCGGTTCGTGGCGGCCGACCGCGGGGTGATCCTGTTGCGGGAGGCCGATGGCTCGCTCAAGCCGCACGCCCATCGCCGGCGCGACGGCGCGACCACGCCGATCAACGTCTCGTCGACGATCCTCACCCACGTCGTCAACGAACGCGCCGGCGTGTTGACGCACGATGCGAGCTCGGACTTTGCCGGCTCCGGCGGGAAGTCGATGTACCTGAACCGGATCTCGAGCGCGATCGTGGTGCCGCTGCTGCACGCCAAGGAGGTGATCGGCGCGCTGTGGCTCGATTCCCAGACGCTCGCGTCCTTCAAGCCCAAGGACCTCGAGCTGATCACGGCCGTCGGCAATCAGGTGGCGATGCTGATCTCGAACACCATGCTGGGGCTCAAGGTCGAGAAGGAGATCATGACGCGAGAGCGGTTCTCGCGGCTGCTGTCGCCGAACGTGGCCGAGCAGGTGATCTCGGGCAAGCTCGACATCAAGAAGGGCGGGACCCGCGTCCCGCTGTCCACGGTGTTCAACAGTGACCTTCGCGGCTTCACCCGGATGAGCGAGGCGACGACACCCGAGAAGATGGTCGAGCTACTCAACGAGTACTTCGAGCTCATGGTCGAGACGATCTTCAAGTACGAAGGGACGCTCGACAAGTTCATGGGTGACGGCATCATGGCGTTCTGGGGCGCGCCCGCGGTTCAAGCCGATGACGCGATCCGCTGCGTGGAGTGCGCGCTCGAGCAGATGAACGTCCTCGGCGAGCTCAACGACCGCCGCGAGCAGCTCGGGGAGCCGCCGCTCGCGATGGGGATCGGGATCCACACCGGATCGCTGATCTCGGGGTACGTCGGCAGCTCCAAGTCGCTGTCGTACACGGTGATCGGCGACACCGTGAACGTCAGCGCCCGGCTGTGCGGGATCGCCGCCGGTGGCCAGATCCTGATCTCCGAGGCCACCGCCTCGCAGCTCGACGGGCGGTTCAGGCTGGTGCCGCTGCCGGACGCGACGCTCAAGGGCAAGGAGAAGCCGCTGAAGATCTTTGGCGTCCGGCCGTAAGGTTCCGGGCCAGCCGGCTCGGCGCGCCGGGGACTCTCGATATTGCAACTCGACGTCCTCGTCGAGAATTCGCGCAACTTGAATTCGCCGATATCTACCGAACTGGACACTTGCGCCTCACGCGGTTGGGCAAGAGCGAGTGCCGTGATCTGCCGTCCGTGGATCGCACACAACGGCACGCACTTCAGCAAGCGGGACTTCACGCTCGACAGGTCGGTGCTCTAGGGGGCCTCACAGGTGAGATCTTGAGGACGGTTCTCGACGAAGGCGCCAAAAAGGTCGGCCTCTTTTCGACGAGACCGTGGGGTTCCTGTCACCGCTGATGAACAGCCGGCTACGGCTCGCCCCGGTGCGCTCGATCGCGGCCTGTCCACAGCGCTGACAGGGCTGACGCCAGGCGCGCGCGTTCCGTTCTCAGATCGAAAGACCTTTCGATCCGGAAAGCGGAACGCGCGCTGGGCGCCGGGCCTGTGAGCGGGCGCGAAGGGCGGTGAGCTGCGCCCCGCGCACCGCGGGCGATCCTGTTCGCAGGTCACGGCCCGAGCAGGCCGGTCACAGGCACCCCGCGGTCTGCACGATCGGTGGGCAGACTCGAACCGTGATTCGCGAAGCTTCAGGCCGCGTGCCTCGTATGAACGAGGATCGGGACCAACGCGATCGTGGACTTATCTCATATATCTGCGAAATCAAGTTGACCGGGCAACGCTCGAGCTTATAGTCACGTGTGATGGCGAAGCCGCGAAAGAAGCACCTCCAGCAGGCGCTCGCGTTCAAGACGTGGGGCGGCAAGCGCAAGGGCGCGGGCCGGCGGCCGAAGGGGTCGCGACCGGGTGAAAAGCACGAGCGGCGTCCCGAGCACGAGGCGCGGCATCCGGTGCACGTGACCCTGCGCGTCGAGGCTGCGATCGGGACCCTACGCCGGAGAGACGCCTATCACGCGGTCCGCAAGGCGATGTACGCGACGCTCGTGCGCGCAGACTTCCGCATCGTGCACATCAGCCTGGAGCACGATCACGTGCATCTCCTGGTCGAGGCTGACCACAAGCTCGCGCTGTCCCGCGGGATGCAGGGCTTCGAGATCGCTGCGGCGCGCCAGCTCAATGCGGCCGTGTCGAAGGCTCGCGGAAGGCGTCGCACGGGGCGTGTGTTCGCCGACCGATACCACGCGCGCGTGATCACGTCCCCTCGCCAGGCGCGGCACGCGCTCAGTTACGTCCTCAACAACTGGCGAAAGCACAAGCAGGACCGCGGCATGGAGTCGATGTTCTGGGACGTCGACTACTTCTCGAGCGGGGTGAGCTTCTGCGGGTGGAGGGAGCTCGATGGTTCGCCGTTCCTGCCGCCCGTCCCTCCAGGCTACGAGCGGCTCTCGGTGAGTCGGCCCAGGACATGGCTCCTCGAGAAGGGATGGATGAGATCAGGATCGATCAGCATGCATGCGCGACCGGGCCCGCGCCGCGCGACTAGATCGTGAGCCGGTGGTCCAAGCGGAGCTTCGAGATGCCACGACTCGGGTCCGGCCACCGATCGTGCAGACCGCGGGGTGCCTGTGACCGGCCTGCTCGGGCCGTGACCTGCGAACAGGATCGCCCGCGGTGCGCGGGGCACAGCTCACCGCCCTTCGCGCCCGCTCACAGGCCCGGCGCCCAGCGCGCGTTCCGTTCTCAGATCGAAAGACCTTTCGATCTTCAAACGGAGAACGCGCGCTTGGCGGTAGCCCTGTCGAGCGCTGTGGGCAGGCGGCTACCTGGCACCGCGGGCGCATCGGGGCCGGCTGTCCATCAGCGGTGACAGGGACCTCGCGGTCTCGTCGGATGGAGGGCGCCACGTGGCATCCGGGCAGGGCAAACCGGCGTTCCCGCGGGAACGTGGTACCCCGCGCGGGTACCTCCGCGAGGTCGCGACCGGCGTGACCGCCTGACCAAGGAGCTCGCGCCGACGAAGTCGCCGCTCTACACGCTCTACCAGCACGTTGTCGAGGTTCCCGTGATCAGCGCGTCGAGGCTGCGAGATCACTTCCGCGGCTTGTCGCGCGCGCTCGCGGCGAGATCGAGGCGCCGCACCGCCTCGCGAGCCTCCTCCGGGGACAGGCCCCCGGCCGGCGCCTTGTCCGGTGCTTTGTCGACGCGGCGGATCCGGCCGGACAGGCCAATCAGCGCCGACGTGATGTCCTGGGTCGAGGGCCGATCATCGGTGCTGAGCGCGCTGCGACCGGACCGAACGGCGGTGACCGGCGACGCACCTCGGCGCATCGTGACGACACTGCGCCGGATGCACTCGAGCAGCCGGAGTTGCTGGCGTGCCGCCCGCCGATCCGTGGGGGCCTTGCGCCGGGCGATCCGCAGCATCGCGCCGAGCAGCTGATCTAGATCTTCGGGGGTCGGATCGTCGACCAGCAGCAGCACCGCATCGACGAGGTAGGTCCGCACCACGTCATCGCTGGCGAGCGTCGGGTAGCGGGAGAAGATCGGGCTGCCCCGCCAGTCCGCGGCGTGGGCCTCGAGCGGCGCGCGGCCCCGGCGCACCAGCGTGAACAGCTCGTACTCGAGCGCGAGCAATGCGCGGGTCTGCGGATCCTTGCCGGACCGCCTGGCGGACCACACCCGCCACAGCACGAACACCAGCGCGACGCCCCCGAGCACCACCGCGATGCCAGCTCCCATCGCTTGTATTGTCGTCCAGATCCGGCGCCGCTGGGAGGCCTGGTCGATCGCGGGCGCCAGATTTTGCGGTCACATCCACCTTTCGTTACAATGTGCAGTCGGCCGAGGGAGTGCTCGGTTGCCGTTCCATGCGCGAAGGGAGTCGCAACCCGCGAACATGGCTCCGTGCCGTGTGGCTCCGGCCCATCGTCGGGCTGTGGGCGGGGGTCCTGATCGCGACCTGGCTGGTCGCGCAGATCGGCGTGACCGGAGCGATCGACGCGGTGGCGCGTCGCGAGTTCTACGCGGAGCGCGGGACGCGCGCGGGTGGTGCGAGCGTGCTGCTGATCGCGATCGATCACGACACCGTTCGTGACTGGGGCCCTCCCCCGTGGCCATGGACGCGCTACCAGGCGCTGATCGATCCCATCCTCGCCGGTGGGCCGCGGCTGATCGCCGTGCTCGAGCCCGGGCCACGGGTGCTGCCGGATGCGAACGTGCCGGCGGAGCTCGCCGCCGCCGTGACCGCGGGCCGGCTCGTGTTACCGCCGGCCGAGGCCGGGTTCCGTCAACCGGCGGTCGTGCTCGACAAGCGCGGCGTCGTCGAAGCGATCGATCTCGGCGATCCATCGTCGATCTCCGGGCGTTCGATGACCGCCGACGTCGTCCGGCGGCTCGGGTTCGACCGGACCGGGCAGCTCCCGGTCAACTTCATCGGCTCGGTCGACACCCTGCCCACGCTGCTCGCCCACCAGGTCGCGCGCGGCGACGTTCCGCCCGAGACCTTCGCCCGACGCATCATCGTGATCGGCCTCAAGGGCGACCGGTTCACCAACCTCGTGCCGACGCCGGTAGGGCCGATGGCGCCGGCCGAGATCCACGCCCACGCCCTCCACGCGCTGATCGAGGGCGCGATCTGGCGCGAGCCGGGGGTGCTCGTCCGCTGTTTGCTCGTCGCCGTGATCGCCGCGCTCGGCCTCGCGGGGCCAAGACGCGCCCGCACCGCGCGGCGCGCCGTGGTGCTCGTCGCGATCGTCGCCGCGGTGATCGTGGCCGGATCGTTCGTGGCGTTCGCGTGGTTCCACCTCGCCCTCGACCTCGGCGCGCCCGTGATCGCGCTCGCGCTCGCCGTGCTCGCCGGGCTGCTGCTCGAGCGGCAGGAGGCGCAAGGCGGCGTCGCCGAGCTCCGCGATCACGTCGCGCACCGGCTGCGCCACACCGCGGCGTCTCGACCGGGCGTGTCCCAGGCGGTGATCCACGAGCGGTTCGCCGAGGCGCTCCGCACCCACATCAAGCTACAGAGCTGCCTGTGGGCCGAGCTTCCCCCGGGTACGTGGCACGTCGTGCTCCAGCACTGGCACGGCTGCGCCGAGGCGCAGGTGCTGGAGCAGCGGCGCGATGTTCGTCGCGATCCGTGGCGACTCCCGTTCGGGAGCCACCGCCCCGAGTGGACCAACCGGCCGTTCATGAGCGAGGAGCTCGATCTGACGACGCTGCTCGTCCCGGTCGCGGCGTTCGGCCGGTTGTTCGGGTTCTGGATCGTCAACGTGCGGGACGGTACGCCGGTGACGGACGAGCAGCTCCGCCAGATCGAAGCGCTCAGCGACGACGTCGCGCTCGCGCTCGAGGAGTACCGGCAGCAGGGACGCAGCATGGTGGAGCGCGATCAGGACCACCTGCCGAGCGCGCTGGTGGACGCGGTGCGGACCGTTCGCCACGACGCGTTGATGATGGGGCATCTCCACGGGCGCTCGCGCGCCGTGCTCGATCGGTTGCCGGTCGGCGTCCTGATCGCGACGACCTGGGGCTATGTCGAGCACTGCAACCTCGCGATGCAGCGGTTCCTCGCGGCCGCGGGGGTCGACGCACCGGAGCGCCTCGGCGTCGCGGTGCTGCTCGCGCGGGTCACCGGCGTCGAGGTGGCGGCGGTGCACGACGTGTTGCGCGAGCTCGCGACGAGCGGGCACGCGCTCCGGCTCGAGACCCGGATCACCTCCGCCTCGGCGCCGCCGCAGATCTACGAGCTGGTGCTGACCCAGGCCCAGCTCTCCGACGGCGCCGCCGACGAGCAAGGCCGGAGCTCGCTGATGCTGACCGCCACCGCCCGCGACGAGCGCCCGCTGGTCGCCCTCGACTGGCGGTGGTCGGGGCTCGGCGCCGGCTCGCGCAACGTCGTCGACGTCGCCCAGCTCGTCGCGCAGACCCTGCGCGAGCTGCAGGAGGCGGGCGTGTGGCCGGTCGCGCCGGTCGTGTCCGTGCGGACGACCTCGGCGATCGCCGTGGTGACGCGTGGAGAGGACGTCGCCGAGGCCGTCCGGGCGATCGCCCAGCTCGCCTCCGGCGACGCGGCGGGTCCGTCGGTCAAGCCGCGCATCGGCATCGAGGATGGGGGTGACGCGCTCACCGTCCGGATCGACCACGCGACCCAAGCGCTGCTGCAGAGTGACGTCGCGATGCTGCTGTCCGCGACGCTCGAGGACGCGCCGGCGCACCTCGCGCCGCTGATCCGCGCGCGCCTGCAGATCGAGGCCAACCGCGGCCGTGTCGAGATCACCAGCGACCTCGCTCGCGGCACGACGTTCGCGATCCGCTTGCCCAAGCCGGGCGTCCCGTGAGCGCCGGATGAACTCGCACGGCGTGCTCACGTTGTTCCCCCGCGGGCTCGATCAGTCGATCTTGATCGCGGTGCTGATCGGGATCTACATCCTGTTGTTCTTCACCGAGATGTTCGGCTGGGTGTGGGCCGGGCTGGTGGTTCCTGGCTACCTGGCATCGGTGTTCGCGATCCAGCCGCCGGCCGGGGTCGCGGTGTGCGTCGAGGCGGTCCTGACCTACCTCGCGAGCCGTGCGGTCAGCGACATGATGTCGCGATGGGGCGGCTGGAGCCCGTTCTTCGGCCGCGATCGGTTCTTCCTGATCGTCCTGGTCAGCGTGTTCGTACGTCAGGCCTGCGAGATCTGGCTGCTCGAAGACGCCGTGGTGTCGATCAACCACTGGACCGGCGCGTCGCTCGCGACCGGACATGCGTTCTCGTCGATCGGCCTGGTGCTGGTGCCGCTGCTCGCGAACATGGCGTGGAAGCTGACGCTGCCGCGGGCCACGTTCCAGATCGGCGTCACGGTCGGGCTGACCTGGTTGATCGTCGCGCAGGTCCTGCTCAAGTTCACGAACCTGTCGTACTCGAGCCTCGAGCTGACGTACGAGAACGTCGCGCTCGACTTTCTCGGCAGCCCCAAGGCCTACATGGTGCTGCTGACGACCGCGTTCTTCGCCGCGCGCTTCAACTTCATCTACGGCTGGGACTACAACGGCATCCTGGTGCCATCGCTGATCGCCCTGACCTGGTTCCAGCCGTGGCTGCTCGTGACCAGCGTGGTCGAGGCGATGATCCTGCTCTACCTGACCCGCGCGGCGCTCGCGCTCCCGATGCTCAAGCGGCGAAACCTCGAGGGTCCTCGCAAGCTCGCGCTGGTGTTCACCGTCGGGTTCTTCCTCAAGCTGGCGCTCGGCTGGGCGCTCGGGGAGCGATGGCCCGAGCTCCATCTCACCGATCTGTTCGGGTTTGGCTACGTGTTGACCAGCCTGCTCGCGGTCAAGATGTTGAACCTCAAGAAGACCGGCCGCGTGGTCCTGCCGTCGATCGCCGTCTCGTTGCTCGGCTTCGTGATCGCGAGCGGCGTCGGGTTCGGGCTCGAGCAGCTGTTCCCGCGGACCGGCGCGACCGGGCCCGCGGGCGTGACCGATCTGTCGACCTCGGAGCGCCTGCTCGGAACCGAGTCGGGGGTGATGGCGATCGCCAGCGTTCGCGCGCGGGGAAGTCGCGGCGCGCGCGCCTCGGAGATCGAGCTCCGCGACCTGGCCGCGTACGCCACGCTCTGGCACGATCTCGATGCCTGGCTCGACGGCGAACCGACGGAGGTCCAGGATCTGACCCAGCAGGCCGCGCGGATCGGGCTACGCCTCGCGCCGCTGTCCGGCGACGCGCGGCGCGGCTTCGCCCTGGTCGAGGCGGACGAGCGGCTCGCGCTCGAGCACGGCTGGGACTCCGCGGTGCTGTATCCGGGCGCGCCCGGCCCGGTGCTCGAGGTGCCGCGACCACGGCGTGATCGGCCGGTGGCCGAGGCGGCGACGGCGCTGTGTGCGCCGCTCGCGTGCCGCGCGATCGTGGTGAGCGGCACCGACGTCGCGGAGGAGGACGCAACGCAGCGGTCACCGTTTCACGTCGTGCACCGCGCGCTCGATCACGGCGCCGTGATCGAGCTCCGCGCGGATCCGAGCGTGCCACGCGGGCGGCCACGGCTGCACGTCCGCAACAGCCTGCCCGACGGGGTCCGGCTCCCGGCCCTGTGGCCCGGCGCGATCGAGCTGTCGTGGGAGCCGCCCCCCGATCCGGGCCCGCGGTGGCGACAGGCGACGCCGTTCGTCGTGCTGCGCGTCCATCCCGAGGATCTCTGGCAGCGGCTCGCGGCGACCCGTCCGCCGGTGACCGCGACGCCCGGGATCACGGTGGTGGCGTGGATCGACCGCTGGCTCTCGTCCGCGGGCGTCTCGCTGCCGGCCACCTGGACGTGGCTCGCTGGCTGGACGACGGGACCGCTCCCCGGCGTGGGACCGGAGCGCGCACCGCCGCCGCCGTCCTTGACCGAGCTGCTCGTGCTCGAACAGCTCGTGCTCGAGCCGCTCGCCGAGCACCGCGCCGAGCGCGTGCCGTGGCTCGCCCACGTCGCGCGCATGCTCGGACACGATCTCCAGTGGCTGCCCGATGGTGCCGGACCGCATACCGGCGCCTGGGTGGTCGCAGGTCTCGGTGGACGCGGCTGGCTCGCGGTCGCGATCGCGGCGCACCCGATCACGCCGCTCGTGATCGAGGTCCCGCGGCCGCGCAGCGAGGCGGGGGTCGGCAGGGTGGCAGCGCAGACCTGGCAGGCCGCCGGCGCCGCGAGTCTGGTCCTCGACGCCGAATGGGCCGCGCACGCCGCCAGCACCCCGGGGTATGCGGACCCGATCGTGTCGGGCAACGTCGCGACGGCGCTCCAGGCCGCGCATCAGGCGTTCGCACGCGCAGTCGTCGCATCACCAGATGCCGCGATCGTGCAGCTGCGCGGGTTCGCGCCGTCGCGACCGGTCCGCGATGACCTCGTGGTCTCGCTCGGGACGCCCGTCCTCGACGTGACCCATGTCCCGGCTTCGATCGCGCGCCTGGTCGCGCCCGCTGGCGTGGTCGGCCGGCTCGCGTCGACGCGGCGCTGGGCCGACGGCGGCCACGATGTCGCCGGCCTCAGCGGCGCCGGCGGTCCGCAGCTGCTCTACCTCCAGACCACCGGCGGGCCCCCGTTCGCGATCGTGTGGCTCGGGATGCCGATCCGCGCCGGCGCGCTGCCCACCGGCGATCGCGAGGACCTCCGCATGCAGGCCGCGCGGCTCGGGATCGCGTTCGTCGACGAGCCGCTCCCCGCGGCGGTCACCGCGCGGCTCACCGCGCCGGCATCGCCCGCGGTCGCCCACGGTCTCCTCGAACGCGCGGCCCCTGCGATCGAGCTCGCCGCGGACTATGCCTCGAGCGGTGACCTCGCGGCGCTCGCCACCGTCGCGACCTTGAGCGGCGTCGCGACGACGATCGGCTGGAGCGCGGACCTGCGCATGGGCTACGTGATGCTCG
>WBZN01001911.1_pt1 | contig 12024 bp, 16 predicted proteins | sample 5204281 | NCBI WGS metagenome assembly WBZN01 (sample SAMN12344347, study PRJNA552823) | activated sludge metagenome | biome: Activated sludge suspended growth; feature: Nitrification reactor; material: Wastewater; isolation source: activated sludge from nitrification reactor of wastewater... | reverse complement strand
GCAGGTCAATGTGCATGGATGGTTCAATATCATACACTTTCTTGAGAATCCCAGTCCGCTGCCAGAGGGGGCGGTTCTACTTCCGTAGGGGCGATAGGCGGAGTGAGTCGACAGAACCAGCCATAGATGGCTTCGATAGAAGCGGTCCGACAGAGAGACCATGTCCTTGGAACGAAAGGTCGGAGTGGGAGGAAAATGTGTGCGGGCTGGGCCACCGCAGAGCAGCCTGTGCGGTGGCCCGCTGCGCTTAGTGCGCCGCCGCAGTGTTTGTGTTTTGCGGACAGACTCCCGGCGTCATGTAGAGCAGATAGTTTCCCATCCCGTGCTGAATGTTCGGGTTGTGCAAGGGGTGGTGGTGAACCATCACCATTTCATAGTCATCCTGTTTGGTGACGGTGAATCCCGTTCCGTCCCGATAGACTTGATGGGGGAGGAAGTCTCGGAAGGTCCCATCCGCACCGACTTCGGGAACGGTGCGGAGGAGCGTCTGCTGAGAGGTTTTGTTTTCAAGTGCGACCATGAGGAGCTCGTCGTGGCCGTGAGGATAGGCGAACTTGACGCAGCCGTCCATGTTGAACTTCAGTGGCGCCGAGAGCACCGAGACCCCGGGCTTAATTTCGATGCCTTCGTCCGTTTGATCTGCTCCCCGTTGTGCGAATTTGCTGTAGCAGACGATGTTGACGCCCACCTGGTAGACGTCCATTTCCTGTACTTTCGTGCCTTTCGGGGCGACATACATCGTGAACCGAGCCATCACATCCTTCGTGGGAGGCGCCTTATGGTAGAAGGCCACCACTGACATGAGGTTTTGCCCCTTTCCGAGCTTGACCCCATAGCCTTCGGGAAAACGCGCTTCGGTCATTTCCAGGCCGGCTCCGGCAAAAAACAGGGGTTCCCCATCGCACGACACGCTGGGTTTGTCATTGTTCAGCATAAGAATGTGATGGAGATAGTTCTTGGGGAGTGGCTTACCGTCCTTTGTAAATACCTCAGACTTGTACCCGATCATGTAGGTGTCTTCCGGTAATTGGAACACCTTCTTCGGCATACTCGAGGCCAGGTCGCCGTCGTGGCCGGTTGGGAGATCGATGGGGCCAAATGTGAGCGTGACGGTCTGGTCGTCGATGGTCAACGTGGTTTGCCCCAGGCTTGGCATGGTGGGGACGGCGTGATGCGCGTGCCCACCGTCGGCGTAGGCTCGACCGGTAATTCCCAAGAGTAAGACCATCAGTAAAAGCACACGATTCATAGCGCCTCCTCTTTGTAACAAACCGGCCTGTGGTGAAAGTTGATGAAACGATGCGGGCAAGCGCCATCCGTCGGCTACGGAGCCGAAGGGGGCGGGGTGAGTCGTTTCCAGAGATACGTGCCGCCATGCTGCCGGGGCGGGATATTATTCCTGTTGCCGACACGCACATACCACCAGATCCCTTTCGCCTCCCTGGCATCCTCCGAGAGGATCACTTCGAAGGCGCCTTCCCGGTCGTTCCCGGTTTGTTTCCAGGTCCCTTGCCAGCGGCGATCATCGTAACTCGTGGTGGTGAATTGCCCCTCTTGCCAGGTGTACGGGCCATTCCCTTGTACGTCTAAGGTCGCGACATATTTCTTGTTGTCTTCGATTTCCGTCACTTCCCATTGCCCGCTGAGATCGATGCCGTTCGGCACAGGCTGTTGGGTATCCGACGCCCGGTGAACACGAGCAGAGGTGTCGGCGGCCGGCCCATTGTCGCTGTCGTGATGGCGAGTGGACTCGTGCCAGGCCACCAGGATCCAGCGACCATCTCGCCGCTCCATGACACCTGTTTCGCGCAGCGGGAGGATCATGCGCTGGGTGAGATCCGCAGAGTCGGTATAACGGATATAGTTCAATTCCATCGCGAACCAGGCGATATCACCCTTGCTCCACATCTGCAGGCTGGTGATAGGAATGTCCAGTTTGGTGACGGAATCGAATTCGCTGCGCATGTCGCTGGCGAGGTCAGGCCATCCTACGTATTTTCTTCCGTCGAGTGTGTACCCGATGGCATCGGTGTCATGGGACATGTAGTGTGACATCGTGGCAAGGTCCCGCTCGGCGTTCGCTCGCACCAGGGCGCGCAGGGTGGCCTCGGGCCCGACAGGCTCTGCCGCTGCTGCCGCGGACATGCCGAGGAGGCCGAAGAGCCCGCTCAGCAACAGGCAGCCCAGGATCGATCGAGGGGTTGTGGAGGCGGTGCAGGGTTGCGTGCTCATTCGTGTGAAAGACTGCGGGTCACGGGACTCGTGAGATTACGAGCTATGATGAGGTGAGGCTACCTGCTGTCTTGAGGTGGTGTCAATGCCTATTTGTCTGCTTCGTGGTGTCAACCACGGAACAGGTGACGACGGTGACGTTATCGATGCCGCCTCGCTCAATCGCTGCTCGGATCAGTGCCTGGGTCGAGTCATGGGCATCGTGAAGGCGGGGGCGCACGGTGTTGAGAATCTCCTCGTCGGTCAGCATAGTGGTGAGACCGTCGGAACAGAGTAGCAGCAGGTCTCCGTTCTGCAGATCAGAGGAAAAGAGGTCGCTTTCCAACGTCGGCCCAACTCCCATCGCGCGAGTCAACACGTGTCGATCCGGGTGATGCGCGGCTTGGGCGGGTGTCAGCCGTCCGTCTCGGATGGAGTCTTCAAGCAACGTATGGTCTCGCGTGAGTTGGATGATGGTGTCGGCCCGGATCAGATAGGCGCGACTGTCGCCGACGTTCAGGACGAGGAGGCGTGGGTGAGACAACGGCAGTAGATGGGCCATCACGAGTGTGGTGCCCATGCCATAGACGGCTCGGTTTCGTTCGGCGTGAGATCGGACGGCCGTATGGGCTTGTTCAGCCATCGTGGTAAGGAGAAATCGTCCCTGTTGCTCCGCGTGGTTGTGAGCGCTATCGATGCTGCGGCAGAGGGTCGGAGCGAAATCCGCGAGGATGTCGACGACCAGACGGCTCGCCACCTCTCCGCCGGGGTGGCCACCCATGCCGTCTGCCACGGCCCACAGCCGACGCCGATTGTCGACCAGGAACGAATCCTGATTGGTGGTCCGGACCAATCCTGGATCGGTTTGCCCATAGCCCGCCCACTCCCGCTGATTCTGCTGATGTTCCATGTTATCCGTGGTGGGTCGGCCAGGGAGGTCCGTACCGCAAGGCGAGTTGGTCGTAGAGGGAGGTCGCCAATGGCTCCAGGTTTCTCGTGTCGGCGGCATTGTAACGGACGAGTTGATCCAGCGCCGCGTCGTTGCCTGCGCGGGATTGATGCCAGAGTCGAACGGCTTCCATGCCATCAAGATCCAGCAGGTCGGATTCTCGCGCGATGTTCAAGTCCTTCTCGATGGATTTGAGTCCGCCGCGTAACCCAACGCGTCTGGCAGCAAAGCAGAGATCAAAGTGCGGAAGCCCGACTTGCAAGCCGGTGAAGCAGGTTTGCAGATAGGGCATGTCGAAGACGGTGCCGAAGAAGGTGATCAACAGGTCGGCTTGATCCAGTTCCTCTTGAATGGCAGCCTGGGTCAGGGAGTCGCCGTGGATCAGCGTGCGCATGTGTCCCTGACGGTACAGCCCCACGACGGTCACGTGCCCCTCGCGGGCCGAGAGCCCGGTCGTCTCAATGTCGAGGTAGAGGGCCCGTGCGCCGAAGGTGGGAAACAGCCTCCAGTGGTCGCGAGCGTGCAGGCAGTCGGCAAAGTATCGCGCGTTGTGGCGATCCAGATGAGTTTGGGCAAGGGCGAGGTCCGCATCGTACGCGACTTTACGGGAAGGAGAGATGCCCGGTACCTGAGGTTCCCGACGGAACGTATCCCAGTCGGCGATGCCGCCTTCCCAGAGTCGCCGTTCAGTCGCGGGACCGATGCCGTTCAAATGCACGAAGGTGGAGTTCAGCATAGGCAGTCGAGACGCACTGTGAGTGGGATTGTAGCCTTGATTTCAGGGCATAAACAAGTTAGAGTCCGCGACTGGTGCGGAGTTTCGTCACTCTGGTGTTGCGCGAGTATTACGGCGAGGATGAGGGGTATGAGCACGAACGGCACAATGAAACGCATTCGAATCACAGTCGGCGGTATCAAACTGGAGGCCGAGCTGAAGGGCACCAGAACGGCCGAAGAGCTCTATCGGGCCTTGCCGGCGGAAGGGCCATTGAATGTGTGGGGTGAAGAGTTCTATTTTAAAATTCCCGGCGTGAAAGATCATCGCGAAACGGCGACGACGCAAGTCAAAATCGGCGACGTGGCATTCTGGGGAGCCGGCCAGGTTCTGGCGATTTTCTTCGGTCGTACGCCCATGAGCATGGGGGCTGACCCTGTCCCTGCCGATCGGGTCAACGTCGTGGGACGGGTGCTGGGTGATGCGGCGACGTTGCGACAGGCGATGAACGCGAGCACGATCCGGGTAGAACGAATCGAGCCGACACAGCCCGTTGCGTAAAATTCTCTGAGGCTGATTCGAGAGGAGCGGTTTTATGAGGCTGGCCAAAGAGCGGGTTCACCATATGGCAGACTCGGTGGTCGCCCGGTTGCACGAGTTGCAGTTTCTGGAGATCAGCGGAGATCGGAGGGCGCTTCGGGAGTCGTTGGAACACACGATGACTGAGGAACTGATGGTCGAAGATCGGTTGAACGCCGAAGTGCGCCGGATGATGCAACCCTACGAACGGCAAATCGAACAGGGGCAAGTCGACTATCAGAAGATGTTTACGATGATCAAGCAGAAGCTGGTGCGTGAACGGGGGATCATCCTATAACGTTTTGGTCGGTGCCCGGACGGCGTCCTCACCGGAGGTGGTGCAGACGATGATCAGCGACGATAAAGCCAGCCACCTGGCCCATCTGGTGCTCGGTGCGCTGAAGAAGAGCCCGCAATGTCGGCTGACCGAGGATGACGGGAAGGTCCTGCGCGAAATCAAACGCGTGGTGGCGGCGGAACTTGCGTTGGAAGAAGAGATCGACAAGAAGGTGCGCGCGAGACTGGCGTCCTATACCAGGCAGATTGTCGAGGGCAGCCCGGAGTGGGATGTGATGTATCGAAAAACCACTGAAGAAGAGCAGAAAAGGCGGGCGAAGCCGTAACGCGCCGGTGGATCAGGGCAATCGATATCCCCATCTTGCGTCTCACGTGAGTGAGCGGTCTGGAATGTCGGAATATCGCCGCTTCAGGGTCGCGGAGCCGAAGGGCAGCGGCGACCATATTTGAGAGGTTCTGTCATGCGAGTCAGTTTCTGGATAGCCCTATTTGCACTCACACTGTTGATGGGAGCCTGTACCCATTCCAAGCCGAAACCGCTGGTTCCGTTGGAGTTGGCTTATGGGGCCAAATCCGACACCATTGCACTGAACGGCCAAGCAACCCAAGCGTTTCTGGCTGGTCAAATGGCGGAAGCCAAGAACCTGTTCGCTCAGGTGGTAGCAGCTGCCCCGGATTCGGGGCAAGCGCACTACAATTACGCGCTCAGCTTGAATGCCTTGGGGCAAACCGATCAGGCGCGGCAGGAATTTATCACCGCGGCGAATCTTGCCCCTGGGGATAAGGTCATCTGGGACTCGCCGGCGCTGCGCCCGTTCGGAAATCCCGAAGCGCCCAAGGGTCCGTCGAGAGAACATCCGTACGGCACGAGCCGGCCGACGATCGGCAGTGGCCCGCGTTAGCCGACGGAAGACATATTCGTTAAACAGAAGGATATCCCGCGTATGGCAAGTGAGTTAGCAGTGGGGGCGAAAGCTCCGGATTTTTCCCTGCCCGATCAGGATGGGAAGCCTGTGACGTTGAAGAGTTTCAAGGGCAAGCAGGTGGTCTTGTACTTCTATCCCAAAGACGATACCTCCGGCTGTACCAAAGAGGCCTGCGATTTTCGTGATTCCCTCACGCCCCTCACCAAGGCCGGCGCCGTGGTGGTCGGCGTCAGTAAGGATGGGAAGGCTGCACATCAGAAGTTTATTGCCAAGTATGAGTTGCCCTTCACGTTGTTGAGTGACGAAGACGCGGCGATCTGCACAGCCTATGGAGTCTATAAAGAGAAAAGCATGTACGGACGCAAGTACATGGGGATTGAGCGGAGCACGTTCGTCATCGACGCGAGCGGCCGCATCAAAGCCATGTTTCGAAAGGTCAAGGTTCCCGGGCATGTGGACGAGGTGTTGGCGGCGGTAACGGCGTAGCAGGAAGACGGGAACCGCGCCGTCGGCGTGGGCATTGGTGATGGACCCGCTGGAAAAAACGTCTCATGCCTGTCGTGCCGCCGCGTTGTCGCTCGTGCCGGGACTGGGCCATTTGTACATCGGCGAAAAACGCGGCGGGCCGCTGCTCATCGCGGGGCTCGTACTGATCGCCCTGTGGATGGGGCTCTTCTCGTTTGCCCTCGTGCCGTTGCTCGGGCTGATCGTGTTTTGCATGGGCGATACCTATCTCACCGTGAGCCGAGACCGCGGACTCCTTTCGTAACGACGCATCATGTGCCGATACCCACATCTCCCCCAAACTCTGCCTCTCGTGTCTCGTCTTGGGCTGCGCACACTGCTGCTGGTGCTGCTCGCGTGGGCAAGCGTCTGTGCGAACGGAGAGGCAGCAGACAAGATTCCTGGTCTGCTGACCGTCCGAGACGCATTGACCCTTCCCAATCATCCGGTGCGCATTGATGCGCGACTAACCGCGGCGGGCCAGAGCGACGATCGGCCGCTGGCGGGCGTACTTCTTCATCTGCGCATCGACGGGAAGGCCATCGCGTCCCAAACCACCAACCAGGCCGGGCAGGTGTCCTTCGACTATCTGCCGAAAATGCGGGGGACCAATGTCATCAATTTGTCGGTCGATCCGGCAGCGACCGTATCGGCGGAGATGCGCGAAGCCACTCTCTGTGTGTGGGAGCGCCGGCGGCCGATTGTGTTGGTCGAGTTGGAGTCGCTCATGCAGCCGGGGTCTGCGTCCTCCGCGCCGTCTGCCCCAGCGGGAAGCGTCGGGAGGCCCGCGGCAGAGCCGGTGCCTGATGCCGCGGACGAACTCTCGAAATTGACGCAGTATTACTACAATGTGGTCTATGTGCCGGGGAGTGAGTCAGCTTTGATGGGGAATGATGCCGCTCACACGCTGCGGCAGTGGTTGGTCTCACATAAATTTCCACCGGGGTTTGTGGCGGTTCCGGGAACCGGCGGCCTGAGTGCGACGTTGGACAGCTTCAAGCAGGACGGGTGGACGACGATGAAGTCGGGCATCGGGCGCACGCGGGCCTTTGCCGATACGCTCCTGCAGCATCGCTTAGAGGTGGTCGTGGTTCCGGAACTGCCCAAGGGCGAACTGCCGCGAAAAGCCAAGGGGGCTCACGATTGGAAAGACGTGCGAAAGAAGCTATGAGCAAGATGGCGTGCCGTTCTTGCTCGCGTACCGCGCGGCTTCGGAACGCCCTCGCATGGGCAAAGGCCTCGCGCCGCGAGCCGGGGTTGGGAGGGTAAGCATGCGGCGCAGTCGAACGGGATACTCCCTGCTGCTCACCTTGGAGCAGACGTGGCAATTCACTCCGCGGGCGAATCGTGTTATGTTGGGCGCCCGTCAGGGCGTGATCTCATTGAAGGAGCAGGAGCCGGTATGTTGTTAGAAGGTAAAAAGGGACTGATTATCGGTGTGGCGAACAAGCATAGCATCGCCTGGGCCATTGCACAGGCTGCGGCGCGGGAAGGCGCGCAGATGCTGTTCAGTTATCAGAACGAACGGTTGCGCGAAAACGTCGAAGAATTAGTCCAGACCCTCCCGGGCGCGTCGGCCTGCGTCTGTGATGTCGGAGATGACAATCAGATCGCCGCGATGATGAAACAGGCCTCCGAGAAGCTCGGGCGGTTGGATTTCGTCGTCCATTCACTCGCCTTTGCGCCGCGCGAAGAATTAACCGGCGAGTTTGTGAACACCACCCGCCAGGGATTTGCGACGGCCCTCGACGTGAGCGCCTATTCCCTCGTTGCCGTCACGCGGGCGGCGATGCCGTTGATGACGGAAGGTGGTTCAGTCGTCACGCTGACCTACCTCGGCAGCGAGCGCGTGGTTCCGCACTACAATGTCATGGGCGTCGCCAAAGCCGCGCTTGAAGCCACGGTGCGGTATTTGGCCCACGATCTGGGACCAAAGAATATCCGGGTGAATGCCGTCTCTGCCGGACCGATCAAAACGCTGGCGGCGCGCGGTGTGTCCGGGATCAGCAAAATGGTCGATCACCATCGCGCATTCGCGCCGCTTCGGCGGGCGACGGAGCAGGGTGAAGTGGGCGACACGGCGCTGTTCCTCGTGAGTCCGTTAGGTCGCGGCATCACCGGAGAGGTGATCTACGTCGATGGGGGATACCATATTCTCGGCTCCCTGGCTTCTGTCGAATAGGAAGCCGACAATCCTGTCCGCCCGATTCCTGCCGCGCGTCGTCCTTGACTCATTCAAGGTGCGGCGGGCATGGAATCGGGCGGTGCTTTCTCCACTCCTTCTTTTCCTCTGCCTGTTCATGTTCGACTCGGCGGGCCTGCCAGTGCCTGCTCTCTCTGCCCAGCTCACGGCCAGAGAGGAGGATGGATTGATCGGAGTCGTTCAATCAGTTGAAACCATAGACAGTCTCCTGTCGCAAACCGACCGCTACGACCTGCAGGGTCGTATTCTCGAACGGGTTCAAGGCGGGAAAGAGGCATCCCAAAGCTTGTGGCCCCTGCGGTTTACCTATGTCTACGACCAGGAGGGAAGACGTCTGGCTGAAGTGATACGTGATGCACGAGGCGAGCTCGTGAAGGAGACCCGCGCCGTCTATGATGCGCAGGGGAATCGGTCCGCCGAGTTAGCGGCATGGGGCGACGGGACGTTTGAGAATGTGTCCCTCTATGAATACGACGAGTCGCGTAAGCTCCGGCGTGGCCTTCATTACAATGCGGTGCAGGTCGTCAACCGGAACCTCTATGCCTATGATGCCGCCGGACGCCTGATACATGAACGACTCGAGCGCAATTATCGATACGACGCGGACGGACATCAGGTGGTGACGACCACTCGTTTTGATGTGGGGCACGACGTCGCGATCACTTACGACGATCGCGGGCACGTGCGGGAAAAAGTCGTCTCGGATTTGCGAGGGCGGAAACAAAGCCATTCGGAGTTTCGCTACGATGAGCATGGCAGTCAGGTCGAGGAACGCAGCTATGATACCGGGGGACGGCTCACCGACCGCAAGACATACCGGTATGAATATGATTCGGTAGGGAATTGGATCACAGAGACGTTTGAGTGGTGGGAACTGCATGACACTGATTCCCGGCTCAAACAATCACATGTCCGCGAGCGCCGGATCACCTACTACTAACATTGCCGGGACAATACTCACGCTCAGGTCATGTCAGCATTCATGATGGAACGGCTGTTCGGGGTCTGTCGTAGTCTGTGGCGGATCCTGAATGCGCCAGGCACGGTCGGGGGGGACATGGTACATCAGTCGAATTTGTTGAGCTGCGTCGTAGGCGTTTTGTTGCTCTGCGTTGGCGGTCACGTGCAAGTCTTGGCCGGAGAGGATTCAACGCCTCTACAGACCCACGGCCCTCTTCGACAGTCGACTGACAACTCGCGATATTTCGCCGACGCGGAAAACCGGATCGTCTACGTGACCGGGTCTCACACGTGGGAAAACTTTCAGGATGTCACCGAGGTGTTCGACTATCCGGCTTATCTCGATCGGCTGACGGCTCTGCATCATAATTTCATTCGCTTGTGGGTCACTGAATCGATCCATTCGGACGGCGGGTGGCTCATGAATCCTCTGGCCAATGAAAAGGAGATCGCGCCACTCCCATATCTGCGGACTGGGCCCGGCCTTGCTCTGGACGGCCGGCCACGGTTGGATCTGTCCCGGTTCAATCCTGCGTATTTTGAACGGCTTCGCGCCAGAGTCCGGCAAGCGGGGCAGCGCGGGATCTATGTCTCGGTGATGTTCTTTCAAGGCTTCAGTGTGGTGACACCGGGCGGATGGAAGGCGCACCCCCTGAACGGTGGTAACAATGTGAACGGCATCGACGGCGATGCGAACGGCGACGGGCTGGGGTTGGAAGTTCATCGATCGCCTGGAACTCCGGTACTGCAGATTCAAGAAGCTTATGTGCGGCAGGTGCTCGAGACGCTGCACGACTTGGACAACGTCTTGTACGAGGTCGTGAATGAAGCGACCCCCGAGTCGGTTCCCTGGCAATACCAGCTCATTCGTTTTATCAAACGGTATGAGCGTGAGCGAGGCTTCATGGCACATCCGGTCGGCATGACCTTCTTTCAACTCGGCGAATTCGGGGGCGGCGACAATCGCACCCTGTTCGAAAGCGAGGCCGACTGGATCTCGCCCGGCGGGTACACCAAATATGCGCGAAATCCCCCGGCGACCGACGGACGTCACGTGCAGGTGCTGGATACCGATCATATCCACGGGATCGGCGGCGATCAGGACTACGTCTGGGAGAGTTTTATGCGTGGGTATAACCCCATCTACATGGATCCCTTTGATGCGGTCCATGAGTTGACCATTGGGGAGCCGGTGCTCAATGAGCCGCAGCACGAGCGCGCGCGAGTGGCGATGGGACAGGCGCGCCGGTGGGCCGATCGGCTCGACCTGAAGCGTGTGACTCCGCAGAGCGAACTAGCCTCGACCGGCTACTGCCTTGCTGATCGAGGGCGCGAGTACTTAATCTATATTCCTGCTGGCGGCGTGACCTCTGAATCCGACGAGGGGAAGGCGACTCGACCTGTGACCGTCAATTTGACCGGCGCAAGCGGCCCCTTCACCGTGGAGTGGATGGAATTCGAAACTGGACGCACGAAGCAGGAGGGTCTCCTCATCGGCGGGAGCGAGCGTATGCTCACTGTGCCTTTCTCGGGCGGGTCGCTGCTGTATCTTCGGAAGGCACGATAGGGACTGCTGCCGGCAGCTTCGGAGCAACGTGCCGCAAAGAAGTGGTTCTGTAATTTCTGCAGGGAGGGGAGAGGCCCAATGAAGTTCATGAAACAACTTATGAGATCCCCCTATATTCGAAGAAAAATTTATAAAGAATATGAGGAGTTAAACTACAGTCAATTAGGCGAGCAGCAAGTCATTCTTAATGTGCTGAGCAGAATGCCAGGCTATAAGAATATTTTGCCTCACACGTATTTGGATATCGGAGGATTTGACCCTATTCAAGGAAGCAACACCTATCGATTGTATCAATTAGGCTGGCGGGGCTTGATAGTGGAGCCCAATCCGCAAAAGACCAAAAATTGGGATAAAGTTCGACCGAACGATAAGGTGATCACAGCTGCAGTCGTGCCAGATTCCTGGAACGAACAGTATGTCCCAATGATGTGCGAAGGCCATCACGATGCAAGGGAAAGCATTTCAAGGGCGATCAATCCCAAAATCCGTGCATCGGCAACAGCTGATGTGGCCTACAATGCCAAAACAATAAAATTCTGTGACCTTCTCGATGAGGCCAAGAAGGCACAACTCTATCCAACAGTTTTGAATTTAGATATTGAAGGCTTTGAAGAAGAAATCGTCTTGAATTCCAGGCTGGCTGAAAGTTCGATCCCTCTGTTGTGCATTGAACATTTCTTGAACGAATTTACGACGGACTACTCGGCGCTCGCATATGCGGAGTCAAGACTGGTTCGGCATTTACAGGACAACTACTTTCTCGTGAGCATTTGTGGGATCTCGTTGATTTTTGCACGAAAAGATCTGTACCGACCATTCTCATAGTAAAGGAAAAGAGAAGGAAGCCAGCCGTCTCCCCTGATTCATGTGTGACTTGCCACGCGCAGTATGCCGATCGCGTGAGAAGGCGCCGATCCCAGTTGCCCGATGAGTGGAAGTTGTGAGTGTTGGAACGATGCGGCGATTTGACCTCGACGGCTTGCTCCAGCTGAAGCGATCCCTGCTACGGCGTCAGTGGCCCAGTGATAGGGCTGCCGGGTTTGGCCTCGATTGAGGGGCCTGCGCCTTCTTGCGGCAGGATGCGGAAATGCGTGACGGCAAATGAAACGGCTT
>WBZN01001363.1_pt2 | contig 12027 bp, 9 predicted proteins | sample 5204281 | NCBI WGS metagenome assembly WBZN01 (sample SAMN12344347, study PRJNA552823) | activated sludge metagenome | biome: Activated sludge suspended growth; feature: Nitrification reactor; material: Wastewater; isolation source: activated sludge from nitrification reactor of wastewater treatment... | reverse complement strand
ACGACGGTCTCGACGAACCCGTGGGCTCGGAGCGCGCGCGCGGCTGGGCGCTCGTGCCCGGCCCGTGGCGCCGCCTGGGAGGCGCGAATTGAACCCGCCGATCGCAGCGGCGTCGCGGCTTTCGCCGCGACGCGAAGCAGGATTGACGCGCTGGGCGCGCGGCGCCCTGGCCCGGGCCGCCCTCCCCCTGGCGCGGGCTCGCAGGCGGGCGCTGGCGCGCGAGAATGCGCTGGATTCGCAACGTTCGGCGCTGGCACGGCTGCTGCGTGCCGGGGCCGGCACGGCCTTCGCGCGCGACCACGAGCTCGACGCGCGGCCGGAGTCGCTGGCGGCGTTGCCGGTGCAGACCTACGAGTCGCTGCTGCCGTACGTCGAGCGCTGCCTGCGCGGCGAGGCCGGCGTGCTCCTGCGGGGGTTCATCGACAGCTTCGCGGTGTCCTCGGGCACCACGGCGGCGACCACCAAGTACCTGCCGGTGAACGGCGCGATGTTGCGCAACTTTCGCCGCGGCGGGCTCGATGCGCTGGCCTTGCACGTCGCTCGAGCGGGGCGCGCCGATGTTTTCGGCGGGCGCCAACTGTTCCTCGGCGGTTCGACGGCGCTCGAGCCGGTGCGCAGCGATCCCCGCGTCCTGACCGGAGACCTCTCCGGCATCATGGCGCGGCAGCTGCCGTGGTGGGTGGATCGTTTCCTGTACTCGCCGGGCGCCGACGTCGCCTTGCTCGGCGACTGGCCGCGGAAGGTGCGCGCGATCGCCGAGCGCAGCTTCGATCAGGACGTGCGCCTGGTGGCCGGCATTCCGTCGTGGCTGCTGGTGCTCTTCGAGCAAGTTCGCGAGGTCGGCGCACGCCGCGGGCTGCGCGTCGAGACCCTGCACGATGTCTGGCCGCGGCTGGAAGTCGTGGTGCACGGCGGCGTGCAGTGGGGGCCGTATCGAGCACTGTTCGACCGTTGGTTCGGCCGGCCGGTGTCGTTCCAGGAGGTCTACCCCGCGTCCGAAGGCTTCATCGCCACGCAGGATCTGGGCTCGGGTGAGGGCTTGCGCCTGCTCACCGACGCGGGCCTCTATTTCGAATTTCTGTCGGTCGCGAAGCTGCAGAACGGGGCGCCGATGCCGGGCGCGCGGCCGCTGGCCCTGGCGGAGGTCGAGTGCGGGCGCGACTATGCCCTGCTCCTCACGACGCCCGGCGGCCTGCGGCGGTACCTGATCGGCGACGTGGTGCGCTTCGTGTCCCTGCAGCCGCCGCGGATCCAGTTCATCGGCCGCACGCGGCTCGAGCTGTCGGCGTTCGGCGAGCACGTGATCGAGCACGAGGTGGTGGCGGCGGTCGAGGCGGCGGCGCGGCGGTTCCAACTGCTGGTGCGGGACTTCACGGTCGCGCCGTGGTTTCCGCCCGGCGGCGTACCCGGCGCGCGCGGCCGACATCAGTGGTTCTTCGAGCTGGTGGGCCCGGCCGTGCCGCCGGCGGTCCTGAGCGACCTGCTGGATCGCGAGCTGCGTCTGCGCAACGACGACTATCGCGCCAAGCGGGACGGCGGCGGCCTGCTCGCGCCGGCGGTCGAGCTGCTGCCGCCGGGCTCGTTCGACCGGGCGATGGCGCGCCGCGGCAAGCTCGGCGGGCAGCACAAGGTGCCGCGATTGCGCAGCGACCGCGACTTCGCCGACCTTCTCGCCGCGTCCGTGCCGCGACGAGACGAGGCCGACCTGTTGGCTGTAACGGGCCTGTAACGGCGGTGCCGCGCCCGGGCCGGCGCGTGGTCTGAGAGAATCGACCGGTCATGGCCCGAGCCCGCAAGAGCGTCAAGTTGCCCGCCCAGCCGCCGATCGTCGCCGAGAGCGATCCGTCGCTGTTCCTGAATCGCGAGCTCTCGTGGCTGGATTTCAACCGCCGCGTGCTGGCCGAGGCCGAGGACGAGGGCAATCCGCTGCTGGAGCGCCTGAAGTTCGTGGCCATCTTCGGCAGCAACCTCGACGAGTTCTTCATGAAGCGCGTCGGCGGCCTGAAGCAGCAGCTGGCGCTCAACGTGCTCGAGCTCACCCCCGACGGCCGCTCACCCAAGGAGCAGCTCGAGGCGATCAACGCCGCCGTGCGGCCGATGGTGGCGGCGCAACACCGCGTGTTCCTCGAGCAGCTCGTGCCGGCGCTCGCGGCGGGCGGTGTCGCGATCCTGCGCTGGGAGGCCCTGAGCGTCGGCGAGCGCGCGCAGCTGCGGCGCTTCTTCGAGGCCTCGGTCTTTCCGGTGCTCACGCCCCTGGCGCTCGATCCGGCGCATCCGTTCCCGTTCATCTCCAACCTGAGCCTCTCGCTGGCGTTGTCGGTCCGCCATCCGGCGAGCGGTCAGGAGCGCTTCGCGCGCGTCAAGGTGCCGGGCAGCATTCCGCGCTGGGTGCAGGTCGGCGAGACGCTGCGCTTCGTCGCGCTCGAGGACGTCATCGCGCACAATCTCGACCTGCTGTTCCCCGGCATGGAGGTGCAGGAGTGCCATCTGTTCCGGGTGACCCGGAATGCCGAAGGCGAGGTGGACGACGACCCGGCGGATGACCTCCTCGAGTCGATCCAGGAGGAGCTGCGCGAGCGCCGCTTCGCCACCGTGGTGCGTCTGCAGGTGGTGCCCGAAATGCCGGTGTGGATGCGCGACCTGCTTTGCGAGGAGCTCGAGGTCTCGTCGGAAGATGTGTTCGAGGTGCCGGCGCCGATGGCGCTGTCGGGCCTCATGCAGCTCGCCGCGCTGCCGATCGCCGAGCTGCGCGACCCCGCCTGGCGCCCGGTCACGCATCCGCGGCTGCAGGCGAGCGACGGGCAGGCGGTCGACATCTTCCAGGTGATCGCCAAGGGCGACCTGCTGGTGCACCATCCGTACGACTCCTTCCTGACCAGCGTCGACCGCTTCGTGCAGGCGGCCGCCGCCGATCCGGCCGTGCTGGCCATCAAACAGACGCTGTACCGCACCGCCAAGGACTCGCCGATCGTCAAGGCGCTGATCGAGGCGGCCGAGCGCGGCAAGCAGGTGGCGGTTACGGTCGAGCTCAAGGCGCGCTTCGACGAGGCGCGCAACATCGAGTGGGCGCGGGCGCTGGAAGAGGCGGGCGCGCACGTCGCGTACGGCGTCGTGGGGCTGAAGACGCACACCAAGGTGACCCTGGTGGTGCGCCAGGAGGCCGAGGGCCTGCGCTCGTACACGCACGTCGCGAGCGGCAACTACAACGCCGACACCGCGGGTCTCTACACCGACCTCGGCTTGTTTTCTTGCCGGCCAGAAATCGCGGCCGACCTGACGCAGCTGTTCAATCTCCTGACGGGTTTCGCTGGAGACCCGCAATTCCAGCGCCTGCTGGTGGCGCCGTTCAGCATGCGGCGGCGGTTCCTCGAGATGATCGAGCGCGAGATCGAGCATCAGCGCGCCGGCCGCGGCGGGCGCATCGTGGCGAAGATGAACGCCCTCGAGGACTCCAAGATCGTGCGCGCGCTCTATCGCGCGTCGCAGGAAGGGGTGACCATCGACCTCGTCGTGCGCGGCGTCTGCCGACTGCGACCCGGGGTGCCGGGGCTGAGCGAATCGGTGCGCGTGATCTCGATCGTCGGCCGGTTCCTCGAGCACGCGCGCATCTTCTCGTTCGGCAACGGCGGCGAGCCCGAGTACTACTTCGGCTCCGCGGATTGGATGTCGCGCAATCTGGACTACCGGGTGGAGGCGATCACCCCGGTCGAAGACCCGGCCCTGCGCGACGAGATCCGTCAGATTCTCGACTTGCAGCTCGCCGACAACGTGAAGGCCTGGCGGCTGCAGAGCGACGGCAGCTGGGCCCGCGTCGTCGCGCGGCCGGGCGATCCCGAAGTGTCGAGCCAGCGCGCGCTGCAGGAACGCGCCACGGCGCGCAGCGCGCGGCCGGCCTGAGAGCGGCCGTCCGCTGCGCTTGGCTGCGGCGTCGCGCCGCGCCCGGGCTCAGTCGGAGTCGTCGGAGCGATCCTGCAGCAACGCGGTGATGCCACTCGCGTCCAGCCCGGCCGCGGCGTCGAGGCGGAGGTCCCGCGACCAGGCGCCGTCGGTGCGCGACTCGCGATAGAGCAGCGGCGCTCCCGGCGTCTTCCAGACGGCGATCGCCTTGGAGGCATCGCGGGAGAGCACGAAAGACGCCGGCGGCGGGTCGGGCATGTTCCAGGCGCCGACCACGCTCACCACCAGGTGCAGGGGCCGAATCGCCGGATCGGCCGCGCCGTCGAGCTCGGCGTCGACCACCTTGATGGCGGCCGGCAGGCGGCGGGGGCGGGTCATCAACTCAGCGGCCGAGGCCAGCAGGGCTTTAGACAGGGCGTCGGCGGCCTGAAGACGGCTGCTGCGGCCGCCGGGGTTGATGTGGGATCTCATTTGCGCGGCGATGCCGTGGAGGACGCCCGGACTGAGAGTCGTCGGTGTCGAGAGCAGGAAGGACGATGCATCGTCGGCGAGGCGCGCGTCGTCGTCGGGCGGGATCTCCGAGGTCAGGATGCGGCCGCGGAGCGCGTCGGCCAGGCGCTCGACCTCTTCCGGCGTGACGGACACGGCGACCGAGAGCAGCTGCGCACCCGCGCCGTCCGCGAACAGCGCGGCGATTTCATCGGCGTCGCGGCCACGCTGCGCGAGCAGGGGGAGTTCGCCCGTGACCGTGGCGTCGCCCGGATCGCTGCCGGCGAGCTCGGCGAGAGCGCGGATCTTCCCGGCGCCGAGGTAGACGCTGTCCGCGAACAGCAACGGCATGTGTTGCAGACGCGTGCCCTGGCCGCCGTCCTCGCGCCAGAACAGATGGACCACCTGTCGCTTCACGCCGTCGGCTGGGGGCACCGTGTCGCGCGACAGCACGGCGAACAAGTGCGACTTCGCCGAGAACTCGTCCGAGCACACGGCTACGTCCGGGCTCCAGATGCCGTCCTTGAACGTGCGCAGATGGATGACGTCGTGGATCGCGCTGCGGCTCAGCCACAGTAGAAAGGCCGTGCCGGTCTCGGACTGCCAGGCGAAGGGCTCGGACTCGATCTCGGCGCCGTCCGTTCCGGGCACGATACCGGCGAGCGTGCCGCCTTGTGCGACGAGAGAGAAACGAAGCGCGGTGTGGCGCTCGCGCGTATCCCCGACCGGCACGCTGATCGTCGTGGCCTCGGCCGAGAACAGTTGTCCGTTGGCACCGAGCACGCTGGCCGCCCGCGCCGGAGCGCCGGTCAGGACGAACGACAAGACTGCCGCGGTGCCGATCAGGGTGGATGCAGTTCGCATTCGCGTCAACCTTTCAGGTTCATGCAGCGCGCCGGCGCCAGGTGCGTGAAGAACTCCGCGATCCCTGGCGTCTTCGGGAAGTGCCGCGTTTGCAGCTCGGCGAACAGTGCCGTCGATTGCGCCGCGCGACCGGCCTCGGCCGTGGCCTGAGCGAGGAGCAGCAAGGCGACGCGCTCCGCGTCGACGTTGCCAAGGGCGCGGGCCTCGCGCAGCGCGATCTCGCCGTGGCGTAGCGCGAGTCGCGGGCGGCCGAGCTCGAGGAGAGCGTGGCAGAGCGTGCGCCGCAGTTCGCAGGCGAAGCGTGACCGCATCTTGGTCGCCAGGCGGAGATTCGCGTAGAGCAGTCGCAGCGCCGCACGGCGGTGACCCGTCATGAAGAGGCAGTAGCCGACGCCGTCGGCGATCGCGACCCGCCAATGCGCCGGCGCGTCGCGCGCCAATGCGGCCGCCTGCTGGAAGACCGGCAGGGCGTCGGCTATTTGGCTGCGGGCGAGCAGGCAGTTACCGAGTTGGTTGTGGGCCGCGGCGCGCAGGTCGTCGCGCCCGGTGCGGGTCGCGTACTCGACGGCGAGATGGGCGTAGAACGAGGATTTCCGGAAATCGCGCCGCTGGTCGAAGGCCCGCGCCAGGTGATACGCAGCCAGGTAGCCCACGACCGGCGCGGCCGGCGACTGGAGCAGGCGCCGCAGTGCGGGGATCGCCGTTTCGGTCTGACCGCGCTCGATCTCGATGTACGCCAGGCCGCAATAGGCCCGGTCCGCCAAGACCTGCGCGCCGAGTTCCAGCGCGCGCCGCCGCGCCTCGCGGTACATCGCCGCCGACCGCTCGACCTCGCCCTCGTCGAGCGCCCGATTCGCCGCGGCCAGCAGCGCTTCGACGTCCTCCAGAGACGCGTTCGCCGGGTCTCGGGCGGCCGGCACGACGACTTCTTCGGCATCCATTGCGCCGCAAGATTGCGCTAGAAATCCGGCTCGACTCCGCCGCCCTGGGCTGAATGGTGTCGTGGCTGCCACCAGCCGACGGCGCCGGCCGCTCGGTGGATGCCCGCAACATCGATCCCGCGACCCGGAGGGTCTGCCGCCCGGAATCGCGGCTCGTACCTCCAGGTTTGCGTCTCGAGTGCGACTTGATTATGCTGTAACAGCAATCTCGAGGAGATCGAACTCATGAAGAAGAACTGGCTGTTTGGTGCCTGCGCGCTGGGCCTGACGCTCGCGAGCCCGACCCTGGCGGGAGTCGCTCCCGACGGAGCCGACTTCCAGGCCAACGTGCGCTCGGACTACATGCAGGTCAATTCCGTGTCGGCATTCGCCGCCGATGGCTCCGCGGCGATCGCGTGGGAGAACGATCAGCGCGGCATCCGCGCCAACCTACGCGGCACGGAGGTGGACCTCGTTCTCAATCAGGGCGTACCGAACGGCCAGGGGGAGGGAACGGAGATCTGCCGCCGCGACCCGTCGCTCGTTTTCCTGCCCAACGGACAGTTCCTGTTGGCGTGGACCGAGGAACGGGCCTACGTTCGCATCGAGGCCTTCCGGGAAGAGCGGGACATCCAGGCCGAGGACATTTGGGTCGGGCGCTTCGGCGCCGACGGCAAGGCGCTGGGTCTGCCGCTGCGGGTGAGCGGTTCGACCGCAGCCATGCACGCGGTGCCGAAGCTCGCACTGCGTCCGGGCGGCGCGGTGGTGGTCTGGCAGGAGAGTCCGGGACACGCCGGCTCGGGCCCGATCGCGGCGCGTCTGCTCGATGCGGCCGGCCGGCCCACGGGTGCCGAGCTGCGGCTCACGGAGGACGCGACCGCCCAGCACGCGGCGGTGGCGGTCGGCAAGGCCGGTCAGATCCTCGTCGCGTGGGATGCCGTGGTCGGCGGTGCCGAGGATGTCTTCGCGCGCCTCGTCGCCGCGCGCGGCACGACGAGCGGCGCGGCCTTCCGAGTGCACAGCGCCTCGGCCGGACGGCAGCGCTGGCCGGCGATCTCGACCGGCGCCTCCGGCCAGTTCCTGGTGGCCTGGCAGGGCTATCTGGTCGATCGCAGTTTGGCGCGCATCAAGGGCCGGCTGCTCGACGCGCAGGCGCGCTTTGCGAGCCCCGAGTTCGGAATCAGCGCCGATCAGGGCACGGCCCATCTGGCGCCGGCGGTGGCCACGGCGGCGCACGGCTATGCGGCGACCTGGCTCGCCTGGTCGGACCGCGGCCTGGGCGTGAAGGGTGTGGCACTGAACGCATCGGGCATGCCGGTCGGTGCCGAGTTCTGGGTCAAGGACGGCGTGGTGATCAAGAACTACCGGCGAACTCTCGCGGCGAGCGCCGCGGGTGAGCTGCTCACCACCTGGGAACAGGTGTCGCGCAGCGGCCAACGCAACATCGGCGCCCGCCGCCTGGCGTCGAACTGAGGCACTGTCACTACACGGGGACGGCGCCCGTGGCGTCGTCCTCGCCGCCGGTTCTTGGCCTTAGGGCTTGAGGCGGTATCCCACGCCGATCACGGTTTCGATTCGATTCGCCTCCGGACCCAGCTTGCGGCGTAAGCGGCGCACGTGCGTGTCGACGGTGCGGCTATCGACGTCTTCGGCGTAGCCCCAAGCGTCGGCGAGCAGCTTGCCGCGGGTCTGGACGCGGCCGCGGCGATCCATCAGCAGGTGGAGCAGGCGGAACTCGGTGGCGGTGAGCGGAATGTCCTTGCCGCGAACTTCGAGCCGGTGCGATGCCGCATCGAGCCTTATGCCGCCGCTCTCGATGACCACGTCGGTGCCTTCCGGTGACTGCCCGCGGCGCAGCACGGCCTTGACCCGCAGCACCAGCTCGCGCGGGCTGAAGGGCTTGGCCACGTAGTCGTCCGCGCCGAGCTCGAGGCCGACGATGCGATCGAGCTCTTCGCCCTTGGCGGTCAGCATCACCAGCGGAATGCCGGCGGTGGCGCTGTCGCGCTTGAGCGCCCGGGTGATTTCGAGACCGTCCATGCCCGGCAGCATGAGATCCAGGATGATGAGATCCGGTGGCCGCCGGCGAACGGCTTCGAGCGCCGCGTCGCCGCGCGGATGGGCCTCCACGATGAATCCCTCTTTCTTGAGGTTGTAGGCCACGACCTCGGCGATATCCGGCTCGTCCTCGATGACGGCGACTCGTAAACCACTCATGAAGCGAGGGTAACACGCGGATCTCCGCAGCCCATGCGGAAAACTGTGTGGAAAAGTGGCTCAGAGCAGCGCTGTGACGGCCTTCCAGGCCGGTTTGAGCGAACTGAACAGAAACCTGTGCAACTCTGTTAAGTCCATTGGAATCATTTGTTTGAGTGTTTGACTGTCGACGCGATCGAGCGCGGACTCGGACGACGACGGGGCTTTTCCACAGAAAGGCTGTTTCGGCCGTGTGACGGAGTCGCTAAATTCTTGCGACGCCGTCATTTGACTCTGAAACGAGAGGGGAAGCGGCTGGGTGGCGGGAGGGAAATCGGACCCGGAGGTGAACGGCGTGGGCGAGGCCAGGGCCTGCCCACGCCGGGTGCGCTCAGACTCCGGTCGTCTCGTCGTTCGCCGAGCAGACCGCCTTCAAGGCGTTCCACTTGGTGAGCTGCGCCGGGGTGAGCAGCGCCTCGAAACCGGTCTCGAAGGTGTTGCGGGCGGCGTCGATGCCCTGGGCGAGGGTGTGGATCTGCACTTGGAGAGCACCGATCGCGCAGGCGTCCGGGCTCGAGGCGTCGAGGTCCTCCTGGATCTGGTCGCGCAGGTCGCCGATCTGCTTTTGGATCGGATCGACCGTGGCCTTGAAGGCGGCGCGAAGATCCTTGACGTGTGCGTTCTGGTCGGCGGTCAGACCGAGGTAGCGCGCGATGGCGCGCGGGTCGTGGCAGCCGGGCAGGCCGCGCGGGGCAGCCGCCGGCTGCGCGCTGGCGGGACGCGCGGCGGTGAGAGCGGCGGTCAGCGTGAGAACCGTTGCGGCGGCGAGAGCGATTCGGGCGAGACGCTTTTGCATCGTCCATCTCCTCAGGTCTTTCGTGTCGATCGGAGCGCCGTGCGGCGCCGGCTTCATGTCATGGAACCATGCGGGAGCGATTTTCCTGCGGGTCGGTTTGGAGCGGAGCGGGAGAACGTGGCGGTCGGGGAGGCGATCGATTCCGCTGTGATACTTTGCCGGCCGTACCCCCCACAGCCCTGGAGGCCCGTCCCAACGCCATGGCAGATCCGCACGCAGTGTTGAAGCGCACGCCCCTCTTCGAATGTCACCGCAAGGCGGGAGCCAAGCTGGTGGATTTCGCCGGCTGGGAAATGCCCGTGCAGTACAGCGGGGTCATGGACGAGCACCACGCCGTGCGGCACGCGGCCGGTCTCTTCGACGTGTCGCACATGGGTGAGATCCACGTCCAGGGCGCGGGCGCCGAGGCGTACTTGCAGCGCATGACGCCCAACGACGTCACCAAGCTGCTGCCCGGACGCGCGCATTACAGTGCTCTCCTCAACGAGCGTGGCACCTATCTCGACGACCTCCTGGTCTACCGCCTGGCCGCGGACGAGTTCCTGGTGGTGGTGAACGCCTCGAACGCCGATGACGATTTCGCCTGGATGGCGAAGCACCCACATCCGGATTGCTCGGTGAAGAACGTCTCGGACCACTACGCTCTGCTCGCGCTCCAGGGGCCGAAGGCGGTCGAGATCCTGCAGCGCCACACCACCACCGACCTCTCGCAGATCAAGTACTACCGCTTCGCCAAGGGTCAGGTTGCCGGCCGGCGGATGATCCTGTCGCGGACGGGCTATACGGGCGAAGACGGCTTCGAGCTTTACGCCGAGCCGTCGGACGCGGCGCCGATCTGGGACCTGCTGCTCGAGTCCGGGCATGGCGACGGCCTGGTGCCGGCCGGGCTCGGCGCGCGCGACACCCTGCGCCTCGAAGCCGCGATGGCCCTTTACGGTCACGAGATCGACGCCGAGACGACCCCTTTCGAGGCCGGTCTGGAGTGGGCGGTGAAGCTGGAAAAGGGCGATTTCATCGGCCGTGACGCCTTGCTGGAGCAGCGCGAGACCAGCATTCCGCGGCAGCTCATCGGCTTCGAAGTCACCGGGCGAGGCATCGCGCGGCAGGGGCACGAGATCTGGGCGGGGCCGCGCGCCATCGGCAAGGTGACCAGCGGCACGTATAGTCCGACGTTCGAGAAGGCGCTCGGCATGGCCATGATCGAGCGCGGCGCGCTCGCTACGGGCGATGCGCTCGAGATCGACGTGCGCGGCAAACGCGTCGCCGGCCGGGTCGTGGATATGCCGTTCTACCGCCGCGCCAAGTAGCGCCCGGTACCCTTTTTGGCCTACAGTTCGGTTTAGCTTCGCTCGGAGTCCGGAGTGTCGATGGTGTGGACGGCGCGCAGTGCGCGCCGCCCATAGGCATGGGTTTCGCAGTGTGCCTGGGTTCGCAATCCCGTCGAGCTTCAAGCCGCGCCGAAAATTCTTCGGCCCGGAGCGACCCGAGGAAGGACAACGGAGGCACCATGAGGAATAGCCGAATTGCAGGACTGGTGATGTGGGCGGCATGCGGAACGCTGCTCGTGACCGGGGCAGCGCTCGAGGCGCAGTCCAACGCTCGACAGAGCGTCAAGCTCGTCAACTCCTTCGACGATCCGAACTGGCGCGCGACGCAGGCTGCCTGGCGCCCCTACTCGCGCGAGGAGATGCTGAGCGCGAAGTCACTGGACATCCCGGCGGTGAGCGAAGCCACCCTGCAGCAGTGGTCGCAGGAGCAGCTTTCGGGCGCGGTGTACGACACCAAGGGCGGCCCGCAGGCGGATCCGGGCGGCATGCCCGGTGGCGTCAAGGCGCCGGCCGTTGCGGCTGAGTTCAGCGTCGCCGATCCGGTCGCGGCCGCGCTCGGTCCGGTGGAGCGTCTGGGATACGGCTATCCGGCGCCCTACACCCGCTACGAGTCGTTCCCGAGCTACACCACGTATCCGTACAGCACCGTGGGCAAGGTGTTCTTCACCATTCCCGGCCAGGGCACGTACGTGTGCTCGGCGTCCTCGATCGGCGGCGATGCGGTCATCATCGCGGCGCACTGCGTGCAGGACGGCACCACCGGTCAGTTCTACACCAACTGGTCGTTCGTGCCCGCGTACAAGAACGGCGCGACGCCTTACGGTCAGTGGTCGGCCAACTACCTGTGGGTGAACGGCGCGTACAAGAACGGCAACGACGGCGACCTGCGCTACGACACCGGCGGCGCGGTGCTCAATCGACGCAATGGCCAGAAGCTCAGCTCGGTGGTCGGATTCCTCGGCTTCGCCTGGAACCAGAGCACGAATTCCACCTCGGCGCACTGGGCGCTGCTCGGCTATCCGCAGGCGGCACCGTTCAACGGCAAGCTGCAGTACGTCTGCCAGGCGTCCTATGCCTACAGCTACGGCGGCTCGTCCCCCAGCCCGATCGGCGTCGGCTGCGACCAGACCGGTGGCACCAGCGGCGGACCGTGGATCCGGAACTTCGCGGGCGTGGCGGGTGCGACGAACTACTGCAACGGCGTGAACTCGTTCCGCCGCTGCTTCGACGCCAACTGCAACAGTCTCTACACGCAAGAGCTGTTCTCGCCCTACTTCGACAACAGCACGAAGAAGCTGAAGGATTGTCTGGTGAACTCGACGCCGGGTCATCCGGCCAACAACGTCACCTGCGCCCCGAAGCCCTGATCCTCCGCTTGCGGCCGGCGGGGACACCCGCCGGCCGCGGGCCTTGCCATCTCCCTCTTGGAGTTCGCGCGTCAAACTGGGCCTCCGTCAGGCCCCTCGCAGCACCCCGC
>WBZN01001910.1_pt1 | contig 12035 bp, 10 predicted proteins | sample 5204281 | NCBI WGS metagenome assembly WBZN01 (sample SAMN12344347, study PRJNA552823) | activated sludge metagenome | biome: Activated sludge suspended growth; feature: Nitrification reactor; material: Wastewater; isolation source: activated sludge from nitrification reactor of wastewater... | reverse complement strand
CGGCGACCGGCTGATCGGTGTGGGCGTCGGTACCGCCGACCACGACATCCTGCTGGCGGCCAAGAGCGGCAAGGCGATCCGCTTCGCCGTCTCCGACGTGCGCGTGTTCGCCGGCCGCGATTCCGTCGGCGTGCGCGGCATCCGGCTCGAGGATGGCGACAAGGTCGTCTCCATGTCCGTGCTGCGCCATGTCGAGGTCGACCTCGAGGAGCGCGACGCCTATCTGCGCTACGCCATGGCCAAGCGCCGGGCCCTGGGGGATGTGGGGGGCGACGCGGCCGACGACGTCGAGGAGACTCCGGAAACTTCGGCGGTGATCGTCTCGCCCGAGCGGCTGAACGAGCTCGAGGTGCTGGAGGAGTTCATCCTCACCGTCACCGAGAAGGGCTTCGGCAAGCGTACCTCGGCCTACGAGTACCGGGTCATCGGCCGCGGCGGGCAGGGTGTGGCCAACATCGAGGTGACGCCGCGCAATGGCCCGGTGGTGGCATCCTTCCCGGTGGCCGAGACCGACCAGATCATGCTGGTCACCGATGGCGGCCAGCTGATCCGCTGCCCGGTGCACGACATCCGCATCGCCCGGCGCCAGACCCAGGGCGTCACCGTCTTCCGCGTCGCCGAGGGCGAGGCGGTGGTGGCCGTCGCGCATCTGAGCGACCTTGGCGACGAGAACGGCGGCGACGAGGGCAGCGCTGAAGATGGCGGCGATGCGGGAACGGAAGGCGAGTCATCGCCCGAGAGCGGGAAGTAGCGGAACGGGTCGAGGGGACGGGACATGGCCGACCAGCGCATTGGCATCTATCCAGGCACGTTCGACCCGGTGACCAACGGTCATGTCGACATCATCCGCCGCGCGGCGCGGCTGGTCGACCGGTTGCTCGTCGCCATCTCGGTCAATGCCGGCAAGGGGCCGCTGTTCTCCGTGGAGGAGCGCGCGGCGCTGCTGAAAGGCGAGATCGCCGACAGCAAGAACGGCCTCTCCGCGGCCATTGAAGTCGTCACCTTCGACAGCCTGCTGATGCACTTCGCGGAAAAGATGGGCGCCAAGACCATCATCCGCGGCCTGCGCGCCGTTTCCGACTTCGAATACGAATTCCAGATGGCGGGCATGAACGCCCGGCTCAATCCGGGCATCGAGACGGTCTTCCTCATGGCCTCGGAACGCAGCCAGTTCATCTCCTCCCGCTTCGTGAAGGAGATCCACCGGCTGGGCGGCGACGTCAGTTCCTTCGTCTCGCCCCGCGTGGTCGCGGCGCTCGGCCAGCGCTAGGGTCTGTTGGCGCCGCTGCTCCGCGTGCGGCTCAGGCGACCTGGTTCATCACCTCGGCGAAGCGGTGCATTTCGAGGTTCAAGCCTTCCGCCTGCTTGGACAACTCGCTGGCCGCGCTGAAGACTTCATTGGCCGCCGAACCGGTCTCGGCGGCCAGCTTGGTGACTTCCTGGACGTTCTGCGTGACGTCGGCGGTCCCGGAGGATGCCTTGGCGACGCTGGTGGCGATCGCGCCGGTGGCGGCATCTTGCTCCTTGACCGCGACTGCGATCATGGTGGCGATCTCGTTCACCTCGCCGATGGTCTTGCCGATGTCCCTGACCCCGGCAACGGTCTTTTCGGTGGCGCTGCGGATGGCGGTGACCTGCGTGATGATTTCCTCGGTCGCGCGCGCCGTCTGTCCGGCGAGTTGCTTGACCTCATGCGCCACCACGGCGAAGCCCTTGCCGGCTTCGCCCGCCCGTGCCGCCTCGATCGTGGCGTTGAGCGCCAGAAGATTCGTCTGATTGGCGATCTCGGTGATCAGGCCGACGATCTGGCCGATGCGTTGCGCGCTTTCCGCAAGGCTTTCGACCCGGCTGTTGGTTTCCCGCGTTTCCTGGACGGCGAGGCCGGTGATGTCGCTGGATCTGGCCGCCTGCTGGGCGACCTCCTTGATGGAGTCCAGCAGGGAGGCCGATGAGCTGGCGACAACGTCGACACTTTTCGAGGCTTCGCCGGCGCCGGTGGCCACCGCGAGGGCGCGCTCATTGGTGCCCTCGGCGGCACTCTGCATCGCGCGGGAGGTCGATTCGAGTTCCGTGGCGGCCGAGGCGACGGCGCCGACCACGTCCTTGATCTTTTCGGTGAGCTTGCGGGATTCGGCAACCTTGGTGGCCATGGATTCCGCCGCCGAGTTGATCCGCTTGGCGCTGACCAGAAAGCTGCCGACCATGCCGGTCTCGGAGATGCGGCGATAGAACAGGTTGCGCGCGACATGGTCCATGGCGGCGGCGGATTCGCGCAGGAAGGCGTCCGACCGGTCGATCAGGGCATTGATCGCCCACAGCAATTCGCCCAGGGCGCCGGTCTCGCGGATGTCCTTGATCCGCGCCTCGAAATCGCCATTCGCCACCTGCTGGCAGACGGCCAGGGCGCGCATGACGGCATCTTCGGATTCCGGTTCGCGGCGGCCGGATCCGAGTGCTGCAAGGGCGGCGAGGGCGACGATGGCGATCGCGCCGGAGAGGATCGGCGACGCGCCGGACAGGATGGCGATCACAGCCTGCCCCATGCCGGCAAGCGCCGCCAGGGCCAGCGCGAGCAGTCTAAACCGTGGCGATGAACTCGTCATAGCTGATGCCTTTTTCGCGAAGGATGCCAACAAGATGGCCGAAGGACTTCTCAAGGCCGGCGCGGCGGTCGGGGTCCCGATCCTCGATCTCCTTTAGCGCCGCGTAGAGCGGGACGACGATGTCACTCACCACGCGGCGATCGGGAACGCGGCGGTTGGAGTGATAGCCGATGACCTCGCCACCGCCGTTTACGCTGGGCGTCGCATGCGCCAGCACCCAGTAGAAATCGCCGGTCTTTGTCATGTTCTTCACGTAGGCGAAGATCTCGTGCCCCTCGCCCAGCCGGTTCCACAGCAGCTTGAAGACGCAGCGCGGCATGTCCGGATGGCGAATCAGGCTGTGCGGCTGGCCCAGGAGTTCGTGTTCCTCATAGCCGGAGATGCCCAGGAAGACGCGATTGACGTAGGTCATGTGACCCTTCAGATCCGTCTTGCTGACGATGATGTCGTCGTCATGGAAATGGCACTCGACATTCGTCGGCTGGACGACCTGGGCGAGTTTCCGCGCGACGGTTTGGCGCCGCGCCATAGGGCGCGGTTTGAGTATGCTGTCGAACATTTGGGGGTTCCTGATCGGGGCGTCGTGGCGCTGCGACGGGCCTCAGCTAGCGCGAACTGGCTACTTCCTTTGTCTATTTCTTCTGGCCAGTATTGGATGGGGTGGGTTACTCGCTGGTTAACAGTAAGTAAGGTATTCGATCCTGGTTGCCGGGTATTCCGCTCTATGTGCTAGGCTAGTGTGCACAAGGATATGCAGATGCAGGACTTCAGCCACCGGCAGAACGAGATCTTGGCCCTGGCGCGTTCGGCCGGGAAGGTCAGTGTCGACGACCTGGCCCTGCGCTTCGAGGTGACGCCGCAGACCATCCGCAAGGATCTGAACGATCTCTGCGACCGGCGGCTGCTCAATCGCGTGCATGGCGGCGCGGTCGTCGCTTCCGGCATCGAGAATCTCGCCTATGAGGCGCGGCGCTTCATCGCCGCCGACGAGAAGCGTGCCATCGGCAAGGCGGCGGCCGCCCTGGTGCCGAACCAGAGCTCGCTGTTCATCAATATCGGTACCACAACCGAAGAGGTCGCCGCCGCCCTCATGGGTCATGAGGAATTGCTGGTCATCACCAACAATCTGAACGTCGCCATGCTGCTGTACCGGCACCCCACCATCGAGGTGATCGTCGCCGGCGGCGTGGTGCGGCGGACCGACGGCGCCGTCGTCGGGTCGAGCGCCGTCGACCTGATTCGCCAGTTCAAGGTCGATACTGCGGTGATCGGCGCCTCGGCCATCGACGAGGACGGGGCGCTGCTCGATTTCGATTATCGCGAAGTGAAAGTCAGCCAGGCGATTATCGAAAATGCGCGGAAAGTGATTCTGGTGGCGGACCGCTTGAAGCTCGAGCGCGCGGCGCCGGTCAAGATCGCCCATCTCTCTCAAATTCATACATTTATTACGGATTCGCTGACCTCTCCGCAGTTGCGGGACCTGTGCGCGACGCACAATGTCGAGGTCGTCGAAACGGTCCCGGGCGGGGTTCCGGGGAGCGATTTTTCGGCAAGTTAACATTCATTTCTTTCGAATGAACCTAGTTGCGAACCTCTGATCGGTCATTTATGTTTCGCTTCAACTTCGATGCGAAACACAAATGGCACAGGCCATGACGCGCATCGGTCAGGGGGCGGATTGTCGAAGGTTTTCGACCTGGCCATCATCGGCGGTGGCATCAATGGCTGCGGCATTGCCCGCGACGCCGCCGGGCGCGGTCTTTCGGTCTTTCTCTGCGAGCAAGCCGACCTGGCGAGCGGCACCTCTTCCGCCTCCACCAAGCTGATCCACGGCGGATTGCGCTATCTCGAATATTATGAGTTCCGCCTGGTGCGCGAGGCGCTGCAGGAGCGCGAGGTGCTGTGGGGCGTCGCGCCGCACATCGTCTGGCCGCTGCGCTTCGTGCTGCCGCACCACAAGGGGCTGCGGCCGGCCTGGCTGCTGCGGCTCGGCCTGTTCCTCTATGACCATCTGGGCGGGCGCAAGAAGCTGCCGGCGACCAAGGTCCTGGATCTGCGCAGCGATGCGGCGGGCAAGCCGCTGAAGCCGGGCGAATTCGCCAAGGCCTTCGAGTATTCCGATTGCTGGGTCGAGGATGCGCGGCTGGTGGTGCTGAACGCCGCCGATGCCGCGCGGCGCGGCGCCGAGATCCGCACCCGCTGCCGGGCCTTGTCGGCGCGGCGCAGCGGCGATGCCTGGACGGTCAGCGTCGAGGACCTGGCCACCGGCGCCAAGGAGGAGATCCGGGCCAAGGCGCTGGTCAATGCGGGCGGCCCGTGGGTCGCGCGCGTGCTGGGCGAGGTGACGCAGGACCAGCCGACCGAGAACAAGGCCAAGGTCCGCCTGGTGCAGGGCTCTCACATCGTCGTGCGCAAGCTCTACGACCATGACCGCTGCTATATTTTCCAGAACACCGACGGCCGCATCGTCTTCGCCATTCCGTATGAGCAGGACTTCACCCTGATCGGCACCACCGACCAGGACTACGAAGGCCCGCTCGGCGACATCAAGGCGAGCCAGGCGGAGATCGACTATCTCTGCGGCCTGGCCAATTCCTATTTCGGCCGGCAGATCACGCCGGCCGACGTGGTCTGGAGCTATTCCGGCGTGCGGCCGCTCTATGACGACGGCGCCAGCGCGGCCCAGGCGGCGACCCGCGATTACGTCCTGGTGCTGGATGCCGGCGACAAGAAGCCGGCGCTGCTGTCGGTCTTCGGCGGCAAGATCACCACCTTCCGGCGGTTGGCCGAGCACGCGCTGGAGAAATTGGCGCCGCATCTCGACGCGCGCGCCGCGGAGCGCAAGGGCTGGACCGGGCGCGAACCGCTGCCCGGCGGCGACTTCCCGACCGACGGCTTTGCCGCCGAGGTCGACGGCCTGCTCAAGCGCTATCCGTTCCTGGCCCGCGCCCACGCCACGCGTCTTGTGCGCGCCTACGGCACCAAGGCGAAGGACATCCTGGGGCCGGCGCGCAGCGCCGCCGATCTCGGGCGCGACTACGGCGCCACCATTACCGATGCCGAGCTCGACTACCTGATGCGCGCGGAATGGGCCGAACGCGCGGATGATGTGTTGTGGCGCCGCAGCAAGCTTGGCCTGCGGGTGACGACGGAGCAGGCGGCGGCGATCGACGCGGCGATGCTGGCGCGCCGCGCGAATGCCGCCAGCGCCGACCGGATGGGGGCCTCGGCATGAGCAGTTTCCCGGAGCAACCGGCAAGCCGGTGACCCGGGCAGATCGGCGGCGCGGCAGCCCACCGTGCCGCCGATGAACGGACCCGCGCAAAACGCCCGCGGGGGATACCGGGCATGAGCATGGTCGTTCGGCCGGCAATGTGCGCTCCGGCCAAGCGCCAGGACTTCCGAAAAAGGCGCACGTGAGGAGGAAGCGATCATGGCGATACGTCACAGCGTGTCGTTGGCCGTCCTGATGCTGGCATGGGGTGCAGCCCCAGCGCTTGCGGACGAGGCAGCGGCGCAGAAGTGGATTGACTCCGAGTTCCAGCCTTCGACGCTCTCGAAAGACGAGCAGCTGAAGGAGATGAAGTGGTTCATCGATGCGGCAAAGCCGTTCGCCGGCATGGAGATCAACGTGCTGTCGGAGACCATCCCGACGCACGAGTATGAATCGAAGGTCCTCACCAAGGCCTTCGAGGAAATCACCGGCATCAAGGTCAACCACCAGCTGCTTGGCGAAGGCGAAGTGGTGCAGGCGGTGCAGACCCAGATGCAGACGAACCGCAACCTGTACGACGCCTACATCAACGACTCCGACCTGATCGGCACGCACTCCCGCCTGCAGAGCGCGGTGAACCTGACCGACTGGATGGCGGGCGAGGGCAAGGACGTCACGGACCCCATGCTCGACATCGACGACTTCATCGGCAAGTCGTTCACCACCGGTCCCGACGGCAAGCTGTGGCAGTTGCCCGACCAGCAATTCGCCAACCTGTACTGGTTCCGCAAGGACTGGTTCGACCGCAAGGACCTGAAAGAGAAGTTCAAGGCCAAATACGGCTACGAGCTCGGCGTTCCGGTCAACTGGTCGGCCTATGAGGACATCGCCGACTTCTTCACCAACGACGTGAAGGAGATCGACGGCGTGCGCGTCTATGGCCACATGGACTACGGCAAGCGCGCGCCGGATCTCGGCTGGCGCATGACCGACGCCTGGCTGTCGATGGCGGGCGCCAGCTCGCCGGGCCTGCCGAACGGCCGGCCGATCGACGAATGGGGCATCCGCATGGAGAAGGATTCCTGCAATCCGGCGGGCGCCTCGGTCAGCCGCGGCGGCGAGACCAACGGTCCCGCTTCCGTCTACGCCATCGCCAAGTGGGACGAGTGGCTGCGGAAATACGCGCCTCCGGGCGCTGCCGACTACGACTTCTACCAGTCGCTGCCGGCGCTGAGCCAGGGCAACGTGGCCCAGCAGATCTTCTGGTACACCGCCTTCACCGCCTCGATGGTGGCGCCGAAGGCGGACGGCAACAACACCGTCGACGACAGCGGCACGCCGCTGTGGCGCATGGCGCCGTCGCCGCACGGCCCGTACTGGAAGGAAGGTCAGAAGCTCGGCTACCAGGACACCGGTTCCTGGACGCTGTTCAAGTCGACCCCGCTGGAGCAGCGCAAGGCGGCCTGGCTCTACGCCCAGTTCGTCGTCTCCAAGACGGTGGACGTGAAGAAGAGCCACGTGGGCCTCACGGTCATTCGTGACAGCACCATCCGGCACAAGTCGTTCACCGAGCGGGCGCCGAAGCTGGGCGGTCTGGTCGAGTTCTACCGGTCTCCGGACCGGGTGAACTGGACCCCGACCGGCATCAACGTGCCCGACTATCCGAAGCTCGCCCAGCTCTGGTGGGAGAACATCGGTGACGTGAACTCGGGTGCCTTCACGCCCCAGCAAGCCATGGATCGCCTGGCGGAGCAGATGGATGACATCATGGCCCGCATGCAGGCCGCCGACGAGGCGAACAAGACCTATGGCGGCTGCGGCCCGCGCCTGAACGAGCCCAAGGATCCGTCCGAATGGCTCGGCAAGGCCGATGGCCCGCATGCCAAGCTGGAGAACGAGAAGCCGCAGGGCGAGACCATCGCCTATGACGAGCTGATCAAGCGCTGGACCAAGCAATAGCGCTTCGCGCTTGCGTTTGAGTTGCTCTACACTTCCGGCGGTTCCCGAGGGCGACCTCGGGAACCGTCCGGGTCCTTCCCAATCATCCTGGCGAAGCGGCGGGCATGAGCCTCGAGCTGAAACAAGTGGCGAAGAGCGTCGGTGGTGAAGTCCACATCCACCCGACGAACCTGACCCTGGAGGAGGGCAGCTTCAACGTGCTGCTCGGCACCACGCTCGCCGGCAAGACCACGTTGATGCAGTTGATGGCCGGCCTCGACCGGCCGAGCGGCGGCACGGTGCATTTCAAGGGCGCCGACGTGACCGGCGTTGCGGTGCAGAAGCGCAACGTGTCCATGGTCTACCAGCAGTTCATCAACTACCCGCATCTGTCGGTCTACGAGAACATCGCCTCGCCGCTGCGCGTGGCGGGCTATGACGATGCCAAGATCAAGCAGCGCGTGGGCGCGGCGGCGGAACTCCTGCGCCTGACGCCCATGCTGCAGCGGCGACCGGCCGAGCTCTCCGGCGGCCAGCAGCAGCGCACGGCGATCGCGCGCGCCCTGGTCAAGGATTCCGAGATGATCCTACTGGACGAGCCGCTGGCCAATCTCGACTACAAGCTGCGCGAGGAATTGCGCGACGAGCTGCCGCGCTTGTTCGCCGACCGCCATTGCATCGTCGTGTATGCGACGACCGAGCCGATCGAGGCGCTGCTGTTCGGCGGCCATACCGCGACCTTGCACGAAGGCCGGGTGACCCAGTTCGGCCCGACGGCGGAGATTTATCGCCGGCCGAGCGACCTCTTGAGCGCGCAGGTGTTCTCCGATCCGCCGCTCAACACCGCACAGGTCACCAAGAGCGGCAACCGGATCGCACTCGCCAACGGGACCTCGTGGTTGGCCAGCGGCCGACTGGCGGCGGCTCCGGACGGCGCCTATACGCTCGGCATCCGCGCCCATCACTTGACGCCGTTCCAGCGGGTCGGCGATGGGGTCAGCGTCGAGGGCCGCGTCCTTGTGGCGGAACTCAGCGGGTCCGAGAGCGTGCTGCATTTCGATTTCGGCGGCAGCACCTGGATCTCGCAATCGCACGGCGTGCATCCCTACGAGGTCGGCGCCACCGTGCGGGTGTTCATGGACATCGCCCATTGCTTCCTGTTCGGCGCCGACGGCAGGCTGGTCGGGGGGCGCGAATAATGGCCAGGATCAGCCTCGACAATCTGCGCCACAGCTATACCCCCAACCCGCAGACGCCCGAGGACTGGGCGCTGAAGCAGTTGAGCGTCGAGCTCGAGGATGGCGGCGCCTATGCGCTGCTCGGCCCATCTGGCTGCGGCAAGACCACCTTGCTCAACCTGATCTCGGGCCTGCTGCGGCCGACCCAGGGCCGCATCCTGTTCGACGGCCACGACATCTCCCATGCGACGCCCGAGGACCGCAACATCGCCCAGGTGTTCCAGTTCCCGGTCGTCTACGACACCATGACGGTCTACGACAACCTGGCCTTCCCGCTGCGCAACCGCGGCGTCCCCGAGGCCGATGTCGACCGCCGCGTGCGCGAGATTGCCGGGATGCTGGACCTGGCGCAGACACTGGACAAGCGGGCCGCGGGGCTCACCGCCGACGGCAAGCAGAAGATCTCCCTGGGGCGCGGCCTGGTGCGCTCCGACGTCAACGTCATCATGTTCGACGAGCCATTGACGGTCATCGACCCGCATCTGAAATGGGTGCTGCGCTCCAAGCTGAAGGAGCTGCACCTGCGTATCCGCCGCACCATGATCTACGTGACCCACGACCAGACCGAGGCGCTGACCTTCGCCGACAAGGTGGTGGTGATGAACAGGGGCGAGGTGGTGCAGATCGGCACGCCGGTGGAGCTGTTCGAGCGTCCGGCGCATACCTTCGTCGGGCATTTCATCGGCTCGCCGGGCATGAATGTGCTGCCCTGCGCGGTGGAGAATGGCCGCGCCACCTTCCAGGGCCTGGGCGTGGCGACGGCCGGCGCGCCCCCGGCCGCGGATGGCGGACTGGAGTTCGGCATCCGCCCGGAATTCATCCGCTTCGACGTGGCCGGCATCCCGGTCGAGGTGACCAAGGTGGCCGATGTCGGCCGCTACCGCATCGTCGAGACGCGGCACAAGGATCATCGCATCAAGCTGCTGGTGCCGGAAGGCCAGCCGGTGCCGAGCGGCAGCGCCAATCTGCGCTTCGATCCCCAGCACACGCATCTCTACCGCGACGGCTGGCTGGTGGGGTAAGGGCGATGATTGAAACGCAGAACAATCCCAAAGACACCACCTTCCCCCCTCGCGGGGGAAGGATGCGCAGGCTTGGCGAGCAAGGCGAGCCTAGGCGAAGCTGGATGAGGGGGCGCGCGCCTTCGGGCGCGCCATCGCGGCAGCGATATGACACTCGATCCAGCCAAAGAATATCGCCTCCGGCGATGGCGCACCCGCAAGGTGCGCTACCCCTCATCCGGCTACGACTAGGCTCTCTACGTTCGCCAAGTCTTCGCTGCCTTCCCCCGCAAGGGGGGAAGGGGATTGTGTTTTCTGCTGATGGGAACACGGCCCATGTATAAGCAGATCAACCAGAAGGCCTGGTTCCTCGTCGCCCCGGTGGTGATCCTGGTGGCGTTCAACGCCATCATTCCGCTGATGACGGTGGTGAACTACTCGGTGCAGGAGACTTTCGGCGACAACGTCTTCACCTGGGCCGGCGTCACCTGGTTCGAGCAGGTGCTGCATTCCGAGCGGTTCCACGACGCGCTGCTGCGGCAGATCATGTTCACCGCCCTGGCGCTCTTCATCGAGGTGCCGCTCGGCCTGATCGTCGCCCTCGCCATGCCGCGCAAGGGCGCCTGGGTTTCGGTCTGCCTCGTCACCATGGCGCTGCCTTTGCTCATTCCCTGGAACGTGGTCGGGGCGATGTGGAACATCTTCGCGCTGCCCGACATCGGCCTGATGGGCAAGGGGCTGAACGCCCTCGGCTTCGACTTCAACTACACCCGACAGCCGTTCAGCGCCTGGTTCACCGTGGTGCTGATGGACGTCTGGCACTGGACGTCTTTGGTCGTGCTGCTGTGCTATGCCGGCCTGGTGTCGATCCCGAACGACTACTACCAGGCGGCGAAAATCGACGGCGCCAGCGCCTGGTCGGTGTTCCGCTACATCCAGCTGCCCAAGCTCAACCGCGTGCTCACCATCGCCATCCTGCTGCGCTTCATGGACAGCTTCATGATCTATACCGAGGTGATCGTGCTGACCGGCGGCGGACCGGGCAATTCGACGACGTTCCTGTCGATCGACCTGGTGAAGACCGCGCTGGGCCAGTTCGACCTCGGCCCGGCGGCGGCGATGTCGCTGATCTACTTCCTGATCATCCTGCTGCTGAGCTGGCTGTTCTACACGCTCATGACCCGGAACGAGGCGAAGTGATGCGCAAGCGTTCGCTGATCCCGATCGTCTACATCGTCTTCCTGATGCTGCCGATCTACTGGCTGGTCACCATGTCGTTCAAGTCGACCAACGAGATCCTCGGCGGCTTCACCCTGTGGCCGCGGGATTTCACGCTGGCCAACTATGCGGTGATCTTCACCGATTCGACCTGGTACATGGGCTATGTCGCCTCGCTCGAATACGTGGTGATCAACACGATCCTGTCGGTGGCGGTGGCGCTGCCCGCCGCCTACGCCTTTTCCCGCTACCGCTTCCTCGGCGACAAGCACCTGTTCTTCTGGCTGCTGACCAACCGGATGGCGCCACCGGCGGTCTTCGCGCTGCCGTTCTATCAGCTCTATTCGGCGGTGAATCTGTTCGACACGCCCTGGGCGGTGGCGCTGGCGCATACCCTGTTCAACATCCCGCTGGCGGTGTGGATCCTGGAAGGCTTCATGTCCGGCGTGCCGAAGGAGCTGGACGAGACCGCCTATGTCGACGGCTATTCCTTCTGGCGGTTCTTTTTCAGGATCTTCATGCCGACCATCGCGGCCGGCATCGGCGTCGCTTGCTTCTTCTGCTTCATGTTCTCCTGGGTGGAACTGCTGCTGGCCAAGACGCTGACCTCGGTCGCCGCCAAGCCGATTGCAGCCCTGATGACCAAGACGGCCAGCACCTCCGGCTACCAGCTCGGCCTGCTGGCGGCGGCCGGATCGCTCACGCTGATCCCCGGCGCGGTGGTGATCTATTTCGTGCGCAACTACATCGCCAAGGGCTTTGCCCTTGGTCGCGTCTGACGAGGGGGAGGAACGCGATGGACGGCACCTCACTCGTATCGTGG
>WBZN01001771.1_pt1 | contig 12036 bp, 8 predicted proteins | sample 5204281 | NCBI WGS metagenome assembly WBZN01 (sample SAMN12344347, study PRJNA552823) | activated sludge metagenome | biome: Activated sludge suspended growth; feature: Nitrification reactor; material: Wastewater; isolation source: activated sludge from nitrification reactor of wastewater treatment... | reverse complement strand
TACAACCACCACCGCTTTCGAGGCATCCAACGCTTCTTCAATGACCTCGGCGTACGACCGCCCGACGGGGATACGCCGATCCCACCAGACCGACCAGCCCTTTCGCTCCAAGACCTGCGCCAGGGCCTGCACTCGGCCCTTATCTTCGCTGGCATAACTGATGAAGAGGTCACTCATGATACAAAACCTTGGGGCGGCCCATTGAGACTTCGCGTTATTGGAATGAGTTTGTCGTGCCAATCACCGAGACCACTTTCCCACCATTGTCCATACAGGGATCATTTCCGCTTCAGAATGCATGCATACTTCGCCGCAATAGGCTCCTCATCGCCGCAAGTATTGAGGTCTTCTGGATAGTCACGACTCCCCCAAGGCTCACAGATGATGAACTCCTGGAAAAGACCTTTGATATCTTCGAGAGATAATTGATGCCTCGGGACAAAAGGCGCTGCAGGGGGTAGGCCAATCAGCTGACCGGAACCAGTCCTTGAAAACACATTGAGCACAAACCATTTCTTACAGATACGATTTATCAATTCCGCATATGCTCCCCAGTTAGCTTTGGGAACTTCATGGAAACACATCCAATCTATAACTAGATCATACTCGGTCAACACATCGCTCCCTTCCCTACTCAAGATATCTAGCTCACAAAACTCCACCACACACCTAAGGTCGCGATCTTCTCTTTTCTTAGGAAATCCCTCATTAGTAGGCCAAGGCTCTGTCTTCGCCTTGACGATTTCCAGTAGTGCTTTTGCATCACGCACGGCATTCGAAGCGAAATCAATACCAAGCACCTTAACATCGTCTCGATTCAGATCTGGGTTATCTAGAAGCATTGTCAAAACACCATAGCCACGCCCACAGCCAATATCGAGTATGCTATGTACCTGATCTAGTTTTACTTGCGACAAAATTTCTTTCACGAACAGTGATTCCCTATTACACGGAAGCTGTTCCCACGGGGTAGGCCCTTGTCCATATACAGTCTCAAAACTTTTCTTTAGCTGGCCAGGATTAAGAAGTGTCGTTAGGTATGACGCTTCATGCTCCAGATACCTTAATGGTGTTTGATACGGCCCAAGTTGTTCACCAGCCAGGAAACGGACCCTCATCGATTGTGTAAATGGCGTCAAGAATCCGCATAAACCAAAAGTCCAACATTGATTCTCCCGACTCCCCCGTGAGGTTACCTTAAACATGGCTAGTTCAGGCATTAGGTCAGAGTGGTCCGAAAATAAGGGCTCTAATTTATTTATATCTGTATCTCTTAGTACATAGTAAAGGGCATCAGCTTTTTCTTTTGAGTGCAATTCTCTTATGAAGTTTTCCAACAGCGGCACTCCCACGAAATCACATTCTCGAAATTCCTCCTCAGATCCGATTGGATAAAACAAGAAGTCCTCAATATTCCTTAACCGACCGCCCTTCTCATAAGAAGCATCAGTGTCTGCTCCGAAGCGAAACTTGGCAGTCGCTTGGAATAGGTGTTTGGCATGAAGGGTTTCAAACTGACGATACCTAATTGGCTTTTCAAAAATATGTAGCTTAGTGCAGTGGCGGAGATGGCCAATAGTCTCACAGAATGGGAGTTTCTTGCTGGCATTCCCGGAGCAGGTATCCTCCTTGACTAGAATGCAGCGTTTAAGACGGACCCTATTCCGCAATTTATCCATTTTATGCAAGTAATCGCTAGAACTTGTCCAAGTGTGGCTAATGTATTCCGGATATGGATGTGATGAGAACTCAGCCTGAGGCCAGTTGTAGAACTGTTCGGGCAACATCGCTGTCACAAAAAACAGCGTGACCTCTTTCTCTGGAAATTTTTCAATCAACATATTAAGACAGGCTGTCACAGATTTCGTATAGGATTCCGACGTGGTGAGAAATTCTCTAATGCCTTTGATAGGCTGCCCAGCCTCAATACACACCTTAAGCATTTCCGTCCAGCCAAGAGCCACTGTTGGCTCGCCAGTTGATTGCAAATCTGCTAGTGACTCAAGCCACGCCTGTTCATGCAACCTAAATGTTTGGCGAACTGCTCCAACTGTTTCCCCTCTTAACTCTTGCCCCAAATTGGAGAAAAGCTTCTCCGATATACCATCACAAGATGTCAAGTTACTTTCTAGCTTCTCGGAAGGGATCGCATCACAAGGCGTCGCCGCCTTAGGCATGCCAATAGTCTTGGCTAGATCGCTGATAAAACGATCGAACATGGTATGGGACTTGTCCAGTTGCCAATCCGTTAAATGCGCGGTGTGTAGGTGCTCAAATTCTAGTGGGCTTTGGACGTCTTGTAGCAACTTCACGGGGAACAACACACCCCGTTTCATCCCATTCCGTGCCTCGTTATTCACCCAGTCTGATTTGATCGAGGCGAGAGTCCACACTACGATCACAGCCTTTGCAGAATTTAATGCCTTCGCGATAACCCCAGGAAATGCTCCGCCTGTGGGTATATCGCGGTCCCACCAAACAGACCAACCTTCTTTCTCCAGGGCCTGCACCAAAAGTTGAACACGCTTTCGATCTTCATTTGCATAACTGATAAAGATGTCACTCATCCCAGTAGCCTCATTACAAATTTTAGTGCGTTGACACCTAATTGCCCCGCGGCCATGGAAAGCAAAACGGCCCAAGTGTAGCCATCTTACGTACTAGAGTCTAGTCGGCATCAGACGGGCATAGACGATATTAGTGCAAGGGCACGTGATTTCAACTCACATCGCCATAGCACTCAGTATGCCAGTGCCGAAATTTCAGATTTATTTAGCAAATTCAGAGCTGGCTCTGTTGCTGAACAATGTCGGCCAACTCCTCTCTGCCGAGATGTATCTGATTTGATACGGGGTGTATCTTTTTTGATTCACGAGAACATGGAACTTGCCAGTATGTAGCGCCAACCCCTCTCTCGTTCTACGAGAGGCCTATGCTATGCAAAAGCGGCATACTTGGACAAGATCAGCACGCACGGACATGAGATCATCTGGGACGAGCACTATAGATTGGGATTTTCCGGAATCGCCAGCGTGAAATACTTGCCGCGTTCTTCGTAGAGGATCCGTGAATCCGTGAGATCATCAAGAATTGGCTTGAGGATCGTATCACTGCCATCGGTTCTGTCCGCTACCGCTATTCGGATCTGCTCCATGCTTTTGCCCGCCTCATTGCAGATCTCGATCACCAACGCTGCCAGCCCTTCATACCGCCTGCGCATTGGCTGTTTTGGATTCCGCCCGTCGTAGATGGTCACATAGTTTGGAGCCTTCGAGTAGTACAGAAACGGCTTATCTCCAGACCGATGCATCCGCTGCCAGTTTTCGATCGCCGCGACAAGTTCTTGATACAGGTGTGGATCCACTGGCCAGTTGTCGAGTTCATACTCAAAGTCGTATGCGATCATTTTCAAATCCACCTGTCGCGCGTCATACACATACTCGTAGGCCATTCCCGGCCCGGTGATGCGGATACCGTACTCATGCGGTCTGGTGAAGTAGGGACTGAAGCGCTGGAGCCAGAACTTGCCGGTCGCTTCCGGCGGCTGCAGATGAAACAGTGAAGGGATGAGATCGAGTTGGCGCTGGTAGTCTTCGTTGGTCTCGCCTGGGAACCCCAGCAAGATATTCCACGACACCATCACGTGATAGTACTGACTCCACTTGAGGCAGACAATGTTCTGCATCGGCGTGGCTCCCTTGTCCATCGCCCCCAGCTGATTGAGGCTCAGGCTTTCCAAGCCGGGCTGCATACATTTCACCCCGCCGGCTGCCAAGGTCTTGATCTGGCGCTTCTGCAAGTTGCTCTTGGTCTCGATAAACACGTCCAAGTCGCAATGGTCCGCCGCGAGCCTGCCAAAGAGATTCTCGATGTACCCCATGTCGATGATGTTATCGACGAGACGAAACCGAACAGCGTCGTAGCGTTGTGAGAGGTCGGCGATCTCCCGCAGCACTTGGTCCGGCGCCTTCGCCCGGAACTTCATACTCTGTGCGTTGAGTCCACAGAACGTGCAGTGATGTTTTTCACCCCACCAACAACCGCGTGAGCCTTCATACAAGAGAACACGATCCAACCCCTGCGCCTCTTGACCGAGCTCTGCAAGCAGGTGATAGTAGTCGTCATAATCAGGCGGACCGGTCGTCGCAAAATCTGAAAAGAGCGAGGGGTTGGGCGTGAACATGATCTTCTCGCCTTGGCGGTACGCCACGCCATTCGGATAGTCCTCTGTCTTGCCGGCGAGAACCTGCCGAACCAACGCAAGAAAGCTCTCTTCACCTTCACCGACGACGACATGATCGAGAAAGGGGAACGCTCGGAAGTACTCATGACCCATCTCGCCATCGTAGTTCGCACCGCCGAAGACGATCACGACATGGGGGTAGAGATCCTTGATCAACTTGGCCATGGTGAGACTTGCCACGTTCTGATCGAATGTCGAGGTAAAGCCGACCAGCTTGTATTGGCCCCAATCAATCGACCGTAGCGCCCAGGTCAAAAACTGAGGAGCAATACGCGTGGCCATTTCTTCGAAATAGCCAACCGGCTTACCACACTCTTGCGCCGCCTGCTCAAAAACCGGCTTAAAGACCTGTGGGTACTCTGCCCGCTTCGGGTTGTCTTTGAACAAGAGAGAGGAAAACAACCACTCACCAAACAGGGCTCGTTTCTCACAGATCGACTCGTGCAGCTCAACACCGATCAAGTGAGCAAACCGGACGTTCAAGTGGTGACAGTCGACGGGCATTCCGTTGGACTTGAGCAGCGCGGAGAGTGTGCCGAGTTGAATGGAGGGATACTTGGCATAGCTGAATGGCATGTTGACGAGCGCGATTTTGGTTTGGTCGCTCATCCGATGCCTCGTACGATTACGCCGCTCAAATCTTGTCAAAAAACCGTTAGTCCTGAGCTCTTCGACTGGCTCAGAGCAGGCTTGCGAAGGGCGCGTGACTTCAGAAAACCCAGTTCATGGTTCGACAGGCTCACCACGAACGAAAAACTTTTAAATGACTTCTAGCTGACTGCAGCCTTGAACGGCTCAAACTCTCGATCGGCTTTTGCTGCGAGGTAGAAGTCGCTCTCGGTCAGGCCATTGATCTTGTGCGTCCAGATCTCGACTTTGCATTTACCCCAGGCAAGATACAGATCTGGGTGATGACCTTCGACCTCGGCAACGGCACTCACTTTGTTCACAAAGGCCAGCGCTTGCGCAAAATCTGGGAAGGTAAACAGCCGTTCGAGATGTCCTTGCCCATTGAGCGTCCACCCTCTCCCAAGTTCCTTGAGCAAGGCCTGTGCACGATCATTCGGTACCGGTGGCACACCCCCGCGACAGGGGATACATTTATTGTCCGCCAGAGCCATGGTGTCCTCCTTCAGAGAAAGCTACCAAAACATTGTAAAGGGGCGTGGAGACGAAGGGCAAGGTGGACGGCTTATTGTTCTTTCGTGTGATCCTGTACACAGCGAAAGCCCAAGTTCAGATCCCACCCTGTAGCAAAACTCCGCCCCGACCTGAGCGGCGACATGATTCGCATTGGATCTACTACGGTTGCCATCCCTCCACGAGACACCATAAAACCGGGATCAGACTCAATAGTCGTCCACTCAGAGGCGTTTCCTGCAAGGTCATGAATTCCATAAGGACTCACCCCATCTGGCCGACTGCCGACCGGAGCAACTTCTTTCTCGTTCCAGACAGCAAGGAGTTTCGTTGGGGGCTGGTTACCCCATGGATACTTTCGCCCATCTGTCCCTCGCGCTGCCTTCTCCCATTCCTGTTCTGTAGGCAGCCGCTTCCCATAATACGCACAGTATTCAGCTGCATCCTGTCCTGTAACATGCACAACCGGCCGATTACCGCTACTCTCTTTTTCTATCTGCTTATGCCAGTCCTGCGGAAGCACGTGCACCGTGGCTTGCTGAAAAGCGGCATATCGATCTATCGTGACTTCATACTTATCCATATAGAAAGATGACAGCTCTATTCGTTTCGGTGGAGCTCCATAAGCTTGATCCCCAAATAAAAACGCTCCCTTCTCCACCAGCATCATCGGAGCTCCATCCTTGCCGATCGTCTCACGGGACAGCTGCTCCTTTTTAACCTTTTCTTTAGGTGAATGCTTGGCCACATTTGGAGTCGCGTCAAGCGAGACCCCCCATCCTCGTAGAGCCAGCCTCAGAATCGGAATCGACACCGCATAACCATACGAGGACAGCACTTCCGTCACCACGCCAACGACCAGCCCATTCCACAGGACGGGACCGCCGGAATTGCCCTCCGCTGCTGCGCCGGAGAACACCAGATATTCGCCTTCTTGCCCTGTCACCACGCCAGGCGTCACCGCCCATGGAACGGCAGGCATGCGTGGGAACCCGATCACCATGACTTCTTCCCCACCATTGATCTCGAAATCTACGCTCATAGAAAGCGCCTTGATCCCTTGCGGCAGATCCCCCAGAACCACTAGGACGGCCATGCCGCGTGGGTCGCCCCCCTTCGTGCCCTTAACGTGGGCGGAAAAATGTTTCGAATCTTGACCTCGAAAGGCCACCTTCGGCTGCGGGTCCCCCTCGATCACATGCGACGCCGTTACGACGTACGCCGCATTCTTCTCAATCCGCACAATAAATCCGGTCCCAACCTTGGTCTTGCCATCGGACTGCGCGGTGATCTTCACCACGCCTTTTTTCAGCTCGTCGATCTGTTGCGCGGCGCCGGCGGTGGGGCTTGCAAGAAGGCCCACCGAGAGGGCAACCATGAGCACTCGTGTCAGATCAAAACCAATCATGACCTGTGAATCACCTTGGAGAAAAGGAAACAGGGTCAAAGTAAAAAGGTTATTTTGCATCCTGGGCGCAACGAAACCCTAGATTGGAATACAGCTCCGATGGAGAGTTGAAATTTCGTGTAGCAGACCGAGCGGTGTCATGTTCATACCATGACCCGCCACGGTTCACCCGAGAATCGCCATGCGAAGGTCCCTTTGGATTTCGTTCCGGACTGTTCTCGTAGCTGCCATAATAGTCTGAGGTCCATTCGGAAATGTTGCCAGCTAAGTCATGAAATCCAAACGGGTTAGGCTCGAAGGAGCCAACTGGTGCGGTGCGGATATATCCATCGTCATAACCGCTGAAACCAAACTTCCGTTGTGGATACTGCCGCTTCAGTGATTCATCATCAAGATTCTCTACACGGAGGGAGCCGGGGCTACCATTTCCCCACCAATATAGCGTTTCTGTACCAGCACGTGTCGCATATTCAAACTCTGCCTCCGTGGGAAGGCGTTTCCCAACCCAACGACAATAGGCTTGCGCATCGTTCCACGAGACCGAGACGACCGGATGCTCCTCTCGTTTCGAATCAAATACAGTCTCACGGCCTTCCGGTCTCAGCCAGTTAGCTCCATTAACGTCTGCTGCTATTCCTGCAATGGTGAACGCCCAGGCCTTGCCTGTTTGTTCCGCTGTGGTGTGGTAACTGTTTTGCTGAACAAACTGTTGGAAGCGGCGATTGGTGATTTCGTATTTGTCCAGATAGAAGGTGCTGAGCACCACTCTGTGACGAGGGAGTGCCGTCCATGCTGTTGGGTCATCCGAGGAGCCCATCCAAAACTCCCCCGCCGGAACTAGCACCATCGGCGCACCGTCCTTGTCGGTGATTTCGCGGCTCTGTGTCGTGGACCGTGGCTCCGGTGTGGTCGGACTGCCGCCAGGAGACGTGACCTGTGCAGTTCCTCTTTCCTCTTCCAGTGGAACTCGGTTGCCATCGAGATACTCCCGTATGCTGCTGGCCGTGACTGCCAGACCGTACTTCGTGGTACCGGCTACGAGCCCAACTACTTTCCCATTTTGGAGCATCGGTCCCCCAGAACTGCCCTCATCCACGTTCGCGTCAACCTTCACGTGCCGCCCTTCTCTTCTTGCGATACTTCTTTTCAAGACAGTCCAGTCGCCGGCGCTACGGGGATGCCCGATCACAACAATGTCTTCACCCCCTGATAATCGCACAGCTGTGGCGATCGGAAGAGCGGTAATTCCAGAAGGAACGTTGTCCCTCCCCTGAATCATCAGCAGAGCAAGGCTCGTCACTTCCTCGCCTTCTTTATTGACCACCGTGGCGCGCACGGGGGAAGGCTTCGTGAAAAACTCGACCTTTGGCTGGGGATCACTCCCGAGGACGTGAGCGGCGGTCACGACATAGACCGCGTCCCTCTCCAGTCGCACGATAAACCCTGTGCCAACCATGCTCATGTCCTTCGTCTGTGCAGTGATCTTCACCACACCTCTCTTAAGTTCGTCGATCGTCTGTGCTGCGCTGGGAATGGTTGCACCCAGGATGAACGAGAGGAGACTGAGACTACGCAGCCATCTCACGAAATTCACCATACCTCCTTCAGCAACTTCCGCGCACCGATCAGGGTCGGGACGACCCACGCCAGAATGGCCAGCAGTGCCACAAGTTGAGTGTTATGCAAGAGTTCATCGTAACGCGTCAATCGATGATCCCGCTGAAACTCTCCGGACATGCTGGCCACATGCCCGACACGACCATCCAAAACCAGCCGGATACCAGGAGACGTCGTCGACCATTCTACCTGCGTGATGACAACGCGATCGAGGTCATCGATTGCCAGCAGATCGGGAGATACTATTTTGACCGCCATGAGGTCGGCATAATCCGGATACGTGATGAAGGCTTCTTGTTTTTCGGTCAAGGTCGACACTGGCAGTCCAACGCGATTTTGCTTAAACAGATTGATTGCGTTGATGGGAATGCTGGTGCCCCCTTCGAGCGCCTGGGTGGCGCCTGCGACGGGACGAATCGAGACCGCCAGGGCCTTCGCCTCACCCTCCACTATCATGCTCGGATTTCCGGCTTTGGGCGACACGCGATAGATGCGCCCAGTCGATTCCGAAACAGCTGGAGCAGTCACGCCCTGGACCGTCGTGTGGTGCGGCATGACCCAGTAGGTCGAGGCTGGTGTGAGATTAGCCTTCGGCGTTTCGGCGAGGATTTCCGCGGTAACGGACGCCCTTGCTCCACCTCCTCGATGAAGGATGACCGTGGAGCCTCCGACCACAGACACCGCGTCTAGGCGACCGGCTGGCGCGATCCCTGTCTGCCTGGTATTCGCTGTTTGGGGGTCAGCTTGAATGGTCACGGTCGGCTGCAATGCGGCCTCTCCGGCCACGAACTGCAGCGAATCCTGCGTGAGCCGGGTTGGTTGCCAGACTACATCCAGGAAGGTATTCTTCACGACATCATATTGTGTTGGATCGGCCGCGTCGACGGACTTGGGGCTCATAGATATCTTTGCAAACCGGCTGAAGATGACGGCCTCGACATCGAGCGGGCCCATAATATTCTTCCATCCACCTTCGATTTGGCCAACTTTGAACTGGACTCGGTCTACCACCAGCTCAACCCGCACGTGAGTCGGCACGCGCCACATCATTAAGCCAGCCACAAGAGTTGCAACTAACAACGTCGGCACAATGAGCCAGAGGTACGGACGGAGTCGTGCTCGCGCGGACGAGCGCTCGGCGTCCGGGGTCGGACGAGGCTCCTTCAACGCAGCGCCAATGTCTCTCAACAGCTGATCGTAGCCGGGGTGGCAGTCTCCTTCGTGCCATCCGATCAACGACTGTACCTGGCGGAGGCCAAAACCGAAGGGCGGCTGGACGTCTTCAATCCGGATCGGAAACAGAATGTTTCGATTCTTAGCGTCGCCGGCCTCTTCCCTGACCCATTCCTTCCCGATGGAATGACTGGACCAAACAACCACCACACAAGAGGCCGCCTGTAGAGCACTCCAAATTGCGTTGTCGTAGGTCTGTCCGGTTGGAATCTGTCGATCCCACCAGACAGTCCACCCCTGCCCCTCTAAAGTTCTCGCAAAGGATTCCACCCAGGGCCGGTCCTCGCTTGCATAGCTGATGAAGACCTGACTCACTCTCGTTCCACTCCGACCGTCATCCGACGGTTCACTCGCGAGGTCTACTGCACCACCGGTTGATGATAGAACTGTACCGTTTGCTTAAACTGCTGGTTGTTATTGAGGAAATATCCAGATACGACGAGATGATAAATGCCTGCTGGCACAGACCCCGCCGGCCACCGTATCGACACCGGCTGATCTCCCGCAGCAAGCGGGACGGCGCTACTCCAGATCGGTCTGTCACCCGTGGCCCTAAAAACCTCGACCTTCATTCGCGCATCGCTGGCCGGCTTCATAGTGAAGAGATACGCCGCCACGGTAGACGGTAATCTGGTGTGATAGAGGATTGCCGGCGCAATCAGTTCATTCGCTGATGGCTGACCGTCCTTGAGACGTGTCACAATCCCGAGATTTTCGATCGGGAACTTGGGATCGATCTGCCGCAACACATCACCGGTAGGCCAACTGAATTCATTGAAGCCGACCTTCCAAGGACTTTGAGGGACGACCTTGTCCAGCCAATAATAATGTTCGTACCGCTGCTCCCTCACAGTGAGGTGAACTGAAACCGGATCTTTCAAGAAGAAGCGCACTCGCAGCGTCGGAGGCAGCACGCTTGTTGCTTCCCGAAAATCCACGAGTACGGAAAGCAGTTCGAGATCATAGCCGGTAACTGGCTTGGGTTTGACTCCTTCGGAGCGGTCACCACGACTTTGATAATCCAGGTTGGTTTGTGCCCAGAGCACCTGAGTCAGTGACAAGAGTATGACAGCGAGAACTATTTGCAACAACGTGCGAGCCATGAATACACCACAGAGACCGGTCAAGAATGGACTACGTGGGTCACCTCAATTTCGGCGGTAGTGTAGTCCAGATGCTGTAGGGAATCTAGGGTAGAAATAGGGGAACTACTCAGCCTCGTCCAGCGCTCCACCAGACTTGGCCAGATCGTCAAGTTTGACCTTGTCCGGATTGAACTTCTGTGCGGCCTGCGTCATCCGGTCAAGGGCTTCATCGAAGGACAAGGGCGGAGCCTCTTTAGAACGGAACCGAATGGGATTCACGCGGGCGACGACAAAACTCTTGAGATAGGGACTCGTCAACCCCTTGGCCTTGAGCGCTTCGACTTGTTTCACGACGAGCTCATCTAGTTCCAATACCGTTTTCGCGCGCTGCTGACGAATGCTCAGCCCAATATGCAGTGGCTTCTGTAGAAAGTCGTCTACTCGTTTCAGGACCGGATGGTAGGCACCCCCGCTGAATCGAGATCGCTCTTCATAACAGAGCCCCAGCGTAATCAGTGCCGGCTCCTCAAACTCCAACGCATAGGTTTCTTCCGTGGCATGATCAAGGTGCGCCAGCTCCCGGTACATCCGAATGACCTCCAACGCCTTCTCACGGAGATTATGGGCTTTCTCCGTATTCAACGCGAGAATCTGATAGGCCGCCGACGGTTCGGGAACCACGAGTGCAATGATGCTCTTCGCCCCCAGTGTCCGCATGGCGGACAGGCGATGATTTCCGTTCGGCGTCCAATACTTGGCCACATGGTCAGGTTTCGGGATGCGGACCGCAATGATGGGATCAAGAAAGCGACCGATCTTTCCGATGACCCCTTCCAACTTTCGGACATGGGTATCGGAAATATTCCGTTGATAGGGCGTCGGCTCCACAAGATCGATCGGCAGTGCCGCGAGGGCCAGCCAGTGGCCACCATAGGGTTCGCGATAGATGGAGAGGACTTTCCCCCTATCCTGCTCGATCGCTTGATGCAGCTCCGCGACAACTCTCGGTGGGGCAGCCGCCAGCAAGTCGCTTGCCGTCAGGCCGATCGATGTACCGCCTGGTTTCCGACGTCGCTTGGTTCCCTTGGGCAACGAAACCTTCTTCGATTTCTTGTCAGTCACGGCGCAATGGTAGGACAGCGGAAGAGTAAAAGAAAGCCCCGCGCAGAAACAACCTGTGCATCAGCCGGTTCTGATCAGGTCTCTCGAAGGGTAACCAGAGAACGGGTTACAGGCTGTTCACAAAGACTTAGTTCTCACCCGCCCACCCCAGCGCGCCAAGACGCGCCGTTCACCGCACAAGGCCATAG
>WBZN01000939.1_pt2 | contig 12037 bp, 11 predicted proteins | sample 5204281 | NCBI WGS metagenome assembly WBZN01 (sample SAMN12344347, study PRJNA552823) | activated sludge metagenome | biome: Activated sludge suspended growth; feature: Nitrification reactor; material: Wastewater; isolation source: activated sludge from nitrification reactor of wastewater... | reverse complement strand
CCAAGGAAGGATCCGTGATAAAACCAATTTTTGACATGCCAGCTTTGGCCGCCACACTCATGACACGAGCGACATGTTCATAATGCGATAATTTATCAGCTTTGATATGCAACTCCGTTTTGGGAGTCTGAGTTACAGTAGCTGCAAAACGCGAAGGCAGCTGTTCGAACTGAACCGTTTCACCATTCCAAAACAAACTTCCATCAGCACGAATTGCCAGTTCGACATGCTCAGGCTGAGTAAAATTGGGATTGCTCTCCGCCTTGGGAAGATCAATTTTTACAGAATGTGTCAGCAGTGGCGCTGTAATAATGAATATGATCAACAATACCAGCATCACATCAACCAGTGGAACCACATTGATTTCCGACATGGGCGCCTGACGTCCGCTGTCCTGCATGCTTCCAAATGCCATTATTGTCCTCGCGCAGTGATGGAGTTTTCGTTATTCTGTTCGATCAATGGCTGCGATGCCACAGAAGCATCCTGATTATCACCAACGGTAAGCAAAATGAACAGATCATGAGCGAATGCTTCCAGGCGAGCAAGCCAGATACGATTGCGTCGCACAAATGCGTTGTATGCCAATACTGCAGGAATAGCCACTGCAAGTCCCAACGCCGTCATGATCAAGGCTTCACCAACCGGACCAGCCACTTTATCGAGCGTTCCCTGCCCTGACAGTCCGATTTGAATCAACGCGTGGTAAATGCCCCATACCGTGCCGAACAAACCTATATAGGGTGCGGCAGAACCAGCCGTGGCAATCAAGGTCAAACCGTTTTCGATCCGCGTTGCTTCCTGATCGATTCCATTACGCAGCGTCCTTGTCAGAAATTCACTCGTACCACCTGCCGCTGCCAACTTATGCGTTCCATGAATCTTGGAATCTGCTGCGGCATCGATACCCAGTTTGGCCAATTCAGCAAAAGCATTATCGGGAGCAGCATTCTTAAACTCCACATTAACAGCTTGCAATGAGTCAAAACTCCAGAAATGTGTCAAAAAAGCTTCCGCACGTCGCTTCGCCATAAAATTACCAACGATCTTGGTAATGATCAAATACCAGCTCGCAATCGAGAGTGACACAAGCAGCACCAATACACTCATTCCGACTCCATCTATCTGGTCGAGAAAATGAGAAAAACCCAATCCTTGTTCCATTCCTTAATTTCCTTGCAGGACAAAATTGAAAGGTTGCAATGCAACAGCTCGCACTGGTTGTCCATTCCGTAGCGAAGGATTGCACTGCCAGCCTTTTACTGCGGTTAATGCAGCCGTATCGAGACGCTCATAACCGCTACTGTTGATAACTTTGGCATCGTCTATGCGTCCCCTTTCATCCAGCTCCACACGCAGTACCAATTTACCTTCTTCGCCCATCCGCCTTGAAATAGCAGGATATGCAGGGGGAGTCAATTTGGGACAAGAAACCGACAATTCGGTGGACAATGTAACCGGTCCGGCAGGCAGTTGTGATGCCGGTGCTGCAGCAGGCTTCATCGGCTCGGATGGCAATTGTGGCGCAGGTTCAGGCATCGATTCCACGGCTTTTTGCTTGGATTCCGAAGGAGCTTTTGCAACCAGGCGCTCTTGTTTTGGTTTGACGATAGGTTTTTTTGCTGGCTGGAGTTTAACTGGTTCAGGTTCGGGAGCAATCTTAGTGGATTTATCCGGATTTGCGACAGGCGCAGTAATGAGCTCAGCAAATAATGTGACAACGCGTTCCGGATTCTGAATCAATCGCTGATTCCATAAAAAATAAAAAATTGCTGCATGAATCAACAACACAAACAACAAACCGGGTAATGAAATCAGACGTTGGGACGGCCCCAAATAATCAAAATTTTTCCGAGATAATGAATGCATTGAAAACTAGAGACCCAAACTAACTTGTGAAATTTGAAGTTACAACTTTAAAAAATAGAGAATTATTTCTTAAAACTGTATAACTTCTATTCTCAAGAACACAAAACACGAATTTTAACAAACAACATATTAACGAAAACGATAACAATTATCAATCGCCAACTCTTTTAATTCGATCTCTTCGACTGACAAAGTATTTAACGGGCGCTGAACTCGCCTTAAAATGCAACAGAGAATCAAAACAATTGGAAGTTATATTAACTAAGAAAATCATTTATTGCTTTATATCAAACATGACAAACTCTACTCCCGGATTCTGGCGCAGACTTATTTGCCTGATTTATGAATTTTTACTCATTCTTGCAGTTCTGTTCGCAGCCAGCTTTATTTTTCATTTTATTGTCACCGACACGCAAACTGCCTATTTCAGACCCTTATTTCAATTCTATTTGCTATTCATCATGGGTTATTACTTCACCTGGTTCTGGACTCACGGCGGACAAACCCTAGCCATGCAAACCTGGAAGATGCGTGTAGTCACCATCGATGGCGATGGGTTGACATTAAAACAAGCGATAACCCGCTACTTGCTTGCTCTCATCGGCAACTCCCTTTTTGGCATAGGAATTTTTTGGGCGTTAATTGATCGCGATCACCAGTTTCTGCATGATCGTCTGGCTAAAACACGCATTATTTTCCTTGGATAATCATGATCGCTGAAAATTTTCTTGTATCAATGTGTTTTCAGATTTATATTAACGCTTCGTGACTGAATGATGAGATTAATAGCGCAAGAAAACCATCTGTTCCATCTTGTTTTCCTCGTGAGCAAACTTCTTTAATTTGATGTAATAGCCTAGAAAAATGCGTAGTCATATTCTCTCCGTAGCATCGGCATTGAAGTTATTTCTTAGAGATTTACCCATTCAAACAAACTACGTCATCATACTGTTTGCCACGTTTTTCATTTTCTTCATTGACATGCAATTGCCTCTCGGCATTGCCGCTGCGGTTCCCTTTGCACTGGTCGTTTTTGCCACACTCTGGGTAAACAGTGCACAGTTCACGATTTTGATTTCAGTTTTGGGTGTGATCTTTACCATTGCCAAATTCTTCCTAACACCGGTAATCATCACGACAATGGAAGCCGTTATCATCAATCGTGGATTGACGCTGATGCTGATCATCTGCTCAGCTATCATGGTGCTAAAGCTTAAGAAAGCCAACATCGACATATCAGCACTCACCAATCAAACACTGATCGATCCAACGACTGGCTATAAAAACCGGCAAGCTTTCGAGACCGAACTCGAAACCGAGATCGTTCGATGCAAGCGTTATGAACGAAACTTATCGATTGCCATCATTGACATCGATCTTTTCAAACTCTTCATCGATCGTCCCAATCATTTCAGCGGTTCAAACAATTCCATCAGAACCATCGCACAGGAAATTACTGCCAACATCAGGACATCGGATATTTTCTACCGCATCGACATCAATGTGTTTGCCATTTCCTTTCCTGAGACCGATCTGGCCAAAGCCAAGGAAGTTTGCGAAGCCATCCGCAAAAAAGTTTCTGCTAGAATGGATGCCGTCAACGAAAACAAGATCACTATCAGTATCGGGGTAGCGATGCTGGACAATGCAGATAGCCAGATAAGTCTGTGCAAACGCACAGAAGAAGCACTGTTCATGTCCAAACGCAATGGCGGCAATCTAGTCACCACCTTACCCGAAGTACCCAGCAAGGATAAATCACAGGTAGCGGCCATTCTAACGCGATCTCGGTCGGATTGATCGCAGCCCCGTTGCTACTAAAAACTGTTAAGATCCGTTTCCCGTCTATCTGTACGAATGACGTGCATGTTTAAGACAATTCGTTAGATATTTCGGTAAATCAAAAATTACAAAAATAGTTGGTCACGATTGACAATCGAATATTTCTAGTTTGATTTCGTCCAAGTTGATTGACCACTATTTCTATTCAGATTTGTTAAAGTGTTAATCGCACACATTCGTTTCATAGCGATTGAAAAATCACTTTCTCCTGTATAATTAATAACATCCCAATCCAATACGATTGCATGTCTCGGCAAAACCTATGAGTTTAATCAACAAACCCATGGCCAAAAAAACAAACGGCCAGTCTCTATCCCCCAAGGTTGCCCGACTGCTGCGCGAGTCCGGTACGTTGATTCTCGTCGGCGCAGCCCTCTATCTGATCCTGATTTTCATCAGCTATGACCGCGGCGATGCGGGCTGGTCGCATAGTGGCGATTCGGGGTATACGGCCAATGCCGGTGGCCATGCCGGAGCATGGCTGGCAGACTTGCTGCTTTACCTTTTTGGCGCATCTGCCTGGTGGTGGATTGCTTTTTTCCTGTCCGCAGTTGCTTGGAGCTATCGACGCATCGATGTCGCCGGCATATTTGACCGACATTCGTTACTTCTGTCCGCCGGCGGATTCCTGCTCCTGCTCTCAGCCAGTAGTGGCCTCGAAGCCCTGCGCTTCCATACCAGCAATATATCGCTACCACTGATGCCCGGTGGCATGCTGGGCGACACCATCAGTTTTTATCTGGAAAAAATACTGGGATTTACCGGCGCAACGCTGACCTTGCTGATTCTCATAGCTATCGGTTTCAGTCAGTTTACCGGTCTTTCCTGGGTACGTTTTGTGGAACGCATCGGTGAAAATATCGAAAATGCCCTGCTTTTCCTGAAAGATACCTGGCAGACCCGGCAAGACAAGTTCGCCGGCTCCATCGCCTCGCGTGTTCGTGAAGAAATGGTCGAAATCGAGAAGAAACGCATTGAAGAAACACCGCAACTTCATATCGAACTGCCTGCCACAACCATTTCAAAATCCCAGCGTGTCGTTCGCGAGAAACAGACACCGCTGTTTTCCGACTTACCCGATTCTCCTCTACCGCCCTTACATTTACTGGATGAACCCGAAAAAGATTTTGAGGTACTCTCCAAGGAAACACTGGAATTCACATCCCGCCTGATCGAACGCAAACTCAAGGAGTTCGGCGTAGAAGTCAAGGTCGTCGCTGCATTTCCCGGACCGGTTATCACCCGGTATGAAATCGAACCAGCCGTTGGTGTCAAAGGCAATCAAGTCATTAACCTCATCAAGGATCTGGCACGCGCGCTTTCCGTTGCCAGCATTCGCGTGGTCGAGACTATTCCAGGCAAAACCAGCATGGGACTGGAATTGCCCAACCCCAAGCGGCAAGTCGTTCGCCTGCAGGAAATTCTCAGTGCTCAAGCCTACGCCGATTCAGCATCGCCACTGACCATCGCGTTGGGCAAAGACATCAGCGGTCGACCGGTGGTATCGGATCTGGCCAAGATGCCGCATGCCCTGGTCGCAGGTACGACCGGCTCGGGCAAATCGGTTGCCATCAACGCCGTCATCCTGAGCCTGATCTATAAAACCACGCCGGAACAAACCCGTCTGATCCTGATCGATCCCAAAATGTTGGAATTATCGGTCTATGAAGGCATCCCGCATCTTCTGACACCGGTGGTGACCGACATGCGCGAAGCCGCCAGTGCGCTGCGCTGGTGCGTGGCGGAAATGGAACGGCGCTACAAGCTGATGTCTGCTCTCGGGGTACGCAATCTCGCCGGCTACAATCACAAGATCCAGGAAGCCATCAAAAAGGAAGAGCCGCTGCTCAATCCATTCAACCCCACGGGTGACGCCGCAGATTTTCTGGAAGAACTGCCGCTCATCGTCGTCGTCATCGATGAATTGGCCGATCTCATGATGGTTGCCGGAAAAAAAGTGGAGCAACTGATCGCACGGCTGGCGCAAAAAGCCCGGGCATCCGGCATTCACCTGCTGCTGGCCACGCAGCGCCCGTCGGTCGATGTCATTACTGGTCTGATCAAGGCCAATATCCCGACTCGTATTGCATTTCAGGTATCGAGTAAAATCGATTCCCGCACCATTCTCGATCAAATGGGTGCCGAAGCCTTGTTGGGACAAGGTGACATGCTCTATCTGCCACCCGGTAGCGGTTATCCGCAGCGCGTGCATGGCGCCTTTGTTGCCGACCACGAGGTACACAAGGTGGTCGAATATCTGAAGGAACACGGTGAGCCCAACTACATCGAGGAGATCCTGCAAACCGAAGAAGAAGGCGATGCCGCAGGCAGCGTCGATATCAAAAAGTCCGCAGAGGGTGAAGCCGATCCGCTTTACGACGAGGCTGTGGCGATTGTCGTCAAGACACGCCGCGCTTCCATTTCACTGGTGCAGCGCAATTTGCGTATCGGTTATAATCGCGCTGCAAGGCTCATTGAAGAAATGGAACGTACCGGATTGGTCTCGACGATGCAAAGCAACGGCAACCGCGAGGTTCTGGCACCGGCCCGCGCCGAATGATGGCCTTGTTACCCAATACGTCATTCCTGCCACTCCCCTTTGAGGAATACCATGAAGTTACACACAACCGGCATCGCATTGCTGCTGTTCTGCACCCTGCTGAATCCCACGCAGGCCAATGCCACCGCCATCGGCAGCCTGAAGAAATTCATCGGTGAAACACGCACGGTACGCGCCCATTTCGCTCAAACCCTGTATGACAAACAAGCCCGCACACTGCAGGAATCGGCAGGCACACTGCAATTCGAACGCCCGGAAAAATTTCGCTGGAGCTATGACAAACCGTATGCCCAACTGATCGTAGGCAACGGTGTCAAGGTATGGTTCTACGACCCCGATCTGAATCAGGTCACGGCACGCCCATTCACCAACGCCATCGGCAGCAGCCCGGCTGCGCTTCTCGCAGGTAACAGCAGCATTGAGGAAAACTTCGAATTGCACGAACTGGGCCTGCAAAACGACATGGAATGGCTCGAAGCCATCCCCAAAAGCAAGGAAAGTGCATTTGAATTTGTGCAGATGGCATTTTCAACCGACGGCGAACTCAAGATCATGGCGCTGCGGGACGCACTCGGACAAACCACCGTGCTGGTATTTTCCGATCTGCACAAAAACCCCGAGCTGGCAACCGATACTTTCCAATTCACGCCACCCGATAACGCCGATGTCATCAACGAGTGATGATCTGTTTGCACCGCATCCGCCACGGATGCCGCTTGCAGAACAATTGCGCCCCAAACACCCGGGCGCCATCATCGGTCAAACCCATCTGCTAGGCCCGGGAAAACCCTTGCAACTGGCATTTCAGGCCGGCAAACCTCACTCCATGATTCTCTGGGGTCCCCCCGGAAGCGGCAAAACTACGCTGGCGCGCATCATGTCGACCGAATTCAATTGCGAATTCATTGCGCTATCTGCCGTGTTCAGTGGCGTCAAGGACATCCGCGCCGCCATCGAACGGGCACAACAGGTATTGCAGCACAGCGGACGCCACACCATCCTGTTTGTCGATGAAGTCCACCGTTTCAACAAATCGCAACAGGACGCTTTCTTGCCTTATGTCGAACAGGGCTTGATCACATTCGTGGGTGCAACCACGGAAAACCCTTCGTTTGAAGTCAATAACGCCTTGCTTTCCCGCGCTCAGGTCTATGTCCTTACAGCGCTGTCCGAACAGGAATTGGGCCAATTGCTCGACCGCGCCTGCCAGCAGGTGCTGGCACATTGGCAATGGAGTCCCGAAGCCCGTCAGTTACTGATCGGATTTGCCGATGGCGATGCCCGGCGTCTGCTCAATCTGCTGGAGCAGATCGATACCGCAGCCGCAGCCGCCAAAGTCACGCTGATCGATGAAGCGTTGGTGCGTAATGCACTGTCACGCAATAACCGCGGTTTCGACAAGAGTGGGGACGCCTTTTACGACCAGATTTCCGCATTGCACAAATCCGTACGCGGTTCGTCACCGGACGCGGCCTTGTACTGGTTGTGCCGCATGCTCGATGGCGGCGCCGATGCACTGTATATCGGCCGCAGGCTGGTACGCATGGCTTCCGAGGATATCGGCCTGGCCGATCCGCGCGCACTGCGGCTGGCGCTCGATGCCTGCGAAACCTACGAGCGCCTGGGTAGTCCGGAAGGCGAACTGGCACTGGCCCAGGCCGTTCTGTATCTGGCCTGCGCCCCCAAAAGCAACGCCGCCTACCTGGCCTACAAGCAGGCCCGCGCCTTCATCGCAGAAGATGGTTCGCGCCGTGTCCCCCTGCATTTGCGCAACGCTCCCACCCAATTGATGCAGGAACTCGGTCATGGCACCGCCTATCGTTACGCACACGATTGCCCCGAGGCCTACGCGGCAGGTGAAAATTATTTCCCGGATGGCATGCCCGAAATCAGCTTTTATCACCCCACGGCGTATGGACTGGAACAAAAAATTCAGGAAAAACTGGCTTATTTGCGCAACCTGGACAAGAAGGCACAGCATAAAATATAGCGCTTCGTTTTTATCGATCACTTTGGGAGTCTTGGCATGTTAGATATTCAACAATTACGCAGCGATCTGGATCACGTCACCCGGGAGCTTGCCAAACGCGGCTTTGCTTTTCCGGCAGATGCCTTCAATGCTCTGGAGGCAGAACGCAAGGTCATCCAGACACAGACTCAGGAATTGCAGGCACAGCGTAATTCGGCATCCAAGAAAATCGGCCAGGCCAAAAGCAAGGGCGAGGATGTCACCGCCATCATGACCGAAGTCGCCCACCTCGGCGATGCCCTGAAAGCGGCGGAAGATCATCTGGAGCGGATTCAGCAGCAACTGCAGAAAATCCTGCTGGAAGTCCCCAACCTGCCCCATACCACCGTGCCGGAAGGCAAGGACGAAACCCACAACGTGCAAATCCGCAGCTGGGGTGATCCACGTACTTTTGATTTTGCCATCCAGGATCATGTCAGCGTCGGCGAAGGACTGGCCTTGCTGGATTTTGAAACCGCGGCCAAACTCAGCGGCGCCCGCTTCAGCCTGATGAAAGGCGGTCTGGCGCGCCTGCATCGCGCTCTGGCGCAGTTCATGCTCGACACGCACACGCAAGAGCACGGTTACGTCGAAACCTACGTGCCTTATCTGGTCAATCGCGACAGCTTGCGCGGCACCGGACAATTACCCAAATTCGAAGCCGACCTGTTTTCCGTGCATGCCGGTAGCGGCCCCACCGAAGGCCAGGAAAAACTGCCGGATTATCACCTGATTCCAACCGCCGAGGTGCCGATCACCAACATGGTGCGCGACACCATCGTGCCGCTGGAGGCATTGCCGCTGAAATTCGTATCGCACACCCCGTGTTTCCGTTCCGAAGCCGGCAGCTACGGCCGTGACACGCGCGGCCTGATCCGTCAGCATCAATTCGACAAGGTCGAGCTGGTGCACATCGTGCACCCCGATCAATCCTACGAAGCACTGGAACAACTGGTCGGCAATGCGGAAAAAATCCTGCAAAAACTCGAATTGCCCTACCGGGTCATGGCGCTGTGCACCGGCGATATGGGATTTTCCGCAGCCAAAACCTACGATATCGAAGTGTGGCTACCCGCACAGAATACCTACCGCGAGATTTCCTCCTGCAGCAACTGCGAAGCCTTCCAGGCGCGCCGCATGCAGGCGCGCTTCCGCAGCGAGAATGGCAAACCGGCGCTGCTGCATACCCTGAACGGCTCGGGACTGGCCGTTGGCCGCACACTGGTCGCGGTACTGGAAAATTATCAGAACGCCGACGGCAGCGTCACCATTCCGGCTGTATTGAAACCTTACATGAATGGTCTTGACCAACTTGGGAGTAGCGGGGGAAAATGAAAACAGTTCATCCCCCAATAATCTATAGGATCAATAATCATGAACAATGACAATACCGGTTTTTCTGACAATGATCTCAGCGCACTGGAAGCCGAAATTCGCGAGGCGGTTGCACAAGGCGCGCATGTGCAGGACACGGTGCGCCGACTGACGCTGAAAGCCATGAATGCGCAACATATCAACCTGGATGCGCTGCAACGTATTGTCGCTGCAGTCATGCGTGGCGTGCATGATGGCGCGCAGCAGCGCCTGCAACTCGTCGCCAATCAGGCCCAGGCCGCCAAATCGCAAATCGGTGAAGCGGTGGCAGGACTGGATTCTGCGCTCGCCAGCTTTGCTGAAGCATCCAAACTGGCCGTGCAGGAAGCCGCCGGTCAAGCCAAGAAATTTTCGCAAACGGAATTATCGCGTACCCGTTCGGACCTGGAAGGACTGGAAAGCCTGTTTCTCGATACGCTGCATCATACCGCGGCCGGCGCGCAGGGTCTGGTGGCCGACATCCTGCACGACCTCGGACGGCACGCGCAAAATAACGGTACGGTTGTCGGTTCGCAAATCAAGGAAACGCTGGCCATCTTCGCCCAGCAGGTCGCTTCCGTCGGGCACGCACAAATGGAAACCGGCGTCAGTCTCGCCAACTCCACAGCCGATTTTGTCAGCAAGCTCGCCAGCGGCGTCGTTGCCGGCATGCACGATCAAAACAAGAACAACAAATCCTGATCGCCCTAGTCACGGTCCTCGCCGCCCAGCTCGGTGGCGATGTCCGTGATCAATTGACTCACCTCGCCGCTCATGATGGCAAAATCGCTGGCGAACAACTCCTCTGCACTTTCGGTCGATTCTTTAAGGATGTCCTGCGGAGCGATGCGCCGCAATTGCAGCGTGTCGTGCAGCACAAACGAAACCTTGCCATCCCAGGTCATCGCCAGTTTGATGACTTTCTTGCCGACGCGGATGTGGCGGGTAATTTCCTCGGTATCCAGCACATGGCAACTGTAGCGGATGATTTCCTTTTCATCATTCATGCCCTGCAACTCGCAATCGCGGTCGATGCTAAAAGCCGTCGACGGTTCATCCCCGGATAGCCAGCGCGTCATCGCCGTGGACGGCGAAACCTTGGTCTCGAAAGGCGCCAGCGTCACCCCGGCATGCGATTTCAGCAATAACTGAATGAACTCCTCCGCCTTGTTGGCGCTCGCGGTGTCGATGATCAACCGGTTAGCCACGGAATCGATCCAGGCGTATGTCTTATGCCGCTGCACGAAAGCCCGCGGCATAAGTTCGATCAGCGCCGCCTCCTTGATGTCGCGGATCTGCTTCTTGCCGGGTTTATAGCCCTGCATCTGCTCGATTTTCTGCAAACGATCCTTCGCCTGCTGATTGACCACCGACGCCGGCAGCAATTTCTTCTCCATGCCCATGGCGATCAACCACTGCTGCCCGTAGACATGCACAAAATTGTCCTGTTCCTCACGCGGCGTCACCCACCCCAGGCTTTGCATTTCCATTTGCAGGCAGGACTGCAGCGCGTGCTGCGACAATGCCTCTTCCAGACTGATCGGTGTTATATTGCCACCAGTGATACGATAGATAAGCAGATTTCTAAACCACATCGTTGAATTCCATTAACCGGTTGATGATGTTGTACTTCAGATGATATGAAAAAAATGTATTCCGCCAGCAATCTGATGGAAGCGCAGATAGTACTGGATCTGCTCGAACACGCCTATATACCCGCGCAAATTTTTAACCAGTATGCACAGGGCATGGCCGGGGAAATACCGGTTGACCACGCCCGCCCCCAAGTCTGGATCACCCGCGACGACGACTACGACCGCGCCAAACACGTCATCGAGACCTACGAAAACACCCCGGTCACCACCGACAACGTGCAATGCCCATCCTGCGGCGAAGACAATCCGGCGAATTTTCAGTTGTGCTGGAAGTGCGGGAGCGGATTGGAAATGGCTGAAAATCGTCGGCTCACTTGATCGTCAAATCCGGTTCTATCGCTTTCTATCTCTTCTGGAAAAACGTTGTTACTTGATCGGTCACTTAGTCGGTACTTGGTCGGTGACAATAATCGTACGCCGATACGTTGATGGGCTATACCTGCGCCATCATGGCGTTGAGCAGATCGATCTGCTTGCCGGTTGCGGCATCGATTTGCTGTTCCAGTTTGTCGCACAAGGCCATCAATTGGTCGATTTTGGCGGCGATACGGTGTTGTTCAGGAAGAGGAGGGAGTGGAATTGGACAACGCCTAAGCTGTGACATGTTTATTGATGCAAGATTTGTGGTTTGCTTAGATGCATTGGCAAAATAGTCTCTTGACATTGGTGAATTTAAGTATTTTTCGAGCCATTTCTCGTTTTGACAAATCAATATTTTACGTGCTCGGAAAACATGATTTTGATGCCCAC
>WBZN01001909.1_pt1 | contig 12039 bp, 10 predicted proteins | sample 5204281 | NCBI WGS metagenome assembly WBZN01 (sample SAMN12344347, study PRJNA552823) | activated sludge metagenome | biome: Activated sludge suspended growth; feature: Nitrification reactor; material: Wastewater; isolation source: activated sludge from nitrification reactor of wastewater... | reverse complement strand
ATTCGCACACACGGTGGACAGTACGCGCGGACGGTTGAGGGAGGGCGCTCGACGGTCCGCGGTTGCACCCACACGGAGCCTTCGCGTCTTCGAAAAGTCCTCCATGTCGGAGCCGAGAGTGGTTTGCGCTCGAGCACCGGTGCTGCACTCGGAACGTCGGTGGCCACGAGGCAGGTCCAAGAAAGCTCCGATGGCGCCTTGGCGTAGGCGCTGGAGCACGCGTGGAACACGTATGGACGGACCGCCTGGACGGAGCGCGTGAACGGAGCGCGTGAACGGAGCGCGTGAACGGAGCGCGTGAACGGAGCGCGTGAACGGAGCGCGTGAACGGAGCGCGTGAACGGAGTGGATCCGCCGTTCCAAAACTCACCCTTTCGGCGCGCCAAAATTCACCCACCCCCCACAGCCTGAGCCTCCGTCAGAGGCCGGGCTTCCGCTTGGAGGGTGCTCGCTATGGAAGAGGTCTACGTCGTACGCCACCGACACTTCGTCGAGGGCGTCACCATTCGCCGTTTGGCGCGCGAGATGGGTATCGACCGCAATACGGTGCGGCGCTATCTGCGAGGCGCGCCGGCCGGCGTGGGCAAGCCGCGTGGCGTGCCCGGCGCGCCGGTGGCCGATGCAGTTCGGCCGCGCGCCGTCGAGATTCTGGATGATTCGAAAAACTGGACCGCCGGCAAGCAGCGGCTGACCGCCGCGCGGCTCTACACGATGCTCGTCACCGAGGGCTTCGACGTCGGCTACACCGTCGTCAAGGACATCGTTCGCGAGTGGAAGCGGCAGCGCAAGGAGGTCTTCGTGCCGCTCGTGTACAAGCCGGGAGATTCGGCGCAAGTCGACTTCTTCGAGGTCTTCGTCGACGTCGATGGTGCGCGGAGCAAGGCGCACATGTTCGTGATGCGGCTGATGCACTCGGGACGCGATTTCGCGTGGCTCTATCCGCGCCAGGATCAGACGTGCTTCCTCGACGGGCACGTGCGCGCGTTCGAGCACCTCGGCGCTGTGCCGCATCGGCTCGTCTACGACAATCTCAAGGCAGCTGTTCGCAAGATCCTCGTCGGCAGCGGCCGCGAGCTCTCGGCGCGCTTCCTCGCTCTGGCCAATCACTACTTGTTCGAGCCGTGCTTCGCGCGGCCGCGCACGGGGCACGATAAGGGCGGCGTCGAATCGCGCGGCAAAGCGATCCGATGGCAGGAGTTGGTGCCGATTCCTTCGGGGCCGAATCTCGCCACGATCAGCGCGTCGCTGTTGGGTCGACTGGCTGCACGCTCGACAGAGCGTTTCGTCGAAGAGCAGGCAGCGATGCTGCCGCTACCGTCGATCGCGTTTGGCGCGGCGCGCTGCCACCCCGACGTGGCCGTGTCGAGCCGCAGCATCGTCAGCGTCGAGGGTGCGCAGTACTCGGTGTGGTCCGCTTGGGCGCGGCGCGACGTGACTGCATACGCCGGCGTCGACGAGATCAGGATTGTGTTCCCGGGAGACACGCGCGTCGTCGTACATCCGCGCCAGCGCTTCGGCGGCCGGTCGGTCGACTACCGTCACTACCTGCACGAGCTCGCGCACAAGCCGCAGGCGCTGCGGCAGGTCGTGGACGAGCTGATCGTCGCCCTCGACGAGCCGTTCGCTGCAGCCTGGCGTTTGCTCGTCGATCAGCACGGCCCGAAGCAGGCGGCGCGTCTGTTCGCGCAGGTGCTCCGTGCGATCGAAGATCGTGGTGAGCGTGCCGTTGCCGCCGATGTGAAAGCCGCACTCGAGACCGGCGAGCCGATCCAGCTCGCGGTGCGCACGCGTGCGACCGCGGCGCCGGAAGTGCCCGTCGAGCATCTGCCTCGCAGCCTCGTCGGCGTCGAGGTGCGCGCTGGCGCCGCCGCCGACTACGACGCGCTGCTCGGAGGTGTCCGGTGAGCCGCGATGTCGTCGTCAATGACCTCGTCCGCCAGGACGCCCGCCAGCTCAAGATGCCTGGCGCTGCGCGCGCGTTCGAGGCGCTCGGACGTCAGGCGCGTGAGGAGAAGTGGTCGTTCGAGGACTACCTGCATGAAATCCTCACCGTCGAAATCGCATCTCGTCGCGAGTCCGCGATTCGCGAGCGCATGCGTGACGCGCACTTTCCCGAGCTAAAGACACTCGACCAGTTCGACTTCGCCGCCTCCGATGGCGTCGACGCGCCGCAGATCGCCGAGCTGGCGCGAGGCGGCTGGCTGGAGCGCGCCGAAAACGTGATCCTCGCCGGACCGATCGGCACCGGCAAGACGCACCTCGCGACGGCACTGGGCATCGAAGCCGTACGTCAGCGCCGGCGCGTCGCCTTCACACGCGCTGCAGATCTGGTGCGCCTTCTCGTCGAGGCTCGTGATGCGCGCGAGCTGGGGCGAGCACAGCGTCGACTCGATCGCGTCGACCTGCTCATCGTCGACGAGGTCGGCTTTGTGCCTTTCGATCGCGCCGGCGGCGAGCTGCTCTTCAACGCGATTGCACAGCGCTACGAACGCCGCAGCGTTCTCGTCACCACCAATCTCGCGTTCTCGGAGTGGCCGAAGGTCTTCGGCGGCGACGAGAAGCTCACCACCGCGCTGCTCGACCGCCTCGCGCATCACGCGGTCGTCATCACAACCAAGGGCAAGAGCTTCCGGATGCGGAAGCGCACCGAGCCCGAACAGGAGGCTTCCACCCAGCCCGCGAAGTCGAGTAAGAACCGTCAGTCGTGAACGTCACTGAACAAACGGGTGGGTGAGTTTTGGCGTAGCCAGATGGGTGAGTTTTGGAACGGCGGATCCACGCCGAGCAGGGTTAGACCGCTCGAACGTCGCTGGCTGGCATCGCAGCGCCTCGGCGACCTCCTCTCGAAGGTCAGCCAGGATTTCGGTCGAGCAGCTCGTGCGCGTTGATCGGCCGAACCGGATCCGCTTGGCGCTTTGGCGATGAGCTCTGGAACACGCGTGGCGTCGGAACCGGGCGGCCGCAGGGCCGTCTCGGAGCGTGCGCGCTAGTAGCGCGCGAGCGTGCGCGCCAGGTTTGTCCGCGCAGCGGCGTCGTAGCGATCGTGGAACAGGTCGCCGAGGAAGATCCGGGGCCGCTCGAGCATCGTGCGGAGGAATTTCGCGCGGCCCGCGCGGTACGCGTCCTCGGGGACGGCGGCGTACTCGCGGCGGACGGCGGCGTCGTAGGCGTCGAATGCATCCGGGGCCGCGCCGAGGATCGCGGTGTCGCAGTCGAGGAAGCTCGCCGCGTCGCGATCGACATCGGTGGGGGACAGCGCTCCGTGCCGCGCCGTGAGGAGGATCAGCGACCGCGTCCGTTCGCTCGCCCCGAACGTCGCCGCCAGCTCCGCGGAGCGCGCCTCGTTGTCCTTCGCGAGTGGGTCGTAGATCGCGTCGTGGAACAGCACCGCGTCGAAGACGGACCGCGGAGCCTCCCAGCCGATCGCGTCCCAGACGTCGTCGAAGTGACAGAGCACCTCGGCGATGTGCGTCGCGTTGTGATACGCGCGATGCGGCTCCCCGTAGCGCGCCGTCAGCTCGCGGACGACGGGCTCAGGTGCGGGAGGTAAGTGCCGGCTCGAGAACACGTGCCGCCTCGCAAGCTCGGCGAACATTCAGCCGCCGCGGCCGCCGCGCCCACGCACTCGATTGATGTCGATGATCATCGTCGGCGCGGAGTGCAGATCCTCGTCATAGATCGGACGCACCTTCGGCTGGCCGCGGCCGGTGCCGCGCGGCGGGGCAGGCGGTGCGTGAGGAGGCTGCGTGCGCGGCTGCTGGCCCGAGCCCTGCGCCCGGCGCGGCACGTTGCGCTGCATGCCGCGCGGACCGTTGTCGAGGATCAGCGTGTTCTGCTGATGGATGTCCTCGTCGCGGTCGACCTTCGGCATCGTCGTGAAGTTCGAGTCGCCGGAGAAGTCATCGTGCGAGCCGCCGCGCAGGATGTCCATGCTCGACGGGGTCGCGCCGGTGCCGGTGCCGACGCCCGTGCCGTGGCCGCTCGTGCTCTCGCGCGCGGCGTGGATCGAGACGCTGGTCGGCTTGGGCTGGAAGGGAACGTCGGGCGGCTCGAAGTTCTCGTCGCGGAACATGAGCGACTCGCCGACGTCGTCGCTGACGTCGTCGGTCATCACGTACTCCTCGAGCATGCGCAGCTCGCGCTCGATCTCCTGCGCGAACATCTTGCGGATGAAGCGCCCGAGGTGGCTGCGCGAGTAGTTCGGCATGTACTTGCGGAGGAAGGTCCGCAGGTCGTTCTCGGCCTCGGCCGCGGTCTGGTAGCGATTCGCGCGCGAGCGGGTCAGGCACTTGTCGGTGATCTGCTCGAGCTCGACGGGGATCCCGGGGGCGAGCTCGCTGACCGGGCGGTACTTCGCGTCACGCACCTTGATCAGCAGGTCCATCTCGTTGGTCGCGGTGAACGGCGGGATGCGCGTCAGCATCTCGTACAGGCACGAGCCGAGCGAGAACACGTCGCTGCGGTGATCGAGCTTGCGGCCGAGCGCTTGCTCGGGGCTCATGTACTTGACCTTGCCCTTGATCACGCCGGTCTTGGTGCTCACCCGGGACAGCGTCGCCTTCGCGATGCCGAAGTCACACAGCTTCACCTCGCCGGCGTAGCTGCAGATGATGTTCGACGGCGATACGTCGCGGTGGATGATCCGCAGCGGCCGCCCGCGACTGTCGACGGCGGAGTGCGCGGCATGCAGCGCCGAGCCGATCTCGCTCGCGATGTACGCGGCGTGCTCGGGAGGGATCGGCTTCTTCTTGGTGCGGCAGCGCTCGAGCACGGTGCGCATGTCCTTGCCATCGACGTGCTCCATCGCGATGAAGTACTCGCCGTGCGCGCGCGCGAACTCGTAGACCCGCGCGATGTTGCCGTGGCGCAGCACGCTCGCGATCTTCGCCTCGTCGACGAGCATCTGGATGAAGTCGTCATCCTCGGCGAGGTGCGCGAGCACCCGCTTGACCGCGACGAGGTGAGGCTGCCCGTGCGCGTCGAACGTCTTCGCGCGATAGATCTCCGCCATGCCGCCGAACGCGATGCGATCGAGCAGGTGGTAACGACCGAGCTGTTGAGCTCTTCTCACCGCCTTCCCAGGGTACCTTGCGGGATCGAGATGGAACCAGGGGTACATGTCCTACCCCCGTGCGATCTGGCCGGGATCCGCTATCATCAGCGCCATGTCACGTTTCCTCGTCGCGTCGCTGGTGGTGGCGGCCGGTTGTTCCAAGTCCGCGGCCAATCAAGAGACCCAGCAGAAGCCGGGTGGGAATGAGAAGGTCATGGTCCCCGGTGCCTACGACCAGGCGCCGACGATGGGCAAGGCCGCGCCGACGCCCGTCGGGCAGGCCCCAGGTGGGGAGGTCGACCCGTTCAAGCTCACGGCGGACGAGGGGCAGCTGATGATCCGTCCTCCAGTCGACGCCAAGGCGGGCGCCGAGAGCGTCGCCAAGATCATGGTGACCCCCGGCAAGGGCTACCACGTCAACACCGAGTTCCCGATCAAGCTCACGCTCGACACGCCGGCCGGCGTCACGCTCGCCAAGGCGCAGTTCATCGCGGGCGGTCACGACAAGGCGCTCGGCGACGCGGAGGCCCTCGACGACACGCAGCTCACGATCGCGGTCAAGCTGACCCCGGCTGCGAGCGGCAACGGCACGATCAACGGCAGCTTCAAGTTCGCGGTCTGCGACAAGGACACCTGCCTGGCGAAGAAAGAGACCATCGCGATCGCGGTCGCTGCGAACTGAGGCCATCGCGCGCGGGCTTCCCGCGCGACGAGCGGTCCGGTTCGAGCTCGCCCCCGAACCGACCTCCGGCGTGACCCTGCCGACGCAGGTATCTCGCAGGGCCAACGCGGAGACCTCCGACCATGCGCTGATCGTGGCGGTCGAGCGGACGCCCGCGGCGTCGGGATGTGCCGGCGCGATCTGTGCGTGACCGGGGCTCCCGATCGCGGTCGTGGTCGCAGCGAAGTGACGCGCCGTGAATCGCTTGGTACCGTTGTCGCGATGGCGGAGCTCGATTCTGCACTCGTCAAGGACCTGCTTCTCGGCCTCGGCGAGACGGTACGTGAGGACTTCACGCGCAACCGCCGCGTGATGTCGTTCGCCGAGTACCTGAACCTCGTGGTGAGCGATCCGACGCGGCAGCTCCGATCCTCGACCCAGTACATCGTCGATTGCTTCGATCATTACGGCAGCTCGACCGTGAAGTATCCGTGGGGCGACGTCCGCCGGTTCCACCTGTTCGACGCGCCGTGGGATGACGGCGAGGACCGCCTGTTCGGGCAAGAGCACGTGATGAACTCGGTGTACCGGGTGCTGCGCAGCTTCGTGCAGGACGGTCGCCCCAACAAGCTGATCCTCCTCCACGGCCCGAACGGATCCGCGAAGTCGACGTTCATCCGCTGCCTCGGCCGCGCGCTCGAGAACTACTCGACCCTCGAAGAGGGTGCCTTGTACCGGTTCTCGTGGATCTTTCCGGCGCAGAAGCACACGCGCGGCGGCATCGGTTTCGGCGGCAGCGCGCCGGATTCGGCCGTGGAGTCGCTCGACTCGTTCGCCTATCTGCCGGACGACGTCATCGACGCGCGGCTCCCCGACGAGCTGCGCGACCACCCGCTGCTCCTCGTACCCAACGAGGAGCGCCAGAAGCTGATCGACAAGATGCTGTCGACGGCGGGCAAGCCCTTCAACGTCAGCGACTACCTGCGCCAGGGCGAGCTGTCGCCGAAGAACCGCGTGATCTACGAGGCGCTGCTCGCGAGCCATCACGGCGACTACATCCAGGTCCTCCGCCACGTGCGGATCGAGCGGTTCGAGATCTCGCATCGCTATCGCACCGGGTGGGTCACCGTCGAGCCCCAGCTGTCCGTCGACGCCTCCGAGCGCCAGGTCACCTCGGATCGCTCGCTGAGCGCGCTCCCGCCGTCCCTGCAGTCGGTGTCGCTGCACGAATACGGTGGCGAGGTCGTCAACGCGAACCGCGGCATCATCGAGTACGACGACCTGCTCAAGCGCCCGCTCGAGCACTACAAGTATCTGCTCACCACCGTGGAACGCGCGGCGGTGTCGATGACGAGCTCGACCCTGTTCCTCGACCTCGCGTTCATCGGCAGCTGCAACGACATCCACCTCGCGGCGTTCCGCGAGATCCCGGACTTCCAGAGCTTCAAGGGGCGGATCGAGCTGGTCCGCGTGCCGTTCATCCTCGACGTCCGTCACGAGGAGGCGCTCTACAGCGAACGGTTGCGCGAGGCGGCGGGCGGCCGTCACATCGCGCCCCACACCGCCTACGTCGCCGCGCTGTGGGCCGTGCTGACGCGGATGCGCAAGCCGCAGATCGAGCGGTTTCCGTCGACGCTGTCCGAGGTGATCACCCGGCTGTCGCCGTTCGACAAGGCCGAGCTGTACTCGACGGGGCAGGTGCCCGAAGATCTCGGTCCGGATCGCGCGCGCGAGCTCGCGGCGCACATCAAGGAGCTGTGGCACGAGTCCGACACGTACCCGATCTACGAAGGCCGGGTCGGCGCATCGCCCCGAGAGATGCAGACCGTGCTGCTCGCGGCCGCCGGCGCGACCCGCTACGACTACGTGTCGCCGCAGATCGTCCTCGACGAGATCGTCGAGCTCTGCAAGCAGACCAGCCTGTACGAGTTCCTGCGCCAGGACGTGCAGCCCGGCGGCTATCACGATCACAAGAAGCTCGTCGATGTCGTCCGCGGCCGGTTGTTCGATGTGATCGACGATGAGGTCCGGGTCGCGGTCGGGCTCGTCGAGGAGTCCGAGTATGCGCGCGTGTTCGAGCGCTACATCACGCACGTGATGCACGCGATCAAGAAGGAGAAGGTCCGCAACACCCAGACCGGCCGCTCGGAGGAGCCCGATGACGGCATGATGAAGGAGGTCGAGCGCACGCTGGAGATCACCGGGCGCGCGGATGACTTCCGGCAGAGCCTGATCGCGAAGATCGGTGCGTGGTCGCTCGATCACCGCGGCCAGAAGCCGGTGCTCTCGGACATCTTCTCCGAGCTGCTCCGGAAGCTGCGCGACGCCTACTTCGAGAAGCACAAGAAGACGATCGCCAAGGGGATCGGCGATCTGGTGATGCTGTTGTCGGGCAATGAAGGCAGCCTCGGGGTCGAGGCCCGGGCGCGCGCGGAGACCGCGCTGACCACCCTGACCGTGAACTACGGCTATTCGCGGGACTCAGCGCGCGACCTCGTGGGGGCGCTGGCCTCGATGCGTTATCGATAGCCGACCCGCGTGATCTTGCGGCGAGTCGCCCAGCCCCCGTATCCTCGAACCTCGCCATGAACAGGTGGGTCGGGACCTTGTGCGTGCTCGCCGGGATGGCCGGCGCGGCCACGGCCGCACCCAAGATGCTCAAGGGGCCCTATCTCCAGGACCTGGCGCCGACGTCGATCACGGTGATGTGGCAGCTCGACGAGATCCAACCCGCGACGCTGGTCCTCGATGGACCGGGCGGCGAGCGGAGCCAGCAGGTCGGGGCCGCGCGGATCGCCGAGGTGACCGTGCCCGGTCTGGAGCCGGCGAGTCGCTATCGCTATCGCGTCGAGGCCGGCGGCGAGGTGTGGAAGGGCGAGTTCGCGACCGCGCCCGAGCTCGGCACCGAGGTCCCGTTCTCGTTCGTCGTCATCGGCGACACGCGCAGCGGCGTCGATTCGCACCGCCGCGTGGTCGAGCGGATGTCCCAGGAGGTCCCGGACTTCGTGCTCGGCACCGGCGACATGGTCGATGAGGGCCACAACCAGGAGCAGTGGCAGCAGTTCTTCGATGCCGAGAACCGGGTGCTCCGCGACAACGTCTACTTCCCTGCGGTCGGTAACCACGATCGCCAGGGCCGCGGCCGCACCGCCGACACGTATCGCGCGTACTTCTCGGTTCCCGAGAACGGTGGCGATAGCGAGCGCTACTACGCCTTCACGTACGCGACCTCGCGGTTCATCGTCCTCGACTCGAACGAGTACAGCTTCGCGCTCACCGATCAGACCGCGTGGCTCGAGCGCGAGCTGATCGCCGCTCGCCAGGATCCGAACATCCGGCACGTGTTTGTCGTGATGCACCATCCCCCGTTCTCGGTGTCGCTGCACGGCGGCAATCGCGATCTGCGCGAGCGCTGGACGCCGTTGTTCGAGCAGTACCAGGTCACGGCGGTGTTCTCCGGACACGATCACGTGTACTCGCGCGCCGAGCACAACGGGCTTCGCTACTTCATCTCGGGCGGCGGTGGCGCGCCCCTGTACCCGCGCCGTCCCAAGTCCGATCCGATCGATGTCGAGGCGGTGAAGAAGTTCGAGCGCGTGTTCCACTACCTGCGCGTCACGATCACCGGTGACCGGATCGAGGTCAGCGGGATCCGCGTCGACGGCACGACGATCGAGACCACCTCGTGGACCGAGGCCGCCGCGGCGACCCCGGTGGTGGCACGTTCGGCCCAGCCGATCGCGGCGGTCGGTGGGGCGGGGCCACCGCTCGGTCGCGCAGCGGCTCCGCCTCCCGCCGGCGTCGAGGAGCCCGAGGTCGCGTCGCTGAGGTGGGTGGGCATCGCGGGGATCGGCCTCGTGATCGCGGCGGGGCTGATCGTGGTCCGTACGCTGCGCCGCTGAGGTCCGCGCGGATGGCCTATCCTCCCCACGTGGCGACCGCCGGCATCGTGATCATCGGCGACGAGATCCTCTCGGGAAAGTTTGCCGAGGAGAACGCCGCGTTTCTGGTCGGCGAGCTGCGCGACCTCGGCGTCGATCTCCGGCGCATCGTGATGATCCCCGACGAGGTCGATGACATCGCCGCCACGGTCACCGAGCTCTCGGCGCGCTTCGATCACGTGTTCACGTCGGGCGGGGTGGGGCCCACGCACGACGACGTCACGATGGAGGCGATCGCGCGCGGGTTCGGGACCACCGTCGTGCGGCAACCCGAGCTCGAGCGGCGGGTGCGCGCGTACTGGGGGGACCGGCTCGCCCCGGCGAACCTCCGCCTCGCCGATGTCCCGGACGGCTGCGAGCTGGTCTACGGCAAGGACGAGGTGTGGCCGGTGGTCGCCTACCGCAACGTCTACATCTTGCCCGGCGTACCGTCGCTGTTCCGCCGCAAGTTCGTCGATATCCGCGACCGGTTCCGGACCGAGCGGATCACGGTCGCGCGGGTCTACGTCGACGCGGAGGAGGGGCAGATCGCGAACGACCTCGATGCCGTGGTCGCGGCCTACCCGACGGTCAAGATCGGCTCGTATCCGCGGTTCTCCGAGACCGATTTCCGGGTGCTGATCACCTTCGAAGGTCGGATCACCGCGGATGTCGCGTCCGCGCAGGCCGCGCTCGCCGAGCGGCTCGGGCCGCGCGTGGTGCGCCGCGACGAGCCGGCGAGCGCTGGCTAACACCGGATGCCAGTCGGCATCGAACGTGTGCGCTCGCCAGTTGCGGTGCCGAGACCGCTGAATCAGCCCGAGGCGGTCATGTCGGTCGTCCGAAATCTTTGTTGCGACAATCGAACCGAGGACCTGTCCAGGTGCCATGAGACGCACGCGATATCTTGCATACCTGTTCACTTTGCTCGCGATGTCTGGCTGTTATCAGACCGAGCTCGGTAGATCTCGACCGGGCTCACCTCGCTATGACCACCGACAGTGGTTCACCGTCGCCGGGCTCGTCAACCTGTCATCACCAGCGGGCAACGAGTGTTCGACCGGGATGTCCTACGCGAACACGCGGCTCTCGGTCGTGGATGCTGTGATCACCTTCGGAGTGGGTCTGTTGGGTGGTGCCATCGGGATCGCGGCGTGTAACCAGTCCGACGACAAGGCCAATGCGGCCTGCGTGAGCGGCACCGTGGCGCTCGCGCAGGCACTGCTCGCGAGTCGGACCGTGAGCTACGAATGCAATCCCTGAGCACCTGACGACATCGGGGTGATCACGTCCACAGGGCTGGACTCATCCGTCGGTGAGCAGCTTGCTCATGCTGGCTTCCAGCTGGCTGTCGATCAGTCGCAGGATGCTATCGAGCTCCGTTCGGTCGACGTCGAGGGTCTTGCGCAGGTTCGCGGTGGTCGCGACGAATGCCTCCTCGCGTGCCTTCGCCACCCAACGTGCGGCAGTCGCCCGATGAACGCCGTAGATCGCCGCGAGCTCGTCGATCGTCAGCTCGTCGACGAAGTACTGCCCGAGCAGCGCGCGCTCGCGCGGCGCGAGGCCACGCAGCGCGGCATGGAACGCGTCTTTGAAGTGGCCACGGTACTTCTGCTTGAGCAGATCGAGCAACGGATCCCCGGTGGAGCGCAGCCCGAGCAAGACATCATCGGTCAGCGGCGTCTCGGCGCGGCGAGCCTGGAGGAGGTTGAGGCCGTGACGCGTTGCAGCCGACTTCACCCAGCTCCTGAGGCTGCCACGACCGGCATAGGCCGCGATCTTTGGAGGCACGCCGGGCCTGCCGACGAACAGCTTTTCGCGGAGGACTTGCAAGAGGTCTGCGATCTCCGCGGCCTCGAGGCGGAGCCGGTGAAGTGCGCCCTCGATGTCCGGTGTGAATACCTCGAATGCCGCAAGCGCACGGGGATCGCCGATGCTGCATGCGGTGGCGAGGTAAAGGTCCGAAGCAACCAGCGCAGCCAAGGCGGCGGCTGGCGCGAGGTACGGGACAGCGTGACGGGCAAGCCCTTCGACGTACGCAGCGAGCGGCAAGTCCACGACAGGCCATGCATCGCGTGCTTCGGCGTACAGTGTGTCGATCAGCACGGTCAGCGAATCTGCCCCCTCTCCATGTGGCGGGCCCGACCACGCCGCCAGAAATTCCGTTCCCGACGACATCTTCGGAACTATACATGACCGTTCCGGACGACGACATGCGCTGCCTCGACGACAACGACACGAGCGCGTTGCTTGACGGGGAGCCGTTGCCGGCAGGCCTCGCTGATCACCTCGCGGACTGTGTGAAGTGCCGGCGGTTGATCTCCGCCCTCGCGCCCGAGCTGTCGATCGCCGACCGCTCGGTGCCCGCCGAAGTCGCGCCAGATTCGTGGCTGCGCGGATCCAAG
>WBZN01001908.1_pt1 | contig 12044 bp, 17 predicted proteins | sample 5204281 | NCBI WGS metagenome assembly WBZN01 (sample SAMN12344347, study PRJNA552823) | activated sludge metagenome | biome: Activated sludge suspended growth; feature: Nitrification reactor; material: Wastewater; isolation source: activated sludge from nitrification reactor of wastewater... | reverse complement strand
CACCATGAACGGCGCGGTCATGCGCTGGATCATCCGGCCTTGCGCCATGTCGTGCGTCGCGGGACCGAACGCCATGTTTCCGGCGAGACCGCCAAGCTTTCCGCCGAGCCAGCCGCCTGCGAGCGTGCCGAGAGGGCCGAACGCGCTGCCCAGCGCGCCGCCGATGACGCTGCCGCCGAGGCCGAGGCCGAACTCGCCCGCGCCCGCGATCGCGCCCACGGCCTGCGAGTGCCTCGCCTGCATCAGTTGCAGGTTGTGCATCGCAGGCGTCGAGAAGTGCGGGGAGGGCATCGTCGGCGCGAGCGGGTTGAAGATCGACGGCACGTGCGCGATGCCGCCTCCGCCTGCCATCGCGCCGCCGGGACGAAACATCCCGAACGCCGGCGACGTCATCATCGCGGGACTCGGCATGCCGAAGCCAGAGCCCGAGAGGCCCGCGGCCGCGAACGGGTTGAGCTGCTGCGACGCCATCTGGCCCATCGCGCCGCCCCATCCGAAGCCCATGCCCGAGGACGGAGTCGGCGCGGACGGCGGCGGCGCGTATCGCGTCATCTGCGCGGCGGCCATCGTCTGCTGCATCATCGCCTGCTGCTGCTGAATCGCGGCGACGGCGGCGGCGGACGGGTGCGGCACCTGCGGAGGCGGCGGCGCGGCGACGACGGCCGGGCCCAGGCCAACCGACGGTCCGCCTGTGGCCGGCGGCAACAAGCCGAGCGCGGCTTGCATGCCGTTGAACCCCGTCAGCATCTGACGGATGGTCTCGTTGCTGGGGCCGTCCGCCACGTCAGTATCTTAGGTCAGTTGGGCAACTACTAGATAGAAATCGATTATTTAGGTCGATTCCGCGAAGGCCGCGAGGTCGCCTTCTTGTCGAACTCCTCGCCGAGCTTCTCCATGCGCTCCAGGCGCTCGAGCGCCTGCATGTCCTCCACGCGCCGCTTTCGCACGCGCGCCTGCTCCGCGCGAAGACGATCGCGCTTCCGAGCGAGCACGTCTGGGTCATAGCTCTCCTGGAACACCTCGGACGCGTAGTCCGCGATGATGTCTCCGAACGCCTTCTCGAGATCGACGTTACCCATCAGACGCGCCGCGATCCCGGCGAACGCGCGAACGTGCGCGACCCGCTCCATGCGTTCCCGGTAGACCATCTCCCGCATGACTCGGTCCTCGACGGACCCGAGATCGGGAAGCGCCACGCCACGCGCGAACAGGACGGCTCGCGCGTTGGCACCCGGGTGACCTAGAAATTTTCGACCGTGCCCTCCTGGAGCACGGCGGCGATCTTGCGGTCGAACGCGGCGAGCTTGCTCGCGAGGATCCGATACGCGGGGTCGGCGAGGTTCTCGACGTACGCGAAGCGATCCGCGAAAGCCTTCTCGATGACCTCGTTCGGCGCCTTTCGATCAGGGTGCGCGAACGTGTCCTGCCCGAACTGCTCCAACGACGCGGCGACCAGCTGGTGCGTCAGCAGCTCGGCGTAGTGGCTGTCGTACATCGGGCGCTGCGCCTCGACGTAGTTCTGCGCCCGCGTGCTGTCCTTCTTGGTGCGCGTCCGGAAGCGGGCCCGAAGCGTCCCGGTGATCTTGACCTCCTCGGACCAGAAGCCCTTCGTCATGACGGCGTTGATGATCGCCGCGGCCTGCTCCTTGGTGACGCCGACCTCCTTCAGCCGCTCCTCGTAGGAGACCAGCGGCTTCAGCTCCGTCTCGACCGCCGTCGCTTCCGCGTCCAGCCGCCTCTCCGCTCCCTCGAGCACGGAACGCGTGGCGCCGCCCTCCGGGGCGATCGGGCGAGAGAAGTCGCCGATGCTGAGGTCGTCCATCTTCTTCGGTTCGGCCATTCGTATCTCCAGGGCGATCGTTGGTAGAAGGACCCGCCAGCCCAGGACCGTATCACGGCTGGTTGTTTACCGGATAGACATCAGATAGAAAGGACACGACACATGCACGACGCGCAAGCGCTCCTGTCGGACTCGACGCTCGGGCTCGTGCGCGAGCGACGTCCGTCTCAGCTCCGCATGGCGGCCCACGTGGAGCGCGTCCTCGCCGAGGGCGGGGCGGCCTTCGTGGAGGCCGGCGTCGCGACGGGCAAGACGTTCGCCTACCTGCTTCCGGCCCTTCTCGCGCAGGGACGACGGATCGTGGTCGCCACGGCGAAGAAGCAGCTGCAGGACCAGATCCTCGGCAAGGACCTGCCGGCGCTCGCGACCGCCCTGGGCGACCGAATCCACGCCCTCCTCGTCGACGACAAGGGCGTGCCGCAGCTGATCGCGACGCCGCTCAAGGGCAAGGGCAACTACGCCTGCCGCTCGCTTGGCCTGCCCGCCTCCCACAAGGACCCCGACGGGCTCTACGACTACTTCCTCACCACGAGCAAGTACGGCGACCGCGCCGACTACCCCGGCTACGTGCCCCGCTGGTGGGGTGCGGCCACCGCCGAGGAGTGCGTGGGCAAGCGCTGCGCGCAGGCGGACGAGTGCGGGTTCATCCGCCTCAAACGCGAGGCGACGCAATCGAAGATCGTCGTGGTCAACCATCACGTGCTGGGCGCCGAGATGTTCTTCGGCCTGGGCAAGCTCGTCGGAGGGCCGTACGACGTCCTCATCGTCGACGAGGCGCACAAGCTCGCCGACGGCATCCGCGCCGCGTTCACCAACCGCGTGGCAGAGGACTCCATCGAGTCCATCGTGGCATTGCTCGCCCGCACCGGCAGCGCGTTCCCGATGGTGAAGCGCCTGGTCGCGCCATGGACGGCGATGTTCTCGAACATCCCGAACCGCCACTGGCGCGAGCCGGCGTTGCGCGAGATCCCGGCCTTCGGCGCGGACCAAGTCGTCGACGACGTGCTCGGCGCCCTCGCCGCGAGCCTGGGCGAGATCGACAAGACGCTCGAGCTGTTCGGCGACGACGACTCGCAGATGGAGTCGAGCGTCCAACGCGACCTGGCGCTCATGAACCAGGCGCGCCGACGTCTCGACAGCCTCGAGCGCGGCGTTCGCATCGGACAAGGCCGCGTGGTTCCCAAGGAGGGAGAGGACGAGATGGAGTTCGAGCAGCGGCGCGAGAAGCTGCTGGCGAACACCGCGGTGTACGGGAGCCAGGATCACCAGGGCAACGTCCAGCTGTTCTGCGCCCCCATCGAGCTGGGCGGCATCGCCAAGACGTACCTCTCCCAGATCCGGTCGACCGTGCTGTGCTCGGCCACGCTCGCGATCAACGGCGGCTTCGACCACGTCTCGCGCATGACGGGCCTGACCCCGCTCGTCACCGACGTGCTGCCCAGCCCGTTCGACTACGACACGCAGGGTTTCGTGTACGTCCCTCGCGACCTTCCGGTCGTCTCCCGCACCGCGGACAACTACGAGCAGCTCGGCAGAGAGCGCGTCGAGCGCATCTGCAAGCTCGTGGAGCTGTCGAACGGCGGCGCGTTCGTGCTGACGACCGCGAACGACGAGCTGGACGCGATCGCCACCGAGCTGAAGCGTCGCTTTCCCAAGCGAACCTTCGTCCAAGGCCACCGGAAGAACCAGTGGGACGGCGACCCGCAGAGCGTGCTGGTCCAGTACCTCGGAACGCCGAACGCGATCCTCGTCGGATCCAAGTCGTTCTGGGAAGGCGTGGACGTCGTCGGCGGGCAGCTTCGCCTGGTCATCGTCGCGAAGCTTCCGTTCCCGCAGTACGGCGACCCGATCGTCAAGGCGCGCGAGCGCGTCGCGGAGAACGCGTTCCGAGACGTCCAGATGACGGACATGCTCATCGATCTTCGCCAAGGGGTCGGACGCCTGATCCGGTCGAAAGGCGACCGAGGCTGCGTCGCCATCCTCGACAGCCGCGTCTGGACCAAGAGCTACGGAGGCGCCGCCCTAGCCGCGCTGCCGTGGTCGAGAGACGTCGTGACGTCCGACCTGTCCGTCGTCGAGAAGTACCTTCCCAAGTACGCCGCCTACTTCAACCGCAAGGTCGCCTGAGGAAGCCATGTCGCGCGAGAACCCATACGAGTCTTTCACTAAAGAACTGAAAGCCGTGCGGCTCGCGCGACGCATGACCCAGGCGCAAGTCGCCAAGGAGATCGGGTTGAGCCGGGCGCAGTACACCGCCATCGAATGCGGCCGGTCGACGGCGACGTTCCGCCACCTGCACAACCTCGCGGTGGTGCTCAAGGTGCGCTGGAACATCGGCAAGACGGACGCGGACCTCGCGTCCAAGGTCGCGAAGGCGGCATGAGCGCCAAGCGCAGGGGGCGACCCCGAGGCACGCGCGTGACCACGTGCAAGTGCGGGCGCCACGTGACCAGCGACGGCGCGAAGCGCGTGACGTGCCCGACGTGCAAGTCAGTCGTCGTCGTGGGACGACGCCTTCGTCGACCACGCTCCGTCTTTGACGGGTACCTGGAGGGCTCATGAGCGAGATCAAGTTCGTGATCGGACTCGACGAGGCAGGATGCGGCGCGCTCGCCGGCCCGCTTGTCGTGGCAGCCGTCGCCTTTCCCGCCGACGCGCCCAAGGTCACCGCGACGTGGCGGGGTATCAGGGCGGACAAGCTGCTCGAGGTACAGGACTCGAAGAAGGTGAAGCTTCCCGCGCAGCGGGCCACGCTCGACGAGGCGATCCGGAAGGCGTGCACGTGCGTCGCCGTGATCGAGCGGACGCCTCGCGAGATCGACGCTCGCCTCCTCGGCACGGTGTTTCCCGAGGCGGTGCGGCTCGCGGCGGCCCGGTGCATCGAGAGCCTGCAATGCGCGAGGCCGGAGGTGTCTCCGCAGGAAATCCTGCTGCTCGTCGACGGCGACTTGCAACGCCCGAACGTGCCGTGCCCCACACGCATGATTCCCGGGGGCGACGGGCTCGATTGGCGCATCGGCGCGGCGTCCATCGTGGCCAAGGCGACGCATGACGCGCGCATCGACCAGCTCGCCGGCGCGTACCCCAAGTGGGACTTCGAGAAGCACCGCGGGTACCCGACGCCGGGACACAAGGAACTGCTCAGGAAGCGCGGGCTTCTCGACGACGTCCATCGCAAGTCGTTCGGCCCGGTGCGATCGTCGCGAGGTCCGATTCCGGGGTTCGAGGAATGAGCTTCGACATCCTTCGCCAACGCGTCCCCGTGACGACGTGTGCCCGCTGCCGGAAGGACTTCCTCCCCGGCGACCGTGTCGCCACGGCGTTCATCGTCCAGAAGGTCGGGCGCAACCCCGTCTCGAAAGAGCTGGGCGCCATGCTCGGCGAGGACTTCGAGCTGACGCACGCCGACTGCAAGAACCCGCAGCTCGATCCGCGCCTGGTGATCGTCGGATGAAGGACCCGTGGCGCATCGTCGACACGATCCGGAACGTCTCGGTCGAGGCTGACGCGGGCAAGCAGAAGATCTCGCCGTTCGAGATCGACTTCGACGCGACGTTGCGCCCGGAGCAGTCGTGCGTGCTCCGTTTCAAGACGTGCGCGATCGAGGTCCACTCGCGAGACCTGCAGTCGCACCAGGACGCGCTGGAGGTCCTGGCCCAGGCCGTGATCGACCTGAAGATGGCGAAGGCGAACCTCTTCTACGCGTTCGCGCAGCGTGGTCGCACGATGCTCCGTCCGCCACCCGACGCTCGCACGGCGAGTCTCGAGTGCGGGACGGCGACGGTGTGGTTCGTCGGCGTGACGCTCGACGACGGGGCGCTGCGCCTGGTGCGCGACCTCATCAAGTTCCGACGCGACCCGAAGCTGTCCCCTATCGTGGCCAAGCACGGCATCTTGCCTATGCTCAAGGCGTGAGGAGCCCATGAACGACAAGCCCTGCAACACGTGCGCGCACTTCGACCCCATCAAGAAGGGCGACGGCGCGAAGCCAACCCGTCACGGGTGGTGCGCGCTCAAGTCCAAATACCCCGCGGCCGAGATGCCCGGCCAGACCTTCCCGTCCGGCGTCCGCCGCGTCGAGCCCGGCGAGCTGGCCCGCCCGCACATCGTCGAGGCCAAGAGCATCGTCCGGCACTGCACGTCGTACAGGGCCAAGGCCTGATGTCGGCCAAGATCGAGGGGCAGTCGATGTCCGCCGAGCGCGTCGCCGAGGCGCAGAAGATCGCGGACAAGCTTCGGTCCAACGTGAACCACGTGCAGGAGGCGGACGCCTGCGCCCAGGAGATTCTCGAGACGCTCGCCCGCATGTGGGCCGAGCGCGGCTTCTCGCAGGAGCAGTCCGTGTTCGCCATCGCGATGGCGACCGTTCACCTACGTGAGACGTTCCCTGGCGGGAAGGAGCGCTTCGACGCGGTCGCGCACGAGGCGCACAAGTACTACGTCGAGAAGAAGTGAGCCGACAGCTTCTGATCGGCTTCTCGCTCGACGAGAGCGGCACGTGTCACGTGCTGCGCGGGTACAAGGGCGAGCCGAACGAGCCGCCCGTCGTGTGGAACCTCTACACGCCTTGCGGCGTGGATGCCTCGAACCACAGGTGCAAATCGACCGCGGAACGCGTCGTGACTTGCATGGCGTGCCTCGCGCTAGGCTAGCGTCCGAGGAACTGCGTCAGCGCCGCGCTGAGCTTGTGCTTGAGGTTGTCGAGCGTGCCGTCGTTGACGATGACGCGGTTGAACTCGCCGTCCGGGATGCCATCCATCTCGACCTCTGAGGCGTGGTTGACCAGGCCCGACGACGAGACGTCCGTGTCGGGGCGACGCACGCGCCAGACCTCGCCACCCGCGGCGACAACGCCGGCCATCTCGCTGCGGAACCGGCAGTCGGTGATGACGACGAACGAGGGAGGCTTGACGTCGCTCGTCATGCCGACGGCCTCGCCCTGGAGGATGCCTCGAGCCCGAGACATCGCGTACCGCACCCACACGTTCGGGTCGACGCGCCGCATGCCCTCGGTTCCGACGTGCTGGAGGATCATGCGAGGCGTCCAGAAGCCCTTGAACGACCCCGGCTCGCCGACGGCCTTGCAGTCGGGGTTCCTGCACTCCGCCTTCCACTCGCGGTCCAGCTTCACCTCGTGGCAGTCGACACCCTTGCAGAGGGGGCAGACCAGGCAGCGAAGCTCGGTCGGCTTCTCCTTACCCTCCTCCGTGTACATCTGGTCCCAGGAGAGGCCGTACAGCTCGCCGCAGATCTCCTTCAGCTTGTCGGCGAAGGCGACGCGCGCTCCGCCGCCCATGTCGATGAGCATCTGGCCCGCGGTGTCCTTGCCCGAGCGGAGCTTCCCCATCAGCGCGATCACGTTGAGACGAGACATGTCGGTCCTTTCACTCTAGGTACTTGATGCGCAGCGGCCAGAAGGGCTGCTGCGGTCCGTGGTAGGCGAAGTCGCCGTCGTACAAGTCGACGAACTGGCGAACGAGCGCGAGGTGCTCCGCGTCGACCTTCCAGTCGACGGAGACCTCGCCGCGCCAGAACTGGCCGAACAAGTCGGCGCACGTCGGGTTTCCGTCGAAAACGATCGCCCGGATCTGCGGGTTGTGCAGCAGCTCCCGCACGACGTCGTGCAGGATGTTCGCGTCTTCCCACATGGCGAAGGCGGCCCGGTCCTTCCAGCGCTCCCGGAGCGTCCCCGGATCGATGGACGCGCTCGCGACTACCATCGCCTGCGCGAGCGGATTCAGCTTCCAAAACCCGCAACGAGCCTGGAGCCCGGTGACCAGCTGGAGCATCAGGCTGCCTTGGCAGCCGTGTCGAGCGCGGAAGCGAGCCGCAGCGCTCGTCGTGCCGCTCGACGTGCTCTGGTGCCACGCGGAACCCGCGTCAGCTCGGCGGCCCAGCGGCGCGCCTTCGCCGCGTTCTTGCGCGAGCGGCGCGCCATCTGCTCGATAGAAATGACTCTCTTGTCCACGTTCAAAGGTCTGGCCATCTGCTCCTCCGTCCGGAGGGGTTTATCTAGCAAACATGATTCCAACGTTTCCGTCAATACGCGGAAACGAGTTGCGCACATTCTAGGAGATCCTGCATGGCAAAGATTCCACTGACGATTGATCCCGAGTACTGCGCCGACTGGGGCGCCTGGGAAGGCGTGCGCGAGCTGGTCTCGAACGCAAAAGATGCGGAAGACGAGGACAGCGACAAGAAGATGCACGTTCAACACTTGCCGAGGACGTCTCGCCTCGTCATCCGCACCGAGAAGACGGTGGTCGATCCGAGCGACCTCCTCGTGTTGGGCAAGTCGAGCAAGCGCGGGCACTCCGTCCGAGGCCGGTTCGGCGAAGGCTTCGCCATCGGATGCCTTGCGCTCACCCGCGCAGGGCACGAGGTGACGTTCGTCAACGGCGACGCGAAGTGGCGGTGCGAGATCGTCCCGGCGGACCAGGACCACCCGCTCGTGGGCAGCCAGCTCCTGACCTTCTGGTCGAGGTCCGTGACCCCGAACGACGATTTCGAGATCACGATCGAGGGGATCACGACGGAGATCTGGGAGGCGATGAGGAAGTTGTTCCTGTTCCTGTCGCCGCCGCCGGCATCCAGCCGGATCGAGCTGGAAAAGGGGACGCTGCTGCTCGGCGAGGACTTTCGTGGTCAGGTGTTCGCGCGCGGCGTCTTCGTGCGGCACTTCGACGACCTCAAGTCGGGCTACGACCTCCGCGACATCGTGCTCGACCGCGATCGGCGCATGGTCGACGAGTGGGAGCTGCACAACCAGCTCGCCGACCTCTGGAACGTGGCGGCGTCGCGGTACCCCGAGCAAGCCGCGCGCCCGTTGTACGAGATGGCCAAGGAGGAAGGCTCGCCGGAGGCCTACCACCTGCGCTGGCGGTCGGACGAGAAGCTGCTGAAGGCCATGAAGGAGCAGTTCGCGGAGGAGCATGGCGAGGATGCCGTTCCGGTCTCCTCGACCGCGGAAGCCAAGGAGATGAAGGCGCTCGGCGCCCAGCCCAAGGTCGTCAACAACACGCTCAAGGAGCTGCTCGGGAAGGCCGGGCTCTCCGCCGAGACGACGAAGGCGGCGCTCGAGGGCACCGTGACCCGGCGTCTCGACGTCTCCGAGCTGTCCGAGAAGGAGATGGCGGCGCTCAAGATCGTCGAGACGGTGTGCGACAGCTGCGTGGTGGTCGAGTTCCGCGGGGCCCGCACGTGGACCAAGCCTCTCGACGAGGACAAGCTCCTGGGCGTCGACCGCCGGCTGCTCGAGAAGGGCTTCCGAGAGATCCTGATGCACGCGACCGCGGGCGAGGCGCTTCGTCGAAAAGTCGATCAGGCCACGGTGCTCGTGGACGCGATGGAGCGGGTCCTGACGCCGCCGATCGAGAAGCCGAACCTGACGACCTGCGACGAGTGCGGCAACGTCATCCGCAACATCCACCCCAGCGGTATCAACAAGGACCACGACGAGAGCTGCTCGGCCTATCCTCATGGCGATGGCGAGAGCCAGGGCATCCCGGCCTAGGACGCGCCGCTGCTGTCGTTGCGGTAACGAGGACGACCTCGATCCGATTCGAGGACAGCTCTACTGCCTGCCGTGCCGGACGTGCCCGCACGACTTCCGCTACGAGGGGTACTGGGACCCGGGCTGTCCCCGGTGCGTGCGAGACCTGCACACGTTCCTGACGATCGACGGGCCGCGCATCAGGAACCTGAAGTGGTACGTCCAGGACGCGCTGCGCTGGAACGTGCGTTGGGACGACGTGCTGACCTGGTGCTTCGACGAGCAGGACGCGCTCGACGCGTACAAGGTTCCGCCGGTCGAGCCGTTCACGAGGTGGTATCTCGACCGCCCGCCGCACTTCGACCTCGCGCGCTAGGGCATCGCGCCGCCGAAGTGCTCGGCAGGGAACTCCTTGCGATATTGAAACCAGCCGACAAAGTTTCCGTGACGCTCGGGAGTCGCGAGCGCTCGAGCGACGTGCTCGAAGGGAGACCAGTGGCCCGGCTCTCCGGTCGCGGGCCCCGCGCACAGTCGGTCGTGCAGCTCGAGGTCCTTCTCGATCTCGCGCTTGCCCTCGTGCGTGAGGTACGAGACTCGCGCGCAACGCCCTGTCGAGATCTTCTTGAGCACGGCCGTCACGTCCGGTCCGTTGTCCGGCGCGAGGCCCTTCGCGATGATCTCGCCGACGTCGGCGACCGCGTCGATCAGCGGCAAGTGCCACGACCCAGCCTTGTGCTCGTCGGGCTTGTTTTCGTTGTACTTGCCCCACATGTCCTTGGCGACCCACGCGATCTCGGGCTGCGCCATCTTGTGGTTCCGCAGGTGGAACCAGTTGTCGAACTCCGTCGCCGAGAGGATGACGGTGATGAACATCCACGGCTCGATGAGCCGATTCGCGAGCTGCTTGTGCAGCCCGACCTTCTGCAGGCCCTCCACCGCGGAGAGCATCTGGTCGCGCGCGACCAGCCACAGGCGCTCGGCCTCCTTCTGAGAGGCATCGTCGAGCTGCTCGGCAGCCTGCATGCCGGACTGGTTCTTGCCCCACCACTTCGGGAGCGCGGGGTCCTCGCGGACCCGCGCCATCAACTTCTCGACGGGGATCGCCCGGCTCGAGGCGCTGTTGCGGCTGAACAACCGGTGGGTCATCAGCTCGGCGTGGACGAAGCGCGGGTACGTCAGCTCCCACGTGGTCAGGCGCTTGCCGCACGGGGCGACGGAATCCTTGAGGATGCGGGTGGAGTACATAGGTTTACTAGATAAACCACCCCGATCGTTGTTACAAGAGACCGGAGGAGACATGCCGACCGAGGAGCTTCGAAAGGCGTTGCAGGCGGCGAAGGTGACGGACGTCGAGGCGGACTTCGTGGACGTGCTGTGCCGCGCGTTCGACGCGCAGCGCCCGCTCGTGCTTCGAATCCTGTACGCCGCGCAGTACTGCGCGAACCACGTCGCCGGGACGTCCGTCACGTGGACGGCGACGGAGGAGCTGGACCCCAAGCTTCGCGAGGCCATCCGCTCCTACGTGGACGCCGGACGCCGTCGCGTCGCCCTGGCCGACAAGGTCCGAAGCAACGGGCACGCGTTGGCCTACGTCGACGCGCTCGTGCCCGAGGGCGCGCCGCACAAGATATGCGACGGCTGCCCCAAGTCGCTCGAGTGCGTGGCCGAGTCGCTGTTCGATCCCAAGGACTGCCGCGACGGGCGCGGAGCGTGGACGAGGTCGCTCGAGACCCGTCCCATCAAGATGAGGAAGAACAAGGTAACCGTCGAGTGCGACCACCCACGCGGGACGTTCGTGCTCGACATCAAGGACTTCGACCTATGATCACGTTCTTTCAGGCGGTCGAGCTGCCGCTCGCCGAGGTGGAGAAGACGCGCGTCACGTGCGGGAGCTGTCCCGTCAACATGGCCTGCATCCTGGGACAGGGCGGCAACGGCTGGAAGTTCGACTGCTGCGGCATGACGGGATTCCAGATGGACGACAACGTCACCGTCGCCATCGACTGCGCCAACAACGGCTTCGAGCAGAACGCCGACGCCAAGACGTGGAAGAAGTGCCCGCTGTGCTCAGGCGGCATCATGGAGGTCGTCGAGCGCGCGCGAGCGGACGGCGGGCGCCGGAGCATGTACCTGCTCACCGAGCACGCGAAAGTCCCGCTCGTCGAGCGGCTCGAGCTGTGGAAGCGCAAGCAAGCCGAGGCGAGGACGCGCATCGCCGAGGAGAACGAGCGCCGAACCGCATGAGGGACCCCAACAAGGCGATCGAGATCGCGCTGAGGCGCGGTCTCCACCGGCACGCCGGCACGAACTCGCAGGTCGGGTATCACGCGCAGCTGGTCCGCCTGCTGACGCTCGACGGCGTGAGGGCGTTTCCTACCAAGCCCGGTTTCTATCCTCTCCTGTCGCTCGATGGCCCGGTCCTGCAGATGACCGGCACGCTGCGGTTCATGCACTGGGATTCCGAGATCCTCACCGTCAACTTCGACGAGGGGTGGATCACGGACCACGGCTATCACCAGTACAGCGTCACGACGGGGCGCCGGCTGAGCGAGTGGACCGGCGTGCTTCGCCGCTTCCTTCCCGACCTGCCGCCCCGCTGGTTCGAGTGGACCGTCAACTGGCGCCGCAAGCACGACACGCGCTACCCGCTGCCCGAGATCGACGAGGACCTCGTCCGATTCAGGACGAGGGCGCCGTGGGTCGTGCCTCGCA
>WBZN01001907.1_pt1 | contig 12050 bp, 13 predicted proteins | sample 5204281 | NCBI WGS metagenome assembly WBZN01 (sample SAMN12344347, study PRJNA552823) | activated sludge metagenome | biome: Activated sludge suspended growth; feature: Nitrification reactor; material: Wastewater; isolation source: activated sludge from nitrification reactor of wastewater... | reverse complement strand
GGCCGGCATCGAATCGGATGCGCAGCGCGCGGCGCTGTTGCAAGAGTACTTGAGCGAGCGAGGTTCGGAGCAATGAGCAACATCATCCAGACACTTGAAGCCGAGCGCATGACGCGCGAGGTGCCCGACTTCAAGCCGGGCGACACCGTGGTCGTGCAGGTCAAGGTCGTCGAGGGCGACCGCGAGCGTGCCCAGGCCTTCGAGGGCGTGGTCATCGCCATCTCCAACCGCGGCTTCAACTCCTCGTTCACCGTGCGCAAGATCTCGCACGGCGAGGGCGTCGAGCGCACGTTCCAGACCTACAGCCCGCTGATCACCGACATCAGCATCAAGCGCCGCGGCGCCGTGCGTCGCGCGAAGCTGTACTACCTGCGCGACCGCGCCGGCAAGTCGGCCCGCATCGAAGAGAAGGTCTAGGCCCCACCCTGACGGCGGCGTCGCGGTCCCTGGCCGCGGCGCCGCCGCCGTCGCAGCCTGTCCGGAGGCGTCGGCATGCGTTTCCTGCTCGGTTTCCTGCGCAGCGTCTGGCACGGGCTGGATGTCTTCCGGCGCGTCCTGCACCTCGTGTTCCTCCTGCTGCTGCTGGCCATCGGCTGGGCGGCCCTGCGCGGCAGCGTGCCGCGCCTGCCCGAACGCGGCGCGCTGGTGCTCCATCCCAGCGGCCAGGTCGTCGAGCAGCTCGCCGGCGAGCCGCTCGAGCGCGCGCTGAACGAGGCGCAGGGCCAGGGCTCCCCCGAGACCCTGCTGTGGGACATGACCCGCGCCATCCGCTCCGCCGCGCAGGATGGCCGCGTCGGCGCGCTGCTCATCGAGACGGATGACCTCGAGGGCGCGGGCCAGGCCAAGCTCGAGGAGCTGGGCCGCGCGATCGCCGACTTCCGCAAGTCGGGCAAGAAGGTCATCGCCCGAGGCAGCAGCTTCCTGCAGCCGCAGTACTACCTCGCGAGCCTCGCCGACGAGGTGTACCTCGATCCGACCGGTTTCGTCGTGCTCGACGGCTATGCGCGCTTCCGCATGTACTACAAGGGCGCGCTCGACAAGCTGGGCGTCGACGTGCACCTGATCCGCGCGGGCCGCTACAAGAGCGCGGAAGAGCCCTTCGTCCGCCAGGACATGTCCGCCGACGACCGCGTCGCCGCGACCGCCTACCTGCAGGCGCTGTGGCGCGGCTACCGCGAGTCGGTCGGCAAGGCGCGCGCGCTCGACCCGGAGGCGCTCGACCGCTACGCCAACGGCCTGGCCGCGGCCGTGCGCGCCGCGGGCGGCGACACGGCCGCCGTCGCGCTCAAGGCCGGCCTCGTGACGGGCCTCAAGACCGAGGCCGAGGTCGACGCGCGCATGCGCGAGCTGGTCGGCAGCGACGACGAGTCCAGCGGCTTCCGCGCCATCGAGCTCGGCGACTACCTGCATGCCCCGCGGCTCGCCGCCACCGGGCAGGGCTCCGGCGATGCCGTCGGCGTCGTGATCGCGAGCGGCGAGATCCAGGACGGCCAGCAGCCGCCGGGCACCGTCGGCGGCCAGAGCACGTCGGAGCTGCTGCGTCGCGCCCGCGACGACGAACACGTGCGCGCGGTCGTGCTGCGCGTCGACAGCCCGGGCGGCAGCGTGTACGCCTCCGAGCAGATCTACCGCGAGGTGCAGGCGCTGCGCGCCGCCGGCAAGCCGGTGGTCGCCTCCTTCGGCGACCTTGCCGCCTCGGGCGGCTACTACATCGCCAGCGGCGCCGACGCCATCGTCGCGAGCCCAAACACGCTCACCGGTTCGATCGGCGTGTTCGCGGCCATCCCGACCTTCGATCGCACGCTCGCCAAGCTCGGCGTCAGCGTCGACGGCGTGGGCACGACGGCGCTCTCGGGGGCCATGCGGCTCGACCGGCCGCTCGCGCCGGAGGCGGAGCAGGCGCTGCAGGCGGTCATCGACCACACCTACGCCGACTTCCTCGGGCACGTGGCGGACGGCCGCCGCAAGACGGTCGAGCAGGTCGACGAGATCGCGCAGGGCCGCGTGTGGGTCGGCAGCCAGGCGCTGAAGATCGGCCTGGTGGATTCGCTCGGTGGCTACGGCGACGCGATCCGCCTGGCCGCCAGCAAGGCCCACCTGAAGGAAGGCTACGCCATCCGGCACGTCGAGCCCGAGCTGAGCGTCACGCAGCAGCTGCTGGTCGGCATGCGCGGCGCCGCGCATGGCCTGATGGCGACGCTCGGCTGGAAGGACGCCCCGCACGCCGCGCTGCGCGCGTTGGCCCCGGCCTCGATGGGCCAGCGCCTGGATGCCGAACTGGCCCGCTGGCAGCGCTTCGCCGGCCCGACGCGCGCCTGGGCCTACTGCTTCTGCGAGGCCGACTGACCGGCGTTGCCGACTGACCGGCGTTGGCTAGCTTGCGCCCACCTGCACGGCCAGCATGCTGAGCGCGCCCAGGTCGAAGCCCTCCACCGGGAACGACACCGGCTCGCCGGCCCGCTGCGTGCCCAGCACGTACAGCAGCGGCAGGTAGTGCTCGGGCGTCGGCACGGCCCAGCGCGCGAGCTCGCCCGTGCTGGCGTAGTCGGCGAGCGCGGCGTGGTCGCCCGCCAGCGCGCGGCCGCGCACCCAGGCATCGAAGGCCACCGTGCGCTCGTCGCCCCGGCCGGGGCCCGCGCGATCGAGCGCCCGCAGGTTGTGCACGGCATTGCCGCTGCCCAGCACCAGCACGCCTTCCGAGCGCAGCGCGCCCAGCCGCCGGCCCAGGTCGAGGTGCGCGGCGTGTGGCAGCGTGCCGTCGATCGACAGCTGCACGACGGGGATGTCGGCCGCGGGGTAGAGGTGGCGCAGCACCGACCACGTGCCGTGGTCGAGGCCCCATTCCTGCATGTCCGCGTGCACCTGGGTCGGCGCGAGCAGCTCGCGCACCCGCTGCGCGAGGGCGGGCTCGCCCGGCGCCGGGTATTGCACCTGGTAGAGCGCCTCGGGGAAGCCGTAGAAGTCGTGGATCGTCTTGGGCCGCGGCATGGCGGTGACCGCCGTGCCGCGCGTGTACCAGTGGGCCGAGACCGCGAGGATCGCGCGCGGGCGCGGCAGCGCGCCGCCGAGGCGGGACCAGGCGTCGGGATACCGGCCGGGCTCGATCGCCAGCATCGGCGAGCCGTGGCCGAGGAACAGGGCGGGATGCAGGGCCGTCACGGGTCGCTATTCTCCGCGCTTGGATCGGGGGAATCTTCCAGGGCGATGCGCCACCAGCCGGCCGTGTCGAGCATCGCGCCCGCGTGCCGCGGATCGAGCAGCGCGCCCAGTTCGCTCAGGCCCGGATTGTGGCCGACCACGAGCATGCCAAGCGCGCGACCGGCGTGCCGGGCCAGGGCGGCGCGCAGCACGGGCGGCGAGGCGAGGTAGAGTTCGTCGAGCGCGAACTGCGCCGCGGCGGGCAGTGCCAGCGCCTCGGCGGCGCAGGCCGCCGTCTCGGCGGCGCGTGGCGCGCTGCTGTAGACCAGCACGCCGGGAGGCGGGGAGAGCGCCGCGATCTGGCGCGCGGCGACGCGCGCCTGCTGCAGCCCGCGGCGGGTCAGGCGGCGGGCGCGGTCGTCGCCGCCGGCGGCGGGCTCGGCCTCGCCATGGCGCCAGAGCACGAGCCAGCGTCGCTCGGCCACGCGGCGCTCACCACATCATGCCGGTCTGCAGCCGCGCAGCTTCCGACATCATGGTCTGGTTCCATGGGGGGTCGAACACGAGCTGCACGTCGGTCTCGCCGACGGTCGGGATGATGCCGACCTTGTCGCGCACGTCCTGCACGAGAACGTCGCCCATGCCGCAGCCGGGCGCCGTGAGCGTCATGCGCACCGCGACCTTGCGCGTGCCGTCGTCGCGGTCGCTCACGTCGCAGTCGTACACGAGCCCGAGGTCGACGATGTTGATCGGGATCTCGGGGTCGTAGCAGGCGCGCATCTGCTGCCAGCAGAGGTCGCGCACCTGCTCGGTGCTCGCGCCGGGCGGCAGCTCGGGCGCCTGGATCGGCTCCTTGCCGATGGCATCGGCCTGTTCCCCGGCGAGGCGGTAGAGGTTGCCCTCGATGTACAGCGTGAAGCTGCCGCCCAGCGCCTGCGTGATGAAGCCGGCGAGGCCCTGCTTGAGCGTGATCGGCGTGCCCGAGGGCACCATGAGCGCCTGGACGTCGCGGCCGAGCACGAAGGGATCGTTCTCGTGGGCCATGCCTACTCCGTGGAAACGCTGGGTTCCTGCCGCGCGTCGCGCCGCTCGAGCGCGGCGTTCAGCGTGTGCCAGCAGAGGCTCGCGCACTTCACGCGGGCGGGGAATTCGCGCACGCCGGCCAGCGCCTGCAGCTTGCCGAGGCCTGCGGCGTCGCCGCCCGTGCCCGCGCCGATGCCCGTGGTGGTGCCCGTGCCGGTGCCGGTCAGCAGGCCGTGCACCGCTTCGTACAGCCGCGCCACCTCGGGCAGCGTGCGGCCGCGCACCGCCTCGCTCATCAGCGAGGCGGAGGCGACCGAGATCGCGCAGCCCTCGCCGGTGAAGCGCAACTCCTGGATGCGGTCGCCATCGAGGCGCAGCGTCAGGCTGAGGGAGTCGCCGCACAGCGGGTTGTGGCCGACGGCCGCCGCATCGTGCGGATCGAGCCGGCCGAAGTTGCGCGGGTTGCGCTTGTGCTCGAGGATCACGTCGCGGTACAGGTCGGCGAGGTCGTTCATGCCAGCAACTCGCGCACGCGGGCGATGCCGGCCACGAGCGCCGCGATGTCGGCTTCGGTCGTGTAGCAGCCGAACGAGGCGCGCGCGGTCGCCGGCACGCCGAACCAGTCCATGACGGGCATCGCGCAGTGGTGCCCGGTACGGATCGCCACGCCCTCGCGGTCGAGGATCGTGCCGATGTCGTGCGGGTGGATGCCCTCGAGCACGAACGAGACCACGCCCGCCTTGTGCGGGGCCGTGCCGACCAGCCGCAGGCCGGGCACCTGCGAGAGCGCGGCGGTGGCGCGGGCGAGCAGCGCCTGCTCGTGCGCGGCGATGCGCTCGCGGCCGAGACCCTCCACGTAGTCGATGGCCGCCGCGAGGCCCACGGCCCCCGACATGTTGGGCGTGCCCGCCTCGAACTTCCACGGCAGGTTGTTCCAGGTGCTCGACTGGATCGACACGGTCAGGATCATGTCGCCACCGCCCTGCCACGGCGGCATGGCCTCGAGCAGCTGCTCGCGCCCGTAGAGCACGCCGATGCCGGTGGGCCCGTAGAGCTTGTGGCCCGAGAACGCGTAGAAATCGCAGTCGAGCGCGCGCACGTCGACGGGGCCATGCGCCACGGCCTGTGCGCCGTCGACCAGCACCGGCACGCCGCGCGCGTGCGCGGCCGCGATGATCTCGCGCAGCGGCAGCACGGTGCCGAGCGCGTTCGAGACGTGCGCAACCGCCACCATGCGCGTGCGTTCGCCCAGCAGCCCGTGGAAGGCCTGCATGTCGAGCTCGCCCGTGGGCAGCAGCGGAACGGCGACGAGGCGCGCGCGGCGCGCGGCGCAGGCCATCTGCCAGGGGACGATGTTGGCGTGGTGCTCGAGGTGCGTGATGAGCACCTCGTCGCCTTCCACGAGCGAGGCGCCGCCCCAGGACTGCGCCACGAGGTTGATGGCCTCTGTCGTGCCGCGCGTGAACACCACCTCGCGCGTGCTGCGCGCGTTGATGAAGGCGCGCACGCGCTCGCGCGCGCCCTCGTAGGCCTCGGTGGCCAGCTGGCTCAGCAGGTGCACGCCGCGGTGCACGTTGGCGTGCGTGTGCTCGGCGTAGCGGCTGACCGCCTCGATCACGGCCCGCGGCTGCTGGGACGAGGCCGCGCTGTCGAGGTAGGCGAGCGGACGGCCGTGCACGCTGCGCGCGAGGATCGGGAAGTCGGCGCGCACGCGCGCGGCATCGAGCCGGCCGTGGGCGTCGACGTAGGGGCTGGTGGCGGCGGGCAGTGCGCTCATCGTGGCGTGTCGTTCATGGCGGTGTGTCCGTTGCCGTCCTCTCTCTGGCGGGCCCGCTCACTGGAGCAGGTCGACGGGCGGACGCTCGCGCAGCCGCGCGGCGATCGCCTGCTCGGCGGCCAGGCGCAGCGGCGCCGGCTCGCAGCCGGAGAACACCTCGCCGAGGAAGGCCCACTTGAGCAGCGCGCGCGCCTCGGCGGGATCCAGGCCGCGGGCCAGCATGTAGAACAGCAGCTGCTCGTCGAGCCGGCCGGTGGTCGCGCCGTGCGAGGCCTGCACGGCGTCGGTCAGGATCGTGAGCCGCGGCTTGAGGTCGACCTCGGCCGCCTCGCCATCGAGCAGGCCGCGCAGCGACTGCGCGAGGCGCGTGCCCGGGGCGCTGGCCGCCACGTGCGCATCGGCGCCGCAGGCGACGCGCGCGCGGCCGTCGGCGATGCCGCGGAAGCGCTGCTCGCTGGTGGTGTCGGGCGCCTCGTGCCGCAGCGCCAGCATGAGGTCGCGCACCTCGCGGCCGGTGGCGACCGCCAGGCCATGCCAGTCGAAGGCGGCGCCACGCCCGGCCAGCGCGACCAGCTGGCTGCTGCGCACCGTGCCGGCGCCGACGACCATGCAGCGCTGCAGGTAGCGGGCCCGTTCGCCGATGGTGGCATCGAGCGTGTCGAGGTGCAGCCCGCCGCCGCCGAGATCCAGCAGCCGCTGGTGCCGCGCCTCGCTGCCCGCGCCGAGCGACAGCCGCAGGCTGCTGCAGGCAAGGCCGCGCGTGCCCGTGTCGCCGAGCTGCCGCTCGGCGAGCAGCAGCCTCGCCCTTGGCGCGAGCCGCAGCTCGATCGCGCTGGGGGAGGTCGCCTCAGGCGCCTGCGCGACGCACAGCAGCTCGAGTTCGAGCGTGCCCGCGACCTCGAAGGCCAGCGGCGAGGGCGCGAGGCCCTCCGCCAGCGCGGCGAAGCGCGCCAGGCCGCGCTCGTCGGCGGCGGCGGGCGAGGGCTCGACCGCGCGCAGCCCCGCCGGCAGCTCGCCGAGCGGCCGGCCGTTGGCGACCACCAGCCGCTGGTAGCCGGGCAGGGCCGGCGGCAGCGTGGCCGCGGTGGCCGACGTGGCCGGCGGGCTGTCGAACGTGGGCACGGCGTCGAGCGCCGCGAGGTTGGCGTAGCGCCAGTCCTCCTGCGTGCGCAGCGGCAGCCCTGCGGCGCGCAGCCGCGCGAGCGCGGCCCGGCCCAGGCTGCCGCGCCCCGACTCGCCCGCCAGCATGCGCTCGAGCGTGCTCATGCCGCGTGCGCACCCTCGAGCAGCCAGTCGTAGCCGCGCTGCTCGAGCTCCCGGGCCAGCTCGGGCCCGCCGCTGCGGAGGATGCGGCCGCGGGCCAGCACGTGCACGTGGTCGGGCGCGACGTGGTCGAGCAGCCGCTGGTAGTGGGTGACCAGCACGATCGCCCGTCCGGGCGAGCGCAGCGTGTTGATGCCGTTGCCGACCACCTTCAGGGCGTCGATGTCGAGACCAGAGTCGGTCTCGTCGAGCACGGCCAGCGTCGGCTCGAGCACCAGCATCTGCAGGATCTCGTTGCGCTTCTTCTCGCCGCCCGAGAAGCCCTCGTTGACGCCGCGCGCCAGGAAGGCCTCGTCCATCTGCATCGTGCGCATGCGCGAGCGGATCAGGTTGAGGAAGTCGAAGGCGTCGACCTCCGGCTCGCCGCGCGCGCGCCGGCGCGCGTTGAGCGCGGCGCGCAGAAGGTAGGCGTTGTTGACGCCGGCGATCTCCACAGGGTACTGGAAGCCGAGGAACAGCCCGGCGCGGGCACGCTCCTCGGGCTGCAACGCGAGCAGGTCGGCGCCCGCCAGGCGCACGCTGCCGGCGGTGATCTCGTAGCCCGGGCGGCCGGCGAGCACGTGCGCTAGCGTGCTCTTGCCGGAGCCGTTCGGGCCCATGATGGCGTGCACCTCGCCGGCGGGCACCGCCAGGTCGATGCCCTTGAGCACCTCGGTGCCGCCGACGCGGGCCCGCAGGCCCTCGATCTGCAGGAGCGGGGCGCTCATCCCACGGCTCCTTCCAGCGTGACGGCCAGCAGGTTCTGGGCCTCGACTGCGAACTCCATCGGCAGCTCCTTGAACACGTCGCGGCAGAAGCCCGCGACGATCATGTTGACGGCGTCCTCGGTGTCGAGGCCGCGCTGGCGGCAGTAGAACAGCTGGTCCTCGCTGATGCGCGAGGTGCTCGCCTCGTGCTCGACCGTCGCGGTGGCGTTGCGCGACTCGATGTAGGGGAAGGTGTGCGCGCCGCAGTCGGCGCCGAGCAGCAGCGAGTCGCACTGCGTGTGGTTGCGGGCGCCGCGCGCGCTGGGCAGCACCTTGACGAGGCCGCGGTACGCGTTCTGGCCGTGGCCGGCCGAGATGCCCTTGGAGACGATCGTGCTGCGCGAGTTGGCGCCGATGTGGATCATCTTGGTGCCGGTGTCGGCCTGCTGGAAGTTGTTGGCGGTGGCCACGGAGTAGAACTCGCCGACGGAGTTCTCGCCGCGCAGCACGCAGCTCGGGTACTTCCAGGTGATGGCCGAGCCGGTCTCGACCTGCGTCCAGGAGATGCGTGAATTGCGGCCGCGGCATTCGCCGCGCTTGGTGACGAAGTTGTAGATGCCGCCGACGCCCTGCGCGTCGCCCGGGTACCAGTTCTGCACGGTGGAATACTTGATGGTGGCGTCGTCCAGCGCCACCAGCTCGACCACGGCCGCGTGCAGCTGGTTCTCATCGCGCATGGGCGCGGTGCAGCCCTCGAGGTAGCTCACGTGGCTGCCTTCGTCGGCGATGATCAGCGTGCGCTTGAACTGCCCGGTCTTGGCCGCGTTGATGCGGAAGTAGGTGGAGAGCTCCATCGGGCAGCGCACCCCCTTCGGGATGTACACGAAGCTGCCGTCGGTGAACACGGCCGAGTTGAGCGTCGCGAAGAAGTTGTCGGTGTAGGGCACGACGCTGCCGAGGTAGCGCTCGAGCAGCTCCGGGTGGTTCTGCACGGCCTCGGAGAAGGGGCAGAAGATGACGCCCGCCGCCGAGAGGCGCTCCTTGAAGGTGGTCGCCACCGAGACGCTGTCGAACACGGCGTCCACCGCCACGCCGGCCAGGCGCGCGCGCTCGTGCAGCGGCACGCCCAGGCGCGCATAGGTCTCGAGCAGCTTCGGGTCGACCTCTTCCAGGCTCTTCGGCCCGTCGGTCTTCGCCCGCGGGGCCGAGTAGTAGGAGATGGCCTGGTAGTCGATCGGCGTGTAGCGCAGGTGGGCCCAGCGCGGCTCGCGCATCGTCTGCCAGTGCTCGAGCGCGCGCAGGCGCCAGTCGAGCAGGAATCGCGGCTCCTTCTTGCGCGCGGAGATCATGCGCACCACCGAGGCATCGAGCCCGGGCGGCACGGTGTCGCTGTCGATGTCGGTGACGAAGCCGTGCTGGTAGGCCCGGCCGACCAGCGCGTTGATGTCCTGCTCGCCCGTGCTCACGGCGACTTCCTCATTGCGTCTTCCCGGGCGTGCCGGAACTGCGCGTGCCGCCGGCCTGGCGGCGCAGCTGGCGTTCGAGCGCCGCGAAGTGCACGGGCTCGCCCGACAGGCCGGCGAGGTCGAGCAGGCTGATCTCCTGGAGCGAGCGGCGGATGGCGACGTTTACCCGCTGCCAGGCGCGGCCGACGCCGCAGGTGCTCTCGATGCCGCACTGGTGCTCGTGGCGCGCGCAGTCGGTGAGCGCCATCGGGCCCTCCATGGCATCGAGGATCTGCGCGGCGGTGATCTCGCCGGCGGGGCGGGCGAGGCGGTAGCCGCCGTGCGCGCCGCGCGTCGAGGCCACGAGGCCGCCGCGCTGCAGCTGCTTGAGCAGCTTGCTCACGGTGGGCGTCGCGAGGTGCGAGCCGGCGGCCAGCTGCGCGCTCGTGAACTGCGACTGCGGCTGCGCCGCCAGCCGGGCCAGCAGCACGGTCGCGTAGTCGGTCAGCTTGCTGATGCGGATCACGGCGCCTCCAATGTGGTACTATTTTAGTCCTGAATTGGCCCGCCGGGAAAGGGCCCCCCGGAAACGGCCCGGGCGCCCTTTGCTATGCTTGCGCGCCCGGCGCGTGCCCCCGGCGGGGCCGCCGTGCACCGCACAGGAACTTCGAGCCCATGTCCGTCCTCCAAGCTGGCGTGCCTGAAGAAGACAATGCCCCGCTGGTGGAGGTGCAGGGTGTGCGCTACGCCGTGGGCGGCCGCGCCATCTTCGACGGCCTCGACCTGGTCGCCCGCCGCGGCGAGATCACCGCCGTCATGGGCCCCAGCGGCACCGGCAAGACCACGCTGCTGCGGCTGCTGATGGGCGCGATCCGCGCCGACGCAGGCAGCGTGCGGGTGTTCGGCCAGGAGGTGTCCTCGCTCGGGCGCACGGCGCTCTACGCCCTGCGCCAGCGCATCGGCATGCTGTTCCAGAACGGCGCGCTGCTCACCGACATGGATGTCTTCGAGAACGTGGCCTTCCCGCTGCGCGAACACACCCGGCTGCCCGAGCCGTTGCTGCGGCGGCTGGTGCTCATGAAGCTGCAGGCCGTGGGCCTGCGTGGCGCGGCGGGCTACGCCACCAGCGAGCTCTCGGGCGGCATGGCCCGGCGCGTCGCGCTCGCCCGCGCCATCAGCATGGATCCCGAGCTGCTCATCTACGACGAGCCCTTCGTCGGCCTCGACCCGATCTCGCTGGGCGTCACGCTGCGGCTGATCCAGTCGCTCAACGAGACGCTCGGCATCACGAGCATCGTCGTGACCCACGACGTGCACGAGATCAGCACGATCGCGCACCACAGCTTCCTGCTGGCGGGCGGGCGCGTGGTGGCGGCGGGCACGCCGCAGCAGCTGCGCGACGAACCCAACGACGTGGTGCGCCAGTTCATGGGCGGCCTGCCCGACGGCCCGGTGCCATTCCAGATGAAGGCGCCCGACTACCACGCCCAGCTGCTCGAGGAGGCGCCGTGAGCGAGCTGGCGGTCAACCTGCTCGGCGCGCCGCTCGCGCGCATGGGCAAGGTCGCGCTGTTCCTGGTGCGCATCCTCGGCCAGTGCCTGCCGGCGCTGCGCCGGCCGAAGCTGGTCGTCCTGCAGGTCTACAACGCCGGCGCGCGCTCGCTGGTGATCATCATGCTGTGCGGCCTGTTCGTCGGCATGGTGCTCGGGCTCCAGGGCTACGACCTGCTGCAGCGCTTCGGCTCCGAGTCGGCGCTGGGCGTGGCGGCCGCGCTGGGCCTGGTCAAGGAACTCGGGCCGGTCATCACCGCGCTGCTGTTCGCGGGCCGCGCGGGCACGTCGCTCGCCTCCGAGCTGGGCCTCATGCGGGCCACCGACCAGATCTCCGCGATGGAGATGATGGCGGTCGACCCCGTGCGGCGCGTGGTCGTGCCGCGCTTCCTCGGCGGGCTGATCGCGATGCCCCTGCTGGTCGCCATCTTCGACGGCATCGGCATCTTCGGCGCGCAGATGGTGGGCGTGGGGCTTCTCAAGGTGGAGTCGGGCGCCTTCTGGTCGCAGATGCAGGCCTCGGTGGGGCAGGCGGACGTGCGCGAAGGCCTCGTCAAGAGCCTGTTCTTCGGCCTGTCCTGCAGCCTGGTGGCCGTGTACGAGGGCTACCACACGGCGCCGACCGCCGAGGGCGTGGGGCTCGCCACCACGCGCACGGTCGTGACGTCCGCCGTGCTCACGCTCGTGATCGACTACATACTCACCGCCGCCTTCCTGGGCAGTTGAACCCGGGAGAGCCGAACGGAGCGCCGCCATGATGGAGACAACGCGATGAGCGCCAATACACGCACGCTGGAGATCGGCACGGGGATGTTCGTGCTGCTGGGCTTCGCGGCCCTGGCCTTCCTCACGACGCAGCTGCCCTCGAGCGGCCTCAAGATCAACAGCAGCGGCGCCAGCTACCACGTCACCGCGCGCTTCGACAACGTCGGCGACCTGAAGGTCGGCGCGCCGGTCACGCTGGCCGGCGTGCGCATCGGCCGCGTCGACTCGGTCGGCATCGATCCCGCCGAGTTCAAGGCCGTGGTGGCGCTGTCGATCGACAAGCGCTACGCGCAGATCCCGGACGACAGCGATGCCTCGATCCAGACCTCGGGCCTGCTCGGCG
>WBZN01001906.1_pt1 | contig 12052 bp, 10 predicted proteins | sample 5204281 | NCBI WGS metagenome assembly WBZN01 (sample SAMN12344347, study PRJNA552823) | activated sludge metagenome | biome: Activated sludge suspended growth; feature: Nitrification reactor; material: Wastewater; isolation source: activated sludge from nitrification reactor of wastewater... | reverse complement strand
AATCTTCGCTCCGATATCCGTGTGTTCGCCGATCGGACGATCATATTGCACCCGCTGCTGTGCGCGCAGACGGGCCAACCGGAGACACTGTTTGAGATTTCCCAGGCAGGCGGCAGGCAGCGTAAGGCGCCCCACGGTCAGGCTCTCCAGGGCACGTCGCAGGCCGTCTCCCTCTGCCCCCAGCCGGTCGGCCACCGGCACAAACACCTCGCGCAGATGCACCTGACCGTTATAGATGCCGCGCACGCCCATAAAACTGAGTCTGGTGCAACTGCACCCTCGAGACTGCGTATCGACCACAAACGCCCCGAATCGCCGCTCCTCCTTGGCGCGATGGATGTCATGGGGAGTGTCGACAATCTGCGCAATGACAACGAGCAGCGACGCCAGAAATGCATGGTTCTCTCGCGGGGCGTTCGTCGTATACAACTTCTCCCCGGTCAGTCGATAGCCCACCAGGGCACCAGCTTCATGGATCGGAACGGCATAGGTTTTGAGATCCCAGATATCGCATCCCGCGTCTTTTTCCGTCAGCGCAAATCCGGAAATGTCTCCTCTGGCCAGACGAGGCAGGAATCGTCGTTGCTGTTCGTGATTGCCGACCAGCTTCACCGGTTCCGCTACCCCGATCGAATTGTGCGCCGACAGCAGGACGGTGGTGGCCGCATCATGACTCCCCAGTAACGTCGCCACTTCATGATATTCCGACTGAGACAATCCCAGCCCGCCGTAGCTGCGCGGGATTTTAATGCCGAATGCCCCGATCTCTCTAAATGCGGCAAAGACGTCGTCGCCGATCGCACCGTCCCGGTCGATCGCTTCCGGATCCACTTTCTCGATCAGCAGGCGACGGAGGGTATCAAGAAATTCACTCGCCGCTTCGCTCCTGGCCGGAACCGATGCCTCGGTAAACAGATGCCTTCGAACCTTCCCCTCGAAAAGACCTGAGATGAACCCTGCATAGGCTCGCCGGTCACGGGAGGCTTCAGCCGCCGCGAGCGATCCCCTGAACATGTGTCCCCTTCTCGCCATAGGTGCCTTCTGCGCCGTGATTACTTCGCCTTGCGCCAGGCGGCGCCAACGCCCCCGGTACGCGCCGGCGCGACGGCGCTCTGAGGTACGCGCGGAACGGAAACCGAGGCGACTTGATCGAGTCGGGCGAGACGTCGCCCGGCGCGATCTTCGAACCGGGCGCGCGAAATGGCCATACCGTAACAGGCGAACTGCGCGGACAGGCCATCGAATTCATCCCGGACCAGGGTCATCACCGAGACATAACCGGCCCGCAGGAGATGGATGCGGTCGCGATAACTTAGAAAGCTCCGTTCGAACAACAACGCATCATCCTCCACCGGCGAAATAACCAAGACCTCTTTGGCGGGGTAGTCGTGCTGGAACCGTTCCAAGGCTTGGGAAAAGCGCGCGTCAAAATTAATCCGCGACGCCTGTTCGCCGATGGACAGAAAACCCCGATCGCGCAACCGACTGCCGGGTTTGCCGACAGTCGGCAGATGCTGAGGCAGGCGCTGAGGAGGACGTGCCATGGGATTGATCATGATCATGAAATCCACTCCCTTTTGGACGGCGACCTCGAAAAAGGCCATGCGACCGATTCCCGCGTCGATATAATCGCGTCCCCGGATGCGGACCGGACAGAAGTAAATGGGGACTGCGGAGGAGGCCGTCACCGCGCGCGAAATCGGGACTTCCCGCCACCCCTCGTCGCCGAACATGACATGCTCCCCTGTTTCCAGATCGATCGCCGGGATATACAGTTCTTTCGACAGTCCCGCAAAGGTGTTGCTCAGGCCCCTGGCCTTATAGAGCCCGGCCAGATAGAGGGCGAACGGCTCCAACGTGTAGATGCCGCTCGGCAGCGCATCCTGGGCCTTATCGAGGAGATCGATGAACGTCATTTCACGATAATGCCGCACATAGAATTTCAGGAGCGGGATCAACTGCCGGGTCATACGCCAGACCGTCTTGAGCCCTTCACCGATGGCCGGAGAGAAGACGTTTCGATGATCGAAATAGTAGGGCCTTGTGCCGGAGAGATTCGTCTCCAGAATCTCCTGTGGCTTCACCCCGTTGGCAACCAATGACGCCGCCGCCGCTCCGGCACTCACGCCGACATACAGATCCAGGTCATTCATGGTCACGCCGTCTTCAAACAAATCATCCAATGCAGTCAGGGCACCGATCTCAAAGAGGTAACCCGTAAAACCTCCTCCACCTAGTGCCAGGGCCCGCTTGCCGAACGCCGGTGCCATGTTGCCCCTTTGATCGACTGAACTATCGTAACGGCCGTTCATCGGTCCAGGAAGCGCGGCTGGCGCTTCTCCAAGAAGGCAGCCACCCCCTCGCGTTTATCGTCGGTGTCACAGAGTCCGCCGAACAGATGCGCCTCTAAGGCCAAGCCGTCATGAAGGTCCATTGCGGCGCCATTACGGATGGCCTGCAACGACGCACGCAGAGACGCCTGACCTTTGGAGGAAATTTTCCGGGCCATTCCCTGTGCCTGATGCAGGAGGTCCTCCGGCGGGATGACCTGAGACACCAGCCCGAGCGACTTCGCCTCCTGTGCTGAGATCGGATCACCGGTCAAGATCAGCTCCATGGCCTTGGATTGCCCCACGATCCGGGGAAGCCGCTGCGTGCCGCCGAAACCCGGCATGATCCCCAAACTGATTTCAGGCTGGCCCAACCGGCTGCCCTCCGCAACGAGCCTGATGTGACAACACATCGCCAATTCCAGCCCTCCGCCCAGACAGATTCCATTGATCGCGGCAATGACCGGTTTCTCCAGAGCCTCGATCCGGTTCAAGATCGCCTGGCCCTGCAGCGCGATGGTTTCGCCCTCCTGCGAGGAGGCGATCGAGGCCAGCAGTCGAATATCGGCCCCGGCAATGAAAAACCGGCCCGTGCCGGTCAGGACAACAACTTTAACCGTGTCCTCTTTAGCCAATACGTCAAAGACCTGGCCGAGCTCGGCGAGGAGTTCCGGCGTCAGCGTATTAGCCGGAGGATGGTTGATCACGAGGGTTGCCACCGCCCCATCAATGTTGCAAGTGAGCATCGAACCGGCCGTTGTGGTCATATGAACCTCACGTCATGTAGTGCTTGGTTCACCCTTTCAGCGATCGATTGCAGAACCTGCGGCGCTCATGATCCCGCTCATCACATCGAGGGCCAGGCGGCCAACCTCAGTAGGAAAAGAACCCTCTTCCCGCCATGTGTCCGGCAAAGCCGGCATCCGCCATGCGGCGCAACATCGGCGCGGGCCAGAACCGAAGGCCCAGGCTCTGTCTCAACTCTTCCAACTCCTGAAGCACGTGATCGATGCCGAGTTGGTCGGCAAGATGCAACGGACCACCCTTCTCATGCGGGAATCCCGTTCCCGTCACCATCGCGAGATCGATATCGCGCGCCGAGGCCACACCTTCCTGCAGCGCAATGACCGCCTCATTGACCATGGCCAACAGGGGTCGCGACCTCCTCCATTCCATTCGTTGCCGCCCGGTAACATGCCGCACTTGCTGCATCAAATCGTCCAGCCCCTGATCTCGACCGCCCTCGCCGGCGCTCACATAATCGTAAAATCCATGCCCGGCCTTGATGCCGATTCGTCCCGCCTTCACCAACGCCTCAAGGAGCGGTGCCGGCGCCATCCGGGGCCCGTAGGATCGATGGAGAATGCGCGCGACGTCGAGCGCAATATCCACCCCGACGGTATCCAGCAAGGCAAAGGGGCCGACGGGCATGCCGAAGGACACCATGTCCTGATCGATCTCTTTGATAGAGACCTCACCGTCCTGGAGGCACCACACGGCTTCATTCAAATAGGGAGAGAGCAACCGATTGACGAGGAAACCGGCGCATTCCTTCACAATCACCGGCTGTTTCCGGAGACTCTCCGCAAAACCGACGACGTCATCGACGGTCTGAGGATCGGTGGCCAGACCGGGAATGACCTCCACCAGCGGCATTGCATAAGCCGGATTGAAAAAATGGAGTCCGATCACCTTGCCGGGACGCTTGGTTGCAGCCCCGATCGCCGAGATGGATAGCGCGGAGGTGTTGCTGGCAAGAATTGCGCTGCGTGAACAGATCTGATCAAGCGCTTGGAAAACCCGTTGTTTGAGCGTCAATTCTTCTGAAACCGCTTCGATCAGCAGATCGGCATCGGCGAGACCATCGAGGCTCGGCGATGCCGTCACCAGCAGCATCTTCTCTTCCAATTGCTCAGGCGTCATCTTGCCCTTGGCCACACGCGCCTGATAGATCGCCCGCACAGACTCGACACCTCGCCTGGCGAGCGTCTCCTGAATATCCGCCAACACCACCGGCAGGCCGGCGTAGCTCACCACTTCGGCGATCTGCGCGCCCATGGTACCGGCACCCACTACCCCGACTTTATAGATATACATTGCCCCACCAACCGTGCCGACGGGGCTTCCCCCTGGCCTTCACCGTTGCTCACTCGCCACTCATCATTCACGGCTCACCACTCCATACTCTGCCTCACGCCTGTTCCAGCACCATTGCGGCCCCCTGCCCGCCGCCGACACACATGGCCACTGCCCCGAGCGCAGCGCCACGGCGTTGCATCTCATAAAGAAGAGTGATCACCAGGCGTGTGCCGGTCATACCGACCGGATGGCCCAGCGCGATGGCGCCTCCGTTTACATTGACGATGTCCCGCTTGAGGCCCAACACACGCTCTACGGCGAGATACTGCGCGGCAAACGCTTCGTTCACTTCGATCAATTCCAGATCGGCGAGGCTGACACCGGCGCGCTTGAGCGCCAGCGGCAGCGCTTCTGCCGGCCCGATGCCCATGCGGGTCGGGTCCACACCGATAAAGGCGTAACTCCTGATGCGTCCGAGGGGCCGGTATTTCAGATCGCGCGCCCGCGCGGCAGACATGACGAGTGCGGCTGCCGCGCCATCATTGAGCGGACAACTGTTCCCGGCCGTGACGGTGCCGCCTTCTTTGAACAAAGGGGGATACAGCGCGAGTTGCTGTTCGGTTAACCCGACATTCGGGCCTTCATCCTGGGTGATCGGAACCGGCGAGACCTCGCGCCCGGCCACCGATTTGGGAACCATGACCGGAACAATCTCATTGTTGAGTCGGCCCTCCCGCATGGCTTTGAACGCGCGGCGGTGACTCTCGACGGCAAACTGATCCTGCTCTTCATGGCTGATCCCGAATTCTTCCGCCAGGTTCTCCGCCGTCCGGCCCATCAACTGACCGCAAAAGGCGTCCGTCAATCCTTCCCAGATGCTGTCGATAAATTCCGCGTGGCGCAGTCGTTTCCCCCATCGCATGTCCCGTGAGACAAACGGTGCGCGGCTCATGCTCTCGACCCCTCCGACGACCTGCACATCCGCATCCTCGCTTTGAATGTTCTGATAGGCATTTACGAAGGGTTGCAAGCCGGATGAACAATTTCGCTGCACCGAATAGGCCGGTGTGCGTACAGGAAGTCCCGCCATGAGCGCGATCACGCGGGCGACATTGTAGGCGTCGCTGGTATGTCCGACTGAACCGATGATCACTTCGTCGATGAGCCGGGGATCCACCCCGGCGCGCGAAATCACCTCGCGCACCGCCAGCTCGCCCATCTTATGGGGCGTGAGATCCTTCAGCGCGCCGCCGAAGTTGCCGATGGGCGTTCGTGCGCCGGCCGCAACGACGACCTCTTTCACGGAGACCTCCTTCCGGCCTCTCACATCGCCTTGCGCGAGGACTGCGCACGTGCGACGGTCGGATCCGCGTCATCGCGCAAGGCCCTTCGCAGCACTTTACCGATAATCGTCCGTGGCAGTTCGGAACGAAACTCGATGGCCACCGGCACCTTGAACCTCGCCAGCGACTTGCGACAGTGCTCGATCAAATCGCGCTCTGTCACCGAGGATCCCTCTATAGGCACGACAAAAGCCTTGACCGCTTCTCCGTAGTGACGATCGGGAATACCCACGACCACCGCTTCGTGTACGGCCGGATGCTGGAACAGGATTTCTTCGACTTCCCGCGGGTAGACCGTCTCGCCCCAGGGCTTGATCACGTCCTTCTTGCGATCCAGAAAAAAGAAAAAGCCCTGCACGTCCCGCCGAACGATGTCTCCCGTATAAAGCCAGCCCTCCCGCAAGACCGCGCACGTGTCCGCCTCTTTCTTCCAGTATCCCTGCATCACTTGAGGCCCGCGAACGATGAGTTCTCCGGCCTCTCCTGTCGGAACGTCCCTCAGTCCTGTCTCCAGGTCTACAATCCGCGCATCCGTATCCGGAAACGGCAGGCCCATTGAGCCGCGAGGATGTTCCCCTTGAATGGGGTTGCAATGGGTCGTAGGGCCGGCTTCGGTCAGCCCGTATCCTTCTGAAATCGTCACCCCGCTCAGCCGCTCAAACCCTTCCTGAACCTCCGCCGGAAGCGGACTCGCCCCGCAGAGACAGACCCGTATCGAATGCAAGTCGTACCGGCGGACCTTCGGAAAATCGGTCATCATCGAGAACATCATCGGCACACCGGACATGATAGTCACGCGATGTTGCTGGATCGCCTTCACCGCCTCATCGGCGTGAAACCGCGGGAGCAGAATAATCAGCGAACCGGTCGCCACAGCCAGATTCTGGCAGGTATTCAACCCGTAGCAATGGAACAACGGCACGGCGCCAAGAAAGATTTCCTTCCCCTCGCGGAAATTCGAGCACCAGAAGCGGCCTTGCATGGTATTGACCACCACGTTGCGATGCGTGAGCATCACGCCTTTGGGCGTGCCGGTCGTGCCGCCGGTATACTGAATCTGCGCCAGGGCATCGGGCTCCACCGTCGGGAGATGCGGGACATCAGCGTCCCGTTCCGGAGACATCGGCTCGAGCAATTGAAGAAAATCATAGACCGGCGGATTCTTCTCGACCACAATCCAGCGCTTCGTCCAGCGCGCCTTGATCGGATAGAGCAGTCGTTTTATGGTCGGGAGAAAATCCCGCAGGCTCGTGAGGATGATTCGTTCCGGGAGATGGGTCTGTTCACGTATGGCGCGGATACGCGGATAAAAGAGATCCAACGCGATGATGGTCTCGCTGCCGGAGTCGATCAGTTGGCTCTGAATTTCCCGCTCGACATACAAGGGATTCGTAGGAGTCACGACGGCTCCGGCCTTCAACACACCATAGTAGGCAATCACCGCCTGAGGGATGTTCGGCAACATGAGGGCAACCCGATCACCCGTCTGCACACCGAGCCGGCGCAGCCCTCGGGCAAAACGAGTGCTCAGATCGTTCAACTCGCGGAATGAAATACGAGTGCCGTAGAAGAAGAGAGCGGGCGATTCGGGAAACCGGGAAGCGGAGCGCCGAAGCAGATCCGGAATCGTCCATTCCGGATAATCGACGGTGGCGGAAACTCCGGGATCGTACCGGCTGATCCAAGACCGCGGCATCTGCTCCTCCCACCTCTGAGTCGATCAATGAGGCGACCCGCGCAGCTCACTCACCAGCCCGTGCACCGACTGCGTCCCTGTCTGCGTCGCACCGGCCGGTTTTCGTTCCAGCCCCAGCCAAAACCCTTCGAGATAGTCGAGGACCGCGTTTACCCCGACACGAAAATCACGTTTATCCGTTTCCGACATGGTTGCGTGTGAGACAGAACTTGTTCCTTCGATCGCCGCCATGGCCTGCTCCATAGCCATTTCGTGCTCAGACTCAAGTTGCCGATGAAACGTAAAGTAGGTCATGTCCATGCGGGAATACCGTTTGACCCGCAACAAAGTCAGTCCCGGAATCAGATGGTCCCACATGGTGATGGCCATATTCTCAAGGCCGAATGAAGCACCTAACGCCATCGCGTGATTACCACTACTGTAGAGGTTCTCCATTCCTTCAATATAGGCGCGAGTGGATGGCCGCATGGGCGTGGTCATCGCGACGTGAATGTCGATTCCCAGCGACCGGAGAAAGTTCCGATACAACAATTCATGACGGTTCTTCACCAGACCATCACCCAGCTCCGAATAGAGAACTTTCGTCAGCTCATCCGCCACGGCTTCATCTTCGGTATTGACCAATTGGGCGGCAAGAATGCGGGGGAAGAAACGCGCAAAATTATAAAACTCGACGGCGAACTCGTGTAGCTCCCGGTCGGACACATCGCCGCCGCAAAAACGGCTTAGGTAGGGATTATTGATCGCTCCATGTCGAAGCACGTCCGCGCGCACTTGTTCGTAAAACGACATCGTGCACCTCCACCCTCATCCCGGGACGCCCTCTCATGTTCTGCCTCTGCGTCATTCTGTTTTCTTGTCCTTCCAAGATCATCATGCCTAAATAATACAAAATCTATATTGAATGATGCAACTATTATGTTGTACAGTGTACCCGTGTGGGAATCGCGAGAAGGACGGCAGGAGACAGCGGCTGAGGTTCCAACGATACGGCCTAGGAGGAACCGCCATGAAAGAAGCGATCGGGATTGATCACATCACCCTCTGCGTGAAGAATCTGGCGGCCACAGAATATCTCTTCACCCAGATTCTCGGGTTTCAAGTCATCTGGTCCGCGCAGGATGTGGGGAGCGACAAATCCAGCATGGATACGGTCGTCGTCCAGCGAGGGCATGCGAAGATCGCCCTGATGCAGGGAAGAAACAAGGAGCGCAAATCCCAGATCTGCGAGTTCATCGACAAATACGGAGAAGGCGTGCAGCACATTGCCTTCGAAGTCGACGATATAGACTCGGTCTGCCGCGAATGGGAAACCCATGGCGTCCGGTTCAGCGGAGACATCAAGGATGGGCGGGACGGTTTCGGACCTCTCAAGCAGCGATTTACCTATCCCTTGTTCCCCGACTGCGGCCTGTTCCTCGAACTGACCCAACGCCAGCATGGACAGGAAGAATCCAAGACGTTCGTTCGTGCCACGGTAGAATCTCTCTACAAAGATATCGAACGGGATCAGCTGAAAGGTGTGACACGGACCATTATCGATTACGAGACCCTGCCGCTTCCGTTTGAAGAGACAGAGGCCGCGTCGTTCCGACACGCATCATAAGACATCGAGCCGCACCTGACCTGTCAGGAGGTTCGCGATGTATCTGGTAAAAAAAGGCCCCGCTCCCAACCAGGCCCACGTGGGAATTCCCGACGGCCTGCATGAAGAGGAACACGGTCGCAGAGGATTCAGCGGACCTTCCTCACATCTGTACCACAGCCATCCCCCGACTGCCTGGAGCCGGATCGAAGGCCCCCTGCAACCGAGGGCGTTTACCTGCACCGAGTTACCCACTCCCGATCAGCGTGCCGCCGACGGGCGACCCGTCACGATTCTACAAAGCCCTGATGCCCGCCTGTCTCTCTCGCGACGCCGCACCACCATGACACATTTCGTGCGCAACGCCGACGGCGACGAAATCGTGTTTGTCCACAGCGGACATGGGGCATGGGAAACCGATTACGGCATGCTGAGCTACGAACCGGGCGACTACCTGGTGATCCCGAAGGGCACCACCTATCGCATCCATGTTGATCAGGCAGGAGAGCCGGGCCTCTTTCTGATGATCGAAACTCCCCAGCCTGTGGAAGTGCCGGATCGGGGCCCCCTCGGCCGGCATGCGTTGTTCGATCCCGGGGTCATCGTGACGCCGGAACCGGCCCCGCCGCCGGACGATGCGAAGAGCCGTCGCGAGTGGGAAGTCCGTATCAAACGGGACAACGAAGACACCCGGGTCTATTACCCCTTCTACCCCATGGATGTTGCAGCCTGGAAGGGCGACCTCTGGGTGGCCAAGCTGAACGTGCGGGATTTTCGCCCCGTCACCAGCCCGCGCTACCACCTTCCACCCAGCGTGCATGTCACCTTTCAAGCCGGAGGCCTGCTGGTTTCGACCTTCGCGCCGAGACCGCTGGAGACCGATCCGGGGGCATTGCGCGTCCCCTTCTACCACCGCAACATGGATTATGACGAAGTTCTGTTTTACCACCGGGGCGATTTCTTCAGCCGGGCCGGTATTCACGCCGGAATGTTGACCTTGCACCCTCAGGGCATTCACCACGGGCCGCAGCCACAGGCAGTGGCCGCCAGCAAGGGAAAAGACCAGACCGATGAAGTGGCCGTGATGATCGAATCGCGGCACGCTTTTAAGGTGCTGCCGGAATGCGAAGCCGTCGAACTGAAGGATTATGCAATGAGTTGGAGCCGATCATGAAACTTGTGAGCTTCCAAGTCCGCACGCCGGTCGGAATCTTTACCAGGATCGGCGCACTTCATGAGGGCTCTATCGTGGATCTCAACATGGCCTATGCGCGGCAGCTCGCCGACCGACAGGAATCGCAACCGCACCGTCTCGCCGATGCTCAAGTCCCGGCCACGATGTTGGAGTTTTTGGAAGGAGGCCCCTCTGCAATGGCTGCGGCTCGTGGGGCTCTCGACTTCGCGGTGCATGTTGGCGCCTCCCTCAAGGGCCCGGCCGGCGAAACCATGATCTACAATACGGCTGACGTCCAACTGGCGGCTCCCCTGCCCAACCCTCCTTCGCTGCGCGATTTCATCGCCTTTGAAGCCCACATTGCCGCCACCTCTAAGAGACGGGGCCAACCGATTCCTCCGGAATGGTACAAGGCGCCGGTCTACTACAAGGGTAACCATCGGACCATCATCGGGCCGGATCGATCCCTCCACTGGCCGTTGAACACACAGAAGCTGGATTACGAATTGGAGCTGGCCTGTGTCATCGGCCGCAAGGGTATCGATGTCGCGGAACGCGCCGCGACGGACTATATCGCCGGCTATACGATCATGAATGACTTCAGCGCGAGAGACGTTCAGTTCCAGGAAATGGCCTGTCGCCTCGGTCCGGCAAAGGGAAAAGACTTCGCCACCGCCATCGGCCCCTGCATCGTCACACCCGATGAGATTCAGGACCTCGCGTCGCTGCAGATGATTGCACGCATCAATGGAGAGATCTGGTCCCAAGGACGCTTCGGTTCGATCCACTGGTCCTTCCCCCAAATGATTGAACATGTGTCGCGAGGCGAAACAATTTACCCGGGCGACTTGTTCGGCTCGGGAACGGTCGGCGGCGGCTGCGGCTTGGAACTCGACCGCTACCTAAAACCGGGAGACATCGTCGAATTGGACATTCAGCCGATCGGAATTCTCAGCACGACCATTGCCGCACAACAAGAGCGAAGTCTGTGAGGAACATCATGCCATCCGTTGCAAAACCCTCAGAGGCCGCCACCTTGGAACTGGTGGAACGTCAGCGGACGCTCTATGAGGGGTCAGAGATCGATGTGAGGATAGAACACCTCATTCGCGACACCCCGCATCCCACCCTGTCGTCCTGGGATATTCAGCGCCTGCTGCGCACCTCACGCGCGGTCTATTTCGACAGCCATGTGGAGGTGGTCTCCGGCCATCATACGGACATCTATCTGCGGTTCGAATCCATCGCGCGCTTCCCCGACCTCGTGACGATCATCGCCTCGAACATGGCCGAATGGATCCTACAGACCTTTCAACACGGCCCGCCGGCAGGGATTATCACCACTTCCTCGGACGCCCGCCTGCTCGCCGAGCGCACAGGCGAACTCCTGGCCCCACAATTTCCGTTGCGTGTCGTACTGACTCCGTTCAATCACGACACGGGCAAAATCGGCACCGAACTCGTCAGCGGGACGGTCGAACCGGGAGAACGTTTTCTGTCGTTGAACGATGTCACCACGCGCGGCATGTGCGTCAACAAACTCGGAAAAGTCGTCACCGATCGCGGGGGACGACTCGCAGGCATGATGGTATTTGCCAGACGAGACAGCGGACAATTTCCGTTGATGGATGAGTTGACGGCAACCTATCCGTTTTACTTCAGCGTCGATCTGGACATGCCGCAGTGGGAACCGGCCGATTGTCACGCGTGCCGGGACGGGAAGCCGTTGTTGTCCTGGAGAGACCTGCCCGAGTTTTGATGTGATGCGGAACGTCGAGAGCCAGAGGAGGCAGCTATGGACCAGGCCGTCGTCGCACAGGACATCAAACGCAGCGACCTCCTTGA
>WBZN01001905.1_pt1 | contig 12053 bp, 8 predicted proteins | sample 5204281 | NCBI WGS metagenome assembly WBZN01 (sample SAMN12344347, study PRJNA552823) | activated sludge metagenome | biome: Activated sludge suspended growth; feature: Nitrification reactor; material: Wastewater; isolation source: activated sludge from nitrification reactor of wastewater treatment... | reverse complement strand
GGTTACGAAGGGCAGGGGCCCGAGCATTCTTCCGCACGTGTGGAGCGCTATCTGCAGTTGTGTGCGGACTACAATATTCAAGTCTGCATACCGTCGACACCGGCGCAAATGTTTCATGCATTGCGTCGCCAGATAATCAGGCCGATTCGCAAGCCATTGATTATCATGAGTCCGAAAAGTCTGTTGCGCAACAAGGAATCAGTATCGAGTCTGGAAGATCTGGCTAGTGGGTATTTCCATCCGGTGATTTCCGAAGTTGAGAATCTCGACCCCGGTACGATACGTCGCATTATCGTCTGCAGTGGAAAAATTTATTACGAGCTGATGGCCTATCGCAAAGAGCAACGTATCCGTGATATGGCTATCATTCGTCTGGAACAGCTTTATCCGTTTCCGCATGAAGAATTTCAGGCGGAAATCGACCGTTTCAGTCATGCCAAAGAGGTTATCTGGTGCCAAGAAGAGCCGGGCAACCAGGGAGCTTGGCATCGTATTCAGCATTACTTGTTACGTCACATGCGGACCGACCAGGCATTGGGTTATGCCTTACGGGTATCATCGGCTTCACCGGCGGTGGGCTATACGGCTCGGCACAAGTTTACGCAGAATGAATTGATCGTGGCAGCATTCAGAGACAAAATCTAGGACGAGGGCACCATGTTAGTCGAAGTCAAAGTACCTGCATTATCCGAATCTGTGGCTGAAGCCACGCTGGTCTCCTGGCACAAGAAAGCCGGTGACTATGTCAACCGTTCGGAAAACCTGATCGACATCGAAACCGACAAGGTAGTGATGGAACTGCCTGCTCCGCAGTCCGGTATATTGAGTACGGTCCTGAAACAGGATGGCGCCAGTGTGGTCAGTGGTGAAGTCATCGCCATGATCGATACCGAAGCGGCAAAAACCGCAACTACAGAGACAGCCGATGAATCGCAGGCTGCAAAACCCGCAGAGGGACCAAATGTCATTGCAACCGGTAGCAGTACGGAGAATGCTGGACCGGCAGTGGCAGATCAGGCCATACCGATGCTGATGCCAGCAGCACGCAAGTTGGCGGAAGAAAACAATTTGAAAACCATGGAAACATCGGTGATCAAGGGTACCGGCCTAGGAGGGCGCATCACCAAGGAGGATGTGCAAGCCTACATGACGAACAAGGCGGTTACTGCAACCAGCCCTGCAGGCCCATCGGCTGCAACGACTGAAAAACCGGTACAAGGTGCACGCACCGAGCGCAGGGTGGCCATGTCACGTCTGCGGCAACGCATTGCCGAGCGTTTGGTGCAGTCTCAATCCACGGCAGCGATTCTGACTACATTTAACGAAGTGAACATGCAGGCCATCATCGATTTACGGACACGCTACAAAATCGAATTTGAAAAGGAATATGGCGTCAAACTGGGTTTCATGTCTTTCTTTGTCAAGGCAGTCATCGCAGCGCTGAAAAAATATCCCATCATCAATGCCTCGGTGGAAGGCAATGAAATCGTCTATCACGACTATTATGACATCGGTATCGCCGTGGGTAGCCCGCGTGGACTGGTAGTGCCAATCATCCGCGATGCTGATCGATTGACATTGGCAGAAATCGAATTGCAAATTGCCGATTTTGCCAAGCGGGCCCAGGATGGCAAGCTGAGTATCGAGGAACTCAGCGGTGGTACGTTCTCGATCACGAATGGCGGGGTATTTGGTTCGATGCTATCGACACCCATCATCAACCCGCCACAAAGTGCGATTCTCGGCATTCATGCCACCAAGGACCGGCCAGTCGTTGAGAATGGCCAGATCGTCATTCGTCCGATGAATTACCTGGCGCTATCTTACGATCACCGCATCATCGATGGTCGCGAAGCGGTGCTATCGCTGGTGGCCATCAAAGAAGCACTGGAATATCCGATGAGTCCGTTGCTGGAAAAGTAAGGATTGCATGATTCGGGGTAATGTGTCTGTTTTCTTAGCAGAAGAGGAGGACGGGACAAATGACTGGATTGCCGCGCTGCAATTATTTGTTACCATGACTATGAATCGGTTACTAGCTTCAAGCTGCCGATTCCGACATAGTTTTAACCTGTAAAAGCAATCCTTTTCACATTCCAAAAAGAGGAATCATCATGTCAGTCATGCAAACAAATTCATCGCAGTGGTCACGGATTATTTTTGCCGTATTGATTTCCTGGGTCTTGGTTACGTCTCACACAGTCCAGGCTGATTCAACCACACCAGAGGTATCGGGTAAGTCGATTGGAGAATGGTCGGTCAAATGGTGGCGGTGGTCTCTGTCGATACCGGCTGCCAACAATCCGATGCTGGATAATAGTGGAGCCTTTTGCAATGTGCGCCAACAAGGACCAGTATGGTTTCTGACTGGAGTTTTTTTTGGTGGTAGCGCCGAGCGGCATTGCACCATTCCACATGGCAAATCCATTTTATTTCCCATTGCCAATGCATTTTGGATCAATTCAGCGCTGGACGATCCCAATAACACAGAATCGGATTATCGCCGCCTGGCGAGCGAGTCTTTACCAGCTCCGGTTGGCAGCGATCTGGAGGCAACGCTCAATGGCAAGTCAATCGTTTTCAATCCCGACACTCCCATTGTAAGAAGCCAGTCACCGGTGTTTACAGTTCGGTTTCCCGCGGATAACGTGTTTGGATTGGATCCAGATTTACTGACCGGTTTTCCGATAGTGTCGGATGGTTTCTGGGTGATGCTGCCACCTTTAGCTCGAGGCAGTCATGTGTTGCATTTTCGTGCCGCACTGGCACAGGATGTTACCTATTATCTGACGATCCGATAAACAGAAACGACACATTAATATTTAAAGTACGGGAAATACGTAGTAGTGTTTCTCGTACTATGGGTGTTACGCAATTTGATTTACATAGACTAGTTCTAATATCCAAGTTTTTTTATGGCAAGACTTAAGTTTGTATTTTGCGCATTGTAGATTTCTAGTAAACGGCGATATAACTGACCTGGTCCATCTTGTGGTTCGAATCTTACTCGTTTGAACTGCCCTTCAAGCTGTACTGCAATGTAAGCGATTGGCGAATCAGCGCAACCTAAGCAGCTACCAATCTCATCAGGGAGCGCTGCGAATGACTTAAACTCCTCCAGGTTTATGATTGATTTCCATAAATCTTGATCAAGACTTTGAATTTCTAAAACAATATGAAATGGGGAAATGGCAGGAATATCGTCAGTGGTTATGGATCTTTTATGATAGATCGTGGCATTCTCTGGAGTGATGACAAGCTGGGGGAAGGAGCAATATCCAGCCAAACAAGGACCTTCCTCATATCCGAAATATATTGCACGATCGGTCTTTTTCCCCTCCACATATTCCAGTAAATCCCACCTCCCGTCCTTGGCCAATCCCAATTTGGCATTATGTACAACACCTGGAGGGAATGTTACGTCAACTTCGTCAATTTCCAGGACGCCATTAGCGAAACGGGCATCAGAGCCCAATATGTTAACCGGGTACAGAATCAACAAAGCAAATATAAGGTTTTTCATAGTGCTTTTTCCTTTTTAAGGATATGGTTACATACCTATCTTATAGTTTCTCATGCATTTCTAGAAGTAATGGATCCTAGCTAAGCGCATTATTACTATTAGCCAAACGGGCATGTGATAGCTACTAATCAGGTCAAGGTGGATTTCTTTAAGAAGGTGTGTGTCCTAAGAATAGTTAATCTACTTTATTAATAATTGATCTCGACATTTTCTACCTTGAAGTGCTCATGGAGTGATTGCATCAGGTCATCGTGCAGATAAACGCGCCAGTCCTGGCCGAGTTCCAGTTCACCACTGGCTTCACTGTTATGGTAGGCAAGGATGATCGGACAATAGTGTGCGTAGCGGGTTTGAGACAGGCTGGAAAAGGGGGTCAGCAAGGTTTTGAATGTGGTGATTGGGCTGACCTGGGTTGCATCGCATTGTATTCGGAGTTGTTTGGCAAAACGCGAGCGGATTCCCGCCAGGTCGTAGAGCTGTTCGGCGGTAATTCTCAGTTCATCGTCATCGTCACCGTTGTATCCTCGCTGGCTAATTTTGGCTTCGATGATCAGTAATTGGTCTTCTTTCAGCCATGAACGATGCGCATCAAACGATTCGCTGAAAACCACCACTTCAACGCGTGCCTTGCCATCATCCAGACTGATGACACCCATTCTGCCACGGCGGGTCATTTGTACTCGGATCGAATGAATCATGCCTGCGAGCCACTGTGGTTCGCGGTTGGGTTGTAGACGATCCAACCGGGTTCGGATGAAGCGTTTGAGTTCCGGCGCGTAAGTGTCAAATGGGTGACCGCTGAAGTAGTAGCCCAATCCGATTTTTTCCTGACGCAATTTTTCCCGCTCGGCCCAGGGTTGTGTCTGAATGAGCTGTGCGTGCATTTGCGACGTATCGTCGCTTTCACCGAATAAATTGGATTGACTGGCAGCCTGACTTCTTTGTTCGGCGGATTCGATGGCCACACCTACGGAAGCCATCAAACTGGCGCGATCAGGGTTGAGTGCGTCAAAGGCGCCGACGCGAATCAGGGCTTCCATGACACGGCGATTGGCAATGCGACGATCCACGCGGTGACAGAAGTCGAACAGGTCAGTGAAAGTCCCGCCTGCGGTGCGTGTGGAAACGATGGAATTGACTGCAGACTCACCTGTACCCTTGATGGCGCCGAGTCCGAAGCGGATGGTTCGGTTATCGACCGGAACAAAGCGATAATCGGAGAGGTTGATATCGGGGGGCAGCATGATTAATCCATTGGCGATGCTGTCCTCGACGAAAATCTGTACCTTGTCGGTGTCGTCCATGTCGGCGGACAAACACGCTGCCATGAATTCCGCCGGGTAGTGGGCTTTCAGATAAGCGGTCTGAAATGCAATCAGCGCATAGGCGGCTGCATGCGATTTGTTAAAGCCGTACCCGGCAAACTTCTCCATCAGGCCAAATAGTTCGGTGGCTTTGTCTTGGCTCAAGTTATTGTTGATTGCACCAGCGACAAAGATATCGCGTTGCTGTGCCATTTCCTCGACTTTTTTCTTGCCCATGGCACGCCGCAGCAAATCGGCGCTGCCCAAACTATAGCCGCCGATTACCTGTGCGATCTGCATGACCTGCTCCTGGTAAATCATGATGCCATACGTTGGGCCAAGGATGGGTTCGAGCCGTGGATCAAGGTATTCGATCGGTTTCCTGCCGTGCTTGCGGTCGATGAATTCCGGAATCAGGTCCATGGGGCCGGGGCGATACAACGCCACAAGTGCGATGATATCCTCGAAGCGATCGGGGCGGGCCTTTTGTAACAAATCGATCATGCCACGCGATTCAAACTGGAAAATGCCGACAGCATTGCCTTTGCGCATCAGCGTGTAGGTCATGTCGTCATCCAGTGGCAAGCCTTCGAGGGAGAAAGCACGGTTTGCCGTATTGGTATCGTCGGCATGCAGCTGCCGGATATAGGTGACGGCACGATCCAGAATCGTCAGCGTGCGCAATCCCAGAAAGTCGAATTTCACCAGGCCGATCTTTTCAACGTCATCCTTATCGAGCTGACTGACGACGGAATCGGCAGATTCGGTACAGTAAATCGGACAAAAGTCAGTGATTTCACTGGAGGCGATCAGTACACCGCCGGCATGCATGCCGATGTTACGCGTGATGCCTTCCAGGCTTTCCGCCAGTTCCAGCAGATTGCGTACATCTTCCTCGGCTTCGGCGCGCAGATTGAGCTGTGGCTCCATCTGGCGTGCTTTCTTGAGTGTCATGCCAATTTCGAACGGTACCAGCTTGGCGAGCTGATCGACAAAGTTGTATGGCAAATCCATGACCCGACCAATGTCGCGAATAACAGCCTTGGCTGCCATCGTTCCAAACGTTGCGATTTGCGACACCTTGCCGGTACCGTAGCGTTGTTTGACATAGTCGATGACCAGTTCGCGCCGGTCCTGGCAGAAATCGATATCGAAATCCGGCATCGATACCCGTTCCGGATTGAGGAATCGCTCGAACAGCAGATCGTAGCGCAGAGGATCGAGATCGGTGATGCCGAGTGAATAGGCCACCAGTGAACCTGCGCCGGAACCACGCCCTGGACCGACGGGAACATCGTTGTGCTTGGCCCAGTTGATAAAGTCGGCAACGATCAGAAAGTAGCCGGCAAAACCCATTTGAATGATGGTATTGACCTCGAACTCGAGGCGAGCCAGATATTTTGGCAGCACCTCGGTGCGGGTCTGAGCATCCGGGAACAGATGCAACATGCGGTCGTGCAGGCCGGTTGCAGCCTGATCCTGCAGATATTGCTCCAGACTTTCATTATTTGGTGTCGGAAACAAAGGCAAGCGGTTGATGCCCAGTTCAAGTCTGAGGTTGCAGCGCTTGGCGATTTCAATGGTGTTGGTCAGAGCGCTGGGAATATCTACAAACAGTTGCGCCATTTCCACCTGATTTTTGAAATACTGTTGTTCAGTGAATTGTTTCGGTCGGCGCTTATCGCCCAGTACATACCCTTCCGCAATGCAAACCCGTGCTTCGTGTGCGAGATAATCCTCAGGATCAAGAAATTGCACGGCATGTGTGGCTACGACAGGCAGGTCGTATTGCTTTGCCAGTTCCAGCGTTTGCTGGATCAGCTGTTCCTCTCCAGCATGTCCATCGCGCTGGATTTCCAGATAGAAACGATCGGGAAAGAGTTCTGCCCATTTTCGCGTGGCCGCTTCAGCCTGATGAAAATTGTTTTGTAGCAGGTTAAAGCCGATGTCACCCAGACGTGCACCGGATAGCGCGATCAGTCCCTGCGTTCCGGAGGCATTTTCCAGCAGCCACGATGCCCTGATTTCTGCACGTCCATGAAACTGGTTTTCGCGATAGGCACGGGATAAAAGCCGCGATAACAGCAGATAGCCTTGATGCGACTGGCATAGCAGCAACAGCCGAACCGGTTTGGAACGATCAGTCTCGTTGGTGACCCACACATCGCAGCCGAGAATCGGCTTGATGCCTTTCTGATTAGCTGTCTGGTAAAACTTGACCAGACCAAAAAGATTGGCAAGATCAGTCAGCGCCAGAGCTGGCATGTGATCCGAAGCCGCTTTGGCGATCACATCCGGAATGCGGATGGTACTGTCCAGAATGGAAAATTCGCTGTGCAGGCGTAAGTGAATAAAAGCAGGATCAGTGGGCATGGTGATACAATTCTGGTCGGTCAAAATTGTCATGATTACATTCAAAGCCTATTTTACATTATGTTGAAATCACCCGAACTTTTACTTCCTGCTGGTTCTCTGGAAAAAATGCGTGTGGCGTATGCCTTTGGCGCAGATGCGGTCTATGCCGGGCAACCACGATATTCATTGCGAGCCCGCAACAACGAGTTTGCGCTCGAACAATTGCAGACGGGTATCGCCGAGGCGCATGCTCTTGGCAAGAAATTCCTGGTGGCGAGCAATCTGATGCCGCACAACGCCAAGGTCAAAACATATCTGAATGATATGGCGCCCGTCATCGACATGAAACCGGATGCGCTGATCATGGCCGATCCGGGATTGATCATGATGGTGCGAGAAAGATGGCCGGATGTACCGATTCATCTGTCGGTGCAAGCCAATACGGTGAACTACATGGGTGTCAAGTTCTGGCAGAAGATCGGTCTGACACGCGTTATTTTGTCGCGCGAACTGTCGCTGGACGAAGTGGCACAGATTCGCGACCTGTGTCCGGACATGGAACTGGAGGTATTTGTACATGGTGCGTTGTGCATAGCGTATTCCGGGCGCTGTCTGCTGTCTGGTTATTTCAATCATCGTGATCCCAATCAGGGTACGTGTACCAATTCCTGCCGCTGGGATTACAAGGTGAAAGCAGCAGAAGAAAGCCCAAGTGGTGACATTCAGGAAATCGGCAAGATCGACTTCGACTTCGGACAAGCCATGCAGCAGTCGCAACAGTCGGGATTGTCAGGCGGCTGTGGTTCGATCGAGCGCCATCCGGCGGCGGATCAGGTATATCTGATCGAGGAAAAGGAGCGCCCGGGACAACTGATGCCTATCATGGAAGACGAACATGGCACGTATATCATGAATTCCAAGGATTTGCGCGCTGTCGAACATGTCGAGCGGCTGGTCAAGATCGGGGTGGATTCACTGAAAATCGAAGGGCGCACCAAATCGCTTTACTATGTGGCGCGAACAGCACAGGTTTATCGCCAGGCCATTGACGATGCCGTGGCAAACCGACCATTTGATCTGGGATTGCTGGGAGAACTGGAAGGGTTGGCCAATCGCGGTTATACCAGTGGTTTTTATCAACGTCACAGCACTCACGAAACGCAAAACTACTTGCGTGGACACTCTGAATCCACGCGCAGCCAGTACGTCGGTGATGTCACCGGCTTCGATGCAGCCATCGGCATGGCGGAAGTGCTGGTCAAAAACCGCTTTCAGGTTGGTGACCGACTTGAAATCATCCACCCGGATGGCAATGAAGTCGTGGAATTATCGCAAATGCTGGATACCGCTGGCAGGCCGGTGCAAGTTGCTCCTGGCAGTGGACACCGAGTGCGGATTCCTTTGCGCAAACCGGTGCAAAGCGCATTTGTTGCACGGTTTTTTTAATCTGAACCGATCTCTATCCTAGAAACCGGCAGTGATGGCCTGCGATAGAAAGCTGTCCGTGCTGCCGACCAATACAATCTCATTTCCCGGACCGGCGTAGAAATAAATATTGCCTTGCTGTTCGCCCAGCGCATTGCCATTGGCATAGATACGGGCGTGGTAACCCAGGATATCCTGGGATTGCGGATGATCCGGAAAGAGTTGCGGATAGCGGTTTTCTCCCCAGCTAAATATCCTGTCAGCAGTCGTATTCGGTGTGGTGGTCGTGGTGAAGCCGTAGGACGTGATGGCAGTGTTGCCGTGACCGGTGGAATCCTGTACCACTCCGGCTTCAAAACCAATGAAATACAATGTGCCCGGCGACAGATCGAATGTGGGGTCTAGCGTCAGGGTTGAATCTGTAATCGTAAGCCGATTGCTGGTGTTTACATCAAATGACTCGACCAACACATTGTTGGCGTTGCTGAGTGTAATCAATCCGCTTCCACCCTGAATGGGTTTGTTGAATGTGAAACCGATGTTGCTGCCGAGAGGTACACCGGTAGCCGAATTATTCGGACTGAATGTTGAAATGACCGGTGCTGTCCCCGGAAAAACCGGTGGTATGGTATCCAGATCTTCATAAATGGCGATAGCGGCATAAAGGCTAGTGTCGGCAAATCCCTGCCGCCACGATGCATCGACATAATAGCTGCCATCCCTGGGGGCTGTGAAACGGAGATGATCGGTGCCGATGACGCCGCTGCGATCATCTGCGGCGATGATGACGCCCTGGTCATCAATAAGTTGCAATTCGGCAGGATCAAAATAACTCTGGCTGAAAATATCGTAAGTTGCGCCTGCTGTGACAGCAAAGACAAAAACTGTAGACGTTCCGACAGTTTTGACTCCGGTGGAATAGGTTGTGCTGAAATCCCAATCCAATGCATGTCCTACCGTACCGATCGGTGGAATGTATTGGGAAAAGCTCAGCGGCAGGGCCGATGCGATGGTCTGATTCGTAAAGAAGGCAAAGTTCTGATCAGTATCAATGAACATGGAAATGCTCCTTTTCTGGTTATTTTTGTTCATGAATCAGAGCATTATACTGTGAGAGGTCAACACATGCCCATAGGCGAAGATGCCCTGTATTGATGGCATTACATCATGGGATACACGTCAGCCAGGCCGGCACTGGTGATCAAAGAAGCTAAGAATTTTCTGCGGCAACCAGTTCAGTCTTCCCGGAAAGGGACCCTGCATGAATCCGGCATGACCTCCTTCGGGTGGAAATTCCAGCACGACCGATGATGAGACTTCATTCGTTTTTGGCAAAACCGATGCCGGCATGAAAGGATCATTGCGGGCATTGATGACCAATGTAGGAACCTGAATCTGTCCCAGCCATTGCTTGCTGCTGGATAAGCGCCAGTATTCATCGGTATTTTTGAAACCATGCAGTGGCGCCGTGACGACATTGTCGAACTCGTAAATGGACGAGCACTGTCTGAGGGCCCGTGCATCAAACAACCCAGGAAACTGGGCCAGTTTCTGAAAAGACTTTTCTTTTAGTGTGTCGAGAAAATGGCGGGTATACACCTGGTTGAAACCGACATCTAGCGCTGCTCCCGCGGCTGCCAGATCAAGCGGCACCGAGATTGCTGCAGCACCGGCGACCATTTGCGTCGCGGCGGTGCCCTGTTCGCCCAACCATTTCAAAAGAGCATTACCACCCAGAGAGACCCCGATGACGTAAACAGGTTGTGAGGATCGCACTTCTTGTGTGATGCGCCGCAACATCCAGTCGATTTCTGTGGAATCTCCAGCATGATAAGCGCGCTCCAAGCGGTTGGGTTCACCCGAACATCCACGAAAGTGGATCACCGCGCTTCGCCAGTGATGGTGCCTCAGATGATGGATGAAACTGAGGATGTAATGACTGGATGAACCCCCTTCCAGGCCGTGAAAAAAAATGACCAACGGGGCCTGTGGCGAGCCATCGATCCAGTCGACATCGACAAAATCACCGTCATCCAGCTCCCAGCGTTGTCTTCTGTACTGGAAACGCTGCAGCGGTCTTGCAAAATAGGGGTACAGTGTTTGTATGTTGCCGCCGGGTAACCAGGAAGGAGCAATATACGGTTTAGTGTAGTGTGGAATGGTATGATTCGATGCTGCTGAAAACATGATTCTTGGTTATAGGTTTAGTAGGAATATCGGAGTGGTCGGTGTTTGGCTGTCTGACTGACTGCCGAACATTACAGCCCGACAGGCTATCAGGTAGCATTTTTTCAATCAATAAAAATATGGAGTCGCTCATGCAGGTTTTACGTTCAATCCTGTGCTGGTCAAGTGTGCTTTTTTGTCTGGTTGCTTGTCAAAACAACCCGCATCCGGTCTTGCCCAGCCTGACTCCCGCTCCTGTTCCGCTTCCATTACCTGCACCTGTTGAGCATACCGTTTCGTTTCAGCGAGAGATAAGACCGATTATCGAGACCAAGTGCATGGCGTGTCATAGCTGTTATGACGCACCTTGCCAACTCAAACTGGAAACGACGGAAGGTCTGTTGCGTGGCGCCAACCATGAATCCATTTATGACGGGCCACGCACCGAAGCCATGCGACCAACGCGTTTGGGTGTCGATGCGCTGACCATCGATGCGTGGCGTGAACGGGAATTTTATTCGATCTTGCAATCCAAGGATCAGAGCAAGCAACCGTTGATGCTGCGAATGATTGCATTGGCCAAGCAATTCCCATTTCCACCCAACAGTAAATTGCCGGATAAGCTGGAACTGGATATTACTCGAAAGAATCAGTGTGTTTCAGAAGACAAGTTCGACGATTATGCACATGAGCATCCTCACGGCGGCATGCCATTTGCCGTGACCGGTCTGAGTGATGAAGAATATGCCCTGGTGGCGGGCTGGGTCGAGCAGGGAGGACAAATTCCGGAAGAAACCATTACCTTGACGAATGCCGAGAAGCAGGCTGTGAAGGCATGGGAAGCGTTGCTCAATCGAACCGATAAGCGCGGCAAGCTGGTAGCGCGGTGGTTATTCGAGCACTGGTTCATGGCCTCACTGTATTTCTCCGACTTGGAGGGAGAGCCTCGGTTCTTTGAAGTGTTACGCTCATCCACTCCATCCGGTCAGGCGATCCAGCCGATTGCGACCGTAAGTCCCAACGACGATCCGCAAGGCCCCATTTTTTATCGTTTGCGCCCAGTGCTGGATCGTTTCGTTCACAAGCGGCGTATCAATTATCCACTGAATCGAGCCAAACAAAGGCGAATTAACGAATTGTTTTTTAGCAAGCAATGGCCGGTCGGCGATTTGCCGGGTTATGGCTATACCGAACGAGGTTGAACAGCCGCGAGCCGCGGGGAAGCTGATCGCGAGCTCATCGTTCCCTCACAACTCCCCGCCACGATGACCGTGTGAACG
>WBZN01001904.1_pt1 | contig 12054 bp, 8 predicted proteins | sample 5204281 | NCBI WGS metagenome assembly WBZN01 (sample SAMN12344347, study PRJNA552823) | activated sludge metagenome | biome: Activated sludge suspended growth; feature: Nitrification reactor; material: Wastewater; isolation source: activated sludge from nitrification reactor of wastewater treatment... | reverse complement strand
ACCTTACGGCCGGCGCTTGGTCTCCGGTGGCGCCGACTCGATTGTGCGATGTTGGGATCCAGCGACAGGATCGCCGATCTGGGAAGGAAAAGGCCATGTCGCGGCCATCAACGCGCTCACGTTCTCACATGATGGCAAGCTGTTGGGCTCCGTTGCCGACGATGGCACCGTGCGGATCTGGGACGCCGGATCAGGCAGTGAAGTCGCAACGCTCATCCCACCCGACAGCAAGAATCCCCGGCGCACGGTGGCATTTTCTCATGACGATCGCCGGATCGCGGCTGGCGACTTCTTCTCGACAATCGTCTGGGACGTGGCCTCCAAATCACTGGCTTACAAGGCTTCCGGAGGGCTGTTAGCGATTTCGTTTTCCCCGGATGGCAAACGGCTTGCGTTGGGACAGCCCGAAGCCGTCGTACTCGTCGATGCCAGCAGCGGCGCAACGCAATCGGCATATTCGCCCGAGGAGGCGCACGCCGGCGGCGCCAACCCAGTCGCTCTGGCCTTCTCAGCCGATTGGAAATGGTATGCGATATTGCCCGACCGCGGATCGCTTTTTGTAGGCAAAATAGCAGAGATCGATGCCAAGCAGGCAGCGGAAGATTGCCAGTATGACGAGCCTCGAAACCCCATTTGCCTGGGGACGCTTTGCGGCGATGCCAAATTCATATTCAAGGATGGTTGTGTACACGTGATGAACACATCGGCAAGCCCGATGGCCGTGGCTGCTGACATGCGGTGCGGGGAAGTAACAAAATTCGAGGTGCCCCCGGGGCAATCCGCACCGATTAGCTACCTTGTGCGTTGCGTGCAGACTTTTGGCGAGCTGAAGAGCATCGATATCAATCCCAAGAAGTAAGACTTGGGACGACACAGCCGCGGCGGCGGTGTGCAGTTGCCGGCCCTAGAGCCGTTCCGGTTTTGATGGAATCGCGGAAAAGCAATCTAACGCCCCACAAGCAGGTACTCTTCCGCGTCACGCCCGCGGAAATACTGGGGGTCCTGCGCTGCTCCGCGCTCCCTGGCCAATTCGCTTACGCGCCGTGTCAGATAGTTCGCCATACCCTTGGTTGATAGTCCCTCTGACGCTGAGGACTTCTCGCCATCGAGAGCTTCCAAGAATGCAAACGTAAACAATCCGTGCCCGACCGACTCATCCTCCAGAGAAAGCTGGTCGAAGCGGGTTGCCGTGTAGGCAATGATGTTGGCGTGGTAAGCCGCATTACCAAGGCGAGGATTGTAAGAGTTCCCCGAGTGACAGGTATCGACGACCAGAATGCGGCGTCCCTTCGCGAGTTCGAGCGCTTCTTGAAGCGCGAACCATGTCACGACCGTGGACGTGCGCAGTCCCTTTCCGGTCCACTCGCTATCACTGGCCAGAAATCTATAGCTTCCCCTGTCGTTGAGACCGTGGCCAGCAACGAACAGCACAAGCGTATCATTTTCCTTGGACTTCTTGAAAAGGTCGACAGCATCCAGAATGTTTGCCGCCGTGGGCGCGTTATCCGGCTCTCCACCGTTTGTTAGAACACGCTTCACAGTTGATTTATGGCCGGGACCAAGCCGCCGCTCGACCGTATCTGCAAGCGCACGCGCATCGACGCCGGCAAAACGTAAATCACAACTCGACTTGCCCTTTTGGCCGCAACGCTTACCAAGCCCGGGATATTTGTCGACGCCGATGGCGACGATATAGAGCGTGCCGCGCTCATCGAGTAACCCTTGTCCCTCACGGTTAAGCGCAATCGTCTCCGATCGCTCTCCCACGTCATTGACAAGCGCCACGCGGACATCGTTACGCCCTGCATAGAGGGGGACGTCGAGGGACAAGTCGCCGGGCGGGAGTCCGCCCGAACCTGTGGGCGGGGTGACACGGGCAACCTGCGCTCCGTTGACCGTTACATTGACCAACTTGATCGGGTCGGCGTTCTCCTCGATCGCTATCCTGACCTGAGCCAATTCGGGTGCATTCGCTTCCTGCGCCGGATCCGTGATGCGAAATGCTGGAATACTCCGGCCGAGGAGCTCACCGAGTTTGACGCGCGTACCTTCGGCTTCCTCGATCGCCTTCTCCGCAGATCCGAGCACCAAGGCACGTTCGACGATGTCGGGGCGGTGCAGATGCTGCCCAAGCTGATCAGCGCCGACATAATCTGCGGCACGCTCAGCCCCACGGTTGATCTGCCAGCCTACAACGTGGTCGGCGCCAGGAGATCCGGTGTAGTAGCCGCCCGGTGTCCAGGCTATCCACGTGGCGTCCGAGCCTTGGAACAGGGTGATTATGAGCTTCCTCGTTGCGACATTCCACAGCCGAACGGTTTGATCGAGGCTCGCGGAGGCAAGAATGTCGCCATCCTGCGTTGCAGCGAGGGAAAGAATTTGGTCTGTGTGGCCGACAAAAGAGCCGATCGATCGGCCGTCGCGGTCGTAGAGGGTCAGTGTTCCGGCCGTGCCCCCGCTGACGATCTGCTTGCCCTGTGCCACAAAGGAGAATGCCGAGTGTATGAAGCCGCTGGTGGCATCGCGTTGGATAACGGCCCTCACCGTTCCCTTTTCACGGATCTCCAGCGTATCGTCACGCCGCTTCGAAGCCTCCGAGGTCCGCGCCGCAAGAAGAGTGTCGGCATATGAGGTTCGAGCACGGAGAAAGGTCTGGTCCTCGTCCTGCTTTACAGCCTCAGGTTCACCGAGAGGGCGCTCTGGCGCGGGAAGCTTGAGCTTGAAAGTCAGGGGGGCCGGCTTGTTGGGACAGCTCAACAATTCGGGGCAAGGATCGCTGGTACCCCACGCCACCTCCCGCCCATCTTTGGCGAAGGCGACTTGCCAGACAGCTTTGCCAATTCCGCCAAGGGTGATGTCACGCTGCCCTCCATCCAATGCCCAAATATGCACATCGTGACCCTCTCCGCCGGCGGAGGCGACACGAGTTCCATCGGGCGCGAGGGCAAGGGCCGTGACGACATTGTCGTGTCCCGTGAACAGGGATTTTGAAGTTCCTGTCTTCACATCGATGGCTCGAACGGACGTATCGAGGCAGTCGCATGTGGTTAGAAGCGTACTTCCATCCTTGCTGAACACCAGCGTGCGCACGGGCCCTTCGAGCTTCGCAAGTGTGGATTGGCCTGCTTCCAGGCCTGGATCGACTCTGAAAATCTCGCCGTTGGCAAGGCCGGCAGCGATCACCTCGTCTCGTGGAGAGATGGCGAGCTTGGTCACCGCCGCGCCTAAGCGATACTCGTTCTTGACCGCGCCATCGGACGTATTCCAAAGCCGAACGCTTCCGTCAGCGCCCGCAGTCACAACTGCCGCACCGCCGCCAGTGAATGCCACATTCGTGACTGCGGCCTTCTGAGACGAGAATTTTTTCAACGCCGTCCGGGGGCCCAGGTCCCAAAGGATCGCGGTCTTATCTGCGCTGCCTGAAAGGAGATATCGTCCATCGGAAGAGAAAGCGAGCGAAGTCAGTGCATCGGTGTGCCCTTTAAAGAGGGCAACAAGCTTGCGCTGTGAAAGATCGTACAACCGCACATCACCACAGCACGGCTCGAGCGCGCCATCGGCACTGAACCAGCCTCCGGCCGCCAGCCAGCGATCATCAGGTGAGATCGCCAGAGCTGTAATGCTGCCCTCCTTCCCAAGACCCGCCTGGCCGCGCAGCACGAATTCCGTTCGCTTGGTGGCCAGGTCCCAGACGCGGATAACCTTATCGTCCCCCGCTGATACGAGGCGATTTGCCGATGTTGTAAAGGCGAGGGATCGGACGATGCCGAGGTGTCCACCGGTCTCGAGCATGAGCTGCGGTGCGTCATCAGCAGCGGCGCTATGCGAAATCAGAAGAGCCAGGGCCGCGGCCCTAATCATTCTAACCAGTTGCATGGTCCCGAGCCTCGTATCACAGGCACCCGAAAGCTGAGAGGTAAGCTTACCATACTCAATTCATCAAAACTTATCCGCGCCAGGGTACGTGAGGATATTGGAAATCGTCAGAAGCGGGAGTAAAAAGGAGTCCGTTGACGAGCCTAAATATTGCGGTTTGAATTTCGTTTGCCCACGAGGCGTAACATGCGAAGGAATTTCTCGGCCCTCGCTGCCTTCTTTGTCTTCCTCATCGCTCAACATGGTGCAGCATCGGCTGCCGCTTGCCGCGACATCCTCTTCCTGGACGATCACGAGTTGACCCTCGATGAAATGCGCGCCTGCCTTGAGCCGCGCGCCAAGGCCATGGTCGCACTCCATCTTCTTGGCGAGCGCGAATTAACCTGGAAGAACTTTGGCGAGCTGAATTATAGATGCGATGCCGGCGGCCGCGAAGAGCTTAGCAGCGATCCAGTGGAATGGGCCTCTCAAGTCGCAAATTGCCCACCGCCGAAGTCACGCTGTGGATGCCCTCCGAGTAACACCCTAGAATCACGATTCATGCCGGAAGAATCCGAGGCCGAAGGTATGCGCGCAAGGAATTTGAAGCTCATAAAGCAGGAAGCAGAGATCATTACGAGAGAGACCATCGCGCAGTGCGAAGATATCCGCACCCGACTGCAAGGAATGAATGGCGGCAAGATCAAACGAAAGTGCAACTCGCTACGGTAAATGGCTTCGTCGGGAGGTACATTCCATGCTCAACAGAGTCAGGGCGGCCATTCTCATCGCGCTAGGGTTTTGTCTAAGCTCCACCGCTTTCGCCGCGTCCTGTCAGGACATCCTTCCAATCGACGAACGCGAATTGACCCAGGAAGAGGTTCGCGAATGCTTGAAGCCCCGCGCTGAAGTCATCGTGGCGTTCAAGCTTCTGGGCGAAAAAGAGTTGAGTTGGAAAGACTATGGCGAAATTCACCGCAGGTGCACGGGTAACGAAGATGAGACACTGAGCGAGGACCCTGTCGTCTGGGCGAGCCAAGTGTCCGCCTGTCCTTCGCCCAAGACGGATTGCGGTTGCCAGAAATCGGACTTTGCAGGTAGCCGGTTCATGCCGGAGGCGCCCGAAGCCGCATCGGTTCACCAGACGAATTTGGCGCTGATCAAGCGCGAGGGCGCGCTGCTGACGAAACAGGCATTTGACGATTGCGATGCAATTCGCGCCCGCCTCGAGGCGGTTCCAGGCGTTAAAATCAAGCGAAAATGTAAAGGGCTACGATAGGCGGGGCAAGCGCCACACTTGTCCTCCCTTCATCGGGAATGAATTGAAGACCATCGCGGCATGCCATGACGGCTTGTGCAAGACATACACGCCCAGGAAACACCGCAGCGTCTGAATTCTGCGGCTGTCTCGAAACGCAATAGATAGGGATGGGCCGCGATGCGGGAGCCGGGTCGTTTCTCGCTTGAGCGCATTGTCGCCGCTGTCGCGAACCGGCGCGTGAGCTTCATCGCGGCCGTGCTTGCGCTCATCGCGGTCCTGGCGCTCGGGCGCGAAGCTATCAGTGAAATTCCTGAGATTGTCGAAGCGGGCTACGGCTACGATGCCCAGTTGCGCGCAACGCATCTTAATCGAAGCCTCCTCACTCATAGCCTTCCGGTCACCTTTGTCGACGTGGATGACGAAGCGCTCAATGCATGGTCCGACGCCACGCGCACAACGCCACGCGCAAAGATAGCGGCGCTGATCGAGCGGCTTGCGGCGCAGTATCCGTCCGCAATTTTTGTCGACTTCGATCTTTCAGGCGTCATGGCCTCGGCAGGCGATACGGATCTGGCAAAGATGCTTGATGCCTATCCCCGCAATGGCCCGCCGTTGCTGCTGACGCGGGCGATGCGGTCTCTCCCCTGCCCGGAAGGCGCGTGCAGCGCGAGTGCATGCGGTCCTGCAATCCAAAGCAAGCTTGAGGCCTCGCCCTTCGAAGATGCCGTGTCGAAGAACCCCAACGTTCGATGGGTTTCCAGCCTCTTTGCCGCTGATGGAGATGGCATCGTCAGAAGCTGGCGCTTGTGGGAGCCAGCCTGCAAGGAGGGAAAGATAGCAGCTATCCCGTCGCCGCAGCTCGCCGCGCTCGCCCTTGCGGGGCCCGAGCGAGCGGGCGCAGCTAAGCTCGAGGGGTATCTTGCCTATGCAGCGCAACAAGCGCAGGGCATCCCGGCAGTTCAGCCCGACTGGCCCAAGAATGCGGGCGCTCATAAGGCATTGATCCCCTTTCTCATCCAAGGCGCATCTCACGAGCGCGTGTCGGGCTGGATGGGCGATTATGGATTCAGGTATCAGCGTGTACGGGCGCTCAGCCTGCTTAACGGCGAAGTCGCAGACACGGCGATCAGGGATCGCGTGGTCGTTTTGGGTGCAAGCTATGGCCCAGACACATTCAAAACGCCTTTCGGCACCATGCCGGGATCGGCCTTGATTGCCAACGCGGTCGCGGTCGCTCCCGCAATCCTTGATACGCAGCCCGTCAGCACCTTCCTCCTTTTTGTCGTTTCTTTCCTTATCGCCATCGCTTACGCCGTCATCGCCAAGACGCTCCGCGCGATCCCTGCCGGGTTCGTCATTCTGGCCCTCAGCTACGTGTGGCTGTCGCTTGCAACGTATTGGTTGAACCCCGCCGACGCTGTGCAAACCGTAAGCTATGCCTTGGTGATGCTCGGCGCATTTCTTGCGATCGAATCCGCAATAGAGATCCTGTTGGAACTTCCCAGTCACGGACTCTCAGCCTTTTTGAGAACCCGAAGCGGAAGTGGTCCATCGAAACACTAGGTCATGAATCCCATGATGCGTTCTGCGCCGGCGAAACTCGCCATGATAGCCTTCCTGCTCACCATGTTGCCCGCAGGAGTTATCCATGCCCAAGACGCGCCCGCGGGCGTTGCCATCGATATTGAGCCGAGGGAAACCGGCACACCGGCCATCCAAATCAAGCGCGGCGGCAAGCTCTATCCCTTGCGTCAGCACGAAATCCTTTATGCCAACGACGAATTGGTCTTCCCGCCGGAAGCAGGCAGCAAGAGCTCAGTCAAGGTTCTCGTCGACGCAACGCGCCACGTCACTCTCAACGCGCAAAATACCAAGCTGCCGCCGGCAAATTGGAGCGGTCTGCAAGGTCTGTTGCCCAAATTGGCATCAGCTTACCGATGGCTCTATTCGGGCGGCCCGGGTGATAGCGAAGGACCGCGCAACGCGGTATCGCGTGACATCTCTGTGGAACTCCCGCCGTCAGTGCTTCCCGGCGTGAAGGGGAAACTCCTGATCTCGGACGACGCCGGCCCGCCGCTCTGGATCGGTTGGACGGATGGCGAGGCGCCGTTCAAGGTAACGGTTTCCGTGCAAGGGAAACTCATAACTCGGGCCGAGATTTGCGGCGGTGACCCGCCTCCTGAGGATTGCCTCCGGGAGGTCCTCATTGCCAACCTGCCGGCTGGGACCGATCCTTTGGAGGTGAAAGTCACGGCGGCCGACCGGCAGCAATGGGCGACGACCTTGAGCCGGCAGCCGATCGGCAAAGCGCCCCAGGGCGAACCCCTCGGCGACTTGGGGGCCTTCTTGGCCGCCGTTCAGCTCCTCGACCAGGAGGACGGGGCATATGCGCTCCAGAGCGCACGCATCCTGGCAAGCATCCGCGAACGCTATCCGGCTGCTCAACAACTCCTTGAGCGTATGCGAAACGGCGAAGTGCCGTAAGGCGCGGCCCCACGCCTATCCTCGGCACTCTTGCCGCCGTGCGGTTGGCCTCTTCGGTCAGCTTGATCACGATCGTAAGCCCGCATGCATCGACCGATTGCCGCCATGCAATATTTCGTGCTAAGGGCGCTGCCGCTGCCGACAGAGCGAACGGATGCCCGAACCAGAAGCCACACTTTCCGTTCTGATCATCGATGAGAACAGGCTTCGGGCCGCCATCATCGAGGATGGTCTGCGCGATGCGGGCTATACGAAGCTGACCGTTATCCATGATGTCCAAGGCATAGCCCGCCGCATTGCCGACATCGCTCCCGACGTCATCGTGATAGATCTGGGCAATCCCAACCGCGACATGCTGGAAAATATGTTTCAGCTTTCGCGCGCCGTGCAGCGCCCAATCGCCATGTTCGTCGATCGATCAGATCAGGCCTCCATCGAGGCTGCTGTCGAGGCGGGTGTTTCGGCATACGTTGTCGATGGTCTCAAGCAGGAGCGCGTCAAGGCGATCCTCGGCATGGCCATCAGCCGCTTCAACGCCTTTTCACGCATGTCGCGCGAACTGGAAGACGTCAGGAATGAGTTGGAGGGCCGCAAGCTCGTCGACCGCGCGAAAGGCATCCTCATGGCGACCCGCGGACTTTCCGAGGCCGATGCTTATGCACTGCTGCGTAAGACGGCCATGAACCAGAACCGCAAGATTTCCGAGATTGCGCAAAGCCTGATCACGGCCGCCGAGCTCTTTGCGCCTCCGGAGAAAGATTGACATGACCAGCCGGTTTGAAATCACTGCGGGCCTCATGCCGCTTCTGGACAGCGCACTTCTCGTCGCAGCCAAGGAGAAGGATTTCGCACGGGTTGAAGGTATTGAACTTCGACTCGTGCGCGAGACGTCGTGGGCCAACATTCGCGACCGCCTGGCCGTCGGTCACTTCCAGGTGGCGCATGCGTTGGCACCCATGCCGATCGCCTGTAACCTTGGGCTGTCACCGCTTTCTGTCCCCACCATCGCGCCGCTAGCTTTGGGGCTGGGCGGCAACGCGATCACCGTATCCTTGCCACTATGGGAGCTGATGTCCGAGGCGGGTGCAACGGCCAGTTTCGATCCGGCGGCGGCCGGGCGCGCCCTCAAGTCCGTCGTCGCCAAGCGCACCAAGGCTGCACATCCTCCCTTGCGATTTGCCGTCGTTCACCCGCATTCGGGCCACAACTACGAACTGCGCTATTGGTTGGCTGCAAGCGGCATCGACCCAGACCGCGAGATCGAAATCGTCATCGTGCCTCCGCCGCTCATGGCCGATGCGTTGCAAAGTGCCAGTATTGACGCCTATTGCGTGGGCGAGCCGTGGAACACCGCCGCAGTTCTGACGGGGGCTGGGCGTATCGCGACCGTCAAAGCGGCGATCTGGCGATCCAGCCCGGAAAAAGTTCTGGCAGTGCCGGCGAGTTGGGCGGAGGCACATGCAGAGGCCCTTGCAAGTCTGTTGCGCGCGCTCGTACGCGCGGCCCAATGGTGCACAAATCCAGCAAACCACGACGAACTTGCACACATCATCGCGCGACCCGGCTATCTGGACCGGCCAGTTGAGTGGATGTTGCCCGCGCTCACGGGAACGCTGCATGCAAGCAGGTCGCATGTGCTGCCAGTACCCGAGTTCTTCGTGCCTTATGCCAAGGCCGCAACCTTTCCGTGGAAGAGCCACGCGCTTTGGTTCTATTCGCAGATGGTTCGCTGGAGGCAGGTGGCGCATACGGATGCAAATGCCGCCATCGCGCGTGGCACATATCGCCCTGATCTCTACCGCACAGCGCTTGCCTCTTCAGGGATCGCGCTTCCCGTCGCGAACGCGAAAGTCGAAGGCGCGTTGAAGGTGGAGACGCCCGTTGGCTCGGCAGGAGCAAGCCTCTTGCTCGGGCCCGATGGTTTCTTTGATGGCGACCTGTTCGATCCCGATGAACTCGACGGCTACATCGCCCGTCAGCGCACCGGATCTGCATAGCGCACTGCACAATAATCGTGCTCACAACGCGGGATTTGCCAATACTTTGGACTTGCTTCGGCCTCGCGCGAATCCCCCGGCCATCAGCAAAACCCCATAAACATTGAGCTCTGCCGGCAAAGCTGCGGCTGGCACGCTTCGTGCTCTTAGTATTTTCATCTGCGTCCAATGGCGGGCGCTTCCAGGCAAAGCTGCCGATCTGATCACCGTACGGGTGCAACCCCGCGCGCGAGATCACGTCGTCGGCTTTTTTCGTTTTCGGACCATTGATGCGGCGAAGGCAGCCGCAGGGGAGCATCACATGAGAACACGAGAGGCGGCTGAGCCCATGACAGGCGATCAGACGCGCGCATTGTGGACGTCGACCATCGCCTTCACGGTCTGCTTTGCCGTGTGGACCATCTTTTCCATTATCGGCGTGCGCATCAAGGACGAGCTTGGGCTGACGGAGACTCAGTTCGGCCTTCTGGTGGGCACGCCCATTCTCACGGGGTCTCTGTCGCGCATTCTGCTCGGTATCTGGACGGATCGCTACGGCGGGCGCGTCGTCTACACAGCGACCATGCTGTCTGCGAGCGTCGCGACCGTGCTGCTCTCCTTCGCACAAACTTATCAACAGATGCTGCTGGCGGCCTTGGGCGTTGGTCTGGCGGGTGGCTCATTCGCTATTGGCGTGGCTTACGTCTCGCGCTTCTTTCCGCAAGGCAAGCAAGGTACCGCGCTCGGCATCTTCGGCGTGGGCAACGTCGGCGCCGCGGTAACGAAGTTCGGCGCGCCGTTTCTGCTCGTCGCTTATGGATGGCAAACGGTGGCGCTCGTGTGGGCAGGCGTACTTGCCCTGATGGCTGGCGTGTTCTGGTTCACCACGCACGACGACCCGGTGCTCGTAGCGCGGCGCGCCCGCGGTGAAGCGCCAAAAGCCTTTCTGATGGAGCTGTCGCCGCTCAAGGACGTGCGCGTCTGGCGCTTCGCATTCTATCATTTCTTCGTGTTCGGTGCGTTCGTTGCCCTCGCGCTCTGGCTGCCGCGATATCTCATCGGCGTCTACGGCTTCGACATCAAGACGGCCGGCATGATCGGCGCCCTCTATTCGATCCCGGCAAGCATTTTCCGCGCTTATGGCGGTGTGCTGTCTGATCGTGTGGGAGCACGTTCCGTCATGTACTGGACATTCACTGTGTGCGCGCTCGCAACCTTCATCCTGGCGATCCCGCCCGCCGACTATACGCTGCACGGCATCAAGGGCCAGATGTCGTTTCACTTCGAAGTCGGCCCCCTTGCGTTCGTCCTTGTCGCCTTTGTGCTGGGCTTCTTCATGAGTCTGGGCAAGGCGGCCGTCTTCAAGCACATCCCAACCTACTACCCAGGCAACGTTGGCGCTGTCGGCGGTCTCGTCGGCATGATTGGCGGTCTGGGCGGTTTCGTTCTGCCTATTGCCTTTGGCGCCTTGAACGATCTCACAGGGCTGTGGTCGAGCTGCTTCATGCTGCTCTTTCTGTTTGTGGTGAGCGCGCTTCTTTGGATGCACGTTTCCATCCGCCGCATGGAGCATGCGAAAGCCGCGCCCGCTCCTCGCACATTCACTGTCGCTGCCGAATAAGAAGGAGACAACGCATGCGCGACAAGCTCGTCATCATCGGCAACGGCATGGCTCCGGGCAGAATGCTGGAGCATCTGCTCAAAGCGGCGCCGGAGCGCTACGACATCACCATTTTCAATGCAGAACCACGCGTCAATTACGATCGCATCATGCTTTCACCCGTACTCTCGGGCGAGAAGGAGTTCGAGCAGATCATCATTCACGGCGACGGTTGGTACATCAAGAACGGCATCACGCTCTACAAGGGGCACAAAATTACAGCCATCGATCGTGAAGCCAGATCCGTCATCTCGGACCATGGCGTCGTGAAGTGCTATGACAAGCTCGTGATTGCGACGGGTTCGGCGCCAATGATTCTACCTGTGCCGGGCAATAACCTGGCGGGCGTCCTCACCTACCGTGATCTCGATGATGTGCACGCCATGATGCTTGCCGCGCAGTCACGCACGAAGGCGGTGGTCATTGGTGGCGGGCTGTTGGGTCTTGAGGCTGCTGCCGGTTTGAAGGCGCGTGAGATGGACGTCACGGTCCTGCACCTCATGCCGACACTCATGGAGCGCCAACTCGATCCTGCTGCCGGCTATCTGCTGCAAAAGGCGATTGAACAACGCGGGATCAAGATCAAGACCAAAGCCTCGACAAAGGCAATCCTGGGCAATGGCAAGGTCGAAGGCGTCGAATTGGCCGATGGAACCGTGATCCCGGCGTCGCTCGTCGTCATGGCCGCCGGCATCAGACCCAGCACTAGCCTCGCCAAGGACGCCGGCCTCGAAATCAATCGCGGCATCGTTGCCCGCGAGGGCATGCTGACATCGGACCCAGCCATTCTTGCCATCGGGGAATGCGCGGAGGTCGAT
>WBZN01001902.1_pt1 | contig 12057 bp, 8 predicted proteins | sample 5204281 | NCBI WGS metagenome assembly WBZN01 (sample SAMN12344347, study PRJNA552823) | activated sludge metagenome | biome: Activated sludge suspended growth; feature: Nitrification reactor; material: Wastewater; isolation source: activated sludge from nitrification reactor of wastewater treatment... | reverse complement strand
GACGAAAAAGAACTGGCGGAGTTGATCGAAGAAGTACCGCTGGATTCCATCCATTTTCACACGCACAGCTATTTTCTCCGGCATGGATTGATCGAAGGAGCTTACCCAAACGATTTTGCGCAATGGGTCGTCATGCAAATCGGAGATCACGTATTAGGAGAGCGGCTGGCCATCCTTGACCCCTTCGACTACCCGGATTTGGAAAACCTGCGAGAAGAGATCATGTCCATTATCGATGACCATCTCTCTCGGAGCCCTATCATTCCCAGGGTCGTCTTCGGGCAGCCGTTCCACTTCAAACGCTCTCGGATTCTCGAAGTGCCCATTGGACTGGAGGCGCGCAGCCTGCAGGAGTTTCGCGACGTCGTCACCGATATCGATGTGAGCACCATTTATTACCATATGTTCGAAGCGCATTTTCGTTTGCGGCGCGAGGAGAACGATTTCTCAGCATGGATTCGCACCAGTTTAGGGCTCTTGAAGCTGGCGGATCGCATCCGCTCGATCAATCCTTACCAGGGCAGCCTGGAGCGGCTCCGTTCGAAACTCATTGGAGCCTGTGATGAATTCTTGACCGCCGATGTAGCGAAGGCCTGATCGATGCTCAATCAAGATCCGCTTTGGTACAAGGACGCCGTATTCTATGAACTACACGTCCGGGCCTTCTACGACGGTAACGATGACGGCATCGGGGATTTTGGCGGCTTGATTCAAAAGCTGGACTATCTTGAATGGCTCGGTGTGGATTGCCTCTGGCTGTTGCCGTTCTACCCGTCACCACTGCGGGATGACGGGTACGATGTGGCGGACTTTCGCAACATCGCCGCCTCATATGGCACGACGGAAGATTTTCGGCGGCTGATCGAGGAAGCGCACCGCCGCGGCATGCGGGTGATCGTCGACCTGATCCTGAACCATACCTCCGACCAGCATGCCTGGTTTCAAGGCGCTAAAGCCTCCCCTGAGTCCCCGACGAGGCACTACTATGTCTGGAGCGAGACCGATCAGAAATATCCTCGCGCGCGAATCATTTTTGTGGATACGGAGAAATCCAATTGGACCTGGGACCATGAGGCCCAAGCCTATTTTTGGCACCGTTTCTTCAGCCACCAACCGGACCTCAACTACGAGAACCCCGATGTTCGCCAGGCAATGATTCAAGTCATGGAGTATTGGCTGGACCAGGGACTCGACGGCTTTCGATGCGATGCTGTCCCCTATCTGTTCGAACGCGAAGACACCATCTGCGAAAACCTGCCGGAAACGCATCGCTACTTGAAAGAAATTCGACGCAGCATCGACCAGCGATACAACGGCCGGGTGCTGTTGGCTGAAGCCAATCAGTGGCCCAGCGACGTGCGGCCCTACTTCGGAGACGGCGACGAGTTTCACATGGCTTTTCATTTTCCGTTGATGCCTCGATTGTTCATGGGTGTCAGAAGCGAAGATCGCCAGCCGATCATCGACATGTTCAAACATACGCCGGACATCCCCTCAGCCTGCCAATGGTGCCTTTTTTTGCGCAACCATGATGAGTTGACGCTGGAAATGTGCACCGGCGAAGAACGCGACTACATGTATTACGCCTATGCCCGCGACCCTCAGATGCGGCGTAATATCGGGATTGCCCGCCGGCTCGCTCCACTCCTGGATAACGATCGCCGCAAAGTCGAATTACTGAACAGCATCGTCTTTACCCTCCCCGGCAGCCCAATTATCTATTATGGAGACGAAATCGGCATGGGTGACAATATTCACCTGGGCGACAGAAACGGCGTCCGCACTCCGATGCATTGGACCGCTGATCGTAACGCCGGTTTTTCCAAAGCCGACCCTTCCCAGCTATTTCTTCCCGTCGTAGCGGACGCAATTTACGGATACCAGTCCGTCAACATTGAAGCCCAAAAACAAGCCACGCATTCGCTGCTGAACTGGATGCGCCGGATGATCGCCATCAGAAAGAAACATAAAGTCTTCGGCCGAGGCACATTGCAGTTCCTCAGTCCGGCGAATGAAAAGGTCCTGGCCTATATCCGCACCTATGAACAGGAAACACTGCTGCTCGTGCACAACCTCGCAGGATCCTCCCAGGCGGTCGAACTTGAGCTTGGTCGCTACAAGGATGTCGTGCCCGAAGAATTGTTCGGAGAGTCACGCTTTCCAACCATCAGCGAGCACCCCTACGTTTTGACACTCGGGCCCTATAGTTCCTACTGGTTGCATCTACCCGCCGTACGGCCGGGAACCAGCGCTTACAGTATGGAATGGAGCGCGATCTGAGGAGCATGGGTCAATGCATAACCGATTGAAGATAGGAGACTGATCGGGTGAACTCAGCATTGGACGAATATCGCGAGGTCTCACCGAAAGGCACGGTCGATTTCCTCTATCGCTTGAGCGACCTTGTGCAGGGAAAAAGCTTCCTTCACCTGAACGCCGTCCGCTACGGAGGCGGAATGTCTGAAGTGTTGCGGCGGCTGGTCCCGATGATGGTGTCGTTGGGCGTCGAGGCGCGATGGGAAGTCCTGGCCGGGTCCCAGGAATATTTCGTGGTCGTGAATCGCATGCTGAATGCGTTGCAGGGACGCGACGACAAGCTCACCGAAGAAATGTACCAGACCTACGCCGACATCATCGAGCGGAATGCCAAGGCGCTGAAACTCGAGGCCGACATGGTGATGGTTCATGATCATCAACCGGCAGGATTGGTGGACTATCGCACAAACGGGTGCTGGCTGTGGCGTTGCCATTTGGATTTGGCTCAGCCTCAACGTCCGGCTTGGGCTTTTCTTCGACGCTACGTTCTGAAATATGACGCCGCGATTTTCTCGTTATCTGGGTTCGCTCAACGCCTGCCGATTCCAAAATTTCTCATTTATCCATCGATCGATCCGCTGAGCCCGAAAAATCGTGAAATGAGTCGCTCTGAAATGGCCCATGTGCTCGATCGGCTTGGTATCCCGAGGACCAAGCCGATCCTGCTGCAGGTGGCCCGCTTCGATCGGTTTAAGGATCCATTGGGTGCTATTCAAACCTATCGACTCGTTAAACGGCACCATGATTGTCAACTGGTGTTGGCCGGATCCGGCGTGATGCACGACCCCGAAGGCGAAGCGGTGCTCGTTGAACTCCGGGAGGCCAGGGATCGCGATCCCGACATCCATGTCATTCAGCTTCCCCCGGAAGCGGATCTGGAAATCAATGCGCTCCAGCGGAGCGCGACCGTCGTCCTCCAAAAGTCCGTCAAGGAAGGGTTCGGGTTGACCGTGTCGGAAGCGATGTGGAAAGGGAAACCGGTCGTCGGCAGCACGGCCGGAGGCATTGCCGCCCAAATCGTGGATGGCGTCACCGGATATGTGATCCATTCCGTAGAGGGCGCCGGCTTCCGCATTCGCCATTTGCTCAACAACCCCGGCCTGATGAACAGAATGGGCGCGATGGCTCGGGAGCATGTGCGGCGTAATTTTCTCATTACCAGGCAGCTGAGCGATTACCTCACGTTGCTGAAAATTTTACCGGCAAACTAAGAGCGATGCGAGTGACCGATGACGGGAGTCGTGTCAATACCGCAAAAAGGAAATAGTGACACGGAGCTGCAGGCACAGCGCTCGGAGCTCGACGCTTCGCATGCTGATCGGCAGCGGCCTGTGGACACCATCGATATCATGGTAGGCCTATTAACACTCAACAACGCCGGATCAATCGAGACCGTCTTGAAGTCGATCCTGGAAGGGTTGCGACAGTTCTTCCCGAATGCGTCGGCGTTGTTGGTGAACTGCGACGCGGGGTCGCAAGACGGCACCTCCGGCATCATCGATCGGATTGCGGCCGGGAGTATTCCCCTCCGGATAGTGCCCAACGCCGTTGGCACCTATACCAATCTCAGCAGAGAACTGGGCTTTCCCGGGCGAACTGAAAGTATCCATAACTTCTGCCTCATGGCTCGACAGGTACGACCGAAGGTATGCCTGATTGTGGAAGGACAACTGCGCTCACTGAGTCCGGGCTGGATCGACCAATTGGGCAAGCCGGTGCATGAACAGGGCGAAGATTATGTCGTACCGCTTTATCGTCGCCACCGGTATGAGGGAACGCTCGCCACCAACCTGCTGTACCCCTTGATCCGTGCCCTGTATGGCCAACGTTTGCGGTATCCGAGCGGCGGTGCATATGGCTTGTCAGGAAAATTCGCCGGTGATCTGATGACCCGGTCAACCTGGACAGGCGACGCAGGGAAATACAGCCTGGATGGCCGGCTCACGACTGCCGCGCTCGCCGGCGGCTATCGCGTCTGTCATACATGTCTCGGCACCAGGGACCAGGATACCAAAATCGGGGCAGTTGATTTGTCCGCGGTACTTGCACAAACCGTGGGTGGCATTTTTCGCTCGATGGAAGAATATGAACCATCTTGGGAGAAAATTAAAGAATCCAGGGCCGTGCCGGTCTATGGCGATCCTGGGTCAATACCCGATCCAGGCCCCTTGCAGACCGGCCGCATGGTGAACGGGTTCAAGCAGGGCTTGCGCGATTTGCTGCCGCTTTGGGAATTGATTCTTTCCCGGGACACCTTGGGGCAAATCATGGCGCTCGACATGCAAGCTCCGGAAGAATTTCGCTTTCCCCCCTCTCTCTGGGTACAAACCGTCTACGACTTTGCCCTCGCCTATCACAATCAGACCCTGCACCGTGAACACATGTTGAAGTCCCTGACACCTCTGTACTTGGGACGTACAGCTTCGTTCGTCCTGGAAACCCAGCAGGGGGACGCAACTGAGGTTGATCGCACGGTGGAGAGCCTATGTCGCGAATTCGAGTTGTCGAAGTCGTATCTGGTGGAACAATGGAGGTGGCGCGATGAGTGACCTGTGGAGAGATACGATGGTCGACGGCTTTCGTGACACCATTGTGCAAATTGTGCTCGTGTTACCGCGGCTTCTCGCACTCCTCACATTTCTGGCATTGGGTCTGCTGGGGGCCTGGGTGGTGAAGATGCTCGCGCTGCGGGTTCTCCGGACGTTCGGATTTGATTCTTTCTGCGAGCGATTGGGCATTGTCCAGCCGCTTTCGCAAGCAGGCGTGCGGCGTCCGGTCTCGCTGATCGTCAGTAGAGTGTTGTTCTGGATCGTCTTTCTCTTGTTTGCCTTCATGGGCGTGGACGCCATGAACCTGCCGGCAACGGCCAATATGATCAGCCAGATCGTCGCATTTTTGCCGAATGTACTGGCCGCATCGCTTGTACTCCTCGTGGGAGTGCTTTGCGCGAATTTCTTTGCCGAAGCGGCATTAATTGCCGCCGTCAATGCCCAGGTGGAAGAAGCCCGTGTCGTCGCGGGGCTCGTCCGATGGGGGCTGTTGCTGTTCACCTGCGCGATGGTGCTCACGCAGTTAGGCATTGCGAAGGAAATCGTCATTGCGGCCTTTTCCATCACCTTCGGCGGCGTGGTGCTCGCACTCGCCCTGGCCGTCGGTTTGGGTGCGCGGCATCTCATGCGAGAGGTTCTCGAACGCCGATTCAGCCATCACGATCAGAAGGCCGATCAATTGTCGCACTTATGAAGAACATCAAAAGCAAAGATACCGCACGGAAGATGCGAGCTGAACACTTCAGCCGAGCGAATCAGGTGTCGTCTCACGCCTCAGCGAGAGAAAAACAGCTGCGCGTCGCCATTGAACATGTCGAACCGGAACTCGACAGCGGCCGCTACCCTATCAAGCGGGTGGTGGGAGATACCGTCTCAGTAGAAGCAGATATGTTTGCAGACGGACACGACGTGATCCGAGGCATGTTGCGCTCCCGGCATGAGAACCAGGACCGCTGGCAGGAAACGCCATTGATCCCGTTGGGCAATGACCGTTGGCAGGCTTCGTTCGAAGTCACTGAACTTGGCCAATATCGTTACACCGTAACGGGCTGGGTGGACCATTTTGCCACCTGGCAGCGTGACATGCGCAAACGGCTAAAGGCGCAGCAGGATGTCACGGTGGATATGCTCATCGGCAGGCGTCTGGTCGAAGAGGCGACCCGTCACGCATCGGGCATATCACGCCAACGTCTCAAGAACTTCCAGAAGATCCTCTCCATTTCTTCCTCCCACGTTCAGGCTCGGGTGGATCTGTTGCTGGGAAAGGAATTGGCAGACGTCATGGGAGAGTGCGTGGATCGAAGCCTTCGCACCGCATATGACCGGGAGCTTCTCGTCGTGGTTGATCGTCCTACGGCGAGGTTTAGCGCCTGGTATGAAATGTTTCCGCGTTCCTCGGCCAGCGATCAACAGCCTCATGGCACCTTCAAAGATTGCGAATCGCGGCTATCTTACATCGCGGAGATGGGTTTTGACGTGCTCTACCTCCCTCCCATTCATCCCATAGGGGCAACACACCGCAAAGGACGGAACAACAACCCGCAGGGTGACCCTGCTTCGGTGGGCAGCCCATGGGCAATCGGAGCCCGAGAAGGCGGGCACATGGCGATCCATCCAGAACTGGGAAGTCTGGACGATTTCAAAGCGCTCGTGCAGGTCGCCAGAACGAAGGGAATCGAGATCGCCCTTGATCTGGCCTTCCAATGCTCACCCGATCATCCTTACGTGAAAGAACACCCGGAATGGTTTACTACACGCCCAGACGGCACCATTCAATTTGCGGAGAATCCGCCCAAACAATACCAGGACATCTTTCCTCTCAATTTTGAGAACGAGGCATCTCATGAACTCTGGCAAGAGCTGCGTCGAGTCGTCCAATACTGGATCGATCAGGGCGTCCGAGTTTTTCGTGTGGACAACCCTCATACGAAACCATTTCTGTTTTGGAAATGGCTGATCGGCGACGTAAAAGCCGTGTATCCAGACATCATCTTCCTTGCCGAAGCGTTTACCAGACCGAAGGTGATGTTTCACCTGGCCAAGGTGGGATTCACACAATCATATACGTACTTCACTTGGCGCAACAGCAAGACGGAGCTCATCGACTATTTCACGGAACTCACCAAGTCCGAAGTGCGGGAATATTTTCGCCCTAACCTCTGGACCAATACGCCGGACATTCTGACCGAGCATTTGCAGCACGGCGGCCGGCCTGTGTTCATGGCGCGGCTGGCTTTGGCGGCGACGCTGGGATCGAGTTATGGGATTTATGGTCCGGCCTTCGAGCTGTATGAGAACCGCCCGCAGAAACCAGGCAGCGAGGAATATCTGGACTCTGAGAAGTATGAAATCAGGCAATGGGATATCGCCAGATCCGATAGTTTGAAGGAGTTTATCGGGTTGATCAACCGCATTCGGCGCGAAAATCCCGCGCTGCAAAGTGACGGCACCCTGCAATTTCATCCCATCGATAATGACCAGCTCATTGCGTACAGCAAACAGTCGTCGGACGGCGCGAATGTCATCCTCGTCATCGTGAATTTAAGCCCGCATCATGTCCATTCCGGTTGGCTGGAGTTGGATCTGGCCGCACTCGGGCTTCAAGCTGGTCAGCCGTTTCAGGTCCATGACCTGCTGACGCATGCCTATTATTTGTGGCAGGGGCCCCGAAACTATGTCCAGCTCGATCCCCATTCAGTGCCGGCACAGATTTTTGCCGTGCGCCGACATCTTCGGCGCGAACAAGATTTCGATTATTTCTTCTAGCGCTCGACAGGAGAGAGACGAACGCCATGATCAGAGTTCAAGACAATTGGGAAGCGGCCTTTGAAGCCTCCCCCCGCGCGGAAGTCGAAGCCCTGCTGCCGGCCTTCCTGATGTCATCTCGATGGTTTGGCGGCAAAGCCAGGACGATTCGTTCCGCGAGATTTTCGGATGTGCTGCGGGTGGACAAAGTGGATCGCCCTATGATTCTGGGATTCATCGAGGTCTCCTACACCGAGGGCGGGGTGGAAACGTACAGTATTCCGATGACGGCTGCCTTCGAAGCGGAGGCCGACCGGATCAATCGCGAGCATCCGCAGGCGATCCTTAGTGCATTGAATATCGTTCATCCATGGGGGGAACTCTCCGGAATATTGTACGATGCCTTATGGAACGAGGGCTGCGTCTATTCCCTTCTGACCAGCATGGGCCGGCGCGCTCAATTCCAGGGTTCATCCGGCATTGCGGTCGGATCGTCGACGGCAGTGTTTGATGAGGCGGCGATCGGCGACCATGCTGCGGCTGCTTCTGTTCTGACAGGCGAGCAGAGCAATACCTCGGTAAAATTTGGCGATCGTGTGATTGTGAAGCTCTATCGCCGAATCGAGCCGGGAATAAACCCCGAATTGGAAGTCGGACGCACCCTCACGGCACGGCATTTTACCCATTCTCCATCGGTCATTGGCGCGCTGGAATACGTGCAGGAGGCCCACGAGCCAACGACTCTGGCCCTGGCCCAGATTTTTGTCCCTAATCAGGGCAATGCGTGGGACTATACTCTCGCCCAACTCTCCAGCTATTTCGACCACCTCTCCGCACTCGATGCCCATCCAAAAGTGAATAGACCGCATGAGGCCGACCAACACAGTCGGTCGATGAATGCCACCGATTTCTTGCTTGGTTATGTGAATTCAGCGAATTTATTAGGACGACGAACGGGTGAATTACACCTGGCACTCGGCCAACCGGGCGACGAAAATGCCTTTACGCCTGAAATTTGTACCTCCTCCTATGTGCAGTCCCGCATTCAAACGATGCAACAGTCTGCCACTCGCGCCTTCACATTACTGCGAGGTCGATTGTCCACACTCTCCAAAACCGATCAGGAAAAGGCACACAAGGTCTTGGGACAGGAGCCCAGCATTCTAAATCGGTTGGGAATACTCGCAGGGCAACCCGTAACTGCCTTGCGCATTCGATGCCATGGCGATTATCACCTGGGACAGGTTCTGTACACGGGTGGCGATTTTGTCATCATTGATTTTGAGGGCGAACCGGCAAAGCCTTTGACGGAACGCAGAACCAAGCATCTTCCCACCGTGGACCTGGCAGGGATGATTCGTTCGTTCCACTATGCCGCGCATGTGGCACTGCGAAAAAGAACCATGCGGCACCCAGATGCGCCGAGCTTTATGCATGAGGCCGAACAGTGGTATGGAACCGCCTGCACGGCGTTTCTCAAGGGGTATCGGACAACTGTCGCGGAGGCGAACTTTTCACCTCCGTCTCGGCAGGAATTCAATCTCCTGCTGGATGTGCATATACTCGATAAAGCTCTCTACGAATTAACCTACGAACTGAATAATAGACCGGATTGGGTGGGGCTCCCACTGACCGGTATCCTCCAATGCGTGGAAGCATCGCTCGTCATTGACGATGAGGATGACTTGGAACACGCAAAGACGCCTGGGCCCAGTCTGGCAGCACAGCCGAGAGATGAGGTGAATCAATGACCCAGCCAAGGAGGCCCCACACTCCCAGTCTCCCGGCCAGCAGACTCACTGATGAGGATGTCTATCTATTTAATGAGGGCACACACTTTCGACTGTACGACAAATTTGGCGCACACCCCATGACAGTGAACGGGCAGCAAGGCACCCACTTCTCGGTGTGGGCACCGGAAGCTGAACTGGTGTCGGTTATGGGCTCGTTCAATAACTGGGACCATGCGGCACACCCCCTTGAACCGCGAGGGTATTCAGGCATCTGGGAAGGATTCGTCCCGCAGTCCGCGAAAGGTGCGTTGTATAAGTATCATATCCAATCGCGTCATGCCGGCTATCGAGTCGACAAAAGCGACCCCCTTTCCTTCTTCAATGAAATCCCGCCAAAGTCGGCCTCCATCGTATGGGACCTTGATTATGAATGGACGGATACTGAGTGGCTGGGTATGCGCCGGCATTCAAATGCGTTGAATGCGCCGATATCCATTTATGAGATGCACATCGGATCGTGGAAGCGAATCGCCGCCGAGCAGAATCGATCACTGAGTTATCGTGAACTGGCGCGTCCTTTGGCTGAATATCTCCAGCAGATGGGATTTACGCATGTAGAATTCCTGCCGCTCACCGACCATCCGTTTTTCGGCTCCTGGGGATATCAGACCACCGGCTATTTTGCGCCGACCGGAAATTACGGCACGCCTCAGGACCTCATGTATCTCATCGATACCCTGCATCACCATGGGATCGGTGTCTTACTCGACTGGGTGCCGTCCCACTTTCCAACAGATGAACAGGGGTTAGGATTTTTCGACGGCACGCATCTGTACGAACATGCCAATCCGCAGCAAGGGTTTCAACCGGACTGGAATACCTTCGTCTTTAATTTCGGACGTAACGAGGTGCGCAGCTTTCTCATCAGCAGCGCATTGTTCTGGCTCGACAAGTATCACTTCGATGGCCTGCGATTGGATGCTGTGGCGTCCATGTTGTATTTGGATTATTCGCGAAAGGAAGGCGAATGGATTCCTAACCGGTACGGAGGACGTGAAAATCTTGATGCGATCGTGTTTTTGAAGCGATTGAACGAAGAGGTCTACCGGCACTACCCTGATGTGCAAACGATTGCCGAAGAATCCACCGCCTGGCCGCTGGTGTCTCGCCCCACGTACCTCGGAGGCTTAGGATTTGGCTTAAAGTGGGACATGGGCTGGATGCATGACACGCTGACCTACATGCAAAAGGACCCTATCGAACGAAAATATCATCATCACAATCTTACTTTCCGTATGCTCTATGCCTTCCACGAAAATTTCGTACTTCCCCTCTCTCACGATGAGGTCGTGTACGGAAAAGGCTCTTTGTTGGGGAAAATGCCGGGGGATGAATGGCAGCAGTTCGCCAACCTTCGCCTCCTATTCGGGCATATGTATTCGCAAGCCGCCAAAAAACTGCTTTTCATGGGAGGGGAATTCGGCCAGCCGGCTGAATGGGCCCATGATGGCCAATTACAGTGGGACAGATTGGAACTCCCGCTTCATCGAGGCATGCAACGGTGGGTCATGGATCTCAATCGCACCTATCGCCTCGAACCTGCACTGCATGAGGGAGATGTCGACCCTTCCGGCATCGAATGGATAGACTGTCAGGACACCGAATCAAGTGTGATCAGTTTGATCAGGAAAGGGCAGGCAACCGGCGATATTATTCTCGTCATCTGTAACTTCACCCCGGTTCCCCGTCCTAATTACCGGATTGGGGCACCACGAGGTGGATACTGGAAAGAACTATTGAATAGCGATGCCGCCATTTACGGAGGAACCGACTGGGGTAATGGCGGAGGAGTGGACGCGACACCTATCCCGCTGCATGGGCGAACTCATTCTCTGACCTGCACGTTACCTGCGCTTTCCGTCATCTTCCTCAAACATTCGCAGCCACAGCTCTGACATTCGCGAAACGATGGCGGTAATCGCTTACGATCTAGCTGCGTTCAGCGGTTTCAGATACCGTGGCATTTCACGCCGCACCGTTCTTATTAACGATTGCCTGAGATATCCCGCCACCTTCCTCATCGTTATTGAACTAAATCAATGGCTTAGGAAAGGCGATCTGTTCATTCTTCGAGGCACGGGTGTTGCTGATGTGCAGGGACAGAAAACATTGTCTCTGCATCCCATACATTCTATCCACCCCGGCTGGGACGCCGGAACAGTCTAGGAGGACACCATGAACAGATCTTTTGCAATGTACTCGGCGGCTCTCATGCTCGGAGCCTGGTCCCTGCTGGGCCTTTCCCAAACGCAGGCATTCTCCAATAATCTGGAACCGGTCGTGTGGAACAGTAATCAGAAATCATCCGCGTGGGCTGAAGAGCTGCTCGGTCAAGTGGTGACCTACCAAACCATGGCCGAGAAGAATCTGATTCCGGGAAGCTTTCAACCCTATGTCGACCAAACGAGTAAGATTCGCGAATTGCACCGGTCCGGAAATCGACGTGCGACTTACGACGGCGTCAATGCATTGATGGTCATGCTCGAAGCACGGGTCGGTGGCATTGACGAGCACAGCGCTGATGCATTGTGGGATTTTTGCTATCGCGTGACTCCTGATGAATTCCATGCGCGCGATCGGCACATCCGCGCGAAGGGAGCCGACACCGTGAAGGAACACGAGGAATTTATGCGCAACATGGAAGAACGGGCTGG
>WBZN01001901.1_pt1 | contig 12070 bp, 8 predicted proteins | sample 5204281 | NCBI WGS metagenome assembly WBZN01 (sample SAMN12344347, study PRJNA552823) | activated sludge metagenome | biome: Activated sludge suspended growth; feature: Nitrification reactor; material: Wastewater; isolation source: activated sludge from nitrification reactor of wastewater treatment... | reverse complement strand
CTTCTCCGCCACCGAGCGCATCGCCTGAGAGGGCACCACGAACAGCACGAACTCCGCCTGCTCGAGCGCCACCTCAAGTTCCGCGTGAACCTTAACCTCAGCGGGCAGGGTGATGCCAGCCAGAAACTTGGCGTTCTCGCGCTCGCTGGCCAGCCGGGTCATCGCCGCGGCGTCTCGGCCCCAGAGCCGGGTGTCGTGTCCGGCCTGGGCCAGGTGGACGGCCAGCGTGGTCCCGAACGAGCCTGCCCCGAGGACGGCGACCCGGCTCACACCCGGCTCGCCTTCGAGGTGAACGAGAACTTCCGCTCCTCGCCCTTCAGGAGCCGGGCGATGTTCTCGTGGTGGCGCACGATCACGAGCAGCGCGACCACGATGCCGAAGCCCGCCGAGGGGCTGCGCCAGCCGCCGGGCGCCGTGAGCGCGAGCGTGACGGCGAATGCCAGCGAGCCCAGGATCGAACCCAGCGAGATGAAGCGCGTGACGGCCAGCGTGAGCAGGAACACGCCCATGAACACGCCGAACGCCGGTGGCGACAGCGCGAGCAGCACCCCCACCGTGGTGGCGACGCCCTTGCCGCCCTTGAAGCCCGCGAACATCGTGAAGACGTGCCCGAGCACCGCGGCGAGTCCGACCGCGAGCCGGCACCACTCGGGTCCGCCCGGGAAGGCGGCCGTGAGTGCCAGCCCCGGCACGAGCCACGTGGGCAGCGCGCCCTTAGCGATGTCGAGCAGAAGCACCGGCACACCGATCGCGGGTCCCAGCGAGCGATACACGTTCGTGGCGCCGAGGTTGCGGCTGCCGAGCGTGCGCACGTCGACGCCGCGCAGCCACTGGCCGAGCCACAGGCCCCAGGGCAGCGAACCGCTCAGGTATCCGAGTCCCACGGCGGCCAGCAGGGAGACGAGCATGGCGGGCATCCTACTACTCGCTCTTGCGAACCTTGAAGCGCAAAGGCGTGCCCGCAAAACCGAAATGCTCGGCGAAGCTGCCCCACAGGTAGGTGCGGTAGTTGTCGTTGAGCCGTGAGGGCGCGTTCACGAACAGCGTGAACGTGGGCGGCCGCTTTCCGGTCTGGGTCATGTAGTAGATCTTCGGAGCCTTACCCGCGGAGTTACTGGGCACCTGCCGGCGCTGCTGCACCAGCTCCAACCACTCGTTGAGCTCGCGCGTCGGGATCTCGCGCACGCTCTCCTGCACGCGCGCCGCCAGGTAGTCCGGCAGCCGCTGCAGGTGCAGGCCCTCGGTGGCCGAGATCGGGTGCGCGGGCACGTCGGCGAGCGTCGGAAAGCGGCGCGCGCGATCGGCCTGGACGTCCTTCCACGCCTGCTCGCGCTCCTCGACCTTGTCCCACTTGTTGTAGAGCAGCATCACCGAGCAGCCGGCCTCGAGTGCGTGGTGCGCGAGCCGGGCCTCCTGCTTCTCGAAACCGCGCTCGGAGTCCACGATCAGGCAGGCGACGTCGGCGCGCTCGAGCGCGTTCAGGGCGCGCATGGTGGCGTAGAACTCGGCCTGGTCGTCGAACATGGCCTGGCGGCGGATGCCGGCGGTGTCGACCAGCACGAACTCGCCGTGCGCGGTCTTCCAGCGCGCATCGATGGCGTCCATGGTGGTGCCCGCGCGCGGCTCCACGAGCACGCGCTCCTCGCCCAGCAGCGCGTTCACGAGTGAGCTCTTGCCCACGTTGGGACGGCCGATGATGGCGATGCGCGCCAACTCGGGCTCGGGTTCGGCCTGGTTCGGCATGAGTGCCAACAGGGCGTCCAACAGGTCGCCGATGCCGAGCCCGCCCTCGGCCGCCACCGGCAGCGGCTCGCCCAGACCCAGGCGATGGAACTCGTGCACGATGCTGTCGCCCGAGACGTCGACCTTGTTCACGACGAGCAGCGCCTTGGGATGGGTCTTGCGGATCTGCGTCGCGATGGCCTGGTCGAGGTCGGTGACGCCGGTCTTGGCGTCGACCAGGAACAGCACGACATCCGCGAGCCCGATGGCGGCTTCGGCCTGGCGGCGCACGTCGGCGTCGCGGCCCTCAGAGGACGCCGGCAGGAAGCCGCCCGTGTCGACCAGGATGAACGTCCGGCCGGTCCATTCGGCGCGCACGGCGTTGCGATCGCGCGTGATGCCGGGGCGGTCATGCGTGACCGCGCGGCGCTCGCCGAGGATGCGGTTGAACAACGTCGACTTGCCGACGTTGGGACGGCCGATGATGGCGACTACCGGTGCACTCATGTGCGGACACTCGGATCTGGACGGCGGGTCGGGAACGAAGTTCGCCCGGGCGGTGCGGCCCGGGACCGGGCGGCCTCGGAGCCGGGGTGGCCGGGGGTGGCGGGCGCCTAGCGGAACGGCGCGCCGAGCCCGGCTGTCCTCCGCCGATGCCGACGCGCCGAAGTCCAACGGAATATGGAGCGGGCAACGGGGGTCGAACCCGCGACCTCAAGCTTGGGAAGCTCGCGCTCTACCAACTGAGCTATGCCCGCGAACACTGATGGAACAGGACGAGTGAAGCTAGGGCGGGCCCGCCCGGGTGTCAAACCTCGGTGCCCCCGTCCGCGTGGCCGGCCGCCGCGACCACCCTGCGCGCCAGAGCCTCCGTCTCCGCAGCCGCGGGCAACGGCTCCGCACGCATCTGATGGCGGAACCACGTGCGCTGCCGCTTGGCCAGCTGTCGCGTGCGCTCGTTCATGCGGCGCTCCGCTTCGTCCGCGGTCATGCGGCCGGCCAGTCGCGCGAGCGCTTCGTCGTAGCCGATCGCCGCGAGCGCACGCAGCGCCGGCTCGTGGCCCCCTTGGACGAGAGCACGCGTCTCCTCGAGCAGCCCGTCGCTCCACATCTGCTTCGTGCGCTGCTCGATGCGCTCCGACAGCCAGCGCGGTTCGCACGTGAGCTCGAACGCCCGCCACTCCGCGTCGAGTGGCCGCTCGCGCGGCCGTTCGCGCCACCACGCCAGCACATGCCCGCTCGCGCGCACCACCTCGAGCGCTCGCAGCACGCGCTGGCGATCGCGCGGGGCCAGCCGGTCGGCCGTCGCGGGATCGAGCGTGCGCAGTTGGGCATGCATCGCCTCGACACCCGCACTCGCGCATTCCGCCTCGAGCGCGGCCCGCAGCGCCGGGTCGCGCGGCGGCTCGGCATGCAGCCCTTCGCGCAGTGCGTTCAGGTAGAGCCCCGAGCCGCCCACCAGCACCGGCGTCACGCCGCGCGCGAACGCGTCCTCGCACACGGCCGCCGCCGCACGCGCCCAGCGTCCCGCGCTCGGCGATTCTCCGAGCGCGTGCAGGTCGAACAGGCGGTGTGGCTGCGCGGCGCGTTCGGCCGGCGTGGGCTTGCCCGTGCCCAACTCGAGCTCACGGAACACCTGGCGGGCATCGGCGCACACCACCTCACCGCCCAGCGCCTGCGCGACCTGTTCACCGACCGCGGTCTTGCCGCTCGCGGTCACGCCGACGATGGCGATGAGCGTGCGCGGTGCCCTTGTCACGTACGCCCGAAGCGGCGGTGCAACTCGTCGAGGTCCAGGCGTACAAACGTCGGCCGGCCATGCGGGTCGCCGTGCGGCCGGCTAGTGGCGAACAGCCGGTCGACCAGCGAACGCATCTCCTCGCGGCTCAGCACGTCGCCGGCACGGATCGCCGAGTGACAGGCGTGTGAGTTGGCGACGCGCTCGAGCATGTCGTCCTGCGCGGTGGGCCCGCCCTCGCTGATGCCGTCCAGGACGTCCTGCAATAGCTGGCCCGGACGCTCCACGCGCAGGCCCGACGGCACGCCCTTGATGACGACCGTGGGCGGCGACAACGGCGACAGGTCCCAGCCCAGTTGCTGTAGCAACGCGCCCACCTCGAGCAACAGGTCGAACTGCGCACGCGACAGGTCGACCAGCGCCGGGAACAGCAGCCCCTGCGAAGCCCCCTGCCCGCCGCGCAGCCGCGCGATCGCCTGCTCGTACAGGATGCGTTCGTGCGCGGCATGCTGATCGACGATCACCATCCCGCCCCGCACCGGCGCAAGGATGTACGTGCGGTGCAGCTGCCACATCTCGGGCTCGGACGACATGGCGGCCGCACTTGCCGCGGCAGGCTCGGGCTCGCTCGCCGTTCCGCCCGCGGGCAACGTCACCGGCGCATCGGCGCCGGGATCGCCGCCGGTCACGGGCAGCAACAGCGGCATCTGCGAACTGGGCGAAGCCTCCCCATCGCGCGCGCGATCACGCACACGGTCGGCCCATGGCGGCAGCGTGACCTCGCCGGCTTCCCCAGGCGCGCCGTGCACCACCGCGAACGGCGGATGGATCGTCGCCAGTGGCTGCGCACATGCGGCCGCCACGAGCGAGAACACCGTGTCGTCGTCAGCGAAGCGTACTTCGCGTTTCGTGGGATGCACGTTCACGTCGAGCCGGTCGGGTGGCACCGACAGCCATACGACCGCGGCCGGGAAGCGGCCGTGCGGGAGCAGGTTGCCGTAGGCATGGCGCAGCGCCTGCGACAGCGCCGGGCTCTGCACCCAGCGGCCGTTGACGAGGAACACCTGGCCTTCGCGCGTGGCGCGCGCGTGCTCGGGCAGGCCCAGCAGCGCGGTCACGGCGTAGCCGCCGCGCTGCGCCGAGGCCTCGAGCAACTGCTCGGCATGGCGCGTGCCCCACACCTGCGCGGCGCGTTCGCGATGCGAGCCCGCCGCGCTCCAGTCGAAGCGTTCTTTCGCATCGACCACCAACCGGAACGCCGTGCCCGGCTGCGCCAGCGCATAGCTCTCGACCATGCGGATCGCCGCACGCAACTCGCTCGCCGGCGCGTTCAGGAACTTCCGGCGCGCGGGCGTGTTGTGGAACAGGTCGCGCACCTCCACGGTGGTGCCGGGCTGGCGCGCCACGAAGCCGCGCTCGAGCACCTCACCGCCCTCCACGCGCACGAACGACGCCGCCTCTTCCCCGGCCGCGCGCGACGTGAGCTTCATGCGGCTCACCGCCGCCACGCTGGGCAGCGCCTCGCCGCGAAAGCCGAGCGTGGACAGCCGGTCGAGGTCGTCGAGCTCGCTCACCTTCGAGGTGGCGTGGCGTTCGAGCGCCAGCTCGAGCTCCTCGGGGCGGATGCCGCCGCCGTCGTCGGCGACGCTGAACATCTGGTCCAGCGACTTCTCGACCCGGACCTCGATCGCGCGCGCGCCGGCATCGAGGGCGTTCTCGACGATCTCCTTGAGCGCGGACAGCGGTCGCTCGATGACCTCGCCGGCGGCGATACGGGATGCGGTCTCGGGCGGGAGCCTGCGGATGGACTGGGCCAATGGACCTCCGGTGGACCGCACAGGATGCGGTCGCCCTCACGGAGGGTCAAGCCGGCGCGGAGCCGCGGTGGATCAGGGTTCCGCGAGCCAGACGTCGGCGGCGGTGCGCAGCGCGTCGGCATCCTCGATGCCCACGAGCGCCACGTGGCGATCGACGAAGGCGGCCGCCGGCGGGGCGAGTCCGGCCGCCTGCCAGGCCAGTTCCCACGCCTGCAGCAGGCGCTTTCGCAGCTGCGTGAACGCCTCGGGCTCGCCCGCGGCGAGCAGCGCCAGCACCAGCGGGAACGGCTGGCACAGCGCGTCGGTGTCGCGCACCTGCGCGGGCAACGCGGCCACCATGTGCTCCATGGCGGCCGGGGCCGCCGGGAACTCCAGCCGATGCAGCTCGAAGCGCAGGCCGTCGCGGCGGTGCCGTTCGACCGCCATGTCGACGCGCTCGCGGAACGTGGTGGCATCCAGCCAGCGCTGCTCGCGCTGGGGTGTGAGCGGGAACGACGCCGCCGAGCGCTCGCGATCCTCGCGGTCCCAGTTGGTGCGCAGCTCGTCGAGCATGCCCTGCCACGAATCGAGACCGTGCCTGGGGTCGATGGCCGCGCCGGCCAGCACACCGCGGCGCTGCATGGTGCGGAACGGCCACGCGGCCCACGTACGGCCCTTGCCGGGATCGCTCATGCGCGTGACCACCTGCGGCGTGCCCATCTCGTTCGCGAGGTCGATGAGGCCCTTGAGCAGCCGGTCCTCGGGACCGATCTGCGCGACCAGCTTCAAGCTGCCGCGATCGGATTCGTGCAGCTCGGCGGTGCCGGCGCCACTCTGCAGGACGAGCGCCTTGAGCGCGTCCTCCAGATGATGCCGCGTCTCGACCGACGGGAAGTCCGCGAGCGACACGTGCCCGATGCGCGGCTCCTCGGTAGGCTCCGGCGCGTGCGGCTCGAGTGGCGTGGGCTCGCTCAGGTCGGGCAGCGCCTGGTCGATGAGCGCATCCACGGATCCGGCCAGCGACTGCTCGAGCGCCGCGGCGTGCATGGCGAGTGGCGCATCGATGCCGGGCTGCGCGGTCTCGGGGCCGCTCACGCGCCCGCGGCGGAACTGCTCGGGCGTCACGCACGGCGTGCCGAGTGCGACCAGCAAGCTCTCGAGCTGCGTGCGGCGCGAGCTCTTCTCGCCCACCACCGCGAGGTCGAAGATCTCACGTGTGAGATCGGCGAGGTCCAGGGTGCGCGGCAGGCCGCACAGATCGGCCACGCGCACGCCGGGGTCCTGCGGACCGCCACCGGCCACCAGGCGCACGCTCACACCGGGCTCCTGGAGGAGCTCCGAGATGAGGTCCGCGTCCTGCCAATCGAAATCGATCAGCAGGAGCCGGCGGGGCGCGACCATGGTGGTATCGGACATCGCGGCAGGGGCCTCCGTGCGGGGTCAGGGCGACCCCGGGGTTATCGGCCGGCCCACCGCCCGGCGTGAGTCCCCGAACGGCTCCCCTCCACGGGGCCGGGACGGCACGCGAACCGTGCCGCTCCGGCCCCGCGATGGGGCCTCAGTCCTCGGGCGGCGGCTCGGGCAGCGGGATGGCCGCCAGCGACCGGTCGAGGATGCGCACCGGGTAGCGCCGCTTGAGGTCGTCGAACCACACCGCCAGCTTGCGCTCGATCGCCGCGCGGCGCAGGTCCTCCATCTTGGCCTGCACGCGATCGGCCGAGGGCTCGCGGCGCTCGAGCAGGCGCACACGCGCGATGCCGCCGGGCCAGCGCACCCACCCGCTCACATCGCCGGGCTTGAGCGCGGGTGGACGCGTGTCATCCCCGAACACGAGCGAGTCCAGCGACGCCGGGATCGAGCCACGATCCGACGTGCCCGCCGCCACCAGATCCTTGGAGCGGTTGAGCCCGCCCCACAGCGCACCGAGGCTGTCGAGCGACCAACCGGCCGCGGACAGCGAATCCAGTTCGGCGATCTTGGCCATGAGTGCGCGTTCCCCGGCGCCCTCGCGATAGGCCTGGATCGCGCGCGGCCGCGCCGACTCCCAGCTCGGCGCGATGCCGGTCTCGATCGAGTCCACCCACGTGATCCAGTAGCCCTCGCCCTTCGCGGCCCAGCGCATGGGCATGACCTCACCCGTCTTGAGCTTGTAGAGCGCCTCGAAGTAGCGATCGAGCGCCGGATTCCGGTTCGGCTCACTCGGGTCCACCGTGTACGAGGTCGCGACGAGACCCAGCTTCTGCGCGATGCTCCGGCCCTGTGCCGCCGAGCGCACGACGCGTAGCAGGCTGTCCGCCCGCAGCATCGCGAGCGTGTCGGACTCCGTGCGCGCGAGATCGGACGCCACGATGCCGTACACCAGCTTGAGCGGCTGCACGTAGGGCTGCACGTGCTCCGTGCACAGGATGATGTGATAGCCGACCTCGGTGCGCACCGGCCCGGCGAGGTCGCCCGCCTCCATCGCGAACGCGGCCTGCTCGAACGGCTCCAGCATCGCGCCGCGCGCGAACACGCCCAGATCGCCGCCCTTGTCCTTCGTCGCGGGGTCATCCGAGAAGCGTGCGGCGAGTTCGTCGAACGACTCGCCCGCCCGCAGCCGCACGAGGAGCGAATCCGCACGCACCTTGGCGGCGCGGTCCGCGGCCGCGGTCGCGCTGATCGGCGAGATCAGGATGTGCTTCGCACGGATCAACTCCTCGGCGGAGTATTTGCCGAGGTTCCGCCGATGCCAGCGCTCGACCTGGGCACGCGTCAGCTTGATCCGGTCGAGCGGCGGGTTCGGGACGACCATGCGCGTGAAGTGGAAGATGCGCTCGCCGCCGAAACGCTTGGGATCCGCCTGGAACATGCGGCGCGCCGCCGCCGCCTCCTCCTGATGCCGCCGGTTGTCGAGTGCGACGCGCAGCGCCGGCTCGACCTGTTCGAAGCCGGGCGTGTGCTCCGCGACGCGGCCGGTGACCTGCCACACCAGGTAACCGCGCGCGTAGGCCGCGATGCCCGCGCCCTTGGGCTCGCCCCGGCGCCACACCGTGTCGCTGAGTGCGGCCGCCGCGAAACCGGTGTCGACGTCCGCACCGAGCGGAGCGGGCTTCGTCTCGCGCACGCGCAACGCGGACTCCAGCGCGCCGGCGCGGCGGCCGTTGCTCCAGGCCTGATAGAGGTCGTCCGCCTGCGTGCGCGCCAGGTCGATGCGCCGGTCCCGCTTCCATCGCAGCCGCACGTCGTCGCGGACCTGGGCGAGCGTCTTGGCGACGATGGAACCCGAGGCCGCGTCGAACGACGAGAAGTCCGCGAGATGGCCACGATACCAACGGTCGAGGTCGGCCTCCGTCGGCTCGGGCACGCGCATGTTCGCGGTGTCGACCGCCGTCCAGCGGAACGTCCACGCCGGCCCCGACAGCGAATCGCGCAGGCTCGCGTACAGCGCACGCCGGTCGATCTCGTCGTGGTGCAACCGCGAGTCGTCACGGAGCCGGGCACGAATGTCCTTCGCGACCGCCGCGAGCGGTGCGACATGGGCCCGGTCGACCTCATCGACGCGCACGACGAGCCAGCCATCACTGGCCCGCACCGGCTGCGCCAGCACATGACCGGGCGTGGTCTTGAACACGCTCGCCGTGGCCGCGGCGTCGCCCTGCCAGTAACCCGGGAAGTTGTCGGGCAGCACGCTGACGTCGGTGCGCGGCCCGCCGAAACCGGCGGAGGCCTCTTCGAGGCGCGTCCCCTTCTGGGTGAGCGCGATGACACTGTCGGCCGCGGCGCGCATGCGGCGCAGCCACGCCGCGCCGGCCGCGGCGTCGGTGCGCTCGATCGAGGTCATCGGCGGATCGTTCACGAACACCACGCTCAGCTTGGCGCGGTCCGGCCGCCGCCACTCGGACAAGTGGCTCTGGTAGTACTCCAGCACCTGCGTCTCGCGCGGCTCTGGATAATTGCCGTTGAAGTCCTGCACGCGCAGCGACAGGTCCTCGGTGATCGCATGGCGCAGGATGCGCAGCGCCCGCTGACGGACCACGGCCTCCTCGGGGCGGAAGCGTGCCTGCATGCGCTCATCGAGGCGCCGCGCCGCGAGCTGCTCGCGCGCCACGGCCAAGGCGGCCTGCATGCGGCCCGGCTGCGACATGCGCGTCATCTGCCAGCGCTGGGCGTCGAAACGGCCATTGGGGCTGAAGAACGGATCACGCTTGAGCGTGGACTCGGCCTCGGCCGTCGTCGGCGTGATGCCGAGCCGCGCCGCCTCGAGCGTGAGCAGGTTCAGCCGGATCATGGTCTCGAGCATCTGCCGGCGGAGCAGGTCCTTCAGCTCCTCGGGGCGGGAGTCGCCACGCGCCGCGTACTGCTGCTGCACGGCCGCGAGCCGGCTCTCGTACTCGTCCCGCTCGACACGCCGGCCCCCGACCGTGGCCAGCGCGGGCTTCGTCGCGGCCGCCTGCGCGAACACCTGCCACACCGGAGCTGCGAGCAGCCCCAGCACCGCCAGTGCACTTCCCACCCGCCACGCGCGTGCTTTCACCGTCCATCCTCTCTGGTCTCGACTGTGTGCCTGCTCCGGTCTGCTTGACGATGCCCGCGGCCGACCCTAGCGTGCCGCGCCCATGTGGACACTCGAACGGAACGCGGCGGTACCCGTCTGGCAGCGCCGTGACGCGCAGGGTGCGCGCCGCGGTGCGGTGCTGCTGTTCTCCACCCGATGCGGCGGCGTGAGCCGCGCACCATACGACAGCTTGAACCTCGGCCGCTCGACCGAGGACGACCCGGAAGCGGTCGCCCAGAACCGCACCCGTCTCCTGACCGCCGCGGGCCTCGACCCCGAGCGCCTCGCCACGGCGGGCCAGGTGCACGGCGCCCGCATCGTCGAGGTGACCGCGCCCGGTCACCATCCGGACTGCGACGCGCTCGTCACGCGGGTTCCCGGCGTGGCCCTCGCGGTGACCACGGCGGACTGCATGTCACTGCTGTACCAAGCCCCCGGCGTGGTCGCGGCCGTGCACTCCGGCTGGCGAGGCACCGCCGACGCGATGCCGACGGCCGCCCTCACGGCGGTCTGCCGGCTCGCCGGCTGCGCGCCGGACGCCGTGCGAGTGGCGATCGGCCCCGCGATCCGGGGTTGCTGCTATGAAGTCGGAGACGATGTCGCCCGGCACTTCCCGGCGGCCGCCGTGCGCGCGACCGAGGGCCGGCCACGGCTCGACCTGCCGACCGCGGCCCGGCTCGCCCTCGAGCAGGCCGGGGTGCCCGCCGAGCACATCGACGACACCGGGGCGTGCACCTACTGCGAACCCGCCCTGTACTTCTCCCATCGCCGCGACCAGGGCCGGACCGGCCGGCACTGGGGCGTGGCGGCGCTGGTCGGGCCCTGAGCGCGGACCGATGGGCGACGAGTATACCAGCGGCGCGCACGGCGTCACGCCCGGCCGCGCGGGTTTGACCGGCCCCTGAAACTCCCGATAGCGTCCGGGCCTATCATCGTCCGGACGCTCCCGCTCCCCGATCCGCTTCCCCGCTGCCCGACGCCCGTCATCCGGGGTCGTGGCCGGGTTCCCCGCGAGGTCCCCGCATGCGCCACACGTTCCGTTCTGTCCGCACCTGGTCCTGCCTGGCCCTGCTCGTGACGTCGGTGGGTGCCGCCCGGGCCCAGGCCCCGGCCGCCACGGCCAGCACCCCGGCCGCGCTCCGCACCGCGACCACGACCCCGGTGCCGGCCGAGCCGGCGGCCGCCGGTGTCGTGCTCGAGACCGCCGAGGGCGACATCACGCTCAAGCTGTTCCCGCTGGATGCCCCGAAGACGGTCGCGAACTTCGTGAAACTCGTGCGCGAGGGCTTCTACGACGGGCTCACGTTCCATCGCGTGGTGCCGGGGTTCGTGATCCAGGGCGGCGACCCGAACTCGCGCAACGACAACCCGTTCGATGACGGCAAGGGCGGCCCCGGCTACACGGTGCCGGCCGAGTTCGGTCGCAAGCACGTGCGCGGCGCGGTGGCCACCGCTCGCATGCCCGACGTCGTGAACCCGAAGCGCGAGTCGAACGGCTCGCAGTTCTACATCGCGCTCAAGGACCTGCCCTCGCTCGACGGCGGCTACACCGTGTTCGCGCAGGTCGTCGCGGGTTGGGATGCGATCGACCGCATCGTGGCGCTGGCGGCGCGCAAGGACATCGCGCGCGAGAACGACAACGCCAATCCCGGCAAGCTCGCGCTCATCAAGCACGCGCGCGTGGTGGGCGCCAATGCCCTCGTGCCCGCGAAGGCCGCCACGACCGGCGCGGCCGGCACGGCCGCCGCTCCGGACAGCACCACGCACTGAGCGCCGCGGCGCACGGTCACGTGCGCCAGTGACACACCCCGAGCCGGCCGATCGCCTCGAACCACGACTCGAGGAGTTCGGCCGGCACGTCGTGACCTTCCGCGGCGAGCCGCAGCGCGATGTCGTTCACGCCGCGCTCGCCGTCGGCCGCGAACCAGGCCAGGTCGAGCGCGGTCGATCCGCCCGGCACGCGAGCCTCGAGTGCGAGCAGCTGCGCGCGGTCTTGCTCCGGGAGCGCATCCCAGCCCGCGATGAGCCCGCGCAGCGGTGACAGCAACGCGGGCAGGTCGCGCACCGGCACGCGGCCGGGCTCCACGACCGGCGTGAGCTGCCGCTCGCGGAGCGCGCCCGCCACCTCGGAGTCCCAGAAGCCCTCGAGCTCCTCGATCGCGAGCGGGAGTTGCTCGCGCACGGCCGCCGCGAGCGCCGATGACGCAGGCTCTCCGAGCGCCAGGCGCTCGACGCTACCGAGCGCGCGCAGGCCGCGCTCGCGCTCGGCTTCGGCCGCAC
>WBZN01001900.1_pt1 | contig 12075 bp, 9 predicted proteins | sample 5204281 | NCBI WGS metagenome assembly WBZN01 (sample SAMN12344347, study PRJNA552823) | activated sludge metagenome | biome: Activated sludge suspended growth; feature: Nitrification reactor; material: Wastewater; isolation source: activated sludge from nitrification reactor of wastewater treatment... | reverse complement strand
TGAACGGGAGAAAATCTGGGGCTGCACCTTCTCCAAGAGTTCCGCCAAGGAACCGGCGCATGTGCGCTTTAAGGCCGAGTTTGATCAGTTGCTCGCCTCCGTGAAATCCCGGCGGCTCGCGCGCCTCGTGAATGCGCGGGGACCGTACAAGCTCAATATTTTCACGTTTCCTCTCCAGCTGGCCTCTGCGACCGACAAGTTGACCCATTTTGTGGAGGTGTTGTTTCAAGCGAATCCGTATCAGGAAAATCCGATGTTCCGGGGATTCTATTTGACGAGCGGTACACAGGAGGGCGCACCGATTGATCGGATCCTGGGGGCCATCAGCAGGGCTTCGGGACTCGGAGAGATGGTCGCCTCAATGTTCTCGCCGGCAGAGACGAAGAGCTACTTCCTGAAGGACCTCTTTACCGAGGTGATCTTTCCCGATCACTTTCTGGCCGGGCCTACGACTACCATACACAAGCAACGGGGGTTCCTGCGCGTTGCCTCCTTTGCCGCGGCGACGGTGTTTATCGCAGTCTCCGTAGTCGCACTCGCATGGTCGTATGTCGGAAACAAGGCGCTGGTCAGCAGCACTTTGTCCGCAGCGTTGAATGCGCCCGACGTCGCATTGACAGATGCGGCAAGTCTTGAAAAGAACACGGAGTACCTTGATAAGCTGGGCGATCGTTTCGACGAGCTTCTTTCCTATACCCAGAACGGCGCACCGCTACGTTTATGGGGTTTTTATCGTGGCGAGCGTCTTCTTGACGATCTTCAGGAGGTCTATGCGAGACAGTTCGAGAAGATCTTCCTCATTCCCACCAAGCGCTATATGGAAGACGAGTTATATCGGTTTACGGCAGGAGACGTCCCCAGAACGACAGCGCATTCGAGTGATTATTACTACGCCATGCTCAAGGCGTACATCATGCTGGGTGAGCCCAAACGTGTGAGCACCGCATACCTGGAGCGGTGGCTGACGGCGCACTGGAGCGAACAGCTGAGCCGTCTGTATGCGACCTATGCTGTTCCGGACTGGGTGCAATCAAGTATCAAGCGGCACATGATCCTCTACGCCAGGTATCTGGCCCGTGTGCAGCAGGGACGGGTCGAATTAAATAAGCACCTCGTGGCAAGTGTGCAGGAACAACTGCGTGATATTCCCATCGTGGAACGTCTCTATGGCCTCAGTCTTCGTGAAATCGACGAATCATTGCGCCCCTTTTCGGTGGAAACCGCACTTCAGGGCAGTCATCAAGGTAGTGTGGTCAGCGACTATATTGTTCCGGGGGTGTTCACCTTTGAGGGGTGGAAGGGGCCGTTTCAGAGTGCAATGACGCGGGTGCTTGAAGGTCTAGGAAATGAAGCCTGGGTCATTGGTGAGCCTGATACGAAACAAGTTGATCTCGAGCGGGGGATCAAGAAGCTCTATTTTCAAGATTATGTGCTTCATTGGCGGGCATTCCTCAAGTCACTGAAACTCGGGCCGGCCGTCACTCCGGCGAATATGGAGGAATTGCTCTCAACGCTGAGCCAGACAGATTCGCCTTTCATGAGAATCTTGGAAGCGGTCGACCACAACACCGTGCCTGAGCCGGAAGGCATCGCAAAACTCCAGGACACCGCTGCCGGCCTCTTGGGAAAGGTCAAAGAGAAGTTAGGGTTGGAATCCGTCGGCAAGAAATTTGAGAAGACAAAAAGAGACCCGGATACCGCTGAGTTTCCCGGCGGGGTGACCATACACTTTCTCGCCATGCATAACCTGATCGCGGCCCAGAAGGATGCGAAAGAGGAGGCTCCCTTTACCCAATATCTGGCAGAGTTACGAAAGGCGCATCAGGTATTTCGACCACTTCTCCGTTCGGAGACCGTCGGGCCGGACACGAAAACCCTTGCGAAGAGCATTGTGGCGGGAGAGCCCAACGACCTTCTGCAAGGAGTCGTTAAAACGGACGCGTTGCTGCAGAAGCTGGATACTGAATTGCGTGAATCGATGTTGGCAGTGCTGTCCGAGCCATGGTTGATGACCATGCGAGGTGTGCTGGAGCGAACTCGATCGGATATCGATCGACGCTGGGGCGCCGACGTATTTCAGGCCTGTCAACGGACGATTGAAGGGAAGTTCCCATTTCGCGCGTCAGGCGAGGATGCGGTCGTAGCCGACGTCGTGGACTTCTTTCACCCCTCCAATGGCACCCTGTGGCGTTTTTACCAGGCAGAGCTCAAGGCGTTTATGGAGGAGAGCGGTGAACGGCTGGTTCGCAAGGCTTGGAACGGAATCGGGATGACCTTTTCGGATGCGTTCTTAGAGTCGATGGAGCGGGCCAGATTTATTTCAGATGGACTTTTTACAAAAGGCTCTCCCGATCTGGGAACAGTCCTAGAGGTCTATCCATACCCGCCGCAGGGATTTGCCGGTCGAACGGTCACCGAGGTGCGACTGGATGTGGGCGGTCAACCGCTGCGTTATCGCATGGAGCCTCAAGAATGGTGGGAGATGAAATGGCCTGGGCCCACCCCCACGGCCGGAGCCACGCTTCTTGTGCAGGTAGGCAACACCTGGGTCACGAGGGAGTACAAAGATGTCTGGGGACTCTTCAAACTTATGAATGCCGGGTCGGTTGAGACGGCCGATCATAGTGACGTCATGGTCAAGGTCCGATGGGAACTGCAGTCCCCGGATGCAAAGCCGCTACAAGTTCGGTATGACGTGAAGGGCCGGAGTGCCAGGAATCCATTCCGTTCCGGATTTTTTGAGCAGTTCAACTGCGCGCAGCACCTCATGTGACTCAGATGTATAGCTCTATCCTTGGTTATTACGGAAAGCTCCCTCTGTCCGCGGAATTTATTCGGTGTCAGGCCTCAGGGGCCGAAGTTGATGAATTGGATCGATGGCTCCGCGAAGGGATGTATCACGCGAAATCGCGCCTGGGATCTTCCTGGTCTAAGGATTTTACACAAGGGAATCCATGGGGGTTCTTATACGTACCTCGTCAAGGGAGGCGATTCCTCATCGGTCTTTTGAAACCGAGTCAGGACAAGGCGGGCCGGGAGTTTCCATTCTTGGTATATCTGCTGTTGGAGAGGGCAGAGTTTCATGAGCTTCCCTGGTGTGCGCCGATGCATTTCAAAGAGTTTTTCGCGCAAAGTCATCGCTTGCTGACAGATGTCGGTGCCGAATCTGATCTGGCTCGTTTGCAATTTCGCTTGCAGGCGCTGACACCGGTGGAAGCGCCTGAGACCTCTTCTATAGAGACGCGATACCACGCAGAACTGCTCCGCCGACGGCTGCGTGATCACTGGGCTGATCTGTTTGGCGAGTTTGACAATTCCCGGAAATGCCAGGTGCTGCAGTCACTCTTAAGTCGGGGGGGAGGATTGAATTCTTCGGGCCCGCTCCAGTGGCAGGCAAAATTACCCCTGTTGTCTTCCAGCAGGGAAGAGACCTATGACCTCCCGTTTTGGATGGATGTGGCGTCTCATGCGTCGAACCAGGGGCTCGATGCCGGGATCCTCTTCTGGAATCGATGGTTCGCAAGGGACAAGCCGGTGTTGTTTGTGTCGCTAGAATGCCCGACGCCTCAATTGCTGTTGTATCTCATCCATCCGGAGGGTTGGGAGAATGGGCAGTCTGGTGCGGGCAAAGGGACGGAGGAATTGTCCGATGCGGGACGCACGCTTCTTGATGACGGCGAGGTGACATTGGAGGCTTTCCTGCATCGGGTAGCCGGCCTCAGGGCATAGGGATGCGCAGAAAGTCGATCATTTGAGCCAAAGGCAGCGCTGCATTCAGTACCATCGGTCCCGCGAATTTCGATGGGGAGGTGGAACGACCATGGAATACACGTATTTGCCTTATGGTAGCCTTGCGTTTTTCCTGTGATTTCACTAGGATAGAAACCCTTCCAGCCCAGCGGAGGTGCTTGTATGGGAGCTAAAGAGTTACTCGATCAACATCACCTTTCCGCCGCAATTAGCGAGCTCAATCAAGACATCAAACGGCATCCGACGGACGCCCGACTACGAACATTTCTTTTTGAACTCCTGTGCTTCGCCGGCGACTATGATCGTGCCCAACGTCAGCTTGACGTCATCGGACATCAAAACGAGAAAGTCGGCATCGGTGTGGAGGTCTACAAAAATATTCTCCGTGCGGAAACCACCCGGCGACGGATGTTTGCCGAGGGAATCAAGCCGAGTTTTCTGTTTGATCCTCCTGAACATGTCGTGCTTTCTATGGATGCGCACAATCAGCTGCGCGAACGCCATGTGGCCGAAGCCAAGGCGCTGTATGAGCGAGCTCAAGGCGAACAGCCGGAGATACGTGGCAGGATCAAGGGCCATCCCTTCACGTCTTTTCGCGACACCGACGACCGCACGGCGGGCATCCTGGAAGTGATCGTGCGCGACTCATACATCTGGGTGCCATTCGAGCGGATTCGCAAAGTCGTCATCCCGCAACCAAAACATTTGCGAGATTTGTTGTGGGTGCCGGCGTCGTTGGAAATAGAGGACGGACCGGTGGGTGACGTATTTCTTCCTGTGCTCTATGCCGGCTCGGAGTTAGAGGCAGATGACCAGGTGCGTCTTGGCCGGATTACCGAATGGGTTGATCTTGGCGCAGGATTGGCCGGAGGAGTCGGACAAAAAACGTTTCTCGTGGACGACCGTGAAGTATCGATTCTGGAGATTGGGGAATTGGAGTTCGAGGTGTTGGCGACGGTGTGATACGCAAAGGAGACCATGGCTTCCGTACCCACAGTCGATATCGATGCGATTCTTAAACCGATTTCAGGCGACAAGCCCTGTGGAGTCGATCCTCGCGATGGCGTGTCTTTTGATCTGCTGAAGGAAGCGCGTCGGGAGGAAGATGCCGCGAGTCAGGGGGACTGGAAGCGCGAAGTGAAGGTCGCTGATTGGCCGAAGGCCATCCAAATCGCGACAAAGATTCTGTCGACAGAGGGCAAGGATCTCCAGGTGGCTGCCTGGCTGGCAGAAGGATTGGTCAAAAAACACGGTTCAGCGGGACTCCGGGATGGACTCAAGGTTTTACGCGGGTTGCATGAGCAGTACTGGGATCATTTTTACCCCGTGATCGAAGACGGCGATCTGGATTTTCGCGGCGGACGACTGGACGCGCTGAACAAGACCCTGCCGATCGCCGTTCTCAACATGCCTCTGATTCATCCACCCGGCGGGCCGGCGTACAGCTACTGGCAGTATAAGGAGTCCCAAGAAGTTGAGAATCTCCGTCGCGGGGCTTCGACGGACGGGGATAAAAAGCGTGCGCTTGCCGAAGCGTTGGAGGAAGGAAAACTCGAAGGTGAAAAATTCGAGAAAGCCGTGGCGATGACACCCCTGACCCATTGCTCGACAATTCTTGAGAACCTGAACCAATGTTGGGATGAATTCGAACAGTTCGAGCGAATCGTGGATGAAAAATATCGCCCGGAGGCGCCAAGTTTGCGATTCATTAAGGAGGCCGTAAGCGAATGTCGGTCTCTGATGAATGGAATTGTCCGAAAAAAGGGGGGCGTCGGGGCATCCACGGTAAGTCAACCTGACAATGCTCCTCGGGAGGCCGATATGGCACCGGTGGTACAGATGACGGCGAGCGGATCGGGCATTATGCCGGTTGACCGCGCGGATGCCTTGCGGCGGCTAGGAGCCGTGGCTGAGTTTTTCCGTCGGACAGAACCGCATAGTCCTGTGGCCTATCTCGTCCAGCGCGCAGCGCGGTGGGGGGAAATGCCCTTGGAAGAATGGCTGCAGGAGGTCATCAAGAGCGACGATGTGCTTGGCAACGTCCGTGAAACGCTGGGACTGACACAGAGCCGGCCAACGAATGAGCAAACTCCTTAGCAATCAACTTACGGAGGATTCCCATGGCACGTGAAAGCACTCAACACAAGTTGGACCGGGTTCGGCCGCCGCGTGTGCAGATTACCTATGATGTGGAGACGGGCGGCGCGATTGAGATGAAAGAGTTGCCGTTCGTAGTCGGTGTCATGGCGGACTTGGCCGGGAAGCCGGATCAGCCCCCTGCGCCCTTGAAGGATCCCAAGCGCAAATTCGTGGAGACAGATCGGGACAACTTCAACGACGTGATGAAGGGGATCGGTCCGCGCCTCGCGTACAAGGTGGATAACAAGCTGACCAATGACGATACCAAGATCGGCGTGGAAATCCGTTTCAACAACATCGATGACTTCAGCCCCGAGCAGGTGGCCGAACAGGTCGAGCCGCTGAAAAAGCTGGTGGAGGTCAGAAAACAGCTGTCCGCGCTTCTGGCGAAAACCGACGGGAACGACAAGCTGGCTGAAAAACTGCAGGAAATCATCGGCAATACTGAGTTGCAGCAGAAGATCGGGAAAGAAGCAGGACTGGGAACTGAGGGTGGTTCCCGGAAGGAGGGCTAACCATGGCGGAAGAGGCGAAACAAGCGCAGCCTCAGGGGGCGGCGGTCGCGGGAACCGAGGAGAGCGGGGTTCTTGATCAGATTATCAATGAAACACGCATCGGAAAAGACGACTGGGAGCGTGACCAGTCGCGCCGGCAGATTTCCACCCTTGTTGAGGAGGTGATGAAAGGCACCCTCCGAGTGTCGAAAGACCTCGAGGCGACGATCAATGCACGCATCGCGGACATCGACAAGGTTTTATCCGCCCAGCTCAACGCGATCATGCATGCGCCGGAGTTTCAAAAGCTGGAAGGGGCCTGGCGCGGGCTGCACTATCTCGTCATGCAAAGCGAAACCAGCACCATGCTGAAAATTCGTGTGCTGAATATCAGCAAGGACGAACTACGGAAGGATCTTGAGAAGGCCGTCGAATTCGACCAAAGCGCACTCTTCAAGAAAGTATATGAGGAAGAGTACGGGACCTTCGGCGGAGCGCCCTATGGCGCCTTGATTGGAGATTATGAGTTCGGACGGCATCCTCAGGATTTGGCATTGCTGGAGAAGGTATCGAATGTGGCCGCTGCGGCACATGCGCCGTTCATCTCAGCGGCTGCCCCGGGCCTGCTGGGGCTTGAAGATTTTACAGATCTTCCGAATCCTCGTGATCTGGCCAAGAAGTTCGAAACGCCGGATTACGCCAAGTGGAAGTCGTTTCGTGAATCAGAGGACTCTCGCTATGTGGGGCTCACCTTGCCCCATGTGTTGATGCGGCTGCCGTACGGGCCGGATACGGTGCCGGTCGAGAACTTTAATTTCAAAGAAGACGTCGATGGCACGGACCACAGCAAGTATCTCTGGGGGAATGCCGCCTATGCGATGGGGGCTCGTCTCACGGATGCCTTTGCAAAGTATGGCTGGACCGCAGCCATTCGTGGCGTGGAGGGGGGAGGGCGTGTGGATGGGTTGCCGACCCATACGTTCCGTACCGATGAAGGTGAGATTGCGCTGAAGTGTCCGACAGAGATTGCCATCACCGACCGGCGTGAGAAGGAGCTGTCGGATCTCGGGTTTATTCCGCTTGTCCATTGCAAGGGGACAGACTTTGCCGCCTTCTTCGGGGCCCAATCCTGCCAGAAAGCCAAGAAATATGACACGGACGCCGCCAACGCTAATGCGCGGCTCTCAACTCAGCTCCAATATCTCCTGGCGATGTCACGCTTCGCGCATTATCTCAAGTCGATCATGCGGGACAAAATCGGAAGCTTCATGACACGCAAAGATTGTGAGGATTTCCTGAATCGCTGGATCAGCAAGTATGTCGTAAGCACGGAAGATGCTGGGCAGGAGATCAAAGCCAAGTTTCCCTTGAAGGAAGCCCGAGTGGAGGTGGCAGAGGTGGCAGGGAAGCCCGGTGTCTATAGAGCCATTGCTTTCTTGAAGCCTCACTTCCAGTTGGATGAGCTGACAGTGTCGCTCAGGTTAGTGGCTGAGCTGCCGCCGCCGGCCAAGCGATAGAATCAGCAGGATAATCTGCTTCGAAGATGGGGCGTAGGGTGCATCAGTCTTGTGTGAATACATTGGATGATTGATGCATCTACCCCGGTGTCGCAGATGTGATGAAGCCACGGAGATAGCCGGGGTTTATCATGAGTGTCGATTGCGGCCTTGACCTCGTTCGTATACTCCATTCGTTCATCATCAGGCGGGCGTCTCTAGCCTATTTCCTCCGGTCTCGTCTCATCCCGCAGTGCGTATCTGATTTGTATCGACCGTTTATCTTTTTGGATAAGGTGACAGTGTGACGGTGCGACCCCAGTCGTAGAAACGATGCGGAGTGAAGCGACTCTCCCGTTATCATTCAGTCACTTCGAAGGCGCTGTGGCAATACAATGAGCTGGACTGTGGTGGGCATGAGCTTTGCGTTTGGAACCGGTCAGAGCATCGGCCACCAAAAGAACAAGGCTGGAAGGCACAGTCATTCATATTCACAAGGAGGAAGGTGATCATGGCAGAAACGAGGCAGGAGAATGCGTTTTTAAAGCTAGGGGATATCAAGGGAAAGGCGACGACAGATAAATTCAAAGACCAGATCGTCTTCCAATCGATGTCCTACGGATTGAATCAGTCGGGTGAATGGGAAGAGGGCGACCGGTTGTCCGGTAATATCACCACCTTTGCCGACCTGGTGATCGTGAAGGAAATGGATGCGGCGAGTCCCTCCCTCGCCAAGGCTTGCGCGGTGAAGGAGCAGATCCCAAAGGCAGAAATTTCGCTGGTATCGGGCAAGGATGTCTACTGCAAGATCACCTTGGATGACGTGATCGTGAGCAATGTCTCGGTGGGATTCCATAGCGGGGAGGCCAGGCCCACGGAGACGATTTCCTTGCGGTATCGCGCCGCGATGTGGGAGTGGGGAACATCAAAGGCCGGATATGATCTGCGCAAGGGTGTGAAAAAGTAGTGTTGGAATTGTCCGCTCCCCTGATTATTCCTTGATGATCAGGGGCGCGGGGTGAGCCAGAACGCTGATGACACAAAATCTCCGTAGGATTCATGTCGCCAGGGTGCTGTTCCTACTCGTACTGAGTCTGATCCCTCAGGCACATGCACGTGAGGGAGAGGTGGGTAATCAACCTCAAAATTTTCATGAATTTTGGGGGCACTTCAAGAGCGGGGTGTTGGCCGGAAATAAGGAGCAGGTGGCCGCCGTCACGTTCTTTCCGTTCAAGACGAGAGGGATGCTGGATAGCGATCCGGTGCGCCTCCATGATCGGCGATCCTTCGACGATGTATTCGATAGATTGCTCGCGCAGGATAGCGGATTAAAAAAAGAACCTGAACCGATGCGTGACCTTATTCAGCGAACCGACTTCTCGCAGCTAAAACCGGTGAAGAAGCACAATAGTAGAGAGCGCATCGGCAACTTTGTCTTTCAACGATTAGACAACCGGTGGCGTTTTGTGATGGCCTATCTCGACGAGGAATAGCCCATCATAGTTGCAAGCGGCCGATAGAACGAAAGACCGGCCGAAGGGTTATAGTGATGTCTGTCCTGCGACTCGGTAACCAAGGCCCAGATGTACGGAAACTGCAGCTCTTGTTGAATTCCACCCTGGTCCCGAACCCTCACTTGATCGTCGATGGAGATTTTGGAAAGAAGACTGAGCAGGCAGTGGTGACCTTTCAACAAATGCGAGGTTTGCCGGAGGATGGGATTGTGGGTCAACGGACCTGGGCTCTGCTTGGTCAGACGTTTTCGGTCGGTTCAAGACCGGCGAATGCGTCTCACTGCAACTGGATGACGATCGCAGAGGCTGAAGTGGGAGTCCATGAAGATGCGATACCCGGGCGTCAGAATCAACGGATCATTGAGTATCATCAGGCTACGTCACTCCGGGCTACGACCGATGAGGTCCCCTGGTGTTCGTCATTCGTGAATTGGGTTATGAAACAGGCCGGCTATCGTGGGACGAACAGCGCGTTGGCAAAGAGCTGGCTCGATTGGGGGCTTGCTACCGAGTCTCCCCGAGAAGGGGCTGTCGTGGTGATCAAGAAAAAAGGTGCGGCCAGTGATGTGGCTACAGGGTCTTCAACGGGATTCCATGTTGCTTTTTTCGTCAGCGCCTCACCGGCCTATATTCGCCTCCTCGGAGGGAATCAAGGTGATCAAGTCAGGTACTCAAACTTTTACCTCAAAGGTTATGACATCAAGGGGTATCGATGGCCGGTATAGCCTTTCGCGTCGCTGCAGCGGTCGGAAATGTTGGTGAAAACCGTTCTGAGGACGGGGAAATCATCTGATGGCGACCGAGGACATAGGACTGATGGCATCGGTGTTAGACCGCCTGCTGGATGACGATCCTCGGGCAGGCGATCCATATCTGGACACCCTGGACCTAAAGGATCCGGCGAAGCTGACGCTACGTTTGCGGAGGCCGCAGGACTCCGTCACGCGGTTCTTGCGGGACCAGCTTGGTCAGGAGGAGCGAGGGTTCGTGGATCGGGAGGGGCCTGTCGCAAATGACCTCCTGCTTGCCCTGACCGAGGGGCTCAATCGCATTATTAGAGGGCCCCTGCTGTACGAACGAAAGAGATTTGAAGGCGTCAAACTCTCCCCGGATACGGTGCGTCTCATGGAAGATAGCCGGAAAACATCTCATGTGGCGCTGCTGAATCGTATGTTGCTGGATGAGATTTTTCCCGACGAACTACACAAGATGCGGAAGCCCGCCCCCTCTTCAGCGAACATCCGCGAGCTGAAGAAATCGATCTCCCGGGATATCGAGACCTTGCTGAATACCAGGCGTGAATTTCTGGACGGCACCCCCCCTGAGTACAAAGAAGTCAATAATTCGCTCTTGATGTTCGGCTTGCCGGATTTTACCAGCTACAGCCTATTGAACCCTGAACACCGGAAGTTGATCCGCCGATCCGTCGAGGAGGCCTTGACCAAGTTCGAGCCTCGGCTGAAATCGGTGCAGGTGTCGCTGGAATCGCCGCGCAAATTTGATGCAGCGCTTCATTTCCGTATCGATGCGCTGCTGCGTCTGGATCCGGCGCCGGAACCGGTCACCTTCGACGCAGCCCTGCAGCTAGGGACGTCGTCCTACAGCGTGCGAGGAGAAGGCTAGTGCAAGAGACATTGCTCGAATATTACGAGCGCGAACTTTCGGCCATCCGGCAATTGGGGCAAGAATTCGCTCAGGCGTATCCCAAGGTGGCGGGCCGGCTTCTTCTGGAGCCCAGTAAATGCGAAGATCCGCACGTTGAGCGCCTGATCCAGGCCTTTGCATTCCTCGCTGCACGAGTTCATCTCAAGATCGACGAAGAGTTCCCCCAGGTGACCGATGCGCTACTCGGAATGTTATATCCGCATTACCTGGCCCCCATTCCCTCCATGTCAGTCGTCGAATTCGTTCCGGACCCTGAACAGGGAAAACTGACGAGTGGGTATGTCATGCCGGCGGGCACGCAGTTATATTCCCGCCCCATCGATGGCACCCAATGCCGGTTCCGGACATGCTACGCCACAACCCTTTGGCCGATCACGCTGGTCTCCGTCAAAGTGCAGCCGTCCGACCGTGCCCTACCTGGAGGAAAGCCCGGAACGGCCCTCAAATTGGAACTTCATTCGCTGGGCGGTCTCACGTTTAAGGACTTGCAAGTCGACGCACTACGCTTCTATCTGAACGGTGAGGCTCCGCTGGCCTACGCCCTCTATGAATTGCTGCTCAATCATACGTATGAAGTCCGTTGTCGGGCGGCCGGGGCGAAGCCTGGCGAGAAACCGGTCGTGCTACCGCCGGGTTGCTTGCGTCCGGTCGGCTTCGAGAAGGACGAAGGGTTGCTGCCCTATCCTCCGCAGGCCTTGCTGGGTTATCGACTCTTGCACGAGTACTTTACCTTCCCGCAGAAATTTCTGTTCGTGGAACTGAGTGGATTGCAGCGAGCGGTCAAGGTGGGCGTGGGAAACAAGCTGGAAGTAGAGCTCATCCTGGATCAGGCGCCGCGGTCGGATTACATGCCGACGGTGGAGACGTTTCGCCTCGGCTGTGCACCGGTAGTGAATTTGTTCTCGCACACGGCTGAACCGATTCGATTAGATCAGACACAGCACGAATATCGAGTCATTCCCGAAGTCAGGCGCCCGCTGGCGAGCGAAATTTATTCCATTGATGCCGTGTCTCTCA
>WBZN01001899.1_pt1 | contig 12076 bp, 11 predicted proteins | sample 5204281 | NCBI WGS metagenome assembly WBZN01 (sample SAMN12344347, study PRJNA552823) | activated sludge metagenome | biome: Activated sludge suspended growth; feature: Nitrification reactor; material: Wastewater; isolation source: activated sludge from nitrification reactor of wastewater... | reverse complement strand
GTGTGGGCTTCGACATCGCAGGCCTTTCCTTGAGCACAGCTTCGTAAGGGTGGCCATTGTAACAGGGAACGACCGGTTCAAGTCAGCCCACATCGCGCCCGTAGACCGGGGATATTGCACTCATTGTGGAAGCGAGTCACCCCACCTCCCCCTCGAAATCGAGAGGAAGACAAGTGAAAAAGTCAGAGCGGTGCGGATTCGGGTGAGTTGAGGGAGAACGAAGGAAACGCGCTCATGCCATCAGCGGAAACCGGATATCTCCCAGCGAGTTAGGCCGTGGCCTTCATCCGTTTGCTGGCGTGCAGTACTGTGAAACCGATGACCGTGTCACCCTCATAGCGAACGAGGATGTCGTCATCTGTCATCTCGCTGTCAGTCGCATGACTGGGCTTCTTATAGTTCACGTACAGCGTGTCCGCCTCGGCATCATACGTGAGCCACACCGCGTGTTGCGGCGACCGATTCACTGCCGGAATCAGCTTCAGATACTCTTGAATGTCTACAATGGCCATAGCTGCCTCCTCTTCGAAAGCGACCGCAATCGTCGCGTCACGAAGGCTGTGATGATGAACCCATCATCGGCCCGTTCCCGATACACAGCCACAAGATGTTTTCCCGTTTCTAGCTCCCTAACCTCGAGATGCTCTCCATCACCGCCGAGCAGAATACGCTCAGGCTGCGAAACTGTCTCCAATACCGCTGATCGCAGATCCGCCAGCTCACCATGCTCCTCTGCAATATGTGTCCAGCGTTCGTCGGTGAGTCGAATCGGGACACCGTTCTTGGACACCACACGTTCGATCACCACACCCTCAGGCGGGACACATCATGTCCGGTCAGCAATGTCACCTCCGTAACCGAACGCATTCTACACAGATTGATCGGCACTGGAAAGACGAACCAACAGGGGTCAAGCTGTGGCCTCTGCAGGCAGAGGCCACAGCGTTGGCAATTGGGCACAGGTAAAGGAACGGTAGGTGGGTATCTGTGCATGGGGTCGGCAACCTCGAATACTCATGGGCGTTGTTTTAGGATGACAAAGGGAGGTCAAATCAACGAACATAATTAATTGAGCTTGCTGTAAGAGAGCCCCTTACCACTCGCCACCCCTCCCTGCTAGAGTTCATGTGATCTGAGGCAAAAACGCTCCGCGCTCTTTCGAAGACGGAGCTTCCGGCATTCATAATGACAATCTCAGTCGGCGGGTTTGGCTTCGGACAATGTTTTCACCAGCTCCGCCATCTCATCCAGCTTCACGGCAGCGATTAGTCATCTACGTCTGAAACGGCCTAAAGAACTCCGGATCAAGATCATAGGTTGTCCGCGGCCTGAGACCGAGCTCTAACTTTTCGAACATCTCAATCAGGCGTTCCCCGTCCACAAGTTCGATTGGGGGTACACCGTCTCGAATGGCTTCACGCTTTGCGTCGGGTGAGAACGTCCCCGTACTCAGGATCAGCCCCTTGTCGGCTCGACCCATCATGGCACCACGAAAATCCCGCACTGCCCCTGCGCCAACCGAACCGTCGTACCGTTTGCATTGAAAGTAGACTCTAAAGCTGACGAACGGATTGATCTGAAGTACGCCATGTCCATCAAGACCGCCATCCCCGGATCGGCCAGTCACGACAACCTCCTCGAAGTCTGATTCGCGCAAGAGCCGCTGGCATAACCGTTCGAATCCTGCAGGTGGCAACGATTTCATGGTGGAGAGCAGTTGTTCGCGGTATGTCACATCCGGCATGCCAGGCAGCGTCAGCTCTTCCACTTCTGCACCTTTTCTGGCGGCGTCTCTCGTTGGCGGTCGCGGTGCGACTGCCTCAAGTCCAGCCGTCACTTCCTGCACATGCTTGACCAATTCCTTAATAGCCAAGTCTGAAAACCTGGCCGCGGATCGTCCCTTTTCCGTCAACGACCAGACCCCACGGCGAGAGGCATCGATATAGGCAGCCTTCGCCAGATAAAAGCGTGCCCAATGGACTTGATTTTCAAACCGAGAAACGCCGTTCTCTAACCGTTCAGAGAGAATGGAATCAGGCAGCGACAAATCTTTCGCGATTGCAGGGCAAACCTCCGCAGGGCGCGCAGAGCCACCAAGCCGCTTCAACACATCCAACAGAGGATTGACGTAGTCGGTGTATCTGGGTGGACGAGTAGGTTCTTCTTTGCTCATAGGTCACACTTCACTGCAGAATGGTCCTGATACCATGCGTCTAACCTTATCTGTATGGTCGACTCTGTTGACCAGCGCCACTCGGCGTGGCAACCTATTAACCCTCGCTCACGTGATGACGCTTCTTCCCAAACAATTCTTGGCCTACGTTTCACTTCCCGTCTACACCGGAGGCTGATACAGGTACTTCTGGAACCCTGCGAAAACCCGTCCGATCTCTTCGGGCCTTCCCAAGTCAGCCACCGCATCGGCGATGGCATTGTGATACTTCAGCTTCAGCAGCGGGGAGAGCTTGTCCTGCGCGAGTTCGTCTACCCCGACCTTTACATACTGACCCAGTACGAAATCGAGGAACCCCTGCTGTTTTCCAGTGAAGTGCGTTCGGATTTCCACCTTCGCCCTTGCCGCCCGCTCTTCGCGGGTCAGCGGAGCCATCGCATAAGCCACATGGGCCAGCACATCGAACAGGTCGCTGTTTTCCGCATCGATGATGCGTTGCATCTCCGCCATCTGCTCGGCGCCGAAGCCCTTCTCGGCCAGACCTTGCAACAACCTGACACGCGTATCCGGTACGCTCCAGATCGCACGGAGTTCCTCCTCATTGCGAAAAAACTCCGGCAGTTTGCCGAAGAGCAATTCCAAAAATTGCTGCGCTGACATCGGGGTGCCGTCGGGATGCCAGAAGGTCGTCACCATCATGTGCTGAATGGTCCGCGCCTTGCCGTCGGCCAACTTCACTTTGATCTTCTTGCGCCGGGCATATTCTCCTGGCTCCTCGCGCACCTTATCCGGAAGTGGATCCGGCGGCGGGAAAGGACGGGGCTTTGGTTCAGGCTCTATCGGCTCGCCGTCCCACTCCGGATCGCTGAAATGGTGATGCGCCTTCACGAAATCGTAAATGGTGAAGTAGTCCTTCCCGTCATACAGTCGCGTCCCGCGTCCGATGATCTGCTTGAATTCGATCATCGAATTGACCGGGCGCATCAGCACGATGTTCCGGATGTTCCTGGCATCCACTCCGGTCGAGAGCTTTTGCGAGGTCGTCAATATTGTGGGAATGGTCTTTTCATTGTCTTGGAAGTCTCGCAGGTGCTGTTCACCGAGTTCCCCGTCGTTCGCTGTCACACGCTGGCAGTAGTTCGGGTCCGTGCTCGTTTTCATCTGGTTGATGAGGTCGCGCACCGCCAGCGCATGGTCTTGAGTGGCGCAGAACACCAGCGTCTTCTCCTGCTGGTTGATCTGGCCCATGAAGATCTCGACCCGTTTGTACTCACGCTCCTTGATCTCGATGATCTTATTGAAGTCGCTTTCGGTATAGCGTTTCTTGGCTTCGATCTCGCCCTCGATGAGCTGGTCGTCCGGCGTGTAGACATATTCGTCCAGCGTCGTAGCAATCTGCCGAACCTTGAAGGGCGTCAAGAAGCCATCGTTGATGCCGTCTTTTAACGAGTACACGTAGACCGGCTCACCGAAGTAGCGATAGGTGTCCACGTTATCTTTGCGCTTGGGCGTGGCGGTCAGGCCGAGCTGCACGGCGGGAGCAAAATACTCCAAGATGTCCCGCCAGTTGCTTTCGTCGTTGGCCCCGCCGCGGTGACATTCATCGATCACGATGAAGTCAAAGAAGTCCGGCGGGTACTCGCCGAAATACGGCGATGGCTTGCCGTCCTTCGGCGGGCCGCTCATGAAGGTCTGGAAGATGGTGAAGAACAAGCTGCCGTTCTTCGGCACCTTGCCTTTCTTACGAATGTCGTCGGGGGCGATCCGGACCAACGCATCCTCGGGAAACGCAGAGAAGGCGTTGTAAGCCTGATCGGCGAGGATGTTGCGGTCGGCAAGAAAAAGGATACGCGGCTGTCGCGACGGCTCGCGGCTCAGGTTCCAGCGGCTGTGAAACAGCTTCCAGGCAATCTGAAACGCGATGAACGTTTTCCCGGTGCCGGTCGCCAGCGTCAAGAGCACACGCGGCTTGCCTGAGGCGATGGCCGCCAGAACCCGTTCGACTGCGATGTCCTGATAGTAGCGGCCGGGGTGCGAGCCGCCTTTGTCTTCAAACGGCACTGCAGCGAACCGGTCGCGCCAGGCGTTCTGCTTCGCAAATGTGCGCGTCCAGAGTTCCTCCGGACCGGGATAATTCGGGCACTCGCCTTCCTTGCCCGTTTCCATGTCGATGCCGTAGAGGCCCTGGCCGTTGGTGGCATAGGTGAACCGAACCGCAAGTTTCCCGGCATACTGCTTCGCTTGCGCCACGCCTTCCGTCAGCGCTTCATCCCAGGCCTTGGCTTCAATGACGGCCAGTTTGGTGTTGCGATGGACGAGAACGTAATCCGCGATTAGCGGCTTTGCACGTCGTCCCAAGCCTTCGATACGACCCAGCGTAATAGGATACTCGCGCAACACGCGGCTCCCCTCGACGACGCCCCACCCCGCCGCCTTCAGCGCAGGATCGACATGCTCGGCTCTGGTCTCGGCTTCGTTCATGACAACTTCTTCTTCGACGTCTTGGGCTTCTTTGGTCGCGGCTCGACACGAACTCTGGGCCTCGGCATCTTTTGAATCTGCTTCGCGGCCTGCTCAAAATCTCGATCGACGGGGCGTGGCTGCGTATCCACAATCGCCCGATAACGCTCATATTCCTGTTCGGCTTTTGCCTTGGCCGATTCGGCGGAGATCTTCCCGGCATGATCCAATAACTCGCGCCCCGACAACCGGAGGAATTCATCCAGCTTGGTAATCCAATCACGCATCGTCATCGGCCGGCGATTGAGCGCTTGCAGCTCGGCAAACTCCAGATACGCATTCACAATCCGGTTCAGCGCATGCAACTCGCTTTCCGTCAGATAGTTTTTCGCAACCGAGACATCGTCTTTTCGGATAATCCCGCCTAGACGTGTGATGGTCAGTCCCATCAGTGGCTTCGTCGCATCCGCCCGTTGATGGATCACCTCCGCCGCCGTATGCCCGTGCGTCGCCCAGTGCATTTTGTTCTGGACGGTGGCAAAGAACTGCTGCGACAACTCCGTGTCGGGGCGGTAATCCACACTTGTGGCATAAATATCAAGCACCTTCTGATAGAACCGCCGCTCCGACGAGCGAATATCCCGAATACGCTCCAGCAGTTCGTCGAAATAGTCGGTTTGGCCCTTGCCCGGCGGATTCTTGAGTCGCTCGTCGTCCATTGTGAAACCCTTGACGAGATACTCGCTCAATCGTGCCGTCGCCCATTGGCGGAACTGGGTGCCGCGATGGCTGCGCACGCGATAGCCCACGGCAAGGATGGCAGGAAGACTATAGTGCAACACGTCACGGGACACCTGGCGCATGCCTTCACGACGAACTATTAAGTACGGCTTAATAGTTGTCGCGTCGACCAGCTCACTCTCCGCATAGATGGCCTTCAGGTGCAGATTGATGTTGGCCACTGTGGTTTGGAACAACTCCCCGATCTGCGCCTGCGTCAGCCAGATCGTGTCATCTTCGAAGCGGCATTGAATGCGCGTGCGGCCGTCCTCGGTCTGGTAGAGGATCATGCTGGATTGCGGTAATGCGTCGTCTGGCATCGTGGCTTCCTAGAGTGCTCCGCTGAAGGCCTGGTGCAGCAACGACTTTTTCAACTCGCTCAGCGCGGCGAGCTTTTGCCGATAGATGGATTGGAGGCGTTGGGTTTCGGCGTGGAGGTCTTTGAGTGTGGAAACGATAGCACGCTGCTCGGAAATTACAGTGGGAAATGAAACAACAACCTCGCAAATCTTTGTTGGTGATGTATGACGAACCTTTACACCCGAGGCGCTGTCGTGAATCGCCTTACGCACTGCTTGTGTATTGAATACATGGAAGAAGAATTCGTTGATCCACGGAACGCCGGGCTTCTTGGTGACGAGGCCAAGCCGTTGGTTGTGAAGAAATTTATCTGACTCTGGAACGAGGATAGAGCTGCCAAGCAGACCTGCCGCTTGCTCGGTCATTGCTACCAGCAAATCGCCTTCATTGAGCACGTAATCACGCGGGATTTCCCCTGTGTAATATTTCTGTTTTTCACGGCGGTCTCGGTAGCCGCCCTTTTCGTAGAAGTTTCCTGGCGTGAGAAGCACATACTTGCCTTCATTGGAGAAAAACTCTCCGTCGAAGGCGAAGCCGTGCTTGATGTGGCACAACTCTGACAGCTTCTTCTCAACCCACCCCGGACCGCGCTGAGTGAAGACGAATTGGAGGTGGCTTTCGAAGAGGGGGCGGGCGTTTTGGAGGTTCTGTTCGGCGTTGGCCGTGGCGCGGGCGAGGCCGTAAAACGCTTCGTCGAGGATGCCGACGATCCGTTGCTGTTCGGGAAGCGGCGGGAGGACAATGGGAAATTCCGTTATGTCTCTCTGATAGAGATGTGGTGTTGTAGCACCACTAAGTCGTGATTGAACGATGTCTTGGAAATAGGGGCTAGTAAGGCAGCGGTAAAGAAACTTGGGAAGAATGCTCTTTCCGCTTCGTATCATCAGAAGCGATGAGTTGATTGTGGTTCTATCTGGAAGCTCTCCAACGATGCCAAGCTTTCCGATTCCAGCACCGTCTTTGCAAATGAGGACATCATCTCTTTCCAGCATGATTTCTGGGCTCTCAGTGTATCGTCCCTCGCTGATATGAAAGGCATCGCGGAAGTCCACATAGTCACCGTAGTTAAGCGAGTGAACGGAAAGGAAGAGCGGCCCAGTTTTTGTGTATTCCTTTGCCGTCAGACCACGCCAACCAATTCGACCTCGCAATTCGGCCAACTCACCAAGTCGTTTTGTTTGCCACCTGCTCTTCATTTGAGTAACGTCCTGATCCTCTCCAATATTTCAGCGCTTTCATCATCCAGCGAGGCGATCTCCTCCATGATCTCTTGCGGGCTGCGGTGCGTGACGACTTCGCCAACATTCGGATTCTTAACCGAGAGATCGAACGTCTCCTGATCAATTGTTTTCGCATCCACGGTCCAGGATTTGGACGAGTCGGCTGTGGTCTTTTGCAGCTTTACGAACTCCTTGAGGTCGTCGTCATTGAGCGGGTTGGTCTTGCCGAGGCTGCGGCCTGGATCGAGCTGGTAGTACCAGATCTTTCTCGTGGGCGCGCCCTTCTCGAAGAACAGCACGACGGTCTTCACGCCCGCGCCCTGGAAGGTGCCGCCGGGGCAATCCAGGATCGTGTGAAGGTTGCAGCTTTCCAGCAGCAGCTTGCGGAGGCTCACCGAGGCATTGTCGGTGTTGGAGAGGAACGTATTCTTGATGACCACGCCGCCGCGACCGCCTGCCCTGAGGATTTTGATGAAATGCTGGAGAAAGAGAAACGCCGTTTCGCCGGTGCGGATGGGGAAGTTCTGCTGCACTTCCTTCCGCTCTTTGCCGCCGAACGGCGGATTGGCCAGCACCACATCAAAGCGGTCTTTCTCCTGAATGTCGGCCAGGTTTTCCGTCAGCGTGTTGGTGTGGATGATGTTCGGCGCCTCGATCCCGTGCAGGATCATGTTCATGATCGCGATTACGTAGGCGAGCGACTTCTTCTCTTTTCCGTAGAAGGTCTTTTCCTGCAGCGTCTTGAGATCCTTCGTGGAGAGATTGCCCTTGGCGGTGAGATAGTCGAACGCTTCGCACAGGAAGCCCGCCGAGCCGCAGGCGCCGTCATAGACACGCTTGCCGATCTTCGGCTTGACGACCTGAACCATGGCGCGGATGAGCGGGCGCGGGGTGTAGTACTCCCCGCCGTTGCGCCCGGCGTTGCCCATGTTCCGGATCTTCGCTTCATAGAGATGCGAAAGTTCGTGCTTTTCTTTCTGCGATCGAAAGCGCAGCTCGTCGATGTGCTCGATGATCTCGCGCAGGTTGTAGCCGCTGTGAATCTTGTTTTTGATCTCGCCGAAGATCTCGCCGATCTTGTATTCGATGGTGTTCGGCCCGCTGGCCTTCTGCTTGAAGCTGTGCAGATAGGGAAAGAGCTTGAGCGTGACGAAATCACGCAGATCATCCCCGGTCATCGCCCTGTTGTGGTCCAGCTTACCGTCTTTACCTTTCGGTGCAGCCCAGTGGTCCCAGCGGTAGTCTTTATCGAGGATGAAGCTGTAACGCTTGCCCTCCAGCTTGGCCTCATCTGCCCTGTCTTGCTCCAATCCATCGAGATATTTGAGGAACAACAACCATGAAGTCTGTTCGGTGTAGTCCAGCTCGGTGGTGCAACCGGCTTCTTTCCAGAGCACGTCATCGATATTCTTGAAGGCTTGTTCAAACATGCAGCCGCTATCCACCTGATACAATTCGTACGATTCGCGCCGCAGGATACTCTTTCCCGAACCTTTTATCACCGGCATTTTTACGGTCCAGGTTGGCTCTCCGGCCTACGGGGCTATCTCCGCAGTTGACCGCGTTTCGTACGTGGAACTATCTGAGATAACGGGCGAAGCGTTCACCGCTTCCTCCCCACCCCTCCCCCACCATCCAACGGCGCAAACGGCACGGTGGGATTGAACTCATTGATCGGATTCAACGGATTCTCCGGCCGGTAGCGATTGACCGGATTGAAGGGATTGTTGGGGTTGAACTGGTTGATCGGATTGGCGGGGTTGCCGGGATCGAACCGGTTGATCGGATTAAACGGGTTCGCCGGATCGTAGGCGTTGATGGGATTGAGCGGGTTGCCTGGCTGGTACTGGTTGATGGGGTTGAAGATGTTGAAGTCGCGCTGATACTTCTCGTCAAAGCCCGGCTCCGCCCAGCCTGCCCCGCTTATCACCAGCAGCAGAAACAGTCCGACGATTATTCCGATTTGCACTTGAGCCTGTCGCATAGCTGCCTCCCTTGTGGCTGTTCCCTCTGGAGGCAGCATACTCCCCTGCCGTGACATCCGAGGTCACTCGGGGACGTGAGACGTGAAAGGTGAGACGTAAACAGTAACTGGTACCGTTCGAACCAGGAGCGGATGCATCTGGAAGTGCTGAGGATGAGATCCGATATCTAGAACCCATGGCTGAAGAGAATGAGCAATTACGCTGCTCGCCCCTTTTTTCTCCGGCCTTCTCCTCGGATGGTGTTGGCCAAATCGCTTGAACTCGCGCCGAGAAGCAGGAGCGAACTGACCAAAAGATCCATGGACACCGACGGATCTCCGGCTTCCATCTTCGCCACTCGCGACTGACTGGATTGAAGGCGTTCGGCGAGTTGGACTTGGGATAGCCCCTGTTTATTCCGCCATTCCCGCAAGCTCCGGCTGAGAGCCAACTTCATATCGATAAGCGCCGCATCCGCATCTGACAGGTCCAGAAACTCCTTCACCGATCCGACGGCCCATCCGGCGGCTTCCAGCTTGGCTCGTTTTGTGTTCTTCATCGTGATGTTCCTCCCTACGAACCCATTACTCGGTCATACTCTCGAAGCCGGTGTCTGCAGGTCTCAATGATCGATTGAGGCGTCTGCTCAGTCTTCTTCTTAAACACATCGAGAATGATGATCGCATCAGCATCTGCTCTGTATATGATGCGAAATGTGCCGCCCTCATCGGTGATCCGTAATTCATGACATCGTGTTCCAATAACCGGCAGGGGCCGTGAGTGAGGAAGTCCAAGAGCCTCAACAGGTATCCCGCCTCAAGTCGCGCGGCTTGGGAAAAAGGTGGCGTCTTGACTTCACCACGAAGCCAGATAAGTGGGTTATCTATCCTGCCCATCAGTCACGCGTCGACGATTTGTTCGGCGACATGACTACATGTCAGATATGACATATAGTCAAGCAAATGAATGTCCGCACGCACACAATGGGCTGCCATCACTACGTCACGGATCAGTTGCACTGTGGTTAAGGCTTCGATACTGACGACGCTGCGACGAGTTCGCTGGTGACGTTCCACGCCTCCTCGATCGTGGTGATCTGCTGGACGAGCAGCTCACGCATGGCGACGCGGACCTGGTTATTCGAGGTGGGCGGGAGCAAGGCCTCCGGATGTTCCTGGATGATGCTAGCCCAGGACTGCTGCGTCGCTTTCCTGTAGCCGTCTTCCTTCAATGTATAGCCGAAGAATTTTGCCATCCAATAGGAATAAAAGAGTCCGAATCGAGCTCGTTCCGATGGTTTCAAGACACCGAACAAGTTCGAGAGGCTGAGCAGAAAGCGTTGGATGCCATAGAGCAACTGACTGAATCGCTCGGAACGGTTCATGACTTCCCCAAGGAGGTATGAGCGAAAGGCTGCCTGCTCCTCCCGGTAACGCACATAGTCGTCGAGGAATCCTAACCACGAGCGGAGCGCCGTGTCTTCCACCCAGTCGGTAAACTGGGCCAGGAAGATGGCGTATCTGGTGCTCGCTTCCGGGTTGACCGGCGGCGGTTCCACATTTCGAACCCCTGTGATACCCAGCCGGCGAGCCAAATACTCAATAGTGACGTAGTCGTAGTACCGGATGAACTGCTGCGCGCCTTCCGACCAAAGCAGCATCACAAGCTCCTGCTGCGCATCGTGACGGATCACCTCCAACGGCAGATAACCCGTCTCTACTGCCAGCTCCAAGAGCATGAGGTGTGCAAGCGCATAGTCCAGGGAATCGCGGATGGCAATTTCCTCACGATCGTCAACGTCGTGGCCTCCCCCATGCCATCTGAGCATGTGCTGCAATTTCGTGTCACCAGACGGATCCTGCTCCCCGAACGTCAGTGCAAGGGCTCGAAGGTCGATGGGCGCAGCTTGATCGAAACGCGAGCGAATTCGCGGTGGCGGCTTCAAAAACGCCCGTGCATGATCGCCCATCGCCCGCCAGGGTCCCTTGCGCAGGCTGGCGTATCGAGCGTTGTCTTCCGATTCGTGTTCTTGAGGCACGGCTATCTTGCTCTCAATCCCTGGCCGACATAATCCACGACGGCCGATTGCCAGGTCTTCGGTTTCACCATGGTGCTGTGGTCGAAGTTCGTGATGATCGACGGCTTCTCATCACCATCCCACTGGATCAATTCGTCGTACTCGTGCCCCACGACCTGGTCGTCGAGCCCCAAGATGAGACGGATCGGGGGCCATTGTTGACGGAGATAGGCGCTTGCGGACCAAGACTTTAACATTCGGAGCTGCGGATTCTTCGGCTTGAGTGCATCCCCAATGGGTCCGCCGGACCAGCCGAACCACGAGGCCAAGGAACTGCCGTTCAGCGGACTGCCGAACAGTGTGATGCTGTGGATACAGCCATGCATGGTCCTCGGTTGTTCGGCCCAGGCGCAGAGCAATTGACGAATACCGAGCGTGCCAAGCGAATGCCCGAAGAGGGCGAGCTTCTCATAGGGTTGATTATAGGGACGCTGGCCGGTCGCAGCCTTGTTCCACTCGGTGATGATCAGTTTCGAGATATCAAGGTAGGTCTGGACGGCCGTCGTATCGTACCCCAGGAAGAGGAAATCCCAGTCGGCGAAATCCTCGTCCTTGTCGGCTTCCTTTTCGAAGAGATCAGGGAGAGTGCCCCACGTGGTGAGATAATTCCCCTTGAAGCCATGGATGAACAGGGCCAGTTTCCTATTGGCTTGATCGGTGCGCCTGAGGAGAGCCCAGGCTTCGTCATTGCGAGGAAGGAGTGTTCGCATGGCTGAACATGCAGGCTCGAATGATGTGCAAGAATATAGCAAGCAGAACGCGCTGTCAAAAGGAACCATGCGCGAAATGGTTCCATTCCCGCTTCGCGCCCTTGCGTATGTCTCATTACAGGAGTACCCTTTTTGCTACTCATCCGCCCTATTCTCGCCAAGGAGGCCGACTATGAGACGCGTTCGACTCCTCACCTGCCTTTCGCTGGTGTTCCTTTCCTGTACCTCGCTGGCCTCGGCTGAGTTGCTGGCGCTGCTCAACTATGAAAGCAAGCCGAACCAGCCGGTGCGTCGCGAAGGAATCGCGATTATGGACATCGATCCCGAGTCCA